>JREQ01005999.1_pt1 | contig 22866 bp, 22 predicted proteins | sample 210151 | NCBI WGS metagenome assembly JREQ01 (sample SAMN03019617, study PRJNA260268) | marine sediment metagenome | biome: Marine; feature: Sediment; material: Clay; isolation source: clay from marine sediments 31 meters below sea floor depth collected from... | place: New Zealand: Canterbury... | reverse complement strand
AACACCATTATCATGCTGCCAAAACTATAGGAACCAGTGGCTGTTCCACTAAAACAATGGAAACTATCATTTCCTGGTTAAAGGAAGGGAAACTCTCCTTAAAAGGCTTCACTTCTTCTCGAAAGTACTCTTTAGCTACAGACCCTCAAGAGTTTTTTACCACAGAGGCCGATGGATTAAAACCTGTGCTTTATCCCTGGGATTAAAGTTTACCAAGGCTTGCCACTGTCAAATTCTCGAATAGGACTTATAAAGGTAATTTAAATATTCTTAAGTTGATATAAGAAGGGACCTATTTACTTCCATTGCTTTTGCTCTAAGAGAATCCCCGGGTTTTACCTCTATGGGTCTGCCGATGAACACAGTAATTTTATTAAAAGGTAGGGGAATGAAATGCTTGTCCCAGCGTTTACCAAGCACAAGCCCTCTGTGAGCTTTTATCGTTAAGGGAACAATCATAGCTTTTGCCCTCTGAGCAATATAAATCGTTCCTGGCTTAGTTTTGCAAGATGGCCCCTGAGGACCATCAGCAGCAATAAATCCTAAATAGCCCTCTTCGATCTTTTTGATAAGTTCCAGGATCGACCTTCCATTTCCGGAGGTTCTTACTATATGATAGTTAAATGCGGAGGCTAATTGAGCTATATAGTTTCCCCGAAAGGACAAATGAACTAACGTCACCGCCTTCTTCGTGCGGAGAGAAACAAGCAGTAATGTATAACTACCGTGCCAGAAGGCGAAGATAACTCTCTGTTTCTCCTTTTCAATCCTCTTCAGATTCCCCTCACCCACAATGGTGATCCTGCTACTTCTGAAGATAAGGAACAGAATTAACTGAATGAACCAACTGGGGACTTTTATCACAATAATATAACAGAGGATTTTTTGAAAGAGAAACCTGTAGAACAATCTGCGGATTACCAGATTTAAAAGTACTTGTTTTCCAACTACCTCGTATACACTTTGTTCAATAACAATTTTTACCACCACAACACCCACAATAAATCTAAGAATTAATGACTCTATTTGCTTTCTATAAATGATGGCGTTTATAATAATCGATCCTTTCTTGACCCAGAATATGTGATGTTGTGTGAACTAGGATATAAAGTGTGCCATTTCCTCTCGTCAAATGGTGGCTGTTTCAGTTTCTTTATTATCTTTTCTCCTTTTTCCACTACCTTATCGTACACCATTCTATTTCTTCGTCAAGGATCCAAATTAAATCACGAGTTCTACCGAAAAGGTAAACCAATCTTGACCCCCGTGTCTCTACGAAGTATAATGGAATCGTGAGGGCTCTTTAATTGGACCAGCCACAGAGGTAAAGGAAGAGCAATCTATAGAAAATGTAGGAGGAGGAATAGATGGACTACAGAAGAATCATCCCGTGTTTAGACGTAAGGGACGGGCGCTTGGTCAAAGGTGTAAATTTTGTCGATTTGAAGGATGTAGGTGATCCAGCGGAAAATGGTGCAGCTTACAGCGAAGTGGGCGCAGACGAATTGGTATTTCTGGACATCACGGCAACGATTGAAAAGAGAAAAACGCTGATTGAGGCGGTGAAAAGAACGGTCGAAAGAATCTCCGTGCCGTTGACAGTCGGTGGAGGCATCCGAAGTATACAAGACATTCAAGACTTAATGGAAGTCGGCGTATCCAGAGTGTCCCTTAACACCGCCGCGGTTCGAAATCCAGATTTTGTCAAAGAAGCGGCAGGAAAGTTCGGCAGCGAAAAGATCGTCATCGCCATCGACACCCGTAGCTCATCCCAAATCCCTTCCGGTTTTGAAGTGATGGTAAGTGGTGGCAGGGAGCCTACAGGAATTGACGCTGTCAAATGGGCGAGAGGAGTTGAAGATTTAGGCGCTGGCGCAATCTTGCCGACAAGCATGGATACAGATGGTACACAGGCTGGATACGACATCCCGATGACCAGGGCGATAGCCGATGCAGTGAGCTTACCCGTAATCGCATCAGGTGGCGCTGGAACACTTGAGCACCTCTACGAGGCTATTACCCAAGGACACGCAGACGCCGTCCTTGTCGCCTCAATTGTACACTTTGGAAAATATACGATTAAACAGATGAAAAAATATTTAGCCGAGCGAGGAATTCCCGTGAATTCATAGGGCTCAGTAGATTCGATAAATGCCTCTCCCTGGGGAAATCCGATGGGTATGAAAGCGACCGCCTCAAAATCATCAGGAATACCAAGGTACTGTTTAATGCGGCAGTTATCGAAGAAGCCTATCCAGTTATGGTTCGAGCATATTGAATCCTACCTCTGCATCCTCTTTACGATGCGCAGTGGTCTCGGTAATCTCAAGAACTATAACTTCTCCCAGTTTCCACACTTCGATACCGGGGCGTATGCATCCGGACCTTGTTTTCCCCTCTCGTCCCAGTGCAGCGTGCATGTGAAGTCTGGGCTTCCCATGGCGGTCAGGGAAGATAGTACCCACTGCACAAATCTCATGAACGCCCTTGAGGCCAAAAATCATAGGAACTACGGGCATTGATTCACTATCCTCAGGCCCAACCACAATTTTTCCCCCATTTTTAATTCCTCCCACAAGAATACACATTCCACGAGATACCTTGTTCTCCTGAGCAAAGGATTCAATTGCCTCGGGCAGCTTATCCCCATCTTCCAATCTCACCACAAATATTCTACCGACTTTTCCTTCAGTGTATCTCATTTGATGTTCCATTTTTTCTTGAAGTCTTTAAGCTTACCTCTAGATTGCTTCGGCTTCTTCACGTGCAATTCGGCACCAACGGATCACATTCTGTGGATTGTTGGCAATGGTATGATTGTCTTTCATGATTATCTCAACCCGGCAATTACGAGTAATTTGCAAGGCTCTGCGCAGTCCGGTTCGGATACGTTCTTCGTTCAAGGACGGTACCGCCAAGTCACCCGGATGCGGCTTCATCGAATAAATATACTGCTCGCCCAGCTTATCAGCCAGGTCAGCTAAATTGGCCCAGGCGGAGACAGAAACACGCCGAAGTCGGGGCGCATTTTTCACTACGTACCAGCGTTTGTCCAGGGGCTCGCAACAACCATAACAGTTCAGCCCAAATCGCTCAAGAATGGGTAACTGATAGGAAAAAATAAATTCGGCAAACATTTCCGGTGAAAAGGTAGTGGTTTCTTGACTTTCACAGAATCCCCATAGGTCGCAGGTACGTATCGTTTTTCCGTCAAAATCTTTCTGGGGCAGTTCCCGGGTGTAACCAAACCCACCCGAACCCACATACGTTCCATCGTTATTCAAACTCAACAGGCCGTTTTCTTCGAGAAAATCAAGTTTGGCCAGGGTCCCATCACGCAGAATACCCATCAATTGATGGAACTGGTCCGGGTAGTCGTAAATATCAAACATGATTTGCTCAAGACCCCTCAGGTTGACCAATGTCCAGGTCATTCCCAGACTCCACCACCATCTTTCTTTGAGTCGCACGGCTAACAATTTGCCCAAGACCTTTTTGGCTAGTGAGAGAAGGTTGTGGGTCGCTTCATAATCTACGGAAATACGAGGAAAATGTAGTTTCCTAAGGTCATGGTAGGATTTTAAGGGTGAATCCCAGGTGTAAGAGCCACCGTTCTCGCCACCAATTTTCGTTTCCTGCATTCCCCAATCGCTCTCAGCATAGACATAGGTAATGTCGAAATAGGGCTCGATTACCCGGTCATCACCCATAGATTCACCCCAAAATATTTCCTTGCGTAGAACCATTTCCCATTCCCGGGCCAGTTCTCCACGGCACTCTATTTGGGCATCGGTGATAATCTCCTTCCAACCGTTCTCCGGGTCACAAAAAATGAGCGGGCGAGTGGCCTCCAACGCATTGTGCCGGTACCAAAGGTCTCGTTTCTCATCTTCGATAGGACGCCCTGCTAATTCAGCAATTCGGCCAGCCAGGCGGCGCAATATCTCTCGATCTTCTCTACCTATTACCAGTTTATCAGCGCCAATCGTTTTTTGAGCCAGAGTTGCTTGTGTTTGATCTGTCATAAGAAATACCTCCGTTTAATGCTCAACCTCAAGCTTTAAAAAAACTTTCATAGGGTCTTAATGATGGTTTTCCTTTTTAGGCAAGTTTTAAGTCTTTGGAAGCAAGGCTCTTGCCACTGGCTAGTACAGTTCTACACTGAAGCTAGAAACACCGGCCTTCAGGTCAAGGTCCAGTCGAGTTTCCGCTGTTAGGTAATTGCTACTGGTATATACATCGTCCTCCTTTCTAAAACCTACCTCCACGAGATTATGGCTAGTCAATGCTGTGTCAGCTTTGATTCTTGTCCCCATTGATTGAGGAATAAAGAGTTTTATTCGGGAGACACCAGTATCGATCTTAGCTCTAATAGAAGTAGAATCACCAAACTTTATTTCATTGTTACTTGCTCCTGTGTCTAAGTCAAAATAAGTTACCTTTAAGGAAGACAAATCCAGATGGTTGCTACTTGCTCCGGTTTTGATTTTCAAAGTCAGGGGAATTTTATTATTCAACCTTAAATCCCAGGAATGACCCTTTCCCCATTGACCAAATTGAAATCTATCTCTCCTACCCTCCTGGGTTAATTCCAGAAATCCCTCTCTGTCTATAACCTGGTACCTCATTTTTGGTCTTAGCCAGGAAGGAGTGGCAAAATCACCCTCAAAAAGGTAAGTGGAGCCTCCTTCCAATCTCAATCCTCCTGCCCCAAAATTGATCTGGATACTGGCACGGGTCAGATCAGGAGAGAGAGGTTGTTCGAATCTGAACACCTGATCTACCTTTTCATAAGTTCGGCCAACCTGGGAGAGATAAATTGCTCCCCCAATAGCAGCGATGACAATCAAAGGAGAGAGAATCTGCAAAAAAGAAAGGGGACCCTTCCTAAAGATAAGATGAATACCAATAGCAATCAAGATAACTGGCCAGAGCCTAAAAAGCTCGTACCATACACCCCAGGGTAGAATCTGAAAGTTATTGGCTAAGAGGATAAGACCCAGCAGAATAATAATTAAGCCCTGGAAAAAACTCCCTCTACTCATTTTCTTTCCTCCTCCGAAAGCTACCTGCCAGGACTACCAGTCCAATGATGACCAATATAAGAGGCCAGAGTCTGCCCAGATTGAACCAGGGAAAGAAATTACTCGCCAGGAACAGGAGTCCGAGACAAATCAGGATTAGCCCACCCATCCACCTCGAATCTCTCTTGTGCTCAGCCCTGTCCGAGTTCCCTCTAATCCGCTCACCTACTTCATGGGCCACCTTTTCAGCTTTTTCCTTGATTTTTCCTACTGTTCCTTTAAAAAACCACCTGAGGAGACAATTCTTACCCCCTGGTTTTTTCTGAGATTTCTAAGGTGACTGTCCGCAGAGATGATATATTCTGCTTTGGCTTCTATAGCGCATTCTAGAAATTTATTATCCGCTGGGTCTTCTTGAATAACCTTTAATCTCTTAGAAGGCGTAACCATCTTCATATTCTTTCTTGCCCTCAATAAGGAAAGCAGCTCTCCTGCTTCTTTATTCAGGCTGTTGAATCGCGGTATTATGTAAAAATACTCTTTCAGGATAGCCTCAGATGCACAGAGAGCTATTTCTCCTTTTTTCCAAAGCTCTACCACAGTTCGTGATCTGCCTTCCCAAAAACTCGCTATGAAAATACTAGTGTCAATTACTACCCTCAATTACAACTCCCAGATAGCCGGCTGCCTCAAAAGCAAAAAACCCATTTTCTCTATATGAAAGAATGAGTTCATCCATAGATAACTTGGCAGTCGCCCTCCCTTTTCAAATAAACATCTGACTTTACACCTGTGTTTCGAACAGTCCACAATCTTTAGCTATCGTCTCATAAATTGGATCAATTGAACTGGCTAATTATAGCAGTCTTGGCGGAGTTCGTCAAGTTTCGGATTCTTAGGCGCTAATGACACCGAAACTTTTTTAGAAAAGATCACGGCGAATCATACTCGAGAGAAGTTTTAAGGCAGCTCCTTTAAATACATGAGTGCAGGTGGTGAGGAGAAGATAGACAATTTTGTGAGATTTCTTTGACGAGTCTGGGTTTTTTAGTTAAGATTAGCTAAAGTCCCGTATTTTCTCTTTCGGAACAACCAACCCGCGGGAAAAATCATGATAAGCAGTTATTTCTGAAAGGTCCAATGTACATTGTCATGCAATTCGCTGGTAAGAAGATCTGCGAAATTGAAGGTGGGAGATCCCAGTTATGGTAGAGTAATATCACGATTTTAAACTCAGCAGCTTCAAAATATTTCCACCGAAAATCTTTTCTTGCTCTTCTTTGGTTACTCCCAGCTCGTCTAATATCCTCTTTTGTTCGAGAAAGATTTCGTATCTGTACCCTCGGGGGAAAAAACTAGAGTCGGTGCCGAAGATGAGCCTACCCGACCCGGCTGCTTCCAGGAATCTTTGAAAGATATCTTTGAGAGTAGCCTTGTATGGAAGATAATTAATCCAGGCGTTGGAGCTTGAGGTATCATAATAAATATTGGGACACTGGTAAGCCAGAAAAAGCGCTTCTCTAGCAAAACCACAGCCAAAATGGGAAATGATGAAGTTAACTTCGGGATGTTTCAACGCCACCGGATGAAGATCGAGGGGGTTTCCGTAAAGAAGATTTGATCCGGGCCCAATGTTCAGCCCAAAGTGAATCATTACTGGAACCTTGTATTTTTCCATCACTGGATAGATTTTTTCCGCCTTGGGATCATTGACATGGAAGAAGTGATTGACAGGATAGAGTTTTACCCCTTTCAGACCTGCCTGAAGATCCTCCTCCAGGATCTCGTCAGCGTTCTCCTGAGTGGGATCAACGTTGGTAAATCCAATGAATCTATCACTGACCTTGCCGAGAGCAATCATCTCCTTAAGATTAGGAGCAAAGGAAAGGAAAATCCCCTTTTCTATCTGGTAACGGTTAAATTCTGACAACCATTTTTTGACCGTGGTATGAAAATCGAATAGTTCAAATTCAGGGAGTTTCAGCCTTTCTCGACGCTCCTTTATTTTCTTTTCCTCCAGCCCTCTTTCCTTACCCATCTTTTCCATCATTTCCTTGGTGATAAAGTGCAGATGAGTGTCCACCACCCTCATTAATGACCTCCCCCAAGAAGAACTGCTCCTTCCCTTCCTCTTTCGCTATCGCCCTAAAGCTTTCTCATTTGACCACTTCATAAGGCCAGTCCGATATTCCGCCAGTCATGTTCTTTACCTTCTTAAATCCGAGTCTTATCAGCTTTTCAGCAGCTATGGCGCTGCGACGTCCACTGCGACAATAGACCACTATTTCTCTGGTCGGATCGAGCTCATGCCATCTTTCCTCTATCTCTCCTACCGGCAGTAATTTGGCACCCTTGATATGGCCTGCTTCGTATTCATAGGGTTCTCGGACATCGAGGAGGACGAAATCCTCCCCCGCATCTATCTTCGCCTTGAGCTGATCAGCGCTGATATTGACGTAACCTTCGGCCACAGTCTGGACAACTACCTGAGAATCCCTCTTAAGCGCAGGTTTTTCTTGGCTTTCCTGGGGCACACAACCGGCAAGCATCACCCCGAACATAAGAAAAATAGCTAAACTGGTTACGGAATATTTTCTAAGCATTCTCAATGCTCACCTCCTCTTTAAGCCCATCATTCATAACATATTTTTTGAATGAGTCAAGACTCTATTTTTGATAAATGGGTCTTTCTTTCTCCCATTCTTGGCAAATAATTTTTTTCCAGTTATAATAGAGGCAGGTAAGTATTATTTAATCTCATATCTCATAATGAGAGAAGAAGGCAGTATGAAATTTTTAATTGTTGGAGATAAGGAAGAGCCTCTTTTGTACGATTATTTTGATAAAAGTCGCTTTCCGGGGATAGATTTGATTCTGTCGACCGGGGATCTGAGACCAGGATATCTTTCTTTTCTTATGACTATGTTTAACAAGCCCCTCTATTATGTGAGAGGGAATCATGACATTATTTATAGAGAGAAACCTCCAAAAGGGGGGAGAAATATTGATGGTCAAGTAGTGACTTACAAAGGAGTAAGAATACTAGGGCTTGAGGGCTCTATGTGGTATGGAGGAAGAGGTATAGAATATACGGATATAGAAATGCGGTGGAAAGCGCTGAAACTTAGACCACGGATTTGGCTTAAAAGAGGATTGGATGTTATTCTTACTCATGCTCCTCCCCAAGGGATACATGAGGGAAGGGATCAATGTCATAAAGGGTTTAGCTCTTTTAGGAATTTAATCGTTCGTTATCAACCCTGCTATTTTATCCACGGTCACCAACATCTCATTTATCCTCACGCTGGCGAGCGAGTGACTCAAATAGGCAAAACTCAAGTTATCAATTGCTATGGTTACTACATCCTGGAGAATGTCTGAGGTAAGGAACAACATCGATGATGGGTGAGGCTGAGAACTCGAAGCTATTTGTCTTGGCTTGCTGGAGTATGACTAGTGTAGGATTAGTAGTTGGCTCACTGGGTCCTCTTTTAGTACCTATTTCGGATACTTTTCATCTGAGACTAGCTCAAATGGGATTGCCCATTGTGTCTCATTCGACTGGCTTTCTCAGTGCTAATATTTTTCTCGCCTTTTTCTGGAAGATCCACAGAACCCGAATATTCTTAGGCCTCTCTTCACTTGTGGCTTCATTGACTCTGGTAAGTATCAGTCTTGTTCGTACTCCCCTGTTACTTCTGGCGATCTTATTCTTTGTCGGTACCAGCCAAGGATTACTCCATACCACTCTAGATTGTTTCTTTTCCGAGATCTCGGGTGAGGAAAGGGCAAGGCCCTGGTTAATTGGTCCTCTCTCTGAAGCTTTAGGTCTTGCGAGGGGTGTCTTCCTTGTTCCTCTGCTGTGTGTTGGATTGGCGGGCATCTTTTCTTCCTATGTCTTTTTACTGAGACCCATTAACGGCCCTTAATATATCTTTTCCTTCAATAAATTCTATCCTTTAGGGACAATGGCTCCTTGGGAACATACTTGAGCACAGAAACCACAACCCGTACATAGAACCTTATCTACCAAAATAACCTTTTCATTAGCCTTTTCCTGGTAAATAGCCGGGCAGCCAACTTTAAGACATCGGCCGCACTGGGTACACCTATCTGGGTCTATGGTCCAGGGACCTTTCTTTGGTTTTTCTATTAGAATACAGGCGCGTCGGGAAATAATTACCGAAGCGGCTTTTTTTCCAACTTCCTCTTTAAGAACTCTCAAAGTCTGGCCAAAATCGAAAGGATCGATAACTCGAATATTCTTGATTCCACAAGCCCTGGCAAAATCTTCCGGGTATGCGGTGTAAGTTCTCTTTTTCATCAGGGTTCTGCCTGTACCAGGATGATCCTGAAGGCCAGTCATCGCCGTAGCTCTGTTGTCAACAATTACAATGGTAGAAATCCCTTTATTGTATGAAATCTCCAGAAGCCCCGTCATCCCAGCGTGAAAAAAAGTAGAATCTCCCACAATTCCGATCAAGGGCTTGTCTCTAAATCCTGCTTTATCCATGCCTTGAGCCACAGTTATTCCTGCTCCCATACAAAGAATGGTATCTAATCTTTCATAAGGAGGAAATACTCCTAAGCTGTAACATCCTATATCTCCGCTTACCACGCAATCGATTTGGGAAAGGGCATAAAAAAGACCTCTACTTGGACACCCGGCACAGAAAACCGGAGGCCTTGCTGGAAGAAGGATAGCCTTTTTATCTACTTTCTTTTCCACTAATAGCACACTGCCGTTCTCTATCCTGTCATGCCCCTGAGCCACTTTGTCCGGGTTTAACTCTCCTATCCCCGGAAAAAAGTCTCTTCCCTTTGTTTTTATACCTAAGCTGCGGATATGCTCTTCCAGAAAATTGTCAAGTTCTTCTATCACAATCAATTCCTGGTAATTATGGGCAAACTCTCTAATAAGATCATCGGGAAAGGGATAAGAAAGACCGAGTTTTAATATGGAGGCTTCCTTAAATTCCTCCATGGCATACTGAAAAGTCATTCCTGAGGCTACCACTCCCACTTCTTTTCCTCTGGCAATTATCCGATTCTGGGAACATTTATTGACGTAGAGCCTCAGTTGTGCTAATCTCTTCTCCATCCTCTCTCTCATCTTCCTGGCATAGCTAGGAACGGCTACGTACTTTGGGGGGTTTTTGAGAAACTCGATTTTTCCCTGGCTAGCTTTCCTTTCCCCCAGCCTAACCACTGATTTGCCATGCGAGATACGGGTAGTAGAGCGGAGGATAACTGGGGTATTGAATTTTTCCGATAACTCAAAAGCCGCAATCATAAAATCCTTTGCCTCCTGACTATCAGAAGGTTCGAATAGAGGAATTTTGGCAAATCGAGCGTAGTTCCTGGAATCCTGCTCATTTTGTGAAGAATGCATACCAGGATCATCGGCTACCACTACCACTAAACCCGCCTCAGTTCCCATATAGGAGAGAGTCATCAAAGGATCAGCGGCTACGTTTAATCCCACGTGTTTCATAGTGGCCATGGACCTGGCGCCTACCAAAGACGCTCCAACAACGACTTCCAGCGCTACCTTTTCATTGGGGGCCCATTCGCAGTAAACTTCGCTCTCATACGGTGCCAGAGATTCCAGGATCTCGGTACTGGGAGTTCCCGGATACCCTGCCGCGAGCCTCACCCCAGCTTCATAAGCTCCCCGCGCAATCGCTTCATTCCCGCTTAAAATCCTTGATCTGTTGGGCATGTAAATCCCGGTTCGGTAAACTACGTCATTATTATGGCAAAAAACTTTTTTTACATTTTTGGAGTGGAATTTTTGGCCAACTTACTAAGCCAACATATTTAGTCTTTCTCTTTTAATCACATATTTTGTTTTTTGTCAAGTGGTCGGAAAAGAAAAGATTTAGAAGATCTGTCCTGACATTGTTACACCAGTTGAAGGCAAACTTGCTCTTATTGATAAAATAAGGTATAATAGTTTTTAATCAGGACTTAAGTCTTCAGGCAACTAATGGTAAGATATTAGCCAGCCGAACAAGCTCAATGAAAGAAAACCTACCAGCAAAGCTCTGGCAAATAAGGATGGAGAGGGCCGGAGAGACAACAAGACTCTATGTAGTTTCTATCCACAAGCCCATGCTGGTGTTTGAATCTTATTTTGGCAGACTCAGAAGACGATTCGAGATAGCCCCCTCAAAGAAACAGTACCCACCAGTGTTTTACCTGCTTGCGGGAGAGAAAGCCGAGGTAGAAAGAGCCACAGATATGCACGGTTTCAAGCTCAAAGCTATTACAGAACACCACATAATCTTAGAGGTGAAAAATCCAGAAAATAAAAATCTTTATGAAATTTCTCTTTTTAACCCCCGATTGAGGGGCTTCTGGAGAAGAGAGTACGTTTTTTCAAAAGACAAGAGGGAAGCAGCCAGTTTTGCCCAGCAATTTAAGGAAAACTATCACATCGATATAAAGAAAGCATTTAAGATTGACGGCTATCGGGTAGAGGCGGTTGAAAAAGACCGGATAATTCTCACCAGACAGGCTTAAAAATGAGCGGAAAATCGAGTAATATGGGAGGAAAACCTCCACTTAAACCGGATGAAGAAGGAAAGTATAACCTGGCCATCAAACATGCTAAGCAGAGGCTCAAGGAGATGGATGTAGCTGATATTTGCCAGAGAAGCAAGGCGAGTTATTCCCCAAAAGAAGGCTTTCTTCTGCCCTATCTTAATTACACTCTGCGCATAGACCCTCAAAATTTCGCCGTTTTTTCAACTGATCCTAAAAAGATAATAGATCCAGCACTTGAAGTACTGATTCTGCACTATCTTAGAGATGCCCGAACTACAGGGCCAACTGGTAAATGGGTGAGTTATCGGGAGCTACCCAGCGGAGGGTTCTACTATGCGGTTTTTCGAGCCCGAACAGAGATTCCTCTCATTAAGAGGCTCGGAAGTCGGCCAGAGTTATTTAAAAAGGCTGCCTGCAGCCTGGGAGGAGAACGGGCTCAATACGGCGATCTCGCTTTTAAAATTATCACCTTCCCCAGACTTCCCTTGGTCTATATTCTCTGGACCGAAGATGAGGAGTTTCCGGCCAAGGCGTCGGTTCTCTTTGACAGCTCAGCCGGAAATCACCTGCATATTGAGGATCTTGCTTATCTGGGTGAGACAGTAACCAGGGAGCTGATAAGATCAGCCCCGCGAATATAGCGAGCCGCATCACTCCCCGCTTACCTTTTGCCATGTCTCCTCGTAGGCTTTAAGGTCCCCATCAGAAAAGAGAACAAAGCGCACCTCTTCAAAGTCATAGTGCTTAAGGAAGTCCCGAACTGTTGAGAGAGCAATCCAAGCAGCATCGTGGATGGGGAAACGATAGGCACCGGTACTGATAGAGGGAAATGAAATGGATCTGATACCTTTATCCTTGGCCAGAGTGAGACTATTGCGGTAAGCATGGGCCAAAAGCAGATTCTCATTCTGGCTTCCTCCCGACCATACAGGACCCACCGTATGAATGACATATTTGGCCTTGAGTTTTCCTCCCGTGGTGATGACCGCCTCACCCGTAGGACACCCTCCCTGCCTTACCCGAATCTTCTTACACTCCTCAAGGATCTCGGGACCACCGGCTCGATGGATTGCGCCATCTACGCCACCACCTCCTAAAAGACTGGTGTTGGCAGCATTAACAATTGCTTCGGTGTCCTGCTGGGTTATGTCGCCTCGAATCAAGATAAGCTTGGCATTGTTTACTTTGGCCTGCATTGCCCGCCTCCCCAGAAAAAAAATTTTTATATAGATCCAGTAGCTCTACTAAACCCGATTCCTTAGATATTTTCTGAGGTCCCTCCCAAACTCCTGGTTCTTAAGAGCAAAATTAATAGTAGCTTTTAAAAACTCTCTCTTATCACCACAATTCCAATAGGTACCTTCTAGCTTACAGGCATAGACGGTCTCATTTCTAGAAAGATTCTTCACCCCATCTGCTACCCAGATTTCTCCTCCTTTTCCTGGATTGGTTTCCTCCAGTGCTTCAAAAATTTTTGGGGTAAACACATATCGTCCCACGCTGGCAAGATTAGACGGAGCATCATCAGGATGAGGTTTTTCAACGGTGTCTAAAACCTTGTATACCCCTTTTTCGATCTCCTGGGGCTTTATTACCCCAAATTGGGAAATTTTTTCTCTGGGCACCTCCATTACCCCCATCACCGAACTCTGGTACTTTTCAAAGACCTTGATCATTTGACCTATGGCTGGGATCTTCGCCTCTATTATGTCGTCTCCATAGGAAAAAGCAAAGGGTTCATCATCCACCACAACTTTAGCACAGAGAAGAGCATGACCGTTTCCTAGAGGCATCTTTTGTCTGACATAAACAAATTTAGCTAGATTAGATATTCTCTTTACTTCCTCTAGCAGGTCCAGCTTATCTGCCTCTTTTAATCGGTACTCGAGTTCAAAACTTCTGTCAAAATGGTCTTCTATGGATCGCTTGTTTTGACCAGTAACTAAGACAATTTCCTCAATACCTGCGTCCACCATCTCCTCAACCACATATTGAATAATGGGTTTATCAACCACGGCAAGCATTTCTTTGGGCTGAGCCTTTGTCGCCGGAAGAAATCTAGTACCGAATCCAGCCACTGCAATAACTGCTCTTCTTATTTTTGGAGTCATCGGCTACCTCGTAAGTTAATATGGTGCATTCTACATCATAGATACTTAACCGGAAGGCTTATCTTTATCTTCTAATCCTGGGGATATTTTTTTCTCAAATCCTCTTCCCGTGGGTCGATAATACTTCCTATTTTCCAGGCCTTGGGGTAGATATTGCTGCTTCACTCTGGCCTCAGGAAAATCGTGAGGATACCGGTAATTCTTTCCATAACCTATTTTTTTCATTAAGGAAGTGACGGGATTACGAAGATGCAAGGGTACTGGTAAATTCAAGGTCCTGGCCACATCTTCTTTGGCTTCTAAGAGTCCCTTATAAGAAGCATTAGATTTGGGAGCAGAAGCCAGGTAGGTAGCAGCCTGAGCCAGATTAATCTGGGCCTCAGGCATACCCACAAATTCTACTGCCTGAGCTGCTGCTGTAGCCACTGACAAAGCCTGAGGATCGGCATTACCCACATCTTCAGAGGCAAAAATAACCATTCTTCGCGCCATGAAACGAGGATCCTCCCCAGCTTCAATCATGCGAGCTAGCCAGTAGAGGGCAGCATCTGGATGCGATCCTCGCATAGACTTAATAAAGGCAGAAATAACATTATAATGCTCCTCCCCTGTTTTATCATATAAAAGAGCTTTACTTTGTAGAGCCTCCTCAGCTTCTCTTAAGCGAATGTAACGAAAGCCATTCCTATCCGGTCTACTGGTCTCAGTAGCTATCTCCACTGCATTTAAGGCCACTCTGGCATCGCCGTTGGAGCCATCAATAATTAGATTTAGAGCCTTTCGGTCGATTTTTATCTTATACTCACCGAGACCCTCCTTTTTGTCTTTTATGGCCCGGTCCAGGATTTTCTTAATCTCCTTCGGACCAAGCCTTTCCAGGGTAAAAATCCTGGTTCTAGAAAGAAGCGGCCCAATAACTTCAAAACTTGGATTTTCAGTAGTAGCACCAATTAGAATAATGGTTCCATTTTCTACGTGAGGGAGAAATGCATCTTGCTGAGCTTTATTAAACCGATGGATCTCATCGATAAAGAGGATGGTCCTCTGATGGTAGACTTTCAGCCTGACCTGGGCTTCTTTTACCACTTTTCTCACATCGGCTACTCCCGAGGTAACTGCAGAAAATTGAAAAAAACAAGATTTGGTAAGATGAGCAATAATCCTGGCCAAAGTCGTCTTTCCTGATCCTGGGGGTCCCCAAAAGATGAGAGAAGCTAGTTTATCCTCCTTGATCATCTTTTGCAGAATTCTTCCCTCGCCAATAATATGTTGTTGGCCCACAAACTCATCTAAACTCTGGGGTCGGATGCGATCAGCAAGAGGAGCCTCTCTTTTTTTATCTTTTTCTTCCCCTGATTGAAATAGGTCCATCCTCATAAATTTTACCTTTCTTAATTTATGACCTTTTTCAGCCTTTTTGTCACTCTAACTTACCTACCCTTACCTAGTCTTTCTATTTTTTACAAAACCTACATTCCTTCCGCATTTTACAATAAAAAAAGGATAGGTCAAATAAAAAATCGAAGTCACCACCAGTTTCTGTCCTTACCCTTTTTCTAGTTTCTCTTCTAATCTCACGGTTTCTTTTTAAACTTGTGGTTTCCCTGGATTTTGGGTGCAGACCGACACCTGGAGTCTTGAAAAAGAGTAAATTTATGCTATGCTCTCCTCTCCTCACATTTAACCTCTCTAATAAACCAGGGTATAGACAGATGTTTTTCTATGGGGAGTAGCATGATAAGCAAAAAGGGAATAATAGCCTTGTCGGTTACTGTCTTTATCTGGGCAAGTACCTTCACCGTAATCAAAATTGGACTTGAGCGCATCACCCCCTTAAATCTATCGTTCGTTAGATCTATTTTAGCTACCTTTTTCCTGCTAGGGTGGCTTCTACTCAGGAGGAACCGACAGGGAATAGCTAGAGCGTTAAAGTTTCATTTAGGGTATATTATTGGTTTGGGAGTAGTTGGCGTTGCCTTATTCAATATCTTTCAAAATATAGGTATTGGTCTTACCTCATCGGGGATAGCTTCCTTATTGGTCGCCTCCAATCCGGTATTCATTTTAATTTTAGGCGCCAGCTTTCTCGGCGAAAAAATCACCAAAAGTAAAGCAGCTGGTATAGTGCTGGGTTTTGTCGGAATCATCATAGTCACCTTCCTGGGCAAGAATATGGCTTTATTGTTAAGATCAGGATCTTTCTGGGGTAATATTCTGGCTTTGCTTTCCGCTGTATGCTGGGCAGTTTATTCAGTTATGAATAAAAGCGCTCTAAAAAGGTACAGTCCCCTAATTTTAACTGCTCTAGCCTACGTTTTTGGATCCCTCATTCTTTTTTTCTTCTGCTTTACCTTTGAGGATGTATCTCTTATTTTCCAATGCTCACTTTCCTCCTGGTTAATACTTCTCTATCTAGGTATTCTTGCTTCAGGAGTTACTTTCTATCTCTGGAACTATGCCTTAAGTATTATGGAGGCATCCAGAGTTTCGGTTTTCATTTTCCTGATTCCCGTATTGGCTATCTTGTTGGGAAAGGTGATTCTTAACGAGACTATTACCGGTTTTACTTTCCTGGGGACTGCTCTGGTGTTATCGGGGATCTATTTGATGGAGAAATAGATCTTGAAAAAGGAAACCTTTGAAAGCTATCCTTTTCACCACCCTTGACGTCAAAAAAAACTGGAGTATATTATATAATAGAGTTAAATGAACTCAAATGGGGACGTGACGAGTAGATAAAGGTAAAATTCCTACTTTTAGAAGCTGGAGATTCAAAAAAGAAATTTAGTCGGAGGTAGAGAGGCGCAAAAAACTATAGATGTGAACGATAAAAGTTAAAAATGGAGGTGAATTATGATTCTGAAATCCGGGGAGGAAAAAAGGCAAGAAGAGGAGGCCATAGTTCAGGAATGTAAATGGTTGAAAAGTCCTGAAGAGGCACTCCAGGGAAAGGGGAAACTTTATCTTACCACTCACAGATTGATTATGGAAAGAGAATCTGAAGGAAAAACAACAAAGGTTTTTGAGTTTCCTCTGAAAGCTGTTCAGCAGGTGGCTGCCAAAGGATTTTTTAGCAAAATCCTCTCGCTTGAGGTTAACCTCTCGCAGGTGGAAAGTGACATTAAGAAGATGAGTCCTTCGGAGAAAAAGGGATTTGGCACGCTTCAGATCAAGGTAAACGATCCCAAGGCCTGGGCAAGCGAGATAGCTTTCCGAAGTAGGAAAACATAAGGAATTGGGTTAGGAAGGGTAAGAAATCGAGGCAAAGCTTACTGCTCTTCAAGATTAGCTAGGACGGAGGAGAAGTTCCTGGGGGCACCTTATTCACGCACCATGATATCATCGTAGGCAACATGCATTCCTGAGGAAACGAAAAAGCCAATCTTTCCCTGGCGGAAGGTATTATCATTCACGGAAGCTAGACGATAATTATTTACATAAACCGATATATTGGATCCTTCACATCTGACTTGAAGGTAGTTAACAGTATTTTCCTGATTGAGGTAAGACGAGCCTGTCCATTCTTGGAGAGGAAATGCATCGCCGTCAGCTACTTTCCAAATGCTATAGTGCCCATCACCCCTTAGTCCAAAAAGATAAGTGTTTTCACTGTCTAGAAATCTAAACATCAGGTAATATCCCCCATCATTTGATCCCCCTATCTTTCTGACTTTCACCTCACAGGTAAAGTCGGAGAAAATCTTACCATGCCAGGAAAGATAACCTTCGTTCCCTCCAGAGATATGATACTCACCATTCTCATAATAGGCATATTCAGATTCTGCCCAATTACCCTTCTGGCTAAAGTCATCCTGGAATAAGAGAGGAGTGGCGGATCCTAATCTTCTGGTTGCTTCCAGAAATTCAGTCCGATAACTCTTTTTTCCAGATAAATTGGAAGACTCCTGAACTTGATGGTCGATCTTTTTGATTCGCTGCAAGGTTGGAGGATGGGAACTAATTAAGGTTTCAATAGCCAGAGGTTTCCTCTGTTCCAGTTTCTTTAGTTTGGCCAGAAAATCTCTCAAACCTCCGGGATCATAATCTGCCTCGTAAGCGTATCTTGTTCCCAGCCGGTCAGCTTGAAACTCATCCTCCCGGCTATATCCCAGAAGAATTAAGCTAAAGACGACATCGACGATTTGTCTAGCATCCTCGTCCTTGAGCAAAAGACTTGCCAATATGGTATAGGCTAACATTCCTTGTATTCTTTTAACTGCATGTCTGGCTGTGACATGGCCAACCTCATGTCCCAGGATACCAGCCAGATCTGCCTCACTTTCCATAGTCTTTAATATTCCGGTGGTTACGTAAATAAAGCCACCAGGACAGGCAAAGGCATTGACCATGGGATCATCCAGGATTTTAAAATGATACTCGAGATTCTGGCGATCACAAACCCGAGCTATCCTCTGGCCTACTTTATCAATGTAAGCTCTAAGTTCGGGATCATTGAGAACTTTGAATTTAGTCTCCACTTCCCTGGCTACACCACGTCCAATAGATACCTCTAACTCCTGGGGAATTAGAATAATATCCTTAGACTTTTTTGAGACTGCGGCGGTAAGACCGGCAAAAAGAACAAAATTTAAGGTGAGTGTAAGCAGCAAAATCTTCTTCATTTTTTCACCCCCACAAAAGCTGGAAAAGAAAAAATTATACTACAGCCATTCTCAGAGTTCATTGTAGTATAACTTATTTACCAGGTCAATCTTCAGAGCTAAAATAAACTTGACTTTTTTAATTCCTATAGCTATATAAGAGCAAATAAAGGACTAAACTATGCCTGCAGGCCAAAAGCTAGAAATAAAGTACCAGGGTAGGTGGTTAAATATTTCCTACTGTTATGAAGAAAGGGGGGAAGAGACCCTTTTCTTCATTCATGGATTGGGCTGCTGTAAAGACTCATTTGGGGGCGTCTGGAACACACGGGGATGCCACGGCTACTCCATATTTACCTTTGATCTACCCGGCTTTGGTGACTCTTCCAAACCTACCAGTTTTTCTTATGATATGAAGGATCATGCTGGAGTAGTAGACAGGATAATCAAGACCCTAAATTTAAAGAACCTTCACCTTATCGGGCACAGCATGGGAGGAGTTATCGCTCTTCTCTACCTGGATGCTGCTCCTCATAATGCTCTTTCTTTCATTAATCTGGAAGGAAATCTTTGCCCGCAAGATTGTACCTTTAGTCGGCAAGCAAAAAATGCATCCTGGAGGGAATTTGAGAGCTCTGTTTTTGATCAAATAAAAGAGGAAGTGAGAACCTCCGCGGATAAAGGCTTAAGAGAGTATTATGGATACCTTGGCAAAAGCAGCCCCTATGCCTTTTATCAGAGTTCTTGCTCCCTGGTCCGATATTCAGACAGTGGAATTCTTCTTAAAAAATTTCTCCACCTACGGGTGAAATCACACTATGTCTTGGGGGAGAAGAACAAGAAAACGGAAATTATAAAGACTTTGAATGACCATCGCCTACATCTTACTTCGGTTCCCCAAAGCGGTCACTTTATGATGAATGATAATCCAAAAGCCTTCTATACTATCCTTTTAAGTCTCCTGCAAAAAGGTTAGCCGAGGATTAATCACCATGTCCTTTTCTTCTTTGCTCTCTTGATAATCTCCATACAAAAATCATTAGAACTACCTTCGCAATCAAACTACTTCTTATCCGGAGCTAATAATGAATCACTTGATTTTTCGCTCCTCTGTGGTATAGTTAGCTGTAATAAAGTCTCAGTCGATTCCTTTCAACCTCGACAGCTATCTTAAGTTTAGGAGGAAAAAATAAATGGTAAGAGAAATTTCTATCGTGCCTGATTTTACACCGGGATTTGTGGAAGTGGGCGGTAGAATACCGAAGTTTCAGTATTCTCGATCTTTAAGGCAAGAACTGAATGAGGGTAGTCTCACCCAGGAACGATGCCTGGATTTACTTAAATGTATGTTGTTTATTAGAAACCTGGAGGAGATGATACGGGAGCTACGAGAAAATAGGGGTAAGTACGGTCCCATCAAGTTTCTCTATGGCGGTGCTGCTCATCTTTCCATCGGTCAGGAAGCAGTCTCCACCGGAGCTGTGGCAGCCATCAGGCAAGATGACTGTATCACCAGTAGCCACAGAGGACATGGAGATAGCCTGGCCAAAGGCTACTTTGCCATTAAAGCTATGGACCGCCCTGAGCTGGTAGAACTAATTACCCAGGACGAGAAAATATGTAGCTATCTAGGCCTGAAAACCAATCTCAAAAACCATGAGGAACTGGTGGAGGAAACTCTTAAGCTACATCTTTTTCGAGCTATAGCGGAGCTTTTTGGAAAAGAAGCCGGTTACTGCCGAGGAAGAGGAGGAGGAATGCATATCGCCGATTTTAGCAAGGGCCATCTAGGAGCCAATGCTATTGTGGGAGGAAGCCTAGGCATGGCTGTGGGTGCTGGATTAGCCTCAAGGGTTCTGGAAGACAACCGGGTGGTAATATGTTTCGCCGGAGATGGTGCCTTCAACAATGGAATCGCCCATGAAGCCATGAATATGGCTACTATGGCTCAATTTACCAATGGACTGATGAATAAGAAGTTTGGCGTTCCCACTATATTTGCCGTGGTCAACAATCAATATGGAATGACTGGCCAACAGCGGGGTGAAGTTACGGGAATAGAATTCCTGGCTGAAAGAGGCTTTGGTTACAACAAGGATGGAATGCATACGGAAATTGTTAACGGTATGGATGTATTAGCCGTCTATGATGCCACCGCAAAAGCGGTAGAGCTGACCAGACAAGGTAAGGGTCCGGTTCTATTAGAATTCTGGTGTTCCCGCTATAAAGGTCATTCTTTAAGTGATCGACTGGATACGGCAGAGGATGAAACCTATCGAACTTTAAAAGAGCTGGAAGAATGGCAAAAAATAGATCCTTTAAAGACTTTCTCTCATAAGCTGATGAAGGAAAAAATTTTAAGTGAGACAACCTGGAGAAAACTTGAAAAAGAGGTCAGAGAAAGAAATGAGCATATGGCAGCCAAGGCAGCTGAAGCACCCAGTCCTGATTCCAAAGCTATGTACTTTGGCCTTTTCAGTAGTACATCTTCGGATGAAGTTCCTTCTCAGTTTAGAGGTACGCCCACTCTAAAGAAGCCTGATTTTCTTGATAGAGACCCAGAGGTAGAAATTACCTATAGAGAAGCGGTAGTAGAGGCTCTCTTTGAAGAAATGAAACGTGATCGGCGAGTCATACTATGGGGAGAAGATATTGCTGACTATGGCGGAGCCTTTGGAGCTACGCGGGGGCTTCTAGAGATTATGGGAAGAGACCGCATTTTCAATACGGCCATTTCAGAAGCAGCTATTGTCGGCAGCGGCCTGGGAGCGGCTATGATGGGTCTAAGGCCTGTGGTAGAAATTATGTATATCGATTTTATTCTGCTGGCCATGGATCAAATAGGAAATCAAGCGGCGAAGTGGAAATATATGTCCGGTGGCCAACCAACCATACCTTTAACGTTAAGAACAACCATTGGTGGTGGTAAAGGATATGCTGGGCAACACTCCCAGAGCCTGGAGGCTGTGCTGCCCCATTTTCCGGGACTCAAAATTGCTATGCCCTCGAGTGCCTATGAGGCAAAGGGCCTCTTAAAAGCAGCTATTAGAGATGATAATCCGGTGATTATCATAGAGCATCAGAATTTATACCGGCATCCTTTAGGAAAAAGCCAGGTTCCCCAAGAAGATTACCTGATTCCACTGGGAAAGGCAAATATCAAAAAGAAAATTGATACCACCAAAAATGGCAGCAGCGTCACCATCATTGCCTGGTCCTCTATGGTGCCTGTGGCCATGAAAGCGGCTGAAGAGTTAGCTATGGAAGAAATCGAGGCCGAGGTCATTGACCTACGCACACTTTATCCTCTTGACATTGATACTCTGGTAAGGTCAGTTCAAAAGACCAATAGAGCTGTGGTAGTTCATCAGGCTGTCAGGTGCATGGGTTTCGGGGCAGAAGTGGCGGCTCAGCTTCAGGAAAAAGCCTTTGATTATCTGGACAGTCCCATAGTAAGGGTAGCCGCACCCGATACTCCTCCTCCTTCGGCACCGGTTCTGGAAAAAGCTTTTTTGCCTAATGAAAAAGATATTGTGGAGGCGGTGAAAGGCTTAATGTAGGCAGTAAATTTCCTTTTTTATCGGCTGGCCTTCACTCTGCTCTACGGTAAAATCTGGGCAAACCAGAGAGGCTACATTTGGGTGAGACCGGACGACAGACGCGCTGGCCGAAGGGAGAGAGTGCACCCACGTAAGCGAATGCCTATCTGAATCCGTATTTCCAGTTAGCCTCATCCATTTTCTTTATAAAATCCACCAGATAATTAACCAGAACCTCCTTCATTTTTTTACCTTTTTCCCGAGTAGCTTTGGTTGGATCGCCAGTGGCTGCATAGGGAGTCAGCTCATCAAAAGTCCACTTTAAGGAAACTTCTTCAGGCAGGGTGGGTACAACTCCTCGGGCGTGCTTCATATCTACCAATTCCGGTTTTAAGGCCAGCATGATGGAGGTTTCTCCTTCTCCGGCGTGTCCCAGTCCATCCCAGACTTCGAAAGTATCTTTGGGAAGTAGCTTTCCTGCTGTGATCCACCATGCTTCGAGCACGGCTATCTTTATTTCTGGATGAGAGACCTTAAACTCACGGGTTGCTATTTCAATGGGAGCTATATTTCCGTCGTGTCCATTTACTATGAGCACCCTTCGAATAGAGTGTTTCCATAGTGAAGTCAGGATATCCTTCAGCACCTCAACCAAGGTCTCTGACCTAAGGCTGATGGCGATAGGAAATGAGGAATAATGCTCACTCATCCCGTAAGGTAGAGCTGGAAGCATTAAAAGCCCTTTTATTCTCGAGGCAACCTCTTTGGCAATCTCGTAAGAAACGAGGGTATCCGTTCCAAAAGGAAGATGGCCTCCATGGTTCTCCGTTGATCCTACGGCGAGAATAGCTTTATCAAACTTTGCCTTACTATACGCATTTCCGGTCATACAATCTAAATAATTATTAAATGCCATTTTTTCACCTCTGTTACTATTATTTACCAAGGCGTAGGCCGTGCATGGTTCTGCGTAGATACAAGAGTGCTTTATTGGCAATTAAGAGCTGTCTTTCTCCACCAATTATTCCTTTGGGCCTTTTTA
>JREQ01004905.1_pt1 | contig 23270 bp, 15 predicted proteins | sample 210151 | NCBI WGS metagenome assembly JREQ01 (sample SAMN03019617, study PRJNA260268) | marine sediment metagenome | biome: Marine; feature: Sediment; material: Clay; isolation source: clay from marine sediments 31 meters below sea floor depth collected from... | place: New Zealand: Canterbury... | reverse complement strand
TGGCAATAAATAAGATTTTTTCGTCTCTACCTTTTAATTCTCGCAAAATAGTCTTAACTATATTGGAAGATAATTTTGAAGATCTTTCCCCCAAAATTATAGGGGCTATTTTAAAATCTTTTAATAGAGTTTGAAGAAAAGGTAAATGAACCTCTAAAGAGTGTTCTCCTTGATGTACCTGGGGATAAAATTTGATTGCCTCTTCGTATTTAATTATATTTATAGCCAGGTCATTATCAACTTCTACTTTTCCCAGAGGAGTCTGGTAAGACTGGTAATTTCCTATAGAGGCACCGGGAAATTGATGGTAGTGACTTTCCCCAATTAGAATTACGGTATCGAAATTTTTTCCTTCTAATTGTTTATAGGCATAAGCAGCTATTTCGCCTGAAAAATCATAGCCGGCATGGGGGACGATTAAACCGATTAATTCTCCTGTTAATTCTTCTTTTTCTACCTTGTTTAAAAGATTTTCGATCTTTTCTTTTAATTCTTCAGGTGAGTTAGGATAAAATATTCCACTTACTGATGGTTTTCTGGTCTCTTCACTATAATTAATTTTTTTTAATTCTTCTGAAAAAAGATTAATGTCACAACATAGAAAAAACATTAGTAAAAAAATAATAAATAAAATAGAAAATATTTTTCTCATTATTAATTCACCTACAAATCATTATAATTGTTTATAAGATTCTTTTCTACTATTTTTTCAATGCTATTCTATAATTATTATTTGCGGAATTAATAAAATGAGTTTATGATAAGTATAGGAATCTATAAAGATATACAGAACTCACGTTAGCCAGCGGGATATCGGACGGATTAAAAGCCCTATAGCCACAGCGGAGCGGCTTCGTTCAACTGAGTTGCTTCCGAAATTGAGCATATGTAACATTAAAGTCAAAAACCTTAGCTTCATCTGTGCTCCAACTTCGGAAGCAATCTTAATCGTTATATGAAAAAAGCGTACGTCAAGATGCCCGCCATCCTTGACTCGCATGATATATATCGAGGAGGTACCAAATGAATTTTAATATGTCAAAGTGTCTTGAAGCCTTTTCTCTGGCACTTGATTTTGCAGAAATGGATTACTTTAAAATTAATATAAATCACTCACGAAGAGTAGCCTATATCTCACTAAACATAGCGAAGGCAATGGATCTTTCTGAGGATGATCAAAAAGATCTTTTCGCATTATCTTCACTCCATGATAGTGGTTTTACTTTATCTGGATTAAAATTAAAGCCTGAGTTTAAAATGTTTGAATTAATGTCTGGTCATTGTATAGAAGGAGAAAAAGTTATTTCATATCTTCCATTTTTGATGTCGAGAAAAAATGTAATTAAATATCATCATGAGAATTATAACGGCTCAGGGTTCTTTGGAATTTCAGGAGATGATATCCCCCTTCTTTCACAAATTATTCACTTGGCAGACTTCTTGGATATAAATTTCAATCTCGCCCAATTAGACTTTCAAAAAAGAGTAGGAGTTAAACATTATGTTGTGAGGGGAAAAAACCAACAATTTTCGCCTGATGTTGTTGATGCATTTATGTCTTTTGCTCATAAGGAAAGGCTTTGGGCAGATTTATTGTTTTATAATATAATTGAAGTGCTCAAAAGGATTGCTCCACAGATTATTTATGAATATTCATGGAAAGATATTATCCCAATTTCAGACACTTTTATGAAAATAATAGATAGTAAATCCAAGTTTACTTATAGACATTCACGAGGAATCACTGAAAAGATTGAAATTATGTCAGATTTTTATGGCTTTAATACAGAAAAGAAGTTAAAACTACATATAGCAGCCAATCTTCATGATTTAGGAAAACTCTACATACCAAATTCCATTCTTGAAAAGCCAGACAAATTAGACTCCTTTGAGTTTAGTGAGATAAAAAAACATACATATTTTACAAAGTTGGCGCTGGATAAAATACCTGGTTTTAAAGATATATCAAGTTGGGCAGCAAATCATCACGAAAAATTAAACGGAAAAGGCTATCCAGAAAGTTTAACAGGAGAAGAACTTGATTTTGAATCAAGGTTAATGGGAGTTATAGATATTTATCAGGCATTAACAGAAGAAAGGCCATACAGGAAAGGATTAACCCAAAGGGAAACAACAAAGAGAATCTACGATATGGCAAATAGTGGATTCATCGATAAACAGATCACAATAGATGTAGTTAATGTGCTTGGTTCTGGAATAAAATGATTTTACCACACAGAATAAGGAAAACAGAATAAATAAGGAAAACAGGGAAAACAGGGTCAAATCTTTATTGTTGACAATTAAATAAATCTAATTTGTCAATAATAAAGATTTGACCCCGGTAATCCGGCGTGAATATTAAAGTTACGGTATACAAAATGAAGTTTGTCTTAAAAATTGTTGTGTCTATTTTCTTAATCTTTTTAGGAGTAATGGTAATCTGTCAAAATTCCTTCTCTTCATCCAATACTATTCTTGAAGGAGAAGAGTTGTCTGAGGCAAGATATTATTCCAGTTTGCAGGATAAAACTGTCCAGTGTCAACTATGTTTTAGAAAGTGCATTATCCCGGAAGGAGAAAGAGGCTTTTGTCTGACAAGAGAAAATATTGAAGGGAAGTTATATTCCTTGGTATATAGCAAACCTGTGGCTGTACATATTGACCCGATTGAAAAGGAACCAATGTACCATTTTTATCCCGGAACTGATTCACTCTGTTTGGGTACAGCAGGTTGTAATTTTAGGTGTTTGAACTGTATTAACTGGCAATTTGCCTTCAAAGCTCCAGAAGAAGTAGAAACTATTTCTTTATCACCAGCTGAAGTAGTACAAATGGCGATACAACATGAGATACCAACTATTTGTTTTACCTATAATGATCCTATTGTGCTTTATGAATATGTATATGATACAGCTAAACTGGCGAAAGAAAAAGGTCTGAAGGTTTCCTTCCACAGTAATGGTTCCTTAAATCGTGACCCTTTGGTAGCACTTTTAAATTATATAGATGCGATTGCTATTGACCTTAAAGCATTTAGCCCGATAACCTATAGACATCTGACCGGAGGCGAACTTTCCCCTGTACTCGAAACACTTAAGAGAATTAAAAAGGAAAAAATTTGGTTAGAAATAATCTACTTAATTATTCCAACGGTAAATGATAATTTAGAAGATATTAAAAAGATGTGTCTTTGGATAAAGGATGAATTGGGCGAAGAGACACCACTTCATTTTTCCCGTTTTTTCCCGGCCTGCAAATTAACCCGATTACCCCCCACCTCTCTAAAGACCTTGGAAGATGCTTGTAAGATTGCTCAAGAAATAGGCTTACATTATGTTTATATTGATAACGTCCCTGGAAATCAAAATGGTAATACCTTTTGCCCTAATTGCAGTAGTTTACTTATCCATCGAGTACAGTTCTTAATATTTGAAAATAATATTGAACAAGGGAAATGTAAATTCTGTGGATATAATATTCCGGGATATTGGGTACAGTAAAAATTGAAATATTAATATTAAAATATTAATAAGGAGGTTTTTTCAATGTTGTCAGGAAATAAAAGAATATTGTTAAAAATAGGTATCTTGGTTATTTTTTGGTTAATTTCATTTAATTATATCAGTATCCAGAGTGTTGCTTTAGGAAACACGACTTCCTCTATTAATACCCTTAACTATGAAAACCCATTTATTTCTAAAGAAATAGCATTACTTTTTCAAGATAACTTTGAAGATGGAGTGGCTGAAAACTGGGAACTTGAACAAGGATGGGATATTAAATCGGAGAAAGATAATTATATCTTAAGTGGTTCTGGTCATCGGTGGGCTCGTCCCCATGTTAGTGGATGGACCGACTATACCATTGAAGTAGATATTAAGATTGTTAGAGGAAGTTTACATTTTAATATTAGACATAATACAGAGGGAATGTTTTCAAGATATTTCTTGGGAATTCATCAAAGTGGATTATATTTGAATAAACAGATAGGAGAAGATTTTTTTGACTTAATTGAATCATCCCAGCCTCTTAAATTGAGAAAATGGAATAAGATTAAAATATCGTTAGAAGGCAATAACATAAAAGTTTATTTTAATAATACACTAAAAATCGATTATAACGATGATGACATCCCGATACGCTTGGGAGGTTTTGCTTTTGAAACTTTAGATAAATCCCTTGTCTATTTTGATAATATAACTGTGACCGGGGTAAAGCTGGTCCAGAAAGTAAAGTGGGTAAAAACTGGTGGACCTATTGGCGGTTTAGGTTATGATATCAGAATTCATCCTCAAGATAAAAAGATTATGTTTGTGACTGATAATCCGAGTGGGGTTAATAAGAGTTATGACGGTGGGGATACCTGGGTACAAAGAAATGAAGGTATAACTGTTAGGTCAGGATCCTCCGGGGATGGTATTCCTATTTTCTCTTTGTCTATAGATCCCAATAATCCTAACATTGTATGGGCGGGAACTCAAGGGATGAGAGGAATTTTTAAATCTACAGATGGGGGAGAATCCTGGGTAAAGAAGGATAATGGTATTACCGAATGGAATGAAATAAGCATCCGCAATTTTGGTATTCATCCTCGAAATTCTAATATTGTTTTCGCAGGAGCAGAGATTTCCACAGGAATTTTAGGAAAAGAATTTGATAAGGCTAAAGGAAAGATTTATAAGACCGAAGACGGTGGTGAAAATTGGCACTGTGTTTGGAAAGGGGACAGCCTGGCAAGATTTATTATCTTTGACCCGACCAATCCGAATATAATTTATGCCTCTACAGGAATTTTTGATAGAGAGGCTTATAATGATATTGGAATTGGAGTTCTAAAAAGCATTGATGGAGGCAATACCTGGAAACAGATTAATAATGGTATTACTAATCTCTTTGTAGGATTCTTAGAAATGCATCCTCACAACCCTCGAATACTTTTTGCCGCAGCGGGAATGAATGTTTTATCATATGCAGGTCATAAAGGAGGAATTTATAGAACTATTGATGGAGGAGAACACTGGAAGCAGGTACTTTCTGGATATGTACTTACTGTGGTTACTTTTAGTCCTTCTGCTCCGGATATTATCTATGCGGGTAGTGCTTCAGCATTTTATCGAAGTGAAGATGGAGGTGACACCTGGGAAAAGTTTACTAAGCCTAATGGAAACTATGGCCCTTCTGGTATTAGAGCTGGATTTCCTATTAGTGCAGTAGTTGATCCTGGTGACCCCATGACTATCTTTGTGAATAATTACGGTGGTGGTGCTTTTAAATCTACCAATGGAGCAAGGACATGGGAAGTTTCAAGTAAGGGCTATACTGGTGCTGATTTACACTGGGTATGTTTGGATCCTAATAATCCTGATATAGTCTATACAATTGGAAGAACTGGACCATTTAGAAGTTATAATGAAGGTCAGGATTGGACTGGCCTGCAATTTAACCCTGCTAATGACGCTGAATGGAATACCATAGCGATGAATCCTTCTAACCCGAAAGAAATTATTATAGCTGATGAACATAATGGTCATATTTATAAAAGTAAAGATGGAGGGAATAGCTGGAGAAAAGTCTTCAGGCATCCAAAAGTCGATGCTGGTAATCCAAATAACAGGCATGGTTTTAAGGCCATAGCTTATGCACCCTCATCACCGAACATTATTTATGCTGGTATGAGAAAAGAAAGACGTTCAATTGATGGAGATATGTCTCCCGGTCCGAGTTTTGGAATGTATAAATCAACTGATGGGGGCAATACTTGGAAAGAAATAAACTCAGGTCTTAATACACCTCTTATTAATATCAACTGTATTGTAGCTAATCCTATAAATTCTAATATTGTCTACATTGGTACCTGGCGTGATGGTATTTACAAAACCACCAATGGAGGAGAAAGCTGGGAACCGATAAACGGTGGGCTTGTATCATTAGATGTACGTAGCTTGGCTATTGATTTAAAAAATCCTGAAGTAGTGTATGCTGGATTAGGGGAAGGTGCTGGGATTTTTAGAACCACTAATGGTGGAGAATATTGGGAGGGGATCAATTATGGAATTCAGGTAGAATGCCCCTCATTTTTACAGAGGGTTGGACAGGTAAAATCAGGAGTATCGCTGACAAAAACAAAAAGACTTACCGTTAAAGATTATTACTCCATCCCCTGGACCAGTATTAAAAGTATTGTAATTGACCCTATAAATTCAGAAATTCTTTATGCTGCGGATTATTCCCTTGGTGTATATATGTCTACAGATGGGGGTATATCCTGGAATGTTATAAATGATGGACTCTCCACAAAAGCAGTATTATCTATGGCGATATCTACTGATGGTAAAATACTTTATGCAGCAACCTCTGGTGAAGGAGTCTTCCGTCTTGATTTTAGTGGTAGTAAAATAAGCAGTGGTAAATTCACTCAAAAGACAGGAAATGAAAAAATCAATGAATTATTAAATCAATTAAAAGAAAAACATGAAAAGAGCGAAAATAAAAACTAATTGCTAAAATTTTGAATTAGATAAAATCGATGAAACAAAAAGAGAATAAGTATGTAGTTACCTGCTATGTTTTTATTAACGAGAAGTGTAAAATACTACGGACATGCCCGTGGTTATCTACGTATTTTTTCCTTGTCTTTCTTACAAGGAGTGATAAATCGAATTCTTATCTTTAATTAAAAGAATAATTTGAGGTAAGTAATATTGGGAAAAAGCCTTATCTTTGCCCTACTATTAAGGGGTTTTGCCTCACTTATTATTGAAGTTTTATTAATCAGGGAGCTTTTAGTAACTTTCTCTGGTAATGAACTATCTATTGGAATAATATTAGCCAACTGGCTTATCCTTATTGCCCTGGGAAGTTTTGTCCTGGGAAGATTTGCTGATAAGGTTAAATACAAGATAGAAATATATGCCTTCCTGCAATTAATCATTTCTCTATATCTTCCTTTTGCTATTTATCTTTGCCGGACCATAAAAAATATTATTGGGGTTGTTCCCGGTGAAGCTGTAGGAATAATTCCCATTATTTATGGTTCATTCTTAATTTTAATTCCTCTATGTGTAAGTGATGGAGCTCAGTTTTCTTTTGGATGTAAAATTTATTCTGATTTCTCTGGGAAACCTTCTACTTCTGTTGGAAGAGTCTATATTTATGAATCTATAGGGGCAGTCGCAGGAGGACTTATTTTTACCTATCTTCTTATACCTTTCTTTCATTCTTTACAAGTAGCGTTATTTATTGCTATCTTAAACCTATTATCGGCAATCCTCCTGTTTATCTTTTTCAATAAAGGATACTTTCCATTTAAAATTCGCTGGGCTAAGTTTTCTTTTTCAGTGATAATTGCCTTTCTTTGTTTGATATTTTTAGTTTTAAGTATATACCTTTTAGTTTCCAATGATATAAATAAAACTCACTGGAATATACTGTGTAAACAATGGAAAGGGCAGGAATTAGTCCATTACCAAAATTCTGTGTATAGTAACATTACAGTAACCACAAGAGAAAATCAATTTAACTTCTTTTCTAATGGAATTCCTTTATTTAGCACCCCTGTCCCTGATATTGCTTTTGCGGAAGAGTTTGTCCATCTTCCCTTACTATTTCACTCTTATCCTAAGAATATTCTTTTAATTGGCGGGGGAGCAGGTGGGATTTTAAACGAAATTGCTAAATATTCTTCAGTAGAAGATATACACTATATTGAGCTCGACCCTCTGATAATTAAGGTGGTTCAAAAATATGCTACCCCTCTTACTATGGCTGAGCTAAACAATCCCAAAGTAAAAATTAAATATACTGATGGAAGATTGTGGGTTAAAGGGCCTACTGGTAATTATGATGTGGTATTGGTAAATCTTCCCCCACCCTCAACCTTACAATTAAATAGATTTTATACGATAGATTTTTTCCAAGAGGCTAAGAGAGTATTAAACCAAGATGGTATTATAGCTATTTTAACCCCTGGATCATTAACCTACTTAAATGAGGAACTGATTAATTTGAATAGCTGTCTTCTTTTATCTATGGGGAGAGTATTTCCTTATACTCGAGTTATTCCTGGAGATTTTAACATCTTGCTTGCCTCATTTGATAGTGAAATATTAAATCTTGATGCAGACAGGATAATTCATAGATTTAAAGGCCATCAATTAAGCACAAAACTATTGACTGAATTTTATATTAAATATAAATTAGATCCAGGAAGATCAAAATGGTATGTAGATACTTTATCATCTGCTTTGTCTGACTCTAAAAGAATCAGGATTAATAATGACCTCTTTCCCAGTGGAGTATTTTATTATCTGGCTTTCTGGAATACCCTTTATTCTCCAGGTCTTAATAATATATTCAGATTGATGGAAAAAGTAAATCTTAAAACATTTTTATTCCCCCTTATTTTATTTATCATAATATTTCTTTTAATAAGGGCGAAAACTAATAAATTAAAAAAAGCTTCCCTACCTGTTGCTATTGCTACTACAGGTTTTGCCGGGATGGCTTTTCAATTAATAATAATTCTGACCTTTCAATCATTTTATGGCAATATCTATCATCGAATAGGTTTATTAGCTACTGCTTTTATGGCTGGCCTGGCTTTAGGAAGTATAGTTATGAATAGTATTATGGAAAAAATTAGGGACAAATTATCATTATTGATTAAGTTGGAGGCGGCTATCGTATTATATTCTGTTTGCCTACCTTTTTTGTTGACCTCTTTTCATTTATATCTTGGGAAGCCCTGGGTATTTTCCTCGGTTCAAATTATGCTGCTTTTATTAAGTTCAATTTCTGGAATCTTAGTAGGGGCAGAATTTCCTTTAGCGAATAAGATATATTTGATAGGACTGAACAAGGTTAGTTGGGTAGCTGGTATGCTTTATGCTGCCGATCTTATTGGAGCCTGGCTGGGGGCTTTTATCGTTTCAGTAATGATGATTCCAATTTTAGGAATATTATCAACCTGTTTATTTATTATCGCCATCAATTTAATTAGCCTGGGGTTAGTTGTTACTTCGGGTAGAATTGACATCTCTCCAGATACCAGGAATTTTGTGTCCACAAAATTTACATCTTCCTCCAATAATGTTATTGGCTAATACCATAAAATGAACTCTGCTAATTAGTATATTTCCACATTGGGGACAATAGGTGCTATTGGCCTTATGTCCGGGGACATTCCCGATACTTACATAATGCATCCCTACCTCCAAGGCAATTTCTCTGGCTTGTTCTAAAGTGGCAATAGGGGTAGGTGGTAATTTTAACATTTTATAAGCCGGGAAAAATCGACTAAAATGTATTGGTGTCTCTTCCCCTAAATTTTCCTTAATCCATTCACACATTTTTTTAATATCTTCCATATCGTCATTTTTGGTGGGCACAATTAAGTTGACGATTTCCAGCCAAACTCCTTCTTCTTTAATTATCCTCAGGGTTTGCAGGACTGGTTCTAATTTAGCTGAAGAGAGTTTGGTATAAAATTCATCAGTAAAGCCTTTTAAATCAACTACTACTGCATCCATATGTTTTAATAGGGCTTTCAGAGGTTCAGGTCGCATTGCCCCATTAGTGTGAAATATAACCTTTAGCCCTTCTTCTTTGGCTAACTTGGCGATATCGTACATATATTCATAGAAGGAAGTTGGTTCACTGTAGGTGAAGGATATGGCATCACAATTTGATTCTTTGGCTAATTGCACTGCCTTTTGAGGGGTTAGATAGATATACTGGGTATTTTCTACTTCCTGCTGAGATATAGTCCAGTTTTGACAGAATAGACAGCGAAAATTACAACCAGCTGTGGCAATACAGAAAATGCTCCCTCCTGGGTACATATGAAATGCAGGCTCTTTTTCGATAGGATCAAGATGGATAGCACAGGGTCTTCCATAATTCAGGGTATAAAGTGTACCATTTATATTTGCTCTATTTCGGCAAGTTCCCCTTTTTCCATCTTTAATGATACAGCCTCGAAAACATAATTTGCATTGAACTAAGTTGTCTTCCAATTTCTGATAATTTCTGGCTTCCACTAATGACCTTTCGTCATATCTGGTTCGTGCTTCTATTGAAATCTCCCCTTTCTCTTTGGCAGGAAATAAAAATATTACTGCTATGATTAAGATTATGATTATAGATAAAATTAAAATTTTTTCTTTTCCTAAATTAATTTTTTTATCATATTTCATATGAAATTCCTATTTAGGTCTTCAAGAATTGATTATAAATAATTAGAGATATTAAGTGAAAATTATATTTTTTAAAATAAAGATTGTTTAATACCAGATAAATAATTTCGGAGTAGGTTTAAGGCGAGGCGGGTCGCCCTTAAGCGAATTAATTGGCGATCTCCGCATAACTGGTGTTTCTGGGTGAGAGTCTTTTTACCATCAGCTAAAGCCATATAGACCAATCCTACTTTCTTCTTCTCTGTTGCTCCGACAGGACCAGCAATGCCAGTAATGCTTATTCCTATATCACTATGACAACATCTTCTTACCTCTTCTGCCATTATTCGAGCAACTTGTACACTAACCTCACCATATTTTTTAATTACTTCCGGTGGTACTTTTAACAAGTCTTCTTTTACTATAGAGGCATAACTTATAACCCCACCTTGAAAATATTTAGAACTTCCTGGGATTTGGGTAATCATTTCTCCCAGCATTCCTCCGGTGCAGGATTCTGCTACCGCTATTTTTAAATTCTTGGCTTTTAATAAATTTCCCACTACTTTCTCTAAGGTTTGATTATCGCTCCTGTATATATAATTACCCAGTAATTTTTTTAAGCGAGCAGTTAAATCCTTTAGTAATATTTTGGCTTTTTCTTCTGTGGGTACAGTCGCGGTTATCTGATTAGCTTTTATATTTGCTACAAGATTACTTTTTAGTTGGTTTACAAAAAGATGGGCTTCTCGAACTGGTACGGGCAATTTATATTTATCTGTACATTTTATGACAATTTCTATAGAATTATGCAAGTCTATTTTATGCCCCAGAGAAACAAAGATAGGTTTTACCTTTTTTCTGGTTCTTATTACTGCCCCGATAGTTTCCTTTCCTTCTCTTAAAAGGCTATAGTTTCCTTTTTCCTCACCTAAATCCTTATAGTTTCCACTTAATTTAGATTTAGCACATCCAATAGTGGGCTTATCTAAAAATAATCCCAGGTGAGTGGCTATCCCCATTCTTCTGGGGTGGGCGATTCCCTGACCATCAAAGAGTATGACATCTGGTTCGTTTTTTATTTTTTTAAAAGCTGCCAATAAACTCGGTCCTTCCCGAAAGGTAAGAAGTCCAGGAATGTAGGGGAATTTTACTGCAGAAATAAAAGATTGTTTTTCTATTATTTTTAAATTTGGAAATTCAAAAATTATTACCCCTGCTATCATTTTATTTTGATAATAGCTAACATCTGCCCCGGCCACCCTTTTTATATTATTAAAAGATTTCTTCAGGGATATTTTTTTCTTTAATTCTTTCTGAAGTTGAATTGCTCTCTTGGGGTTAACTTCCCAGGAATGGAGATTTAGATATTTCAAAATTACTTTAACCTCCATAATGAATTTAAACGATTTATACACTTATTTAGGCCATTGTCTTTTGGGGAAATAATTGTAATTAAGAAAATATCGATTAATTACCGCGTTAGGCCACCTACTAATTATTACCATTTTTTTCTTTTTAAGGAGTCTACGTAATTCTATATATTTGGAAAAATTAATAAAATCTTTATAGCTTCCTGTAAATTTTTTAGGCCAATCTTCGGCCAGAGGATGGGTTGGATTTTTAATGCTTCTACTTAATTCCTGGTATCTTTGAGCCATATCCTTTATTTTGATTCTTTTGCCAATTTTTTCAAATATTACTTCCGGATGTAATTTCTCCCAGCTTAAAGGTAAAGACCCGTGTTCACCCCATTGCACATTTATCCTGGCCCTTTGATTATGAAGATTAGCATCTTTAACCGCTTCTTCTGTGGAGAGGATAGCCTTATGAAAATAAGTATATACCCCGGTTACTTCCCCTTTATTTTTATTAAATTCTATCCATACCACTTCATGGTCTGAAGGGTCATTATCGCCAGGGTAATCAATATCATCCTCCCAGAAAAGATTATAGGCAATAATCGGTTTTTCCGGGTGAATTACTGTAACTAAATCTCTAAGCTTAAAAAACTGCTTCGGGTTTACAAATAATCTGGGAGCATATCTATTTACAAGTTTGAAATCTTCATCTGAAGACATTCGTGGAGGATCTAATTTTAGTAATACTTCATATTCACTACTTGCTTCCATCAATCTCCTCATTAAGTGATAGGCATAACCAAGACGATAATGGTATAGAGTATTATTGGGATCTAACTTTAAACCCTTATTATAGTTGTCGATAGCATTATTGATTGCTAAAAGATTTCTTCCGTGGGCTTCATATGTTTCTCGATACTTTTCTCCTTTTTCGAAATAATTTTCTACCATTTTTTATTACCCCTTATTTAGGGAGGATTCTGTTTGATTTTTTATACCTTTATTTATTATTCGACATTTTTGTAGAAAATCCTTCTTTTTTTAGTCGATAATTGCTGGTTTTTAGTTTATATTTAATAGTTTTTGATTATCATTTCATAATGTTCTCTGTCATTGCGAGGAGCACTCAATATTACTTGCGTGCTCCTCGTGGCAATCTCGGGTTGAGATTGCTTCGTCGTTTCACTCCTCACAATGACAGGAATGAGATGTTCCTCGCAATGATAAAACGAAGAGAACCTGCAACTTGCAACCTGAAACTATTAACAATAAACTAAAAACCATTAACTAGTTACTCATCACTTATCAGTAATTTATAATTTATGTTCTATAATATTATAAAATAAAATTAAAAAATTTTAAAAGAATAGTTGAATAATTAATTTTTGTATATTATAATTGCCTGTAATTTACAAATATTAGAGTAAAAATAGAAAGGAAGGGAGAAAAAGACATGGAAATAATAATGGACATGATTGATAGAGTCTTGGATACAAATATATATTTAGGAGCTGGAATTATTTTCTTATCCCGGGTGATAGATGTGACCTTGGGAACTTTTCGGGTTCAGATGATAGTGAGAAGAAAGAAAATTATTGCTGGTATACTTGGTTTTTTTGAAGTTTTAATATTTATTTTGATAGTAAGTAAAGTAATACAGGATATCGGTAATTGGTTAAATGTAATAGCTTATTGTGGAGGTTTTGCCATAGGAAATATTGTAGGTATATATATAGCGGATAAAATATATAAAGAACTAATCTCGGTGGGGATTATTTCCAAGAGTAAATGGCAGGAAATTGAGCAGAAACTTCGTGATGAAGGGTTTGGAGTTACTCGAAATGTAGGATATGGTAAAGATGGAGCAGTCCAGGTTCTAAGAGTAATATGTGAAAGAAATTTCTTCCCCAAAGTAAGAGATATTTCTATAGAATATGACCGTAAAGCCTTTATTATCTCTTATCTTATAACCGGGAAGTATGGCGGACGTTTTTATGGAATAAAGAGTAAGCTATAGAAGATGTTAAATAAGAGAAGTTAGTCTTTAACATCGGGCATTTATCCAGTTAAAAAACTCTATATCCACTACAAAGTCTTGGTGATAGTTTTTTCTGTGATCCTTTCTCTAATTTTCTCTAATTGCATAGGTTTATCAATATCTAAAGCAATTTCTGGAGGAGAGAAAATGGTTTTTCCCTTGAAACCCACTAATAGCTCAGAAAATTTCTTTTCTAAATCTCTGATAGATAAGTATCTTCTTAAATATTTTAGGGTAATTTGAGGACCTAATAGCCGCGCCATTTTTAAGGGATGTTTTCTGAAATAGATAAATTGGTTAATTGTTTCTTCAAAATTGGTGATAATTTGAGGATTTATTAAAGTAATATTTCCCCCGGTAAAAGAACCCTCAAGTAGGTTAGCATAAACCCTTCTTAAATCTGGAGAGGGATAGGATTTTTGGTATACTTCTTTCTCAACTATAGGATAATAGAGGTCAAAATCCGGGTATTTATCACATTCTTTTATGAAATAGTCAATATGATTTTCGGTTATTAGTGGTATATCACAGGTGGAAATTAAGACGAGGGGGTCTTCTTGTAATAATTGAATCCCGGATTTTAAGGTTTCCATAATAGTTTGACCCTCAGGGATAGTTAAATCGACCGAATCTTTTACCAATTTTTGAACATCTTCTGGACCTGCTACTATGATTCTGTCAATGTATTTTGCTTTTTTGAAGGCTTCAATTACCTGGAGAATCATAGGTTTACCCTTAGGCATTATTTCGATTAAAGCCTTATTTTCTTTCCCTGAGAATTTTCTCAAGCTTATTTTGCTTTTTCCACCGGCCAGTAACAAGACATTGATTTTTTTTAACATACCTAATTTAATCCTGTTTTTTTAATATATATAAAATAATTAATTTCAATTTTCGAATTTTATTATATAATAAAAACTATAACAAAACAAAAAGGGAGGAAAATTTATGCCGGAGAAATTTTTTAAATATACTGTTTTTTTGACTGCTTGGGGATGGGCAGGGCTTGCTGCTGACCAGAAGGGTTTGAGGATTTTAGTTTTACCTGAAGAAAGAAAAGAAGATGTTCTTTTTAAAATAAGGGAAATGTTAGAATATAACCATCTTATCGAAGAGAATAGAGGATGGGAAAATTTAATTCAAAAGATTAAGGAATATTTTACAGGTAAGAAGGTTGATTTTTTAGATTGGCAGTTGAATTTAGGTAATTATACGAGTTTCCAGAAGAAAATTTTACAGACAGTTAGAAAAATTCCTTATGGTGAAACCAGGTCCTATAAATGGGTGGCTCAGACTGCCGATTATCCCCGAGCCTATCGAGCAGTAGGAAATACTATGAGGAATAATCCTTTACCCTTGATTATCCCCTGTCATCGGGTAATAAAAAGCAATGGTATGTTGGGAGGATTTTCTGGAGAAGAAGAAATTGCTTTAAAAAAGAAGATGATAGATTTAGAATCTGAAGGGAAATAAGGGGTTAAATAGAGAAAAATTTAAAAAACAAAAAGAGGTAGTTTTTGCTACCTCTTTTTTAGTAAGAAGTGGTTATTTAAATAAACGCCATCTCCATATCTTTATCGTCTTTATAGGTAGCGAGTTTGGCCTGAATTCGGGATACAATCTCTTCAAGAAAATAGCTGGGAGCCAATTCATATCGAACTACACTTTCATAAAAAATCAATTTAATCAGTTGGCTATGGGTTAGCCCTACTTTACTTGCCATAAAGGTTAAAGAGCCAGTTAGAGATAAAGCAGGCGTACCATTTACATCTATGACGTAGATATTGCCCAATTCGTCTTCCATGAAGTCAATTCTGATAGCGTCATTAGCCCCAACGGCATCAAAGGTATTTACCGATATTTGGGCAAGTTTTTTGAATCTTTCATCATCTCGATATATTATTTCAAATTTATCCCGCATTTTATACTCTTTCTTTTTAGTGGAGGTATATCTGATACCATGGTCTTTAGGAAAACCGATAATAGGTAAAATATATTTTTTAGGTTTACTACCTAAGACTCCAACCGTATATTCTCTTCCAGGTAAATATTTTTCGATTATTAGTTTTTCAGGGCCCAGTTCTTTTTTTAGACAGAGAAATCTATTTTTTAATTCTTGCAGATTGTGTACTACAGATTTAGGAGTAATACCTATACTGTCTCCTCCGCCAGCTGGTTTTATCATTAGGGGGAATCCGATTTTCTCTATCTGGGAGAGTAATTTTATTTTATTAAATCGAAAATGAGTATCAAATATAAAATGGTCAGGAACTAAAATATTTTTTTCCTCAAGTTTAGTATAAGTAAGGTCTTTATTGCGGCAGATTTCCATACTTTCTATACTGGAAAGATTACAAGGGATTTGATATTTATTTAGTTGTTTGCGGACCATTGCCGCACCATGCCCGCTATAGAGTGTATGGGGGATACTTTTGTAGCCTTCTGCCAGAACAAAAGCCAAATCAATAGGTTGGTGTTTGTTAACAAACTCATCTAATTGTTCTGGTGTAAAAAGATCCAAAGATAAAATATAGTTATTGGTCTCTATTAAAGCCTGACGGATAGCATCTACATCTTCTATGGGGATGCATTCTCTAAAGAGTCCTTTGCGTTCTCTCTCGCTTACCTGGTTATAGACAAATAAAATATTTTTTGACATACATTCATCTCCTTTCCATCATATTTATCATATTCTTTATATTTTCCTGAAGAATGACCTATTTTAAGACTATTCTTTATAGAATATTTTCATTTGGATATCTTATCTTAAAAATTAAAATAAGAAATGATTTTTGCAGTATTCCAAGATAGGCAAAAAGAGGTTTTAGAATCATTCTATAGTTTATAATTTTTATTACGGTAAGATTAAAATAAATAATTTACAGGCAAGATTAGGACTTAGTATTATTTTATAATAAGATAATAAAAAATACAAATAAATTGTTGTATATTCGTATCGTGTATTGCGTATTTCGTAAAGAAAGAAAAAGAAAGTACTAACCATTCTTTTCTTTATCAAACTATCCCACTAAAGTTTACACTAACTTGCGTAGTACTAGCATGGTAACTTTTTTAAGTATTTTTTGAGAATAACATCTAAACTAAATTTTTTAGCCAGGGTTTATAGAGAGATTTTAATTTACTTGCTGGGTTTACTGGCTAATTTAGTAATTTTTTTGGTCTCTCCAATTATAATTAGAAAATCACCTTTTTTTATTACATCTTTTGCCTGAGGTGAGATATTAAAGCTATTATCTCTTTTAATGGCTAAAACATTTATTCCGTATTTATTCCGCAGGTCAAGTTCACTTAAAGTTTTATCTACAAAATCGGGCAGGGCTTCAATCTCAATAACACTATAATCAGGCTCTAATTCTATATAATCTTTAATATTAGGTGTAATTAAACTTCGAGCAATTCTGATCCCCATATCTCTTTCGGGAAATACTACTTTATCGACGCCAATCTTTTCTAAGACCTTTCTATGAAGAGCATTTTGAGCTTTAGCAATAATATATTTTATACCCATTTCTTTTAACATAATTGTGGCTAAAATACTCGACTCCAAATCTGAACCAACACCTACAATTGCTGCATCGAAGTTCTTTGCACCCAGTTCAGTCAGAGTCCTTTCTTCGGAAATGTCTGCTTGAACGGCTTCAGTTATTTTGTTTTTTAAGGCATTTACTCTTTCCGGATCACTATCTACTCCCAGGACTTCATATCCCAATTCTACTAAGGTTGTAGCTACTGCCGAACCAAACCTGCCTAAACCAAGAACTATAAATTGTTTCATAAAAAATACCTCCTTTTTTTAGTATATAGTCGTTAGTTAAAATCCTTTGTAAAAACTTTTTAGTTATCTAACTTAATAATTCCACAGTTTTTTACTTTTATTCAGCATTAACTATATACTATTCACTAAATACTAACGACTTGTACTATCCGCTACACGCTATCCGCTATCCGCTATAACACGCGATACTCGATATGATTTTATTCTGACTTCTGACTTCTGGCTCCAGACTCCTGAATTCTATCTTATTCACGAGATACGAATTAATTTCTATCCTACCATAATTTTCTCTTCAGGATACTTAATTATTTCTGGTTCTCGTTTTTGAATTAATGATAAGGCAAGACCTAAAGGCCCGATTCTACCGGTAAACATAGTGATAATAATTATAATCTTACCAGCTATACTTAAAGATGGAGTAACACCTGTCGATAATCCCACTGTGCCAAAGGCCGATACCACTTCGAATAAGATTTTTATAAAATCCTCTCCCTCTACATAGGATAATAGAATAGTCATTATAATAACCAAGGCTAAGGAAAGGGTGATAACAGTTAATGCTTTAGGAATTATATCCGGAGAAACTCTTCTTTTAAAAAGATGAATTACCTCTTTCCCGGTTAGAGAAGACCAGGCGTAGAGAATAAGTAAACCAAAGGTAGTGGTCTTAACCCCTCCACCGGTAGAACTGGGAGAAGCACCTATAAACATTAAAATAATAATTAAGAAAAGGGTGGCATTTTGCATACTTCCAATGTGTATGGTATTAAAACCTGCTGTGCGGGCGGTAACTGATTGGAAAATTGAACCATATATTTTTTCTGGGAAATTAAGTTTAGCCAAGGTGGAAGGATTATTAGATTCTACAAGGAATATAATTATAAAACCGATCAGAATGAGTATAAGACTGATTTTTAAAGCTAATTTAGCATGCAAGGAGAGAGTCCCATTTTTTCCATATTGAAAAAATTCTAATAAAACTAAGAATCCAATTCCTCCTAATATAATTAAAGTCATAAAAGTTAGATTAACAATTAAATTTCCCTTATAACGCATTATACTATCTGAAAAGAGAGAGAATCCGGAATTGCAAAAGGCGGAGATAGAATGAAAGACCGCCAGATACAAAGCCTGGAGAGGGGAATAAATCTTCTGCCAGCAAAAGAATAGGATAGTTGCCCCAACAACTTCGATGACAGCGGTAAATATCAAGATATATTTGGCTAAGCGCACTAAACCTCCAATAGAAAATTGGTTTAAAGATTCTTGTATTATCAATCTCTGTCTTAAAGAGATCCTCTTTCCTATTAAAAAGGCAAACATAGTAGACATAGTCATTATCCCCAATCCCCCACTTTGCAGGAGGATAAGGATAATTAATTGTCCAAAAGAAGAAAAATCCTTTCCAGTATCCAGGACAATTAATCCGGTAACACAGGTAGCAGAAGTGGCAGTGAAAAGGGCATTAATAAAACCAATACTTCTTCCAGTGCTGGAGGCTGCAGGTAGATTAAGAAGTATAGTTCCTATGGTAATTACTACCAGAAATCCTAATAATAATACCTGAGGTGGCGATAATTTTTTTTCTTTAGAATCTTTAATAAGCATTATGACGCTTTACCTCGTTTTTTTAAATTTAGTTTTTAATTTAATTTAATTATTTCTTCCAAAATTCCGGAATTACCAGAATTAAGACAGTATATATTTCTAATCGACCTAATAGCATACAAAGAATCAGAGTAATTTTACCTAAAGGTGGAATAAGAGCATAGGTTTGAGCTGGGCCGACTAAACCGAGACCCGGTCCTACATTTCCTAAAGTAGCTGCAACTGATGCCATCGCACTTACTATATCCAATCCTAATACGGACATTATAAAAGTACAAATTACAAAAATGAATATATAAAGAAAGAAGAAGCCGGTAATGTTGCGCATTACTTCTTCCGAAACCGTCTTATTCCCTAATCTAATGGGAGTTATTGCTTTAGGATGAATTAGTTTATGAATTTCTCGATACGCTTGTTTTAGTAGAAGAAGAACTCGGATATTTTTAATGGCCCCTCCTGTTGAACCAGCACATCCTCCCACAAACATTAAAATTAATAATATACTTTTAGAGAATGCAGGCCAGATATCATAATCGGTAGTGACAAAACCGGTAGTAGTAGCTATTGATACAACTTGAAAAGAAGCGTATCTTAGGGCAGTGAAAATTGAATTATAGATATATAATCTAAGCTGGGTAGTAATAACCAGAATAGAAATTAATATTACCCCACTATAAAAAAGAAATTCTCTATCCTTGATTAGACTTTTTACATTTCCGTGAAAGGCTTTATAGTGGAGAGTAAAGTTTGCCCCGGCGATAAACATAAATAAAATTATTATGGTTTCAAAAATAGGATTATTATAAGCACCTACACTTAAATTTCTTGGGGTAAATCCTCCGGTAGGCATGGTCCCAAACATATTAGTAAGGGCATCAAATAGTGACATCCCGGTAAAATATAGACAAACTACCTGTAAAGCAGAGATTATTATATATACTCCCCACAAAAGTTTAGCGGTCTCTTTAATTCTTGGTTTTAATCTATCCGGTTCAGGTCCGGGGACTTCTGACTTAAATAATTGCATTCCTCCTGCTCCTAAGGCAGGGAGAATAGCTACTACCAAAACTATAATACCCATACCGCCTAACCATTGGATAAAGTCTCGCCAGAAAAGTATTGCATAGGGATTTCCTTCGATAGGAACAAGTACAGTAGCTCCGGTGGTAGTGAATCCGGACATTGATTCAAAATAAGCATCAATAAAACTGGGAAAAGTTCCGGCAAATACAAAGGGCAGAGTTCCAAAACCAGCAGCAAATATCCAACCCAGAGTAGAGATAGCAAATCCTTCTTTATGACTGATAGGCTCTTTTGAAGAAAAAAATTTCCTTAATGAAAGACCACATAGAGTAGTAATAATCATGGAAAGTATAAAAGCACTAACTACTTTTTCATGATAATAGAGAGCACATATGAGAGGGAATATCATGCTTAATCCTAAATAAAATAAAAGGCTACCTAAAGTATTTAGTATGATATTATATTTCACTTTTATTTCTTCCCACCATCGAATATTTTTTCTATTTTCTTTATATCGGATGACAAGGCAAATATAATTATTTTATCTTCAGGTTGAATAATATCATTACCGTGAGGGATAATAACTTTATCTTTACGAACAATTGCGCCGATAATGGTATTTTGGGGCAAATTAGCCTTCTTTAATGATTTATTAATAATTTTTGAGTTGGGATTAACTATCAATTCAATGACTTCCGCTTCCCCTTCTTTTAATAAAGTTAAAGAGATAATTTTCCCTCTTCGAATAAATCGTAAGATGGCAGAAGCAGTAGTCATTCTGGGATTTACTACGGCATTTACTCCAATTTTTTCCAGTATTGGAATATAATTGGTTCTATCTACTTTTGCAATTACCTTTTTTGTGCCCAGGTGTTTGGCTAATAAGGCTACCAAAAGATTATCTTCATCATATCCGGTGACTGCAACGAAACCATCAATGGTATCTATACCTTCAGATTTTAAAAGATCAATGTTTGTGCCATCACCATTTATTACTAAGGTATGAGGAAGTCTTTCAGCAATTTCTTCACATTTGTCTTTATCCCTTTCAATTAATTTAGTATTAATACCAAGTTTTGCTAATAGTAAGGCAGTTTGAACGCCAATCCTGCTTCCTCCCAAAATCATAACATTTTGCATATTTAAAGGTTTTTCGTTAAAAATTTCATTTAACCCTGAAAAATTATCTTTTTTAATTAAAACATATAAATTATCACCTGCAATAATTTTTTCTTCTCCATCAGGGATGATTATTTTATCCTTTCGATAGATAGCGGCAACTAATATAGGATATTTAAAGCTAACAGCTTTTAGTTGTTGGTTAATAAAAGGTAAACCTTCTTCAATTTTAAGTTCAAAAAGTTGTACCTTTCCCCCAGCGAAGTTCTGTACCTGGGCAACATTTTTTGGCGATTTGAGTAATCTAACAATTTCTTTAGCAGTAGCCCTTTCTGGATTGATGGTAAAATCTATTCCTAATTTTTCTCTCGATAAGGCATTAGTATACAAATATTCAGGATTTCTAATACGGGCAATTTTGTGAGACACGCCAAATTGTTTAGCAGTCATACAGGCTATCATATTTGCTTCATCGCTACTAGTTACAGCAATTATCATATCTGATTGTTTAATTCCTGCTTCTTCTAAAGTACGAACATTAGCTCCATTACCTAAAATAGTGAGCACATCTAAACTATTTTGAGCAGACTGTCGGATCAGATCATCTTTTTCAATTATTATTACATCATGATTTTCCGAAGATAAAGTTTTAGCTATTTGACAACCGACTTTTCCTGCACCTATTATAATTATTTTCAAGAGATTCACCTCTTTTTATTCTTCTTTAAACTTTAAAGTTAATCTTTCATTTGTTGAATTCTTTTAATTAAAAAAAGAGAAACTATTCGATTTTAGTTTCTCTGAAATATTTACAAAAATATATCCTGATTATTATATCTCCTCCTACGCTTACGAGGTTAGCTGTCGGGTTTGAGCTGAAAGAGTAGCTCTACTCATAGTTAAAGTTAATGAGATTCACCCCTGGTTTTTGGTTCCCCCGTTCTCCTTTATTTCTTTCAGGAAATTTAGCGGTAAAAAGAACCTTCCTTCTTTTTACTTTCGAATTTTATACCCTTTTCTGGTATTTGTCAAACTAACTTCGTATCGCGTATTGCGTATCGAGTATCGCGGACGAACGACAGGGGACGGTTCTTTGCCACACAAAATAAAAATTTATTTATCAAAGTGTGTCAAAGAACCGTCCCCTGACATACATGTCAAAGAACCGTCCCCTGACATACATGACAGGTTTTTTTAGTCTTGACAGATATAATGGTTTGGCGTATAAGTATATATAGAAGATAAATTAACTTTGTTAATGTGGAAAGAAAGGAAAATTGCTGTGCCAAACTATGATTTTCAGTGTCAGGACTGCCACAAGACTTTTGAGGTTAGGGTAACTATCAAAGAGATGGAAGAAGGCAAGATATCCTGTACCAAATGTAATAGCAAGAATATCAAAAGGATTTTTAATGGATTTGGATTCTGTACCGGAAAAAATTCATCCTCGATGAGCTCAAGCTCAAGTTCTTGCAGCTCTTGTTCATCAGGTACTTGTTCTACCTGCGGAGGATAAAAAGACTAACTATAAAAAATATTTTAGTTATATAATAATGTAAAAAGGTAATGGTTTCAAAGTAAAAATAAGACATTACCTTTTTTGTTTTATAAAATAAAAAATATTTTAGGAAGCTTGCAGGAATTTGAGCTTGGTTTGGAGAATAATTATTTAGTTAGATGGTTAATTGGTTACCTGGTTAGTTAGTCGATGAATTAATATTAAACCAGTTAACTAGTAAATCAGCTAACCAGCTAACTAATTTTATACACAATACGAAAAAACCGGAATTCTCCATAACCAATAAAAAGGAGGTAGAGTAGATGTCAGTTATGAAGAAAAATAATATTTTTAGGCTGGAGTTGTGGTTGTTTGTATTAATCTGCTTGATGGTTTTATCTGGGGTAAGTCAGGGAGAGGAATTAACTCAGGAATCGGAATATTTACAAAAGATTGCTACATGTAAAGATATTCTCGAAAAGAATCCGTTGCGAGAGACCAATCTTTTTGTTTCCCAGGACGATAAAGTAGTTACCTGGTTCAGGTTTTCTTATGATTCCCCGGAAAAATTTGTACTCAGATGGGAATGGATTACCCCGCATGGGAAATTATATCACCGAGGGGAAATAGAGATGGAGGCTGGCAGCTATAA
>JREQ01005698.1_pt1 | contig 23298 bp, 17 predicted proteins | sample 210151 | NCBI WGS metagenome assembly JREQ01 (sample SAMN03019617, study PRJNA260268) | marine sediment metagenome | biome: Marine; feature: Sediment; material: Clay; isolation source: clay from marine sediments 31 meters below sea floor depth collected from... | place: New Zealand: Canterbury... | reverse complement strand
CCAGTTATTCTATCCCAAAGAAGGCTAATTAAAAGACAAGCACAGGCAATCGTGGTAAATTCAGGATGTGCCAATGCCTGCCTTGGTAAGCAAGGCATAGCCGCTGCCTCAGAAATGGCGAGTTTAACAGCGAAAAAGTTAGCTATCAAGGCTGAAAATGTCCTTGTAGCTAGCACTGGCATGACTGGGATACCACTGCCTATGGATCGCATAAGATATGGAATTAAAGAGACAGAGCTTAATGAAGATGGAGGTCACGATTTTACTAAGGCAATAATGACTACCGATACCAGGCCTAAGGAAATAGCAGTTAGGGTTGATGTGGAAGGAAGTAAATTCATCATCGCTGGGGCAGCTAAAGGGGCAGGCATGATCCACCCTAATCTGGCTACTATGCTCTGCTTTATAGCCACTGATGCTTTGATAAATGCCGACTTTTTACAATCATCACTGCAGGAGGCAGTAGATACCTCTTTTAACATGGTTAGCATTGATGGTGACACCAGTCCCAGCGATTGTGTATTTTTACTGGCTAACGGTTTGGCTGGTAATAAAATCATCAGCTTTGGCAATGGTGGAGCTTTCCAAGAGGCTTTGAGTGAGGTTTGCACTTATTTGGCTAAGTCGATCACTCGAGATGGCGAAGGGGCAACCAAGCTTATAGAAGTTACCGTGGAGGGAGCTATAAAGCAGGCTGAAGCTCGCCAGGCAGTTCGAACTATTGTTAGCTCGCCGCTGGTGAAAGCAGCCATACATGGTAATGACCCTAATTGGGGGCGCATTGTTGCTGCTCTAGGAAGAAGTGGGATAGAGCTAATAGAAGACAAACTGGATGTCTATTTGAACGACACTCGTGTCATGAAGCAAGGTTGCTCCGCACCCTTCAACAAGGAAGAAATGAAAATAGCCTTGAGCAACAGTGATAGCGTGATTATCAAGGTATGCCTAAACTTAGGAGAGGCCAAGGCTACTGCTTGGGGCTGTGACCTATCTGAGGAATATGTTACTATAAATAGCGCTTATTCAACATAATGCAGAAGAATACTATTGTAGTAAAGATTGGTGGCAGCATTTTGGGCAATCAAGACACCACCTTGGAAGACCTGGTAGAGCTTCAAAAACAAGGAAAACCCCTAGTTGTGGTTCACGGTGGTGGGCAAGTGGCTTCTGAGTGGCTTGCCAGGCTTGGTATCTCCACCAGCTTCATAAAAGGATTAAGAGTTACTGATGCTGAGACTTTAAAGGTAGTGGCGGCAGTGTTTGGCGGCTTAGTTAATAAAGAATTGGTAGTAGCCATTCAAGCTTTGGAGGGGAAGGCAGTTGGTTTAAGCGGCGCTGATGGCAATTTGCTCTGGTCAACTATGAAGAAACCTGAACTAGGTTACGTTGGTGAGATTGTGGCTGTTGACCCCAGCCCTTTAAGGACGTTATTAGAAAAAGGCTATATGCCCGTGGTGGCACCAGTAAGTTTTGGCTTAGTTGGGAACAGGACAATGCTGCTTAATATTAATGGGGATGCTGCTGCCGGAGAAATTGCCGCTGCCTTGGCTGCTGAGAAGCTTATATTTTTGACCGATGTTGCTGGCATTCACGATGACTCAGGCAAAACGCTATCCAGGCTTAGTGCTGCTGAGGCGAGAGAAATGCTTACCAACGGCATAATCTCCGGTGGAATGGTCCCTAAAATAGAGGCTAGCCTCAAAGCCTTGACTACAGTGCCTGTGGTACGCATCATTGACGGCAGAATGCCTCACGCTTTGCTCAAGGAGCTTGAAAAGGAGAGTGGAGGAACAAGCATTGTACCACGATAACTGGCAAGAATTAGAGCAAAAGTTGTTTCTCAGAACGTTTAACAGGTTTCCTTTGACCTTGGTTCGTGGTGAAGGAGCTTGGGTCTGGGACGATCAGGGCAAAAAATACCTCGACCTTGTTGGTGGTTGGGCAGTTGATAGCCTCGGTCACTGCCCGCCAGTAGTAGTTGAAGCTTTGGAGAAGCAGGCCAAAACCCTTATACAGGCATCAAACCAATTTTATACCATTCCGCAGATACAATTAGCCCAAATCTTGATACAGAATAGTTGTCTCGATAAGGTTTTCTTTTGCAATAGCGGCGCTGAGGCTAATGAAGGGGCAGTGAAACTAGCCCGCAGATATGGGAAGCTCCACCTTAACGGTGCTTATGATATTATCACCACTCATAGTTCCTTCCACGGGCGAACTTTAGCTATGACTGCTGCCACGGGTCAAAGTAAATTCCAGCAGCCCTACATACCTTTGCCCACCGGCTTCATCAATGTTGCTTACAATGATGTAGAAAAAATCAAAGTAGCCACTACCGCTCGCACCTGTGGTGTAATGCTAGAGCCAATCCAGGGCGAAGGCGGAGTCAATGTGCCAGACGACAACTACCTTAAGGAGGTAGAGGAATGGTGCCACGAAAAGGGTATCCTCCTTATTCTGGATGAAATTCAGACAGGTATCGGTCGCACAGGAACGCTTTTTGCCTACGAGCAATATAATGTGGAGCCAGATATAATGACCCTAGCTAAGGGATTGGGCAGTGGTGTGCCCATTGGCGCTTTCTTAGCCAAAGAGCACTTTTCCGTCTTCGCCCCTGGTGAACATGGTTCTACTTTTGGCGGCAACCCCCTGGTTTGCGCTGCTGCTTACGCCACCATGAAATACATCATCGAGCATGATATACCGGGAAAGGTTAAACAAGGGGGGAAGTATTTTATGACTAAGCTGGAGAGCTTGAAGCAGCAATTTGATTTCATCACTCAGGTGAGGGGTAGAGGACTCCTAATAGCTTTGGAATTCAAGGCTGAAATCGCTGAGGAAATAGCCTTGGCTTGTCTCAATAAGGGTTTGCTAATTAACAAAGTGAAGCCAAACACTATCCGCTTTATGCCCCCCCTCATTATTACCGAAAGGGAGGTGGACAAGGCAATTGACATCTTAGAGAATACTTTAGAAGAAATACGAAATCCTAAGCACTAAATACGAAATGCTAAACAATATCAAAATCCAAAATCGAAGCAATCTCATCACGTCTGAGAATCGCTTCGCAGCTTCTTATAATGACAATAGGAGGTAAGATGTCAGATAAGGCAGTTCTAGCTTACAGTGGCGGTCTGGATACCTCTGTAGCCATAAAGTGGCTCAAGGAAAGATATAACCTGAAGGTTATCACTCTTACTGCGGATATAGGTGGCTATAGCAATCTTGAAGCTATCAGGCAAAAGGCACTCGATATAGGAGCGATAAAAGCGCTAGTAGTTGATGCCAAAGAAACTTTTATCAAAACCTTTGTTTTCCCCGCTCTTCAAGCTGCTGCCATTTATGAGGGTCAATATCCTCTAGCCACCGCGCTAGGGCGTCCTCTCATCGCCCAACTTTTAGTGGCTACGGCTAAAAAAGAAGGAGCTACCATTGTAGCTCATGGCTGCACCGGCAAGGGCAACGACCAAGTAAGATTCGATGTAAGCATAGCCGCTCTGGCTCCTGAGCTCAAAGTGATAGCTCCAGCTAGGGAGTGGAATATGACCAGAGAGCAAACAATTGCCTATGCCCAGGATCATAATATCCCTGTTCCGGCTACAACGGCTAGCCCATATTCCGTTGACGAGAACTTATGGGGAAGGAGCATCGAATGCGGCGCTCTGGAAGACCCCTGGAGTGAGCCTCCCAAGGATGTCTTTGCCTGGACAAGATCCCTTGAAGAAACACCAGGACAACCTAGCTATGTGGAGATCAGTTTTGAAAAAGGAATACCGGTAAGCCTTGATGACAAAAAATTGGACGGGGTCACGCTTGTTCATAGAATTCACGAGTTAGCCGGCGAGCATGGCATAGGCAGGATTGACCATGTGGAAAACAGATTAGTGGGCATAAAATCGAGGGAAGTTTATGAGGCACCAGCGGCTACTGTGCTGCTCAAAGCTCACCAAGCTTTAGAGGATCTGGTGCTGACCAAAGAGCAGCTCCGCTTTAAGGCAAAAGTAGCTAGCGAATATGCTGACCTTATTTACAATGGGCTATGGTTTACCGGTCTTCGCCAAGACTTAGCTGCTTATGTGCAAAGTTCGCAAAGATATGTTACTGGCATAGTAAAGGTCAAGCTTTACAAAGGCAATTGCCAGATAGTGGGTAGAAAGTCTCCCTATTCCCTCTACAATTTCAGCCTGGCTACTTATGATAAAGGTGATGTCTTCGACCAAAGCGCCTCCCCCGGCTTCATTCATATCTGGGGTTTGCCAGTGAGAACTCAAGCAAGAGTGCAACCTCCAAAACCACCTGAGTAATCAAAAGGAGTTTCCTTGCACAACAATTCTCAATTACCATGGGAAGGACATAGAGGACGGCTACGGGAGAAATTTAATAAATCTGGGCTGGCAGCATTCCTTGACTATGAAATTGTTGAGCTGCTGCTGACTCTGGGGACACCTCGCAAAGATTGTAAGCCACAAGCTAAGGAAGCGATAAACAGATTCAAAAGCTTAAGAGGAGTCCTGGAAGCCCCTCCGGAGGAATTACAGAAAATTAAGGGAATTACTCCCTATAATACCTTCGTAATCAAGTTCGCGCAGGAGGTAGCCAGAGAATTCCTCAAAGAGCAGATTCTTAATAAACCCTATTGCAAGTCCTCAAAGGAGGTCTTTGACTATCTCTACCACTCTATGCGAGACCTCAAAAAAGAGACCTTCAAAGTTATGTTCCTCAATGCCCAAAATCAGGTAATCGAAGTAGAAAACCTCTTTGAAGGGACATTAACCGCTAGCGCTGTCTATCCCCGAGAAATCGTAGAGAAGGCCATCAAATACAATGCTGCCGCTCTAATCTTTGTCCACAATCACCCGGCGGGAAATCCTGAGCCCAGCGATAATGATAAACAAATAACCAGGGATTTGGTCTTCGCTGGCAATATTATGCAGATTAAGGTCTTAGACCACATCATCATAGGCGATAATAGGTACTTCAGCTTTGCCGACAAAGGGCTGATTGAGGAATACGGGCAGAATTTCTTAAACCGGCAAAAAAGAGACGCTATTTAAATGGAGCTCCTCAATGCAGCGACGGAGCACTGTTTAGGCACAATTAACCAGAGCACGATTGAATTTGTTACCCACGTACTTAAAGGTGACTGGAAAAGCACACACTTCGTCAGATAGTTACGTTGCCTATGAACGACTAAAGATGCCGGACATAGCTCCACTGCAACTAAAGTAATGCCTGACAGCCTAACGGCGATATGTGCCGGTTAGCTGACCTTGGGCGAGGACATGTCCCTGCATAGCATTGAGAACTTGCTTCTTAGAGGCCCCTGCCATCAAATCCAAGGCGTCATCCAGTGCATAAAGGGTAAACTGATATCGGTGCGAACGTCCAGGTGGTGGACAAGGACCACCGTAGCCGGTTTTTCCAAAGTCATTCCTGCCTTGCAGAGCTCCGCCAGCAAGCTGGGCTTGAGTAGGTACGGCCTCTGGCAATTCCCGGCTGTTAGACGGAATGTTGAATAGAATCCAGTGTGTAAATACACCACCGGGGGCATCTAGATCATCCAGTATAAGGGCGAAGGTCTGAGTCCCTGCGGGTGGTTCACGCCACACAAGCCGTGGCGATATATCCTGTCCTTGACAGGTATACTTGGTGGGTATTGTATCTCCCTCCTGAAATACTGGGCTCAACACGGCTAATACCATTTCTCCCTCCTTCCGTGGTTGTTCCTTGGGTTCACAACCTGTCACCAACATGGCGACAAGACAAAGTATCATGAAGAGGACAGCTACTTGGCCTATGCTGTTATACTTTATAAGACGATTAGCCTTCATGCCAAGTCGACCTTAATTCCTACTAACATAAATCGTAATTCAAGGAAGTTTTACTGTCAATCTGCCTGACAAGCACTACTGCGGATGGATACGCTAGCGCTGGCTCACTGGAGTAAACAAAACATCGGATTGTTAATCCTGCCCTAGGGCAACCTCTCCTCTGTAATTACATTCCACACAGGCATCCGTTTCGTAGCTGTGCTTACTAACCAGTGTGGCTTTCCCCTCGTTGGAACGAAGCCATGGTGCATTCGTGAAGGTAGTAGCTCCGAAAGCCATAATTGCTTCAGGTGGCGCAGGGCCGCTATGCAAATGGGAAAGAACCTTGATACAATCTAACAGAACAACGGTCTATGAGAGATATTCTACGAGGTTGAGACCATCTTATTAGGGAAATCTCAAGTGAGAGCTTTCCAAGGATGGGAGTAGCCTTGAGGGACATCTGTAATAGGCACTTTAAGGTTGTGATGCTGCCAGCCATTTATGAGGTCATGGCTATTTCAGCCTAGGGGTAAGAATATGTCGGAGATAAGACAGGACCCTACAACCAAGGAATGGGTTATCATAGCCAGGGAGAGGGCTAAAAGGCCGATGGACTTTGTGCATTTGGAGGCCAGGCCTGAGATTCCAGCCTTCTTACCTTCATGTCCTTTCTGTCCTGGCAATGAGAGCATAAACTTCCCTGAGACTCTGTTATACCAGGGCGAAAAGACCCAGGGCTGGAAGGTAAGAGCCTTTGTTAACAAGTTTCCTGCCCTCACGGCGCAGGGCAGCACTGTGAGAAGAGAAGAAGAGGCTTTCTTCTTAGGCATGGATGGTGTAGGAGTGCACGAGGTGATTGTAGAAACGCCCAGGCACAACAAACCGCTCGCTTTGAGGGAAGATTCTGGGGTGATGGATGTCCTGCTTGCCTATCGAGAAAGATATAATGCGCTCAGACGCATGCCCTTTATTAAACTGATCATCATATTCAAGAACCAAGGTCCATCGGCTGGTACCTCACTGGAGCATCCCCACTCACAACTGGTAGCCACCCCTATAGTGCCGAGGCATATCAGAATGCAACACGAGGTGGCCATCAGCTACTATGATGACACCGGCCGATGTCTTTATTCTGACTTAGCCGTTCACGAATTTAGGGCGGGCAAGAGAGTGGTGATGGAGACTGAGAGATTTGTCGTCTTTCACCCTTTTGCTTCTCACCGACCCTTTGAGACGTGGATCTTGCCCAAAATGCACCAGGCTTGCTTCGGCAATGCTTCAGCGGAAGAAATAAAGGAACTGGCTCACGTCCTGCAGATAACCTTGCTCAAGCTGTATAGGGGGCTTAATAATCCTGATTTCAACTATGTTATAGACTCCGCCTTCACAGGTGAGGGGAAGGATGACTATTACCTGTGGCATCTAAGAATTATCCCCCGACTGACTGAGATGGCAGGGTTCGAGATTGGGTCTGGCATCTACATCAATACTGCTCTACCTGAGGAGACAGCTCAGTTCATGCGCGATGTGGAAATGCCATAGCTATCTAGAATAAGGCTAAAGTCTCTCTTCCAAAAGCGGAAATAGCAAGATTTTACCTCAACACTTGAGGCAGATTTGGACGAAGAATAAAGCCATATTGGAATTCCCACCGCTTATTTAGTGAAAACTGGTTGACAAACAGGGAAGGAAAGTATCAAGATTTCATTTTGATACTTGAGGCAGATTTAGATGAATTACTTACGCCATCGTTTTCAAAAAGAGGCTAATAAAAAGGCGCAAGATTACGTCGCCTCTATTCCTTTTGATCAGCGGCTATATCGCCAGGATATCGAAGGGAGCATCGCTCATGCCAAGATGCTGGCAAAGCGAGGGATAATAACTAATAGCGATGCTAAAAGTATAATTGCTGGACTTACTTCTATTCGGGCGGAAATTGAGCAAGAAAAATTCCCATTTAGGATCGAACTCGAAGACATACATATGAATATCGAGGCAAGGCTGTTTGGGAAGATTGGAGATGTGGCTGGTAAACTTCACACCGCTCGCTCCAGAAATGACCAAATAGCCCTAGATCTACGCCTCTTTATTAAAGAGGAAATTACGAAGACCCTTGATGAGTTGAAAACCCTGCAGCGTTCGCTGGTGGAACTAGCCGAGGCTAATAAAGATGTCATCATGCCCGGCTATACTCACTTGCAGCAAGCTCAGCCAGTGCTTCTGGCTCACCATCTGTTGGCTTATTTTGAAATGTTTCAACGAGATAAGGAGAGGTTCTATGATTGCCTCAATCGCACCGATGTCCTGCCTTTAGGCAGTGGCGCTTTGGGTGGCGTTTCTTATCCTATAGACCGGGAATTTGTTGCCCGAGAACTAGGTTTCAGCAAAGTAAGCACCAATAGCCTTGACGCTGTCTCTGATAGAGACTTCGTAATAGAATTTGAGGCATCGGCTGCTCTTAGCATGATGCACCTTTCGCGATTGGCTGAGGAGATCATCCTATGGTCATCCAGCGAGTTTGGCTTTATAGAGATTGACAAGGCTTTTACCACAGGCAGCAGCATCATGCCTCAGAAGAAAAATCCTGATGTAGCCGAATTAGCCAGAGGGAAAACTGGCCGAGTATATGGAAATCTGATGGCTATCCTTACTACCATGAAAGCTTTGCCTTTAGCCTATAACCGGGATATGCAAGAGGATAAGGAAGGGCTTTTCGATACTGTGGATACATTACATTCTAGCTTGAAAATATTTGCTAAAATGATGAAAGCGATTAAGGTCGACGTTAACCGTGTTCGTGACGCTATTAAAAGGGATTACATTTTGGCTACCGATTTAGCTGACTATCTAGTGAAGAAGGGCTTGCCATTTAGGGAAGCGCATAGTGTGGTGGCTAAACTTAGTGAATATGCTGTTAACAACCACAAAAGCTTCCATGAGCTTAGCTTAAGTGAATATCACAATTTTTCCCCTCTTTTCAGTGAAGATGTATATAATATAACCTTAGAATCATCTGTGGCGGCTCGAAATATTGTTGGCGGCACTTCCCCCCAACAGGTGGAAGCAGCATTAACTAGAACTAAGAGGTTCTTGGAAAACAAAAAGTGAGCGGCAACCAAATTAAGCTAGCGCCATCAATTCTTTCCGCTGATTTTGCTCGCCTTGGGGAGCAAGTAGCTGAGGCTACTAAAGCAGGGGCTGACTATATTCATATTGATGTCATGGATGGACATTTCGTGCCCAATATCACTATTGGGGCGCCAGTGGTGGCTTCCCTCCGTAGCTGGACACACTTGCCTTTGGATGTCCACTTGATGATAGAACAGCCTGAGCGCTATATTTCCCGCTTTGCCGATTCTGGCGCTGATATCATTACCGTGCATGTGGAAGCTTGCCCTCATCTCCACCGAACGATTCAAGTAATAAAGGAACTTGGGATAAAAGCCGGGGTGGCTTTAAATCCAGCGAGTCCTTTAAGCATGGTAGACGAGATTATGCCTCAGGTTGATTTGATTCTTATCATGAGCGTTGACCCTGGTTTCGGCGGACAAGCTTTCATCCCTGAAACACTAGAAAAGATAAGTCGCTTGCGCCGGATACTTGATAGCAGAAAGATGGATGCCGAGCTCGAAGTTGATGGAGGTATTACCATTAACAATGCATCTAGCATAGTTAAGGCTGGTGGTAGAGTTCTGGTTGTCGGCACAAGTGTGTTTAATGCCAAAGGGGGGGTAAGCCAAGCGCTACAGAAACTCAGAGAGATAAAAATCTAACGAGCTGCCTTATATTGACTGCGAAGGCACCTGGTGCAAATATTAACTTCCTGCTTCTTCCCACCCACAACAATTGTAACCCGATGAATATTGGGTAACCACTTCCGTTGAGTACACTTTTTAGAATGACTTACACTGTGTCCAAATTGAACTCTTTTGCCACAAATATCGCATTTCATGGGAAAATTCTTTTAACCCCCTTTACTATAAATGATACCTGGGGTATTATAGTAATGCTATCATACTAAAGTCATAGTAACAATTGTACTAAGGTAGGCGAAGGGAAATGGGAGCTAAATTAGCTGATGGTAAGATATTGAGAAAGATGTTTGCCCTAGGTACAACCTGGCTTGAAAAATGTGTTCCTGAAATTAACGCTATAAATGTTTTCCCGGTCCCCGATGGGGATACAGGAACTAACATGTTGCTTACTATGCACTCTGCTATGCAAGAGGCAAAACAGAACACAGATAGCAATGCTTCTTCAATAGCCAAATCAATGGCTTATGGTGCTTTAATGGGAGCACGAGGTAATTCAGGGGTTATCCTGTCCCAATTCCTGCGTGGCTTGGCCAAGGGATTGGAAGACAAGAAATCCTTCAATGGCAAGGATTTTGCCAAGGCCCTAGCTGAAGCATCGCAAGCTGCTTACGAAGGAATCATGCACCCGGTAGAAGGAACTATACTGACGGTGCTTAAAGATGCCGCTAACGCGGCCGATATAGCCGCCAAAACCGATTCTGAAAACTTGCTTCCCGTACTAGAAACCGCCACCGAGGCAGCTAGGGATTCAGTAGCTCAGACACCTGACTTGCTACCAGTATTACGTGAAGCTGGTGTGGTAGATGCAGGGGGGCAAGGTTTATATGTATTGCTCGATGGTGCCCGGCACTCCCTTAAGGGAGAGGCAGATAAAATGAAAGGCCGGAAACCTCAGCTAGTCTCTGCTAACTTACCCCTAGCTTCTAAAATGGCTCCCACAGCTGAGGTAGAAGTGCCTTATGGATATTGCATTGAGTTTCTAGTGGAGGGGCAAAAAATTAATTTGGGCAAGATCAGGAAAAAGTTAAAGAAGAAGGGGCAATCCCTAATTATTGCTGGCAACTGCTCCATGGTTAGAGTTCATATCCACAGCTTTAAGCCCGGTGAAATTCTTGATTATGCTACCCACTTAGGCACACTACATCAGGTAAAGGTCAAGAATATGGATGATCAATATGCAGAATTTATCAAGATACAAAAAGAAAGAATGCCCAAGGTTGACATTGCTATAGTAACAGTCGCCGCTGGAGATGGCTTTTTTGAGGTGTTTAATAGTCTAGGGGCTACAATTATTGTTCCTGGCGGTCAAACAATGAATCCCAGTGTTCGCGAGTTATTGAAGGCTGTAGAAGCAGCACCCTCGGACAATATTATTCTATTGCCCAATAACAAGAATATCATCCACACAGCTTCGCAGGTTGAGTCTTTAACTTCAAAGAGGGTGAAGGTAATCCCTACCAGGACTATCCCCCAGGGCATAGCCGCATCCCTCGCCTTTAGTTATGACATGGACTTAGAGGAAAATACTCGCGCTATGAAAGAGGCGATGACCGCAGTAAAGACCATAGGAGTTACTAAAGCAGTGCGTAAGACACGGATGAACGGCCAGGAAATAAAGAAGGGGCAACCTATTGCTATTCTAAATGATGAGAATTTAATAGCTGGCGGCAATAATATGTCAGATATTATTTTTCAAGCTCTAACGAAAGCCAATATTGAAAACACAGAACTGGTAACTATTTATTACGCTGCTGAAGCTCAAGCCATTGAAGCGGAGGATATAGCCCAGAAAATCCGGGAGGGATATCACCTTGAGGTTCAAGTGGTCCAGGGTGGGCAACCACATTATAATTATATAATCTCGCTGGAATAAGCTCGGGTCCCCTGAAGAACTTTGTTTTTCAGGGGCAGAGAACAATGGTTAGAGTTGTAACTGATAGCTGTTCCGACCTTACTCCTGAGCTAGCCCAGAGGTTTGGGATTGCAGTAGTACCCTTATATGTTAATTTTGGTAATGAGACCTACCGCGATAATGTTGATTTAACTACAGAGGAATTCTACCACAGGCTAGCACAAAGCAAGACCATCCCCACTACCTCAGCTCCGAGCCCTGGGGTTCTTGCTGAATTTTTTTTCAAATTAGCCAAAGAAACAGACGAAATTCTAGCTATTATGCTTTCCAAAATGTTTAGCGGTATTTACGGAGCAGCACTTCAAGCTAAGGCTATGGTCACCAAGAACTGCCGCATTGAGGTTATTGATTCTGAGTTAGGAGCAGGTGCGCAGATGCTTTTGGCTATTTTTGCAGCTCAAATAGCCAGGACAGGGGGCAATTTAGACCAAATTGTTGACCGGGTCAAAAAAGCAATTCCCAGGATCCATATACAAATGACTTTCGATACATTGGAATATCTAAGAAGAGGCGGGCGCCTTGGTAAGGCACAAGCCTTCTTAGGTAGTTTACTAAAGGTAAACCCAGTTTTGGGGATAAAGGATGGTGAGGCTTTTCCCATTGCCCGCCCCCGCAACCGAGCTCAGGCAATTGACTTTCTGGTAGATTTTGCCAAAAGTTTCCGCCATATCGAAGCCTTAGCCATCGAGGATGCCACTACTCCTAATGAATTAGAAATATTGGCTCAGCGTCTTAAAGACATAATCCCTCCTGAGCATTTCTATCGCTCCAAGGTAAGCCCGGTAGTAGGGACTCATGTTGGTCCCCATGTCCTAGCTGTTTCTATCCTTGAAGGAGAATAAATAAATTCGCCGACTAAAGTTTGCGCTAATGTGATATGCTATAAGTGCTGTAACCTTACCATAATTAAGTGACGCCTTCACAAAGTGATAACTAGCGATTCACTAAGAAAAATTCTTGAATTGGAGCATAAGAAGGGATATAGCGATAAAGCAGTAATCGGCGGTCTGGATAAATATCTTCACAAACAGGCTGGAAAAATCAAGCAAAGCATAAATAACCGGCAACTTTTAGCTGAATTCGATGAGCTCAATCTGGCTAACTCCAATTATAACTCCTGCGATGTAAGTGAACGCAAGAGATGGGTAACAAGCGTCTTCGGCTGGTTAGGCAAACTGGAAAAAGTAAAGCAGAGAAATAGGTCAAGGGTAAAAACGCTTGATAAGCCGCTTACAATAACAGCTAAGTCATACCCTAGAAGGAAAAACGCTGGTTTAGATTCATCCACAACTATTATCAAAGGCATTACACCACGTGTAGCCACTAAATTTGCAAAGCTAAATGTGAGAACGATACATGATTTACTTTATTTTTCCCCCCGGAGGTATGTCGATTACAGCCAGAGGAAACCTATCTCTGAACTTAAGGAAGGTGAGGAGCAAACTATTGTAGCTACAATATGGCAAGCCAGGATAGCCACTCTTGGTAATCGGCAAGGCACTGAGGCAATAGTAGGTGATGAGACTGGGAACATCAGAGTAGTTTGGTTCAACCAACCTTATCTGGCCAAAAAATTCCCCACCAACGCCAAGATAGTAATTAGTGGCACAGTCAGTTTGTTCAAGGGTCAAAAAGTCTTCCAGTCTCCTGAATGGGAATTGCTTGAGAATAAAGAACTGATCCACACTGGCCGCTTGGTCCCCCTTTATCCTCTTACCCAAGGCTTATATCCTCGGCAAGTGAGGAAATGGACAAAAGAAGCCATTGATGGCTGGGCATGGCAAGTGAGTGATTTCTTACCCTCGGAAATAAAAAACCAATGCCAACTACTAGATCTTCCTGAGGCGATTGCTCAAATTCACTATCCTGACGACCATTTAATAGCAGAGAGGGCAAAGGAGAGGCTAGCCTTCGACGAACTATTCTTACTTCAATTAGGTGTGCTAGCAAGAAAGCGAGATTGGCAAGAAAGTCAGCCAGGCAATGCCTTTAATATATATCAGGAGGTTATTGACAGGTTCTTACATTGTTTACCTTTCACTTTGACCCGAGCTCAGAAGCGAGTACTAGGGGAAATTTTAGCTGACCTTAAACAACCCAGGGCTATGTCACGCCTTCTTCAAGGCGAAGTAGGGAGTGGCAAAACCGTGATTGCTACTTTGGCTTTATTAATGGCAGTGGCCAACGGCTATCAAGGAGCGTTGATGGCACCCACTGAAGTGCTGGCTGAGCAGCATTTCAGCAATATCTGTGATTATTTGTCTAAAGCCAGCACCCGTCCCCTGCCAAGTAAAGGGAGGTGGTTAGGAGGACACCCCTTCCGCCGAGAAGAAGAGACAGGGAATCTTAGGTGCTACGTGGGATTCCTCTCCCGCCCACTCACCATCGCTTTGCTCATCGGCAGCCTTAAAGATAGCGTGAAGGAGGATTTACATCGCAAAATTAAGCAAGGTGAAATTGACATCGTCATTGGCACCCACGCCCTTATCCAAAAAGAGGTAGACTTTTACCAGCTAGGGTTAGCAGTGACAGATGAGCAACAAAGATTCGGTGTTTTACAACGTTCTGCATTGCGTCAAAAAGGCTTTAACCCTCATATATTGGTTATGACCGCCACCCCTATCCCCCGAACTATGGCACTGACACTTTACGGTGATCTCGACCTCTCAGTTATTGACGAGCTGCCTCCGGGACGACAGGAAGTGAAAACGAGATTCCTTGAGCCCCAGTACACGGAAAAAGCTTATAGCTTCCTCCGTCGCCAGGTCAGTAATGGTAAGCAAGCTTTCATTATTTGTCCTCTGATTGAAGAATCAGAAATACTCGAGGCAAAAGCCGCTACAAGTGAATACGAGTATCTATCCAGAGAAATTTTTCCAGATTTAAAATTGGGATTACTCCATGGTCGAATGCCCCCTAGTGATAAAGAAAAAGTAATGCGCCGTTTTCGAGAAGGCATGCTTGATATTCTAGTGTCAACGTCAGTGGTAGAAGTGGGCATTGATATACCCAACGCCACGGTAATGTTAGTGGAGGGCGCTGAGCGCTTCGGGCTATCACAGCTCCACCAATTTAGAGGGCGAGTGGGGCGGGGTAAAGAGCAAGCTTATTGCCTACTTATCCCTTCCTATCATTGCGAGCGAAGCGAAGCAACCACACCTGAGGCAAGAGACCGCCTTCAGCTAATGGAGAAAACTCACGATGGTTTTGCTTTAGCCGAGAAGGACCTAGAGCTGAGAGGCCCGGGAGAATTTTTTGGCACACACCAAAGTGGTCTGCCCGACCTTAAAATAGCTAAACTATCAAACTTACACCTCCTAGAGCTGGCTCGGCAGGAGGCAATAGCCCTTTTTCAAAGTGACCATAATTTGGCAAAACCCGAACATCGCCTTCTAAGACAGCAATTATCTCAAGTGTGGTCTAAAAGCGCTGAATGGAGCTAGTTCCGATATGGTTAAGAAAAGGTTAGCCACTTGTTTGCAGCAGGCTGTAACTGAGGCACAACGAGAAGGCAGTCTCGTTGCTGTAACGCTGCCCGAAGTAGTTATAGAGCACCCCCAAAATCCCGAGCACGGAGATTTCGCCTCGGGACTTCCCCTAAAGCTAGCTCGAACAGCTAAAGAGCCCCCTCTGGTTATAGCCGAGAAACTAGCTAAGCATATATCGCCTCCTCCAGAAATTGACCGGTTTGTTATTGCTCCACCGGGCTTTATTAATTTCACCTTGCGAGATGATTGGCTAGCCAAACAAGTAGAATCCGTTTTGACTGCTGGTGTGGCATACGGTAACCTCGCTCTAGGCAAAGACAGTCACACTCAAATTGAGTTCGTTAGCGTCAATCCCACCGGACCTCTTCACGTAGGTCATGGTCGTGGTGCTGTCTTAGGTAGTACTTTAGCCAATGTTCTCACTGCTGCTGGCTACCAGATAGAAAAAGAATATTACCTGAATGATGTTGGCAGTCAGATAGATGCTTTCAATCGTTCTCTTTATGCTCGTTATCAACAGTGTCTAGGCAGAGAAGCCAGCATGCCTCCTGATGGCTACTTGGGTAATTATATGATCGACTTGGCAAGAGAGATTATTCGGGAGCAAGGCGACAGATTTTCCCTCTCCCTCGAAGGGAGCGGCTTAGGTGAGGGTGAATCATCATTGCGAGCTGAAGAGGAAGCAATTTCAGAACTAGGTAAAATCGGACTTGAAAAGATAATAGACAGTATTAAGCAAGACCTCAAGCTGCTGAATGTTGATTTCGATGCTTGGTTTAGCGAAAAAAGCCTTTATCACAATAAGCAATACCACCGAGCTATGAAGTTATTACAGAGAGAAGGCTATGTAACTAAAAGGGATAATGCCATCTGGTTTGAATCAAGTGCCCTGGGTGAGGATAAAGATAACGTGCTGGTGCGCAGTGATGGCTCCCCTACTTATTTTGCCTCCGATATTGCCTACCATTACAACAAATTCATAGAACGGAAATTTGACACCGTGATTGATATCTGGGGTGCTGATCACCAAGGGCATGTGCCCCGTATGAAAGCAGTAATGAAAGCTCTGCGAAAGGACACCGAACAGCTCAAGGTAATAATTTGTCAGTTAGTTACCTTACGGCGTGGGGAGGAGGCAATTAGAGCATCAAAGCGAAGTGGCGATATTATTACCCTGCGGGAACTAGTAGAAGAGGTAGGGGCAGATGCTTGCCGCTTCTTCTTCCTTTCTCGCTCCGCTGATAGCCAGATGGACTTCGACCTAGAGCTAGCTAAGAAACAGTCACTAGATAACCCGGTCTACTATGTTCAATATGGCCATGCCAGGATTGCCAGCATTCTTCGCTTAGCCAACCAAAAGGGAATTGATTACAGCCAAGGCGATGTTTCCCTGCTTACTACTGAGCCAGAGCTAACCTTAATTCGCCGCTTAATCCTCCTACCCGAAGTAATAGAGGAGATAGTAAATACTCTCGAGCCTCACCATTTGCCTTACTATGCCCAGGATTTGGCCACTGCCTTCCATAGCTTCTACAAGCAGTGCCGGGTAGTTTCCAAAGACGAGGCATTAACCAGAGCTCGGCTCAAATTGGTCAGGGCAACTCAAATTGTCCTAGCCAAGACCCTTCACCTCATGGGCATGACAGCCCCCGAAAGGATGTGAATTACCTCAGTAGTTAAAGACCCTGCTCTTGGTGGTAGCTATTTAGTTAGCTTATTCAAGCTTTCTAGACTTGCATTCAGGATCGTCCCATGTTAAATTTGCCATCTAAACTTAATTTAGTATAGAGGTATATAGCAAGATGACCCAATTAGAACTGGTTCAAAGTGGTGTTGTTTCACCTCAAGTAAAACATGTAGCTGAGCAGGAAAGGATACAACCAGATTTTGTTCTTCAAGGCTTGATTGAGGGCACAATCGTAATTCCAGCCAATCCTAACCATGCAAAGCTAGTCCCCTGCGGCATTGGCAAGGGACTAAGGACTAAAGTTAATGCCAATATAGGTACGTCACCAGATTTCTGCGATTTAGACATGGAACTTAAAAAATTAGAAGCCGCTGTTGATTCTGGCAGCGACACAGTCATGGATTTGAGCACCGGGGGTGATATTTCAGCCATCAGGAGAGCCATCATCAACGCTAGCCCCTTGCCCGTGGGAACTGTGCCCGTTTATCAAGCTGGGATTGAGGCTATTGAGAAGTATGGAGCTATCGTGAATATGACTGTTGACGAGCTCTTTGATGTAATTGAGGAGCAAGCTAGAGACGGCGTTGATTTCATGACCGTTCATTGTGGTGTAACTCGGGCATCCCTGGCACGGCTAAAAAAGCAAGGTAGAACAACTGATATAGTTTCTCGAGGAGGTGCCTTCCTCACCGGCTGGATGCTACATAACGAAGAAGAAAATCCTCTATATCAATACTATGACCGCTTGTTAGATTTAGCCTATAAATATGATTTTGCCTTAAGCTTGGGAGATAGCTTGCGTCCAGGAAGCATCGCCGATGCCACCGATAGGGCTCAAATCGAGGAGTTAATCATTCAAGGTGAATTAGTAAAGCGCGCTAGGGAAGTTGAAATTCAAGTTTTTGTCGAAGGGCCGGGACATTTACCCCTGGATCAAGTAGTCAGCAATGTTCAATTAGAAAAAAGCTTGTGCCAGGGAGCGCCTTTCTATGTCCTGGGGCCACTGGTAACTGATATAGGTGCTGGCTACGACCACATTACTGGTGCTATCGGAGGTGCCATTGCTGCTGCCGCTGGGGCAGATTTCTTATGCTACGTCACTCCCACGGAACACCTTTCCCTTCCCAATATAGAAGATGTAAAGCAAGGAGTGATAGCCTCTCGCATAGCTGCTCATGCTGGTGACATTGTTAAGGGGGTAAAGGGTGCCAAGGAGTGGGATGAAAGAATGTCCCGGGCTCGCAAGGATCTTGATTGGGCCACTCAAACTGAATTGTCCTTGGATCCAGAGCTTTCAAAGCGAATTCATAGTAAGATTCCCACAGCAGGAAAAACTTGCAGCATGTGTGGCAAATATTGTGCCATGGCAATAGTAGAAAAATACTTAGGTATTTCGGCAATTAAATGCTAATTGATGGGTGCATCACGGAGTTTGTCCTGATGAGCCGAAACTCTAACCAAAGTGAAGAGGAGATTCTTCGGTCGCTTCTCTCCCTCAGAATGACAAGAATTTCATCACCCCATTTGATTAAATACAGTGGATTGGGGGAATATCCGGATTTGTTTTTATTGCTGAGAGCCATATCAGCATCCATACCTTTCATGGCTCACAAGCTATCATTGATGCCCCACAATACCTAGAATTTTATGACTTAGAGCTAAACCGAGAGATATATAAAGTTGGCATTCATACTCTGCCAGGAGTAGAACCTGTGATAAGTAGCCACAAAGACATGATAAATAGGGTCTATCAAATAACCAAGGGATTAATACAAAAGAGGAAATTTGTGGTAATGCTAGATGGCGAACACTCACTCTCTTTAGGAGCAGTCCAGGCTTTCAAGGAAACATTCTTCGAGCTTTGCCCCATTGTTCAGGTTGGAGTGCGCAGCCTTAGCTGGGAAGAGAAGCAATTCTTAAACCAGAACAGGATGACGCCTTCCTATATGTCTGATTTGGCGTCAAGTTTAGCTCTCGCAGAGCAAATAGCAGCCACACTCAGCAAAAATGTTTATCTAACCATAGATGTGGACGTCTTTGACCCCTCAATTATGCCAGTAGTGGGTACTCCTGAACCTGGGGGCATGCCATGGCAGCAAGTCTTAAATCTGCTGAGGTTAGTAGCTCTTCATAAGCACATAATTGGCTTCGATTTAATGGACTCCTACCCACAAGAGGGTCCAGCTTCTTGTGCTTTTCTGTTGGCCAAACTGGCTTATAAGCTTATAGGCTACGCTATGCCACAAAATAAGGGATGAAAGGTAACATTAGCCTAGGTAAAATTTTTGGCATCCCACTACGACTCCATTACACCTGGTTCATTATCTTTGCTCTAGTAACTAGTTCATTGGTGTTTTACTCCCCTGGTGATTATCTTACCCTAGAACGAATAGCTTTCGGCATATTAACCAGTATCCTTTTCTTCGCTTCCATAATTATCCACGAGCTGGCGCACAGTATCCTTGCCATTCGCAATGGCATCCCGGTGAAAGAAATTACTCTTTTTGTCTTCGGCGGCATTTCTCAGATAACCAAAGAGGCAACCCGCCCTAACACAGAGCTTTTGATAGCCGTAGTTGGTCCGTTAGCCAGTTTAGCTATGGCCGGCATCTTTTACGGATTATCCATTCTGCTAGCACAAGCTGAACAAGTCTTAGCAGGCAACTCAATGCGGTGGCTGGCGATAATCAATGTAATCTTAGCTCTCTTCAACTTAATCCCTGGCTTACCCTTGGATGGAGGCAGAGTATTTCGTGCCATTATATGGCGGAGAACAGGTAATTACCACCGGGCAACACGCCTCGCTACCAAGGTGGGGCAGGGTGTAGCTTATGCCTTTGTCGCTGGTGGTGTGGTAATTATTCTTGTGGCCCACTTATGGTTGAATGGCCTGTGGCTTGTCTTCATTGGTTGGTTCTTGCACGATGCCGCTAGAGCTACCTATCAACAGATCTTGCTACGTGATTCCCTTTCCGGTGTTAAGGTACGCCATGTTACCGATTATAGCTGCCCCCTTGTCTCCCCTGAGCTTACTTTGGAGAGCTTGGTTCAAGAGTATATTCTGCCTACAGGACGGAATTGTTTCCCAGTGGCCAGGGAAACCTTACTGGAGGGCATGATCGCCTTGCATGAGATAAAGAAAATTCCCCGAACTCGTTGGGATATTACCACGGTGCAGGAAGCAATGACCCCAGTTAACAAGTTGAAAACAGTCCACCCTGATCAAGATATCTTAAGCCTGCTACAAGAGATGGGTAAAACAGACCACATGCCGGTGGTAGAAGAAGGAAAGGTTATTGGCATAGTGAACCGAGAAGACCTAAATCGTTTTCTTCGCACACGAGTTGACTTAGAAATGAAATTAAGACCCTGAGACAATTGACACCGCTGCCACTTTTGTCTTATCATTAGTTGTTCTGTGAGGAATATCGCTGGCCCAGATTCTACAGTAGTTGAAGTAGCTGTTGACTTCTTAGCCGGCTTACCCTCGCAAGATAAAGAAAAAGCACAGACAGAAGTATATAAATTTACCCGCTGGCTTGGCCTACACAGAAAAGTAGACGAACTTAGTCCTCTCGATATAGCTAGCTATACTGAGCAAGTCGCTCCTTCAGAGGCAAAGCCGGTTAAGTCTTTCCTTACCTACATTCGCAGAAAAGGATTCAGCAAGGTAAATTTAGCTGTCCACCTCCGAGTTAAAAAAACATCCCACAAGGCGGCTTTACCTCAGCAAAATCTCCCAGCCCAAACTGCTCTAACGGCACAAGGTTATGCCAAATTAGAAAAGGAGTTGGCCAATCTGAAGAGTCAGCGCTCTGGTGTTACCGAGGAAATACGTAGGGCGGCAGCTGATAAAGATTTCCGGGAAAATGCTCCTCTGGAGGCAGCTCGAGAGCATAAGGCACATTTAGAAGGGAGAATCCAAGAGTTAGAGTCAGCTTTAAAATCAGCCACAATTATGGCTGAAAATCAAGACACATCGAAGATAAAAATCGGCGACACAGTAGTGCTTTATGACTTCCCTTCAGGTAGGCAACTTCACTATACTCTAGTCTACCCCCGGGAAGCAAATCCAACCAAGGGCAGAATTTCCATTGCATCTCCCATAGGCAAGACCCTTTTAGGCAAAGAAAGAGGGCAAACAATTGAAGTCACCGCCCCTGCTGGCACATTCAGCTACCGCATTGAGGACTTACACCACAAAATGCCCTAAATACAAAACGAAATAGCCTCACAATCGCCGCACGGCACCACAGCTAGGCATACGCTATTTGTCCCTCAGCTCACTTCAGCCCTAGTATTACTTGGCAAACAAAAATAGAGAGGATCAATCTGGGATTTCACGGTGCGGATTTAATATATTGTTCGGGTCAAATACCTTTTTGATTCCTCTCATCAACTCCCATATTTGGGGCTCGGGCCACAAAGTAGTATTATGAAGCCTGATTGTTCCTATACCATGTTCACCAGTTAAAACTCCGCCTAACTCGACAGTTTTCTTATATATATCGGTCTTACAATCCTCGAGCACACCCCTATCGGCAAGTTCCTTCAACGGCGTAGGATGTAAATTGCCATCTATGGCATGTCCACAAGTAGGGATCCATGTATTGTATTTCTTCTCGATTTCTAACATTCCCTCAAAGAGATCCGCCACACGCGACGGAGGCACAGCTACGTCCATGAAGTCCCCTATATTACCAGCCGCCTTCTGCATTGAGCCTGTCTCGCCTCTTGACTTCATAATAACATCTTGTTCTTCCCTTCTCTCTGCCATTACTATATCGAGTGCCCCGTGTTCCTCGCATATCTTAGATATCTTCTCAAGCTCCGAATACACTACATCCTCATTTTCGCCTTCACTGACAAAAAATATATGAGCCTTGCCTTTTTTGGCCGGCCACTCGATGCCCAGATACTTAGCAGTATCGACAGCCAAGTCGTGATCGATATACTCTCCGGCTAATGGAATTATCATCGCTTCAGTTACATGTGGAGCAACTTTCATGGCATCAAGACGCTCATCATATGACGCCAGTATAAGCGAACTAAAGGGCATCTTCAAAGCAAGCCTGAAGGTTACTTTAGTTATCACACCTAAGGTCCCTTTGCTGCCTACAAACAAATGCGTCAAATCAAGCCCCATGGAGTACTTGAGTAGCTTGCCACCAAGATGCAGTATTTCCCCAGTGGGAGTTACCACTTCAAGGCCCTTGACAAAAGCCCTGGTGACGCCATACTTTACTGCTCTGGCACCACCGACATTGGTGGCCACTATACCACCACAATGAGCACCCAAATCCCCCGGCCTCGGGGCGAAGAACATACCATACTCTAACGCTTTGTCCACCATCTCCCCGTAAGGAACTCCAGCCTCAGCAGTGAGCATTAAATCCTCTTTGCTTATCTCTTCAATCTTGTTAAGCCTTTCTAGTGAGAGAAGTACACAATCTATATTTGGTACAGCACCACCAGCCATTCCACTTCTTCCACCCCTAACAATGACCGGGAATTTCTCCTTATTCGCCAGCTTCAATATCTCCGATATCTCTTGCGCATTAGCTGGTTTTACCAAGATGACATTTTTTGCCGGCTTAGGTATTACAGCTCCCATCACTGCATCCTGCATATAGTCCACCATTTGTTCTGGCGTCGTTACCACCCAATCTTCACCCACAATATCCCGCAATTTCTTTACATCCATGCTGAATGCCTCCTTCTAATTTCGTTTGCTAGTACTAGCTTTGGCGCTAGTTAACACTTGGCTGTTTTACAACTGCACTACTTTCCGGCGCGCTTTCTTTCCCTGGCTTCAATCTCCGCCATAGTATCAAGGATCTTCTTAGCTCCGACGTAAACAGGCGTATCCACCATCTTGCCTTTGTATGACACTGCTGCTGACCCTTTGGCGATTCCTTCCTCTTCAAACACCTTAACAACCTCTCTAGCCCATTCTACCCTCTCAGGTGCCGGAGTGTAAATCCTGTGAGAAGGCTCAATCTGACTGGGATGAATCAGCATTCTTCCTTCCATGCCTAACTGCCGACCGTAGAGTGTATCTTTCTCAAAGCCCTCAATGTCTCTGAATGCTACATAAGGACAGTCAATAGCTATAATACCGGCCGCTCTAGCGGCACAGGCCATGCGTGCTCTAGCCCATTTTTGTTCCTCACCTATCGGCTGGGTCAGGGTAACCCTCATATCGGTAGTATAATCCACCGCCCCAAAAATCAGCGAATTAACTCTTTCACTGGCAGTAGCCGCTTCATAAACATTCATCATGCCTTTAGCAGTTTCAATCAATAGCTGAATTTTTATGCTCCCTACCTCTAACCCCTTTCTCCGTTCCATTTCTTCTAGTTTCCAAGCCAAGCGCTTTACATGATCTGCCCCCCCACACTTAGCCAGACAAACAGCCATAAGCCCTTCATCAACCACCGCTTCACAATCTGCATTAGTCATACCCGTTTCCCAGTTGTTGATACGAACATAAACGTCGGCGCCAGATGAGGCCGCAAATTTGAGATTCTTATGGCTCAATTCTCGAGCTTTTTGTTTCTCTGCCGGCGGCACCGAATCCTCA
>JREQ01005131.1_pt1 | contig 23681 bp, 22 predicted proteins | sample 210151 | NCBI WGS metagenome assembly JREQ01 (sample SAMN03019617, study PRJNA260268) | marine sediment metagenome | biome: Marine; feature: Sediment; material: Clay; isolation source: clay from marine sediments 31 meters below sea floor depth collected from... | place: New Zealand: Canterbury... | reverse complement strand
TTTTACTTCCATGATTGTTTAGTTCGGTTGAATTTATAAATCTAAATGTTTATGTCTTGTGCAGGGACTAACTCCTACGAAGTAAACGGTTGGCTGTAAAGGTAGAACTTATGCAAACGAATTTTCGAGTCTTAGCTGAGCTTTGCGAGAAGCTGGAGGCTACGTCCAAACGCACGTTGATGGTGAGTCTTGTAGCAGAATTTCTAAAGCGTTTACGTGCTGATGAGGTGGAACCCGCGATATCTATGATTGTTGGCCGAGCTTTTCCGAAGTGGGATCAAAGAACTCTTGAGGTTAGCTGGGCCACCATGAGTGGCTTGATTAAACGCTTGACCAATGTGGATTGGAGGGACTTTACAGAGGCCTTCAGCAAAACGGGCGATATAGGAGCAGCGACAAAAATTGTGTTTGAAGCAAACAGGATTCAGAGGCAGGCTACGCTTTTTGAAAAGTCCATGACGATTCTCGAGGTGAGACGCAGCCTGGAAGCCATAGCTGAAACCAGTGGCTCTGGTTCGAGAGAGAGAAAGGAGCGTCTTCTAGAAACGTTGTTGGGTGGAGCCACACCTTTAGAGGCAAAATACATAGTCAAAATAATGATTGGCGAGATGAGGACAGGTTTCCACGAGGGACTGATGGAACTCGCAGTTTCGAAGGCTTTCAATGTTCCTCATGATGTTGTTCAGAGGGCAGGCATGTTAACCGGAGACGTAGGAGAAGTCGCGGCAATAGCTAAAACTCGAGGTAGAGAGGTGATCTCAAAGCTTCAGTTTCAAGTTTTCAGACCTATAAAGCCTATGTTAGCCCAAATCGCCGAGGACGTAAATGAGATCCTTAAAGGACATGGCGGTGAAACCGCCTTCGAACATAAGCTGGATGGGGCTCGCGTCCAGATTCACAAAGCTATGAATAAGGTTCGGATTTACAGTCGTAGACTAACCGACGTAACTGAGAGCTTCCCCGAAATCGTGGGACTTACTCGGGAGGAAGTTAGCGCCAGCGAAGCTGTTTTGGAAGGTGAGATTATTGCAGTTGGGAAGGATGGCACCCCGCTTCCCTTCCAGCATCTCATGAGAAGGTTCCGAAGGGTTCATGGTGTAGAAGAGATGGTTAAGAGGATTCCGGTCGAGCTTTTCCTCTTCGACCTCATATACGTGGACGGCAAAAGCCTCATCGCCGACCCATACGTTGAGCGGAGGAGGAAACTGAAGGAAATCGCGGGGAACATACCCCTAACTAGGCAGATAATGACCAGCAGTCCTAGTGAAGCAGAGCGGTTCTTGAAAGACGCCATAGACAAGGGCCATGAGGGACTTGTGGCCAAAAAACTGGACAGTCCCTACACCCCAGGAATTCGGGGGAAGCGCTGGTTCAAAATCAAATTGTCATTGGAGCCTCTAGATCTAGTCATCGTCGCGGCTGAGTACGGGTATGGGAGAAGGCACAACTGGCTCTCAGACTATTACCTGGCGGCTCGAGACTCTGAAAGCAGGGAGTTTTTAGTGGTTGGGAAAACTTTCAAGGGTCTAACAGACGAGGAAATCATAGAGATGACCAGAAGACTCAAAGAAGCGACCATCAAAGAGGAGCATCGGAGGGTCATTGTAACTCCTAAAATTGTGGTGGAAGTGGCCTACAACGAAATCCAGAAAAGCCCAAAATACAAGTGCGGGATGGCTTTACGCTTTGCCAGAATAACGCGGATTCGAGACGACAAAAGCCCAGAAGAAGCCGACACCATTCGAAGGGTTAGGAAAATTTACGAGAAGCAGTTTGAGAAGAAAGCGATCTACAGGTGATAGTTTATGGAGAATAAAGATAGGGAAATCTTAGACCTGATTCATAAATTGTTTATATAAATAGGACCCCAGAATTTGAAAAGAGGGGTTTTGATGGTGCGAAGGTCAAAACTGGAAACGTACGTTGACATTCTTGAGATTTTGGCGAGCGCACGCAATTTTGCGTCTCAGGGACCAATGAAGCTAACCCAACTTATGCATAAGACTGGTCTAAGCCAAAGAGTTCTGAAACAACGCTTAAACTTTCTAATACAGCAAAACCTCGTTGAAGAACAAAACCTGAGCAAAGACAAAAATTTCTACGCTATTACAGAAAGAGGTCTAAAGGTTCTATACGTTGTTGTCCCAATAATTGAAGAAGCGCGCAAAATCCCAGCATCGCTACATTAAGCATGCATAGAATAGCCTACTACCTTTTTTGCTCACTTTTGCGCGCGCGGTAAATTGAACCCTAACCAATATTCTAGTTAAGTAAAAGTGGGGAATTTGCGGGAAGTGGTGATATCTTCATTGTTCTAGTAAAAAGCGAGGCACCACCAGCTCTATAACACTAGCCTTGTTTCTGAAGGTTTTGACGGCAATCTTGTAGTAACATTTTAAATAGTGCGAGCATAATCAAAATTTAAAAGTAACCTAGAAACTTGAAGGTGAGTGTATGGTAAAAGTTGATCCTTATGATAGATTGATAGAAACATTGAAAGAAACGCCTATTGGAGCCACTGACTATCTGGCTTTTAAAGAGTTGCGCGCGCGGCGCTGGAAAAATGTCAGGTGAAATTTCTATGCATCATCTAGAAATTTATGAAATGCTACGGTCTAAGCTTAGTAAGGCGCCTGTTGGCGTCCCTAAAGGCCTTGAGGGTGAGGAGAAAGAAATCCTTCGGGTATTGTTCAGTGAAGAGGAAGCGGAATTCGCTCTAAAGCTTCCGCTAGTGTCTTTTACACTCGAGGATATTTCTAAAAAAATCGGCAAGGATATAGACTCTCTAAAGGCTACACTCGATAGGATGGCTAAGAAAGGAACCGTCTTTAAAGATGAGAGAGGTGGTGAAACGGTTTATAGGCTTTTACCCGTGGTCGTAGGATGGGCTGAGACACCGTTCTGGCCTGGACCCGGCAAGGACGCTAGACAAGAGAGACTTGCTCCATTATGGGATAAGTACTGGATCGATGTATGGCTTGATGAAGTAGGCGATAGGAACACTCCTGTTATGAGGGCATTACCCGAAAGGGATGCGATCTCATCTGAGGCTCAGGTTATGCCTTATGAGGATGCGGTAGAAGTCGTGAAAGCTAGAGATTACCATGTGGTCGCTCACTGTCCCTGTAGGCTTATTGCAAGGCTGTCAGGCAAAGGGTGTAAACATACTTTGGAAGTATGTCTTCATTTTGGTTCAATGGGGCGATACATGATAAAACATGGGCTTGGAAGGAGAATATCGGTCGAGGAAACTTTGCAGATCCTTAAGAAAGCAAACCGAGAAGGATTGGTTCATGTGGTGGAAAACCACTCTGGAAGGGTTAGTGTACTTTGCAATTGCTGTAATGATTGTTGTATGTGGTTCCGGTCAATTTATGAGGCTAAACATCCAAACGCTTTAGCGAAATCAAATTATTACGCGGAAGTTGATACAGAGAAGTGTGTAGCTTGCGGTATTTGTGCGATTCGTTGTCCTATGCATGCGATTACTGTTAAAAGAAACAAAGAATTCGCTAAAGTAGATAAGAATCGATGCATTGGTTGTGGAGTTTGTTACCCTACCTGTGCCGGAGACGCAATATGCTTGGTAAGGAGAGATGAAATAGTCAAGCCTTTAGAATATCGGGACTATCTGGCGAACCTCCTTAAAGACAGGGGCAAAGATATGAGTTCCCTGCGCGAGTGAAAATACGCGCGCCCTGCAGGTGGATCGTTTTCTCGGAATGTTTATCATTCAAAATATTATCCTAAATTCTCTGGAAATTGGCGACGCGGTGCAGATGGCTCTCTGTAGATCGACGCCTATATAGACCCTCTATTTATACATCCAACATAGAACTTACCGGGGCGGTGCATGGTACACCTAGGACCACCACGAGGCGTCACGTGTATCCGTACTGAGCTAGATAGGACCTGATGTATTCAACTGCTCGTTTTCTCGGTCTGTAGATTCCAAAATGCCCCTCTGCCAAGACGTCAAAGTCCAAGCTGACAAGTTTCTTCATAGATTTGGCCCAGTCTGAAATGTTGGAGCGAAACTGAGACATGAATGGGCCATGAACATCCTGCGCGAACAAAATATTTCCACCCGACGTGCTGAGAAGTATCGAAATGCTTCCAGGCGTGTGACCCGGCGTATGAAACCATCTGAAGGTTTTGTCTCCCACCGGAAAATCTCCCTCAGAGCCCGAAAGCTTAACATCTACTTTGCATGGAATCAATTCCTGGTTATACCAAACAGCGCCTGTTAGTTTTGAATCTGCTTTTTCTAAAGCCTCGCTGTCTAACTCGTGGGCAACCGTTTTGCATCCATATTTTTCGCGAAAAGAAGCTGCTCCTCCAACGTGGTCTATATGGGGATGCGTGATAAACAGAGTCGAGATGTCCTCTGGATTTAAACCCACCATTTTGATGTTTTTACAAATTTTACTTATATCCGCGCTGACGCCAGCATCAATTAACGCCAATTCGCTTTTACAATCTACGAGGTAAACCATGCAATCTCCTTGATTGGATATTTCGGAACTGCCGACTAAGTAAACTCCGGGAAGTATTTTAGAGGGTTTTTGCATGGGAGTGTTTACGCTCCATTTCTAGAAAAAGCTTGTCATTTCACGAGCGCGCGGATATACCGAGTTTTTAAGCCCAAAACAGCGTTATTTAATTTATGATATACATACGCGGGAAGCACACGCATTTAAGAATTCGAATTTGCAATTCATGGGATTAGGCGGTGTTAATATGAAATTGAAGGTTGGGGTTTGGATTCCCAATTTTGGTAGTTGGACGCCTATAGAAGATTATTCCCTCGATTTCGATGTGCTTAAGGAACTGGCTCAAGCGGCGGATGGTTACGGTTTCGATTCCATCTGGGTTTCCGACCATTTAATCAATCCAGCAGGCGCTAAACCTAGTGGAGGCCCTGTTGAGGATAGGCCGATATTTGAGGCTTGGACCACCCTTTCAGCGTTATCAACATTGACAAGTAGAGTTAGACTTGGTAACCTAGTCCTCTGCAATTCCTTCCGTTATCCCTCCGTCTTAGCCAAGATGGCTACGACTTTAGATGTGATCTCTAAAGGGAGATTCATCCTCAATATGGGAGCTGGATGGTTCAGGAAGGAGGCTATAGCTTATGGTATTCCGTGGGCCAAATACCCGGAAAGGTTGGCCTCTCTTGAAGAGGCTATTAAGGTTATGAAGAAGCTGTGGCAGGAGAGGGAAGTGAACTTTAAGGGAAAGTATTTTGAGCTTAAAAACGCCATTTTGGAGCCTAAACCCACCCAGAAGCCTCACCCTCCCATCTGGATTGGAGGTAAATCAGATAACATTTTGAAGCTAGTTGCGAAGGAATGTAATGGATGGGACATCGATGTCCACGAAAACGTGCTGGCTTCCCTCAAAGAGAGAGTTACATCCCTTAGGGATCATTGTCTAAGTATCGGAAGAAACTCGAAAGAAATAGAGATCTCAACTCACGCCATGGCTATCCCCATGAGGAATAAGGAAGAAGCGATGAAACTTGCTCTTCCCCACGCTAGGGCGATAAATAAAAGCGTTAAAGAATTCGCTGATTCTCACTTCATCGGGTCTCCTAAAAATATCATTGAAAAATTGGGGAAGTACGTAAATGTTGGCGTAACTAATCTCTGCCTAATTTTCGGAAACGGTTTAGAAGGCATCGAGCTCTTCGCGGATGAGGTGATACCAGAGATATCAAAAGAAAATTTAGATTGAGATAAACTTAAGCGCGCGATTGTCTCTATTTCACGTCGAAATATATTCTTCTTTTATTTTTCCCTTTATTTTCTATTTTTACGAGGAGTATTTCTTCTATTTCTTCGGTGTTTTTGACGTGGGGTCCCCCGTCGGCTTGTATATCTATGCTGGGTATTTCCACTATCCTTAATTCCTTTTCTTCTGGTGGCATTCTTTCAGCTAGTTTTACTACCCCAGAAATTTTTAATGCTTCTTCCCTTGTTAGAAAATATATTTTTAATGGAATGTTTTTGCTTGCTTCTTTGTTGGCTTTTTCAACAGCGGCTTCAAATATTTCTCGGTTGGTTTTTGGGAGGTTGAAGTCTAATTTTGCATGTTTATAGTCTACTTGTCCCCCTGTTATCAATGCGTTATAGTCCCCATACATTATGGCGGCTATTAGATGTGCTGCTGTGTGGAGTCGCATTAATCTGTATCTTCTTTCCCAGTCTAATATTCCCTTTATAAGGTCTCCTTGGTGTAGGTTCGCTTCTTCTTCAAGCATGTGAATTATTTCTTTTGTTTCTTTGTTTATTTCCACCTTTATGACTTTACATTTCATGTTTCCCTTTGTCAGGTATCCTGTGTCATAGGCCACGCCGCCTGTGAGTGGATGGAAGGCTGTTTGATCCAGTATTATTTGATTTCCCGTTACACGTTGGATTTTTGCTTCGAATTCTTTTAAATAGCTATCATATAGGTACAGGGGTTTGGTTGGCATTGCTTCATCACTACTGTCAAGTTATTATATTATTTCAGATTTAACTGTTAGATAGATTCGTAGCGTGCGCATAAAGAAGCCTCTAAATAGATGGATAACTCAAAGTTAAAGTGCAATGAGGTGACCGTGTTGAAGCTTCTACTTGATGAAATGTACGCGGGTCTGAAAGAGTATTTTGAGACCCTGGGGTGGGATGTGCTGACCGTCCAAGATGCAGGGTTGCAAGGGGCAAAAGACAAGGATATCGTAGAGTATGCAAAGAAGAACAACTTGTTGCTCGTGACTCAAGATCAGAAACCGGCGGATCTGGCTGATCTCACAGGAGTCAAATATGTGTTAATCTCCAATGCCATGATTGCTAAAATAGCCGACGCCAAAATAAGAGAAAAATACCCAAACCTGAAACAGAAATAGCGCGCGCACTTCAATTTGTTATAAACACATCATTGCTTCAACATCCCATAAGTGTCTCAAAACAAGGCTTCGCGCGCGCTTGAATACGTCCTTTTAACGAGGGCTAATCACCCAATCTATTATTAAACTCTAAAGACTAAAAACAAAGGGTTGACCTTGAAAAAAGTTTATTCCTTCGATATCGAGGCAATTCCTCCCTACAGCTTTGAGCTCACTGTTCATAAGCCCGCCGGTTGGTGGTGGTCTACGCCCAAGGAGATCTTCGAAGACAATACTTTATGGACGGCAACAAGGTTCAGAGATAAACTTATGGGGTTAAAATTTGAGTCTCTAGGAACATTGATGGAGCCCAAGATCCGGTGCGCTGTCTTCTCGGATGAAGAAATTAATGATTTAGAGAAGAGCGATATCACTTCCAAGATAAAGAGGGCTTTGAGAACTGAGGAGGACCTCAATGAATTTTACGAAATGGCCCGGAAGGACGATATCCTGAGGGACGTCACCGAGGATCTATGTGGGATGCGCACACTAGGATGGCCGGACCTCTTCCCCGCTCTCATTCTCGCAGTAACCCTCCAGATGGCTCCAATGAAGAGGAGCAGGCAGATGATGGAGCTCCTAATAGAGAACTTCGGGGATAAAATTTCCTTCGATGGGAAGGCCGTCTTTTATTTGCCCTCACCGGAAAGAATCGCAGATACGGTTATGGAAGAGCTAAAGGCAAAGGCCAAGCTTGGATACAGGGCAGAGAATCTACTATCCATCGCAAAAACCCTGACAAAGGGTTTCCCAACCATGGAGGAGCTTTGGGAGATGCCCCCCGAAGAAGCGAAGAAGAGACTGTTAAGTCTAAGGGGTATAGGGGATTATTCGACGGAAATAGTTGTCCCGAGGATGGGCTTCCCACTGGACATATGGAGCGCCAAGATCTTCCATGTCCTCTTCTTCGGTAAGGAACCGGAGTCCCCTAGGGAAGCAATCCAAGAGCTCAAAAAAATCGCAGAGGAGAGGTGGGGGAAGTGGAGGGGACACGCCTTTGTTTATGTGCTGAACGATCTGCCCGAAATATCCAAGAGGATCGGAGTTGATTTAACTCGGTTTTGAAATGCGCTCACGAACGAGCTATGCGCGCGCATGCGCCTTTTCAAAGAAGGACTTGAAAAGAGGCGCGTGTGCTCTATTTTTTGGGTGAGGGGATTTCTTCCTCAAGACCCGCAAGGTCTTTTGCTAGGGACACGAATCTCTCAAGATCAATTTCCCTCCATATTACACGTTTTGCTCCCCCTGGTGAGCCTCCCCCGTGTAGACATCCGGGGATCCCGGCGCCTACTGTAAGCCACTCAATGAGGCGCGCTATTCGAGCTCTTGCCTCTGCTGAAGCCGCTGCTTTAAGGTATTTTTGCACAAGCTTTCCATATTTTTCATGGTAGAAATCTGCGGATGAGGGCATACATCCGGTCTCCCCTATGCCACCGCAGATGTCCTGGGTCATCACTTTCGTTTCGTAGGGTAATGAGGCAACGTGAACCTTGTTCACGTTTGATAAGAGCGGGTTGCATAACCAGATTCCTGATGGATGTCTTTTTCCGATGGCGGCTGCTGCAATTCCCATCCCGAAGGTTGTTTCGTTGTTGATGGCCATTTTTGTCAGCTTTTCTCTGAAAACGCTCTCAGAGAGCCCGTTGGCTCGCGCTGCCAAAGTTGCCGCTCCAATCATAACGTCTCCCTGCCCAGCCACACAACCACCAATGGCGGATCTGTATGGCATAATGAAATTCCAGATCGCATCAAATGAATACTTGTATTCCTTACACATGAAGACCCTCTCCTTCGGGACTGAAACGTCTTCGAAGAAGAGGTAGGCTTGAGTGATTCCGGTTTCAGTCGGGATGTCAAATCCCTTCTCTTCAAGTTCCCTTCTGTCACTTGGGTGTGTGGCCTCAATTATGGTTAGGCCCTTGATGTCCCTTGGAATTACAAAGGAGACGGCGTAATCCTTGTCGAGTTCGCCGTACCTCATGCCTGGAAGAACGAATATCTCGTTTGATGCGGCAACACCGGCAATCATAACTTTTGCCCCTCGCACGACGATACCGCTGTCTTTTTCTTCAACAAGGTGGAGGTACATGTCAGGGTCGTCTTGTTTAGAAGGGGGTAGTGCACGATTTCCCTTTGGGTCGGTCATAGCACCTGCCAAAGCGATATCTTCGGCTTGAGCTTTTATTAACCAATCTCTCATTCTCTTATTGTAGTTGGTGCCAAGTTCCTTGTCAATGTCGTAAGTAACGGTCCACATGGCGTTGATTGATGTCCATCCTACGCATCTCCCGCCTGTGCACGTGCCGGTTAAGTTAAACATAGTCCTTTTCAATTTTGAGTTCGCCATCATCTCCTCTGCACTTTTAATGAGGGATAAATAACGAGAAATTTTTTCTCCAGTTAGATGCGAAGTAGTGACCACAATGTCCCTGTACTCAGGATTCTGTGCCGCCTCGTAAATCCTGGCGTGTCCCTCAACGCACCTTCTTGTTGCAGGATGCGTAGTTACATCCGTGATTAACTCGCCAAATTTGTAGATGTTCGGCCGCATTTTCTTAAGGCTTTCCTTATATTCTTCTGGCGTTTTCATTTTCAATTCCCAGTATTCCTTTCCCTTGAAAGCCCTTAAAAAAGGCTAGGTTCAAGCTTATCTAATCCATTCAAATCATTTGGGATGCGCGCGCACTAAGATATCCTTGGTGATGTGTGGAGTTTTTAGGGACTCCATAAAAGAACAGTTGCGAAGCACATTCTATGTTGGTGAATACTGTGGAAGGCTGTTGTGAATCACGCAAAGGAGTCGACCAATTCCAATACTGGTCAAAGACTCTGGGATTCGTTGCAGCCTCTTCCCGTATTCACCATGCGACATTTTGAAAAGACCTACATTTATCCTTTGTGAATTAGAAATAAATAATCTGCTTTTGCACAGGTACTCGGAAGAAAACATGAATACAGTGAAGTAAAAAAGGTTAAATCACGAAAGCCGTATTTTGGTCTGTAACTTAGGAGGTAGCATGATTGGTTTTAGAAACCAACATTCTGTTAACCGAAGAAGAGGTTAAGCTCAGAGACGAAATCAAAGACTTTGTGAGGAGCATAGACCCCGACTACCTTAGAGCAATGGAAGCTGAAGAGATCGACTACCCCAAAGAAGCTTTGAAAGAAATGGCCAAAAGAAAAATCCTTGGACTCAGATTCCCAAAGAAGTACGGAGGACGAGAGCTAAACTGGGTTTCAGACTGCGTGGCAGTAGAGGAAATCTCAGTTTTGGGCCCCGGCCTAGCTTGCGTCTATTCCATGCCCATCATCGTAGGTGAGGCTTTAACTGCCTTCGGAACAGAGGAACAGAAGAAAAAATACCTTCCACCCATCCTGAAAGGGGAGATAACATCCGCTGAAGGGCTAACAGAGCCTCGTGGCGGTTCAGACTTCTTCGGAACCATAACCACAGCAGAGAAACACGGCGACATCTACGTGCTTAATGGCGAGAAACGGTTCATTGCAGGAGCCGTAGCCGCTGACTTATTCCTCCTTTACGCTAGGACCGATCCCAAGGCTCCGGGTCACAAAGCCTTAAGCGCCTTCCTCGTAGAGAAGGACATGGGTGTGGAAATCGCTGAAAGGTATGGGCTGATGGGCTTCCATGGTATGGGGACCGCTAGAATCGTTTTGAAGGATGTGGAGGTTCCCGAGGAAAATCTTCTGCTCGGAGAGAATACGGGGGCATTGGTTTTCAACCGTATGATGGCGCCTGAAAGGTTGACGTCAGCCGCAGGCTCTCTTGGCATGAGGGCAGTTCTTGAAATAGCCATGAAATACAGTGACAAGAGGAAGGCTTTCGGAGCCAAAATTAGGAGATTCGAGGGGGTAAGCTTCAAGGTGGCCGACTGCCTAACTAAGTTAGACGCGGCACGCGGCCTAGTCTACATGGCAGCGAAGCAAGCAGACCTGGACCCTGACTCAAGGGAGACGCGAAGACTCGTTTCAGAAGCCAAACTCTTTGCCACCGAGACAGCTTGGGAAGTCGTAAATGATGCTATGCAAATCTTAGGGGGAATAGGATACACCTATGTGTACCCCATTGAAAAGGCGCTGCGAGACACCAGGCTAGGATTGATTTGGACGGGTTCTAACGAAGTTATGAGGATGCTGGTTCAACATGAGGCTTACAGAAAACTTTTGGCTGAGGAAGGTAAGGACAGGGACTTGGAGCTAGACGCCATAGAGGCGCATAAAATAGCGGAAAAAGTCTTCGAGTAAAGAAAATTTCCTTACGCATAAGTCATTTAACCAAATTTCAATTAATAAACTCGGCAGGGACGTCGTGTAAAAGGAGCATGATACCTTGAAGGAAGATATTCGTAACGAGACTTTTGATGGAACCTTTCCCTTCAAGCCGAACTTTAAAGAAATAAACGGTTTTCAAATGCATTACGTTGATGAGGGGGAAGGTGAGCCCGTAGTTTGCGTCCACGGAGAACCGATGTGGGGTTATCTGTACCGCAAGTTCATACCGCCTTTGGTTAAGTCCAATCGCGTGGTCGTACCAGATCACATGGGCTTCGGTAAGAGTGACACTCCCCAGGATAAGCCCTACACCTTAGCTCAACATATAGACAATTTCACAAAACTTCTCCTCGAATTGGATTTGAAAGATGTTACCCTAGTTTTTCAGGACTGGGGAGGCCCCATATCCTTCGGCTTCGCCACCACCCATCCAGACAGGGTAAAGCGTTTGGTAATTATGAATACTGGGGTAGGAGTTTTGCCAGCCGGTACAAAAACTTGGATTTCCGACATGGAAGAGAGAGGAATTTATGAAGATGTTTTGGGTGATATGGCTAGTTTTATTCCACGAATGTTTGCTTCAACCCTTGTACGTGGAACTGCTACAGAAACCATGATTCGTGGTTATACAGCGCCTTTCCCAGATCGCGCCTCCTGCGTCGGGGCTATAGCTTTCCCAAGGGATATTCCCGTTGGAGACGACCATCCTAGCGCCGACACCATGCGTTCAATTCAAAAGAAGCTGGGTCTCTTAAGGGATAAGGCAAAAATTATAATCTGGGGGATGCAGGATCCAATTTTTCCCAAAAGAATACTTGATTGGTGGAAGAAAGTATATCCTGGTACGGAAAGCCATGAGTTGTCTGAGGCCGGCCATTTTCTACAGGAAGATGCACCGGAAAAAATAGTTGCAATCATCACAGAGTTTCTCCGAAAAAACCCGTAGAACTTCTGTACTCTAGGAAACGTAAATAGGCAACCAAGCGTTTAACCAAAACGGGGAAAATCGAGTGAAAATCGCGGTTTCCGGCAAGGGTGGAGTTGGTAAAACCCTTGTTGCAGGTGTTCTCGCCGACTTTTTTGTGAAGAAGGAGTTTAAAGTTTTGGCCATTGATGCCGACCCTTCTCCTAATCTGGCCTTAACCTTGGGTATACCTCTAGATCAGGCTAGCAAGATTGTTCCAGTATCCGAGAACACCCAACTATTGGAGTCGAAGACTCGCACAGGCTTTGCGGGAGTGTACCGCCTTTCATTCAGCGTCGACGATATAGTTGAAAAATTTGCTGTGACATCGCCCTATGGCGTGAATCTTCTTGTTATGGGAACCGTTAGGTCAGCTGGCGGAGGTTGCACATGTCCCGCCAACGCTGTGGTTAGGGCGTTGCTTCGACACCTCTTTGTCGAGCGAGACGAAGTTGTGGTTATGGACATGGAAGCCGGAGTGGAACATATGGGTAGGGGAACCGCAGAGCACGTTGATGTCATGCTCATAGTCGCTGACCCCAGCCTAAAGTCCATGGAGACGGCGAAGAAAATCCACGGGTTAGCCGCGGAGGCTGGCATCAAAAATGCTTTTATGTTAGGAAACAAGGTCAGGAATTCAGGTGAAAGTGAATTAATTCAACGGTTTGCGGCTGATAATAAGATTCCTATGCTTGATTTGGTTCCCCAAGATGAGCGGATATTGAAAGCCGACATGCAGGGAGAGACTCCTCTGAAATATGCGGAAGATTCGGTGGGGATAGTAGCCATTCGAAAAATAGGCGAGAAACTTCTAAACATAAAGGATGTTGAAAGTTGAGCGCTGAAGAAAATGAAATCTCTTAAATATTGGTCATCGTGTTATTTGGTCGATTGACTAGGAGAAAATGGCTTTGGATTTGCCGGAAAAAAGGGTTATAGGTTCCCTACTCCTGCTTTCTGGTTTAACCTTCCTCGTTATTGGACTGCACACTGGACAGTTAACGTTTGTTCTGGAACTTTTGAAGAAGATATTTGAAACGGCAATTGCAGGGTTACCTTAACCTAAAGGTCACCTTTAAGGACAGCCTTTTCTGCAGATTTACACAACGTTTATCTTCTTAGTTATTCAGCCTTTATACCTAATCCTTCTACATAAAAGAGGTTAGAATGGAAGGTGAAAAATTATGCCCATAATTAAGGGTGATGAAGGTGAGAGGGAGGCACTGCTACACGCATCAAGGCTGATGCTTGTTTCAGCTAGGACGGCCCCGAAATCCGGCGGCGTAGACGACGTCTTGACAGTAATTGTTTTTGGAAGAGAAAAAGAAGCTTTGGCAGAGGAAATGGACAAAATAGCTGAGGAAAGAAAAATCGAGGGATTCAAGCGAGACGCCAAGAACTTGAGGGATTCCGAGGCTGCGGTGCTGATAGGAGTTCGGGGAACAAAGAGTTTTAAAATAAACTGTGGAGCCTGCGGCTACGCCACTTGCAGTGAATTCGATGAAGCAGAGAAAATGGCTGGCCGAGACTTCCTGGGGCCAACTTGTATTTTCAAAGCCCTTGATCTTGGAATCGCATTAGGGTCAGCTGTGAAAACAGCCAGTCTTCTCAATGTTGACAACCGGATAATGTATCGAATCGGAACTACAGCGAGGCGGCTGAACTTACTGCCAGAAGCAACCGTCATTATGGGGATTCCAATTTCTGCGAAGGGCAAAAACATTTACTTCGACAGGAAAAGGTAGCATCAAGATTTGGTGACTTGAAAATTTCAGTTTCTACGAGAAGCCCAAAGGCTGATGAAGTTGGGGGCTTCCTTGAGGGGATTGTCTAAGACCATTGACACCCCGACGGTGCATTCTAGCCAGCATCCCTCGCACGAAGAAACTTTAAGCCAACCTTCACTTTTTGTCTTATTCCTCAGAATCTCGCCAGCCGAATGCGTGAGGGTGTCACCAAGCACCACGTCTGCTCGAGCAGGGCAGGCTAGGAGCCTACCCATGGGGTCGATGGCCACGTAAAGTTCCCCGGCGTGACATATTTTCGGCGCCTCACCATCGAAATAGGGCTTGAAGCCTTTGACGAAGTCTGTGGGCACCGCTAGGAAGCTGGGGTTGCTGCGTTTAAGCCTTAACAAATAGTCTAGAAGCCTTGAAACTTCTTCTGGAGATGGTCTGTTTTGGGGAGGCGGCGGGTAAGGATGGACGGGTTGAACTTGGGCAAAGTCCACTAGGCTGCGGAGTTCTTCGATGAACTGGGGCAGGATTTTGATGTTCCATGGCGTGACAACGGTGTTCACTCCAACCCTGGTTCCGTGAGCTTTCAGCAGTTTTATGGCTTCTATAGCCTTGTCGTAGGTTCCTCCTACTCCCCTTAGTTTGTCGTGAACTTCTTTGGGTCCATCAAGCGATACAACGACTACGTCAAAGGCGTCTGCGATTTCGGAGGCTCGACTGCTCTTCAAGAGTGTCCCGTTGGTGTTCATGCTCACTAGGCAGCCGTGGGATGAGGCCCTTTTTGCGAGGATGGCTAAGTCTTTGCGTAGTAGTGGTTCGCCTCCGCTGAGGTCGAAAAAGGGGATGCCTAGCTTGCAAACTTCGTCTATGGCGGTCAAGGCTTTTCGAGTGGGCAGTTCAGGTATATTCATTTTCCACCAGTCGCAGAAGGAGCATTTCATGTTGCAGCGGCTGGTTACGTTGTAGGAAGCAAAGAGAGGTGTAGGTCTCCTTGCCTTGAATTTTAGGAATCCAGTGAATATTTTAGTAGCTAATTGCTTTGTTTTCATCGCTATGCCCCCTTATCTTACCTTGGAATAAAAAAGTATCCTTAAGGTCACTCAGCGTCTAAATCGTCTGCATAGTCTTCTCGTACATTTTTTCCAGCGTCCACCGAACGGACGACTTCAGATCCCTCAACCTTTCCTTCCTAACATTTCTGATGGTTATCTCGCGGATTAGGTCTCCATCCCGAACAATGTTATACGAAAGTACCTTATCCGGCGTAATCTCGCCAGTGCTAGCGGCTTCCCGATCCTTCTCCTGCATCTTAGCCAGCACCCTCTCCACAAGGAAGGACATAAAAGGCGGAGTGTTAACATCAAAGCTCTTGTCTTCCGCCAGCACAATTCGCATGGAGTCCTCCCCCATATACAGATTAGCAAGAAGATCACCGGCTACTGTCTTTATCGGGATGCTTCTCTCATATTCTATGGCAGGTGGCTGAGGAACAGTTTCCGCAGGGGCGGGAACAGGCTTAACGATTTTTGCCCTCTTAAATCCCTTCTCAAGCAACACGTCATCGATGAAACCGAGCAAAACTCGCAACCCTTCAAGTTCGATTTCCATGCCCTCTATACGTTTCTCCAACAGCCCCCTAAGCTCAGCGATTTTCTTTATTTTCTCTTCTTCAGCCATCTCTTCTCCCCTTCAATAGGATAAACGGTGCTACACTTAAGTATAAAAGAAGCCCTTTTGAAGTTTGGTGTTCCTGTGCGAAGGGAAATGTACGATTTCAACCTTCTCGTCTCTTATTCATGGGGCGTTTATGGAAGAGCGAAAAAAGAAATCGTGCAAGTATTGGAGGTGCTCGGCGACGAAGGTCCCCTCGTGAAGCGTACAATCGCGGAGGGAATAATCGGCGTAAAAACTAGCTTAGATTCGCGGGAAGTCGTTCGCGGGCTTCGAAAGCTCTTTGATGAGGACCCTTTTGTTCTTCAATACACCTTGAAGTGGGTGCCTGTGGACCTCTGGACAGTCTCTGATATGGACTCCATGAAGGAAGCGGTTAGAAAGCTGAGGAACAGAATCCGTGCAGGCGAGAGATGGCGTATGACCGTGGAAAAACGCAGATACAATCGGCATCATAAAATTGAAATCATAAGAGAGCTCGCTGACCTTATAGATGAAAAAGTTGACCTTGAAAATCCTGAGAAAGTCCTCCGCGTGGACATAATAGGGGGATACGCGGGAATATCCGTCCTGACGCCCCAAGAGGTTTTCTCTGTGGCAAAACCTTATTCTAGTACTCCATGAACCGTTGAGTTCTAAATCTTCTGGGCAGACAACTTTTGGACTGGTTTAACCTCTACTCCCCACTTCTCCTCCAAAAACCTTTCGAACTCTTGGAAAGCCATGCTTTTCGTTTCATTTAGCTTTAAGCATAAAGGTTTACCCGTGTATATCCAGCTTAGGTCGTATATTGCGGTTCTCCTTGACAATTCGGGATTTTCTTTAACGGTTTCCAGAAGGCCTTTAGGTGGACCCTGCGGGAAAAGCCAGGCGGTATACGAAACATCGACAACGTGATATGAAACACCTTTACGAATGGCGCACTTATGGTTTACAGCGATCTTCTCAAACGTTGAGGGATGAACTGTTTGAGTCCAGAGAAAGTTATGGTATTCATCACCTATCTTAACCCAATCTTCATGTTCAGAGGTTTTCCAGCCCCTTAGTTGGCACTGACACTTAAAACCGTCGAGGAGCTTCCAGACTTTAGGAATGCGCAAGACCATGGGGTATTCCTTGTAATTAATTATAGAATAATGTTCTATACCAATAATTTAAGGTTAATTGACAGAAATGTTGAAAAAACGTCGGTAAAAACCTCATAATTTGAAAAAATGCAGAGAATCATCGATATTGCCTACAAATTTCCAATGAGGATACGACTTAACCCTAGGCTAACGCGCTTTTATAAGCTTGAAACATGTAAATTTGACGGATTTTCAAAAGATTTTCTACATTTATCCGACAGCAAACAATAAATTAACAAAAGCACGACGTAGTCGTCGTCTTCAGGGTTTGAGAAAATGAAGATAAAAAATCAAGCGATCTCCTTAGACACTTTAGATTGGAATATTTTGCAAACTCTTCAAGAAAATGCCAAGCAGACCTACACAGAAATTGGTCGTCGCTTTGGTGTAGCACACTCCACCGTCTACGATCGCATCAAAAGGATGGAGAAAAATGGCATCATCAAGAAATACACCGCAGTCGTCGACTTGGAGAAAATTGGAATAAAACACATCGCAGCCATCATGACCGTGTTTACCGATCCAAAAGAAAGCGAAAACGTAGCGAAGAAATTATCGGAATCTAAGGAGGTCTTAGAGGTTTCAACATCGCTTTCCGAGGAATTGTCGATAATTGCGAAGGTGGTTGCCAAGGATCAGGATAAACTTCACTCGTTTATAGCTCAGATGGTTGCGCCGCTTCCCGGAGTGTTGAGGATTCGAACTTCTATTATTACAAGAAAATACAAAGAGGAGGAATTTTTGGTCGAGAAGAGATGAAATGTTGAGCATTGATGCGAATCGAAGGTTATTTATGAATGGACTTGATATAGCCCTAGAAGGGGGGAACTTAACTTGCTGACACCATCATCTGCTGTCCGGATTCTCAGAAAAGTGTCAAGGGAGAACGCCTTCTACTTCTTTACGTCCATCGGCAACTACACAGGCGAAAACGCGGCTTCCTTGGAAGATTTTGTGAAGAAAATTGGGGAAGTTAACGCCAAATCGTTGGAGTTTCATTTCTACCGGGGGGACTTTGAGAAGTGGGTGGCCGAGGTTCTTGAAGACAGAGAGTTGGCTGAGGAGATTAGGAGCTTGCAAAATCTGAAACCTGTTGGGGATTCCTTACGGGGTCAGCTTCACCTTATCGTTTCAAAAAGGTTTGAAAAGCTGAAAAGCGAGTTTCACGGTTAATGTTCCCGTTTTAATGTTTTCTTTCCGCGTCTAGTTAGGATAATTGCTACAGCTATGGCAACTGGGAGAACAGAAGCCAAGCCTATCTGGGGAACTAGCGAATTAGATGCGTCTATGTCTATGTTTATGGGGAGGGCATAACCTCCTACAGGTGGGGGTGCCTCCTTTCTCTGATAGTGAGCGGTGGCCACGTGAGGTCCATCCATAGGCACAGTGATGGGGTTTCCTGAGACAGGATTTGTGTCGACATCCCAGTTAAGGAAGTCGTACCCCGCGACGGGTTGAGCCGTCAATTGGACGGAAGTTGTACTGTCATACCACCAGCCACCTGGGCCTGCTTCACCTGTTGGGCTTCTTGTTGGCTGGGGACTTAGTCCGGTGGGATCTGTGCGCACCGTCAAGAGATATTGGGTTTTCCAATTCCATGTTATGCTTGAGGGTTCGTTTATGGTAAAGGTTACGGATGTGGTTGTTCCAGGCGTGGGGACGCTTCCGGTTCCGGTCCATCCGGTGCATACGTACCGGGTGCCGGATGGTCCCGACACGGGCGAGGTGACCGACGCGGTGATGGATTTCCCAGCTTCAAACCATCCGCTCGTCGGCGTAGGCGAACCATAGGGAGAGGTCACAGTCAAGTAGTATTGGGTCTTATAGTTTCCAGTTACGTTGCCAGATGTTGTGACTGTAATAGAGCCACTCTGTAGTGATGATAGGCCAGTTGTAGAAGTCCAAACATATTGCTTGGCATTTGTCGTTACAACTAATGGCGACTGGAAAGCAAAAGTGTGGTTTGACCCTGCATCCCACATGAACGATTTGGGCAGGTCTGTTACTTTATAATTAACCCCATCAATGATAACCACGGTGCCTGTAAAGTCTGAGCCCACTCCGGATTGCCTGAATGTAATTTGGTATTGTGGCAATGTTACTGTAACGCTTATTGCGCTTCGACATGCGTTGTCATTTGTATCCTTTTCACCTAGCACCGTTGATGCCATTGTGTTAATGAAATACTTCCCTACTGGAACACCTGTTGTATTCCAGACAAAGTTAAGTGTCATCGTTGTATTTGGCGCTAGATTTGTGACCGTTTTTGTCTCTAGGAATGTTTCGTTGTAGTAGCAGCTTACATTGAATGTTTCAGGCTCCGTTCCTTCGTTTTTAACGACAACTTCTATTGTTACAATTTCTCCTTGCTTTACAGTCGTGGGCGAGGGGACTTGACTTATGATTGCAATGTCGTGTATTACGATTTTGACTGTTAAGGGGGAGGTGCATATGTTGTTCGTTTCGTTACTTTCGGCAGTTTCATTGCTCGAGTCAGCTTCTGCCCATAGTGAATATGTTCCTGGCGTTACGCCAGTTGTGTCCCATGCAAATGGGATTGTAGTTTCCTTACCGGCTTCTAGGTTGTAAACGCGTGAAACACCGATTTGATTGCTGTCGTAGTAGAGTGTAACATCGAAGGTTTCGGAAACGTTGCCAAGGTTTTTCACTGTTACTTCTGTGGTGATGGTGTCGCCTTGGTTAACGATGGTGCTTGAAGGAACTTGGCTGATTGCAGCTACATCACGTACTATCGGTGTTACCGTAATATCGGTGTCACCAATGTCTGAGACTGGATTGCCACTAAGCGTATCTATTCCTGTGGCTACAATGTCTTCTTTATGATTTAAGTATATCAAGCCGAGGGAGGTTGGAGTTACTCTTATTCTAAAGGTTAATGTTGCATTTGCCCCCGGGCTTAAGGTTCCGACATCCCACACGATTTTCGGGGGTGGGAGTGCAGTGATGGAACCTTGGCTTGGCGTTCCTACGCTTACGAAGGTTACATCGGAGGAGATTGTCTCATTTACTGTTATATTAGTGACATTACTGCCTCCAATGTTCGTTACGATGATTTTTAATTCATAAACTGTTGGAAACCCAACCACAGGGGGGTCTTCGCCGCTTATTACTGCGGTTTTGACTTTATCTACAAATAGTTTTCCCATTTGCCCAGGCGAATATACAGTAACAGCTTGGAAGCTTGTGCAGTTATTGTTGTTTTCGTTAATTTCAGTTATGATATTGCTAGAGTCAGCAAATGCTTTAATGTAATATGTGTTTTTCCCAACTCCTGTTGTGTTCCATGTAAAGATTATGTTGGTTGAAGTTTTCTGTGCCAAGTTTGTTACAGTCTGATGACCTATTGGATTATCATTGTAAAAGCATGTAACATCGAAGGTTTCAGTGAAATCTCCAAGGTTAGACACTGTTACATTTATGTTAACTATTGTTCCGTTAACAACGCTTGTCTTGTCTGGAACTTGGGAGATTGCGGCTACATCGTGAACTGGTGCTGGCTGAACTGTGACCATTGCGGGTGAGGTGCACCAGTTGTCCACTTCATTTGTTTCAACTATTGCTGAACTTGAGTCAGCCCACGCCTTAATTGCGTAATTGCCTACAGGCAAGCCTGTCGTATCCCAGTCAAACGTGAGTGTTGCTTGGTGTCCAGCAGCTAAATTGGTCACAAGTTTTGTTCCAATTACAGTGTTATTGAAGTAGCATGTTACATTGAAGGTCTCAGTTTGAGTGCCTTTATTCTCTACGACAACTTGAATTGTGACGGGTTCACCTTGTTTCACAATTGTGGGTGTAGGGGTTTGGCTTATTGCTGCAACATTGTGTACTGCTATAGGTTGTTCTTCATCCATCCTGTCTGCTGTGGGAGATTGATCCAAGTTTGGATTTTGCTGGTCAGTTGACCAAAACAGCCAGTAAGATGATGGGGTTCCGATCGAAGCCCAGCTAATATACATTTCAATTTGATTTGGGGCAACTATCCTCCATCCTCCAATATTCGGGTCGGTAATTTTATAGTTGGCATAATCTGTTGGAGGCCATGGCTCATACTCGCCAAAATTGTTGTCATTGTTCACGTCAAAAAGTAGATACATATCTCCAACATCGTTAGAATCCGTATCTTCTACGAAAAGAAGAAATTCAGCGTCAAATATGTTTCCGCCACTAAAGTACATATTACCATCGAGGTCAATAAACCACTTGTATCGACCTTCTTTTTTGAGGACCCATTCCTTACCAGGCAAATCGTAACATTGAAGCTTCAAATAGAGATAGCCACCGTCATATTGATAATATGCATATTCAACGTCCCGCCAATCATCCAACAGACCGTTTTCGTTTCTGTCCCAATCAATTTGAATCCATGATGAAGGCCATGCACGCTGAGCAGAAACGTGTGGTATTTTGATAATCATTAAATGGAAGGAAACTAGCAGTATTAGGAAAAGAAACACAACTACTCTAATAGGTACGCGTAGCTTCATAGTTTCTCCTTCCTCTTCAACAATGCCTTCTTTGGTAAGTAAAGATGGCATGGGCTTAGTTGGGTAACGTTTGCCCCTTGCGCTGAAAATAGGAGAAAGAGAGAAGCGACTAGTAAAACCGCTATCAAAACAAATAGGAAACGTCTGGCCAGACGTGACGGTTTCAGAATAGCCTCTCCTTTCTCCTTTCAGCACTATAGATTTACGCCTAGATTAATTATAAGCATTGCGGAAGTATCTTCTATATCACTAAATGGAATATATCACAAGAAAATTAACTAATCTACTCAACCAGCCACCTTTTTCAGCTGGTTCCTATACATTTCAACAGTTTCCTTGACGGTTGTCGCATCCTCAGCAGACTTGTCCAGACGATAGTTCCCTGTAAAGCGTGGAAACCTTACGGCTAGTCCACTTCCCTTCCTAATAACGTCCATGGCGCACGTGTGAATGGGACTAAGCGTCATCTCGGCGCCAATAGTCTCTACGACGACAACCGGTTCAAACCAAACATCCGCCTCGATGGTTGAATAAACCCTAGAATGTCGATGCGGTATCCGATGCTTTTCCATCATTTTCGGAAGTTTCTTAAGATCCTCGTCGGTGAATCCTGTCCCACACTTGGTAACGGTCTTGAACACGTCTTCCTCAGGATCGTAGGCGGCAAGAAGGAGGGCGCCGTACGTTCCAGCACGTTTCCCTCTCCCATGAAAGGCTCCTACAACCACAAGGTCAACAGTGTCAGTCATTTCACTCTTATAATCACGCTTATACTTTATCCAGAGCCACCCTCTCGCGCCAGCCTGATAAACCGCATCTTCGTTTACTGATTTACAGACCAGCCCCTCACACCCACTCTCCACAGCCTTTTCAAAGAAACGCTCCAGTTCCTCCGGATCATCGCTGATGATGTACTCCGCCACCCTGATGCGATCGCTTTTCTCGATAATCCCTTCAAGATGCTGGCGTCTAACCGGGTATGGCTTAAGCGTTAAGTCCTTTCCATCAACGTAAAGGGCATCAAACATGAAAAGGGAGACGGGATATTCCTCCATGGCCTTTCTTACGCCGTATTTACGCCTTCGATGCATCAGCTCCTGGAAAGGTCTCATTTCGCCTGTGTCGGGATCTATCGCAACGACCTCCGCTTCGATAATAGCCTCTTTCGCCTTCACGTGTTTCCTAATCAATTCGCTTCCGTCTGGATACTGGTCAGTGATGTCTTCGAGTCGCCGAGAAAAGAGCGTAACGTGGCCCTCCTTCTTGTGGGCTTGCACTCTCTCCCCGTCATACTTATATTCGGCTATGCACTTTCCCCCAAGTTTTTCAAGGATTTCAGTGGGTGAACCTAACCGTTCTGCCAACATGGGTCTGATGGGTTCACCAAGCGAAACCTCAAACCTTTCAATACCTTTAATTCCCTTCTCTCTGACGATTTTCGCCACCCTACCTAAATCTGACGAAATATTATACGCTCGCTCCAGAATCTCTCGAGCCTCCTTGCCACCACCGAAGGCTACGGCTAACGCATCCAAAACAGTCATGTCAGCGATCCCTAGTCTCAAACTGCCAGTCACTGTTCGAACGACATACCTTGCCTCCTTTGGAGTGGCGTTGGTTAAAAGCCCGGCTAAAAGGTTTATCTTATGTTCCATGGACCCTGGACCGGTCGCCTTTGCCATCTTGTCTAAGTTTCCGTACACCCTCTCAACAGTCAGCGGTTCCTGAGAAAGCGTCACCTGAGCCTTTTTTTCCAAGAATTTTTGAGCGGTCGTGCCTAAGTCCCCGGTTTTTTCCAGATTCTTCTCGATTTCCCTCTCGCTGTGACCTGTTGCTCTGGCAACCGCCCGTATAGCTAGCTTCTCCGCAACTCCGATTTCGATCCCAACAAAGTCTGGATATAGTTTTCCCTGCGTTAGGTAGACAACCTTGTCAATGATATCCTTGGGAGTTTGTTTGAGGAGTTCAACTAGGTAGTCTGTCATTTCCAGACGCTTTGTCGTAGCCTCAATTTTCTCATAAGAGTCCGCGATGAGGGAGTATCTCAAGGCGAGTACACTCGTTAATAACAGACGTTGTGGGAATATTAAAGCTAAACGTCAAAAGATGTCTAAACAGTGGCATTTAATTAACTGACGATAAATTTTAAGGTAACTTTTCAACTAGACGTGTGCTGCTTTTATGGTTTCAAACGCCTTAAAACGTCTCGTAGTGAACTATTTCCCTCAGCGACCTTTTTGACGGAGCCCTAGGTTTCTCAGCCCCACGCCCAACTGGAACGATGGCCACAGGTCTCACTCCCCTCGGCGTATTAATCACCTTGGCAACCCCATCCTCATGAAATGCTCCCACCCAACAGGTTGCGAGTCCCAAAGCTGTAGCAGCCAAAAGCATGTTTTCTGTGGCCGCCGCTGTGTCCTGTAGGCAGTAGAGATTCGCTCCCCGACTTCCGTAGCC
>JREQ01006636.1_pt1 | contig 23777 bp, 33 predicted proteins | sample 210151 | NCBI WGS metagenome assembly JREQ01 (sample SAMN03019617, study PRJNA260268) | marine sediment metagenome | biome: Marine; feature: Sediment; material: Clay; isolation source: clay from marine sediments 31 meters below sea floor depth collected from... | place: New Zealand: Canterbury... | reverse complement strand
CGTTTACTTCGTAGGAGTTAGTCCCTGCACAAGACATAAACATTTAGATTTATAAATTCAACCGAACTAAACAATCATGGAAGTAAAAAGATGAAAAACACAATCAACAATTTAGTAAAAGCGTTCATCGGCGAAAGCCAAGCAAGAAACCGTTATACTTTCTATGCAAAAATTGCCAAGAAAGAAGGTTTTGAGCAGATTGCAGAAATTTTTCTAATTACAGCAGAGAACGAAAAAGAACACGCTAGCTGGTTGTTCAAATTAATCAATGAATTGAAAAAGAAAAGCAGAGAAAAATTGGATGAAATAAAAGTTGAAGCTGTAGCTCCAACAATTCTCGGCGATACAGCAAAGAATCTAAAAGTCGCAATTGCTGGAGAAAATTACGAACACACAAAAATGTATCCAGAATTTGCTGATGTTGCAGAAAAGGAAGGTTTTCCAGAAATTGCAAGGAGATTAAGAGCGATTGCCATAGCAGAAAAACATCACGAAGAAAGATATAAGAAACTTTTGAAAGAAGTAGAAGCAGGTACAGTCTTCAAAAAAGAAAAAGAAGTATGGTGGGTTTGTCGCGAATGCGGTTACGTCCACTTCGGAAAACAGCCACCGGAAAAATGTCCTTCTTGCGATCACGAAAGAAGCTTTTATCAGATTAAATGCGAGGAATACTAAGGTATAAAGCGCCATTGCAACGCTGGCTCGTCGAGCCAGTTTTTACAAAGTTGAGGTTCTATCCTTCACTTCCTTTATCTTCTTTTTCAGTTCCGCTGCCTTTTCGTCCTCTCCAGATGCTTTGTAGCAGTCGAGGGCATATTCCAACGCACTCAACCCAAACCGGTCATAGCCCACTTTGAATGCCAACTCTGCTGCTTTGAGGAAGCGCTCCGTCGCGGTACTGTAATCCTTTAGTATGTAGCCGCATTCAGCTGCCTTAAACAACGTATACGATGCGTCGAAAAAATTGCCTGTTTTTTCGTAAAGCGTGGAGGCCTTCAGGAATTTCTCCATTGCCTCCCCATGCTTCCCGACGTCAGACAAGGCTATTCCTTCTCTATGAAGCTTTATAGGGTCCTCCTTCTCCTCGGCTGTTTCGCCGCTGCTCATGTCATTCCACCCGTAATCAATGTTCGCTATCAGTTGTTCGTTACCGTTTTTAGGTTTTCCGTATCTTTTAAGGTAACATAGTCAAGTTATTTAACTGGGGGTTATCGCCTCTGAGAAAAAGAAGTGACACGTCTCCTACTGAAACGCTTCCAACTAAAGGAATCTACACATTAATCATATTCTTGTCAAGGGAAGCGCGCTTAAATGTAGGAAAGTTGGGTATGCAGAAATTTCCAAAAGGGTACTACACCTACACCGGATCCGCGTTGGGCAAAGGCGCTACAAGTTTAAAACGACGAGTTTCTAGACACATGCGAAAAGGAAAACGGAACCTCTGGCACATAGACTTCCTTTTGGCAGATGAAAACGCAACCGTAACCGCAGTTGTAGCCGCGCAAACCAGCAAAAAATTGGAATGCGACATGAATCGTCACATAAAAATGGAGGGAAAGGCAAAAATTCCTGTCAAGGGATTCGGCTCCTCCGACTGCAAGGAAAACTGTGAAAGTCACCTTCTATATTTTGGAGAAGAAGACATCAAATCAAAGATCGCTACTTTTTACGCCAAGCGATTAAAGTCTAAGCCTTTCACCATCGATTTTCGTTAGAACAGCCCGCTTAAACGTTTTAGCTTCCAAAAGTCTCAAATCCCGCTCCCTTCTTTTATAGAAAAGGAAAGCTGAATGGTCGGCGAATCTTGGCAATCACCATACAACGAGCCACAATCAACGATTTGGAAACGCTTCACCAAATCGAGAGAGAATGCTTCACCTTAGAGGCTTTTAGTAAGGAACACATAGCCTACCTCTTGCAAAACCCGAACACCCTAAGCTTGGTTGCACACGTAAACGGCGAAATCGCCGGGTTTATCATTGGTTTGATCCACCGTCACGACAAAATGATAACTGGCCGAGTGTATACCATAGACGTTGCATCCAAGCATCGAAGAAAAGGTGTTGGGTTAAAACTCCTTAACGAACTTGAGCAAATTTTCTTAAAAAGAGGAGTTAAAATATGCTACCTCGAAGCCCGTGTGGACAACGTGGCAGCGCTGGAGCTCTATCGCAAGCACGGTTACGTGGAGGCGGAAAAGCTTAAAAAATATTACAGAGGAATTCACGGAGTTCGACTCAAAAAGAAGTTGGAGTCTGAATGATACATAACGCCTAATTTTGTATTGTTTGACTATTATTTCTCTGGAAGTAAGTTTAATAAAGTTTATATACGCTGAATTAACAATTCGCGGACATGGCAAAGAAAAACATGATAAAGCTTCTATACGAATTGATGAAAAACTCGAAGAGAAGCGACAGGGAAATCGCGAAAATCATAGGGGTTTCGCAGCCAACCATCACAAGAATGAGACAAAGGCTGGAAAAAAGAGGGTATATACAAGACTACACAGTCATACCAGACCTGGAAAAACTTGGATTCGAAATCGCAGCCTTTACATTCGTGAACAAAAGTGAACTGGGTGAAAACGCAGACAAATGGATTGAATCAAACCCAAAAATCGTATTCGCAGCCACCGGCGACGGATTAAATGGTAAAAATTCTGTAATGGTGTCGCTGCACAAAGACTACACCGATTATTCAAAGTTTATCTCAGATTTCAGGTCAAAGTGGGGTGCGAACATAAGGGACATCGACAGCTTTTTGGTGCCCTTGAGAGGCGGACCATCAAAACGCTTTTCCTTCAGCTACATTGAGAGCATAAGATAAGTGCAAAAGCTGCAAGAAATCCGTTTGAAAACCTGCCATTGCTGAGTGCAAGATATGTTACTTTAGAGACTTAATTCTGCTCCTCAATCTCACTTTTCCTAGGCCCAAACAACAAAGTCAAGAATACTCCAGCTAGGAAACCTCCCAAATGAGCCTCGTGAGCGACAAAATCTAGCTCACCTGATGTAACAAGGGCGGTTTCAGTCAAAACTGCTATGAAAACGAAGATGATGGCTGGAATTGGCACTGGAACCCAGCCGAAAAGCGTGATCAACCACCGAAAGGGGAAAAGAATTGCAAAGGCTGCTAGAACGCCGAAGATCGCTCCAGACGCGCCTATGGTCGGGACTCTAGACGTTTGGTTCATATAGACGTGAAAAAGCCCTGAGAGAACGCCGCAAGCTAGGTAGAAAACCAAAAAGCGTGAACTGCCCATTGCACGTTCGCAACCATCACCAGGTATTAAAAGAAAAAGCATGTTTAAGATTAGATGGAGAGGGGTGGCATGCAAAAACATGGATGTGACAAGCGTATAGAGGTTCTTGCCATCCATGATGTCGACAGGAATTAAGCCATAGTTGTCAATTAAGTAGTTGTAGTAACCGGGCTCGGAAAGCTTTGTGAGGAATATTAGGACGTTCACTACAATGAGCAAGTACGTCGCGACGGCAACCTTGGACGCCAAAGGCCCTTCACCCCTCAAGACATAAGCGCTCAGTACCTTCAGAAATTTAAAATGCTTTTGGTGACTGTTTGTTCAACTAGACGCGGGGCTTATTGTTGGCCGAAGCTCAAATTCGCAATCTCTTGGTGATGGGTATAGACGTTGTTTCATTAGCCGCCTCTGCAAGGAGGGCTGGTTACCAAGTTTGCGCCGTAGACTACTTCGGAGATCAGGACCTTAAACGCTTGTGCCGCGAAAATCGATCAATTGTTAAGCAAGGGATAGGAGAAACATGTGGACAACTGGACAAAGACTTCAGCCCTGAGGCTCTCTTCCAGTTAGCGAAGGACCTTCTGAGAAAGGTGGAAATAGATGCTGTAATACTGTCTTCTGGGCTGGACGATTCCCCAGATGTATTGTTTGAGCTTGACGATTTGATTCCCATGCTCGGAAACCATCCCAACGTCGTCAAGATGGTTCGTGACAAAATGAAATTTTTCCAAGAACTTGAACGTTTGCGAATATCTCATCCTGAAACAGCCATCGCTGAGAACCTTAAAGAGGCGAAAGAAGAAGCCAAAAACATTGGATACCCGGTTATGATTAAACCTTCTAGGGGCTTTGGGGGTGCAGGCATAAGAAAAGCAGAAAATCCTCAAGAATTGGAGCAAGCATTTCAAGACGCCTCCCATCTTGACGAGAACGTCCTTATTCAAGAGTATGTTTCTGGAATAGCAGCAAGTGCTTCTCTGATTTCTGCCAACGGAGCTATCACTCTAACACTGAACGAGCAGCTCTTAGGAATGAGCGAAATGGGTCAAAGGGAACCTTTTGGCTATTGCGGAAACGTTGTTCCCCTCCAAGTAAACGAAGCAGTTGCAGACAGATGTAAAAGCATAGTTGAAAGGGTTGCCTCGCACTTCGACCTCGTTGGGTCTAATGGCATAGATTTTGTGATCTCCAAAGAAGGTGTACCCTACGTTGTTGAAGTGAATCCCAGATTTCAGGGAACTCTAGAATGCGTTGAAAGAACTCTTAATTTGAATATCGTCGAGGCTCATGTGGAAGCTTGTGTTCGAGGAAAACTTCCAACCATTGAAAAGAGCTCTTCAGCTTTTTGCGTTAGATTGATCTTGTTTGCTCCGCAGCGTTCGGTCGTGCCAGACTTAAGCGTCTTTGGAGAAGTTAGAGATATACCTCTGCCAGGAGTTATCATAGAAGAAGGTGAGCCATTGTGCTCTATACTGGTTGATGGGGCAAGCAGAAACTCTTCGCTTATGGAAGCAAGGAAGACAGCAGAATTGGTTCGCAAATTATTGCAGCCACGAAGATGATGTTAAGCGTGAAAAATGCGGTCTTCTTTCAAGATGCCTGTCTTTTTAATAACTTTGATTAGCGGAATCCCAACTGTCGTTGTAACTAGGATGGATATCGCTACCTGTATGGGAGTAACGGCAGCCCCAGCAACCCATATAAGACGTAAGAAGTTTACGTCTATATCTGACCAGAAGAGTCTATAGGTCTGACATGGTACGAAAACGAAAATCCTGAATAACACATCAGCCTCTAATCCAACAAAAGCACACAAGACAATGGCATATAGCAGTTGCCCCCTCGACCTAAGTTTCCATGAACCTTTCCTAACCATCATCATAGTGACTACTAGGAGGCTGGCATATGCCAAATAAACGTCCCACATCCCCCAGATAGGAAGTTGCCAAGCAATAGGTGTAATGAAATAGATTCCAAGCAACGCAGTATAATAAGTCGAAACCATCTTCCACCTTCCTCTAAACAGGAAACCAGAAACCATAGTTCCTATAGGAGCTCCAAGAGTAAAGAGAAACTCGTGGGGTCCTCTGAAATATATGAAATGCCCGATCATGACCCCGATGAAGGTGGATAGGAACCCTGCGTAGGGACCAAGTACAATTCCAGTAAGGGGTTCAATTATGAAAATCCATGAATACCAAACACCTTCTGTAAACTGAGGTATGCCCACGAAAGAATCGCAAATAACGCTTAAGGAAGCGAAAATAGTAATGAGAGCCAGAAACCGAGATTTTCTCATCTTCTTCCCTTCATAACACAGCTACTATTCGGTCTTCAGCTTTTCAGTTTTCGCACTTTCCATCGTTTAAAAATTCTCTAATTATTTCTGCCAAGTTTTTTCGACTCCAGAGATTTCCTCTAACTCATTTCTAAACTCGGTTTAAAATGATCCTATGGCTTCAAGTAAGGCGTCAAGCAGATGGTTATTAATGAATTCTTCGTCAACTAATTCTCCGTCTGGGTTATTTAGGCCTCTACAACACGGAATAAGCTTCAGCGCAATGGAGTTGGGACCTGCCCTGTCAAAATCGAAGGGGTAAAGCCTGCAGAGGGCTGGTCTAAAATCGTAGATCGAACATTCGTAACGGTCTTCGTCCACGTCAAACTTAAGGAAAACGCAGGACCCGTCTTCCCTGTTTTTTAGACTGCCACGCATGATGGGCAGCCCCTTAAATTCATTGTTCGATGCTGGTTCAAAAAAATCCTTCATATCGTAGCCGGCCTGCTTTATTCGTTCAATATCCTTCCTAGTGGGTTTAGGTCCGCCTAACTTGCAGCAAAAAGTGGCGCATCTCCTGCATTTGAATCGAAGATGTTTTTGATGGAGAGATAAATCTATGATTTGCTTCGTTTCTGAGTTTATGGTGATCCTAGCTAAGTTTTCGCTCAACTCCAAGTCTAATCAAACATTCTAATGCATATATCATCCTCTTATATGTTAATACTTAGGGTATTCTTCGGACCTTTGTGAAAATTAACGGTAAGAGAAAGGCAAACTCTAAAAATCAAAGCGTACAAACTATACAGAATAAGATGCTGAGGTGAAAGTTCTGGTGAGAAGATCGGGAAAAGAGGCTCAAAGGATGATTAGAGCCATCGCCGTTCTTATCAGAAACACAACTTGGAAGTGTGGCAAGATAGAACGCCTTGTTGTAAACTACTTGCGACGCCAAATTCAAAGGTGTGGGCGCGCTCAAACGCCAATAAGAGATATGTTGCAGCATTTTAAGCTGCGTGGGAAACAAAAAAGCGAGTTCCTTGAAGCGATAAAAAGGCTAGAAAAAAGACGCATAATCAAAATCGAGGGATTCTGATCCGCTCCTCTGCTGCACGCAATTCAGGTCTCGGAGAAGTAAACAAAAATAGGAGACGCTAAGACTAACTTATTAAAGTTGGAGAAAAGTTGAGCGTCAAAGTGCCATCCAAGGTTGAGGACAAATTAGTGGAGTTAAAAGCGAAAGTTGATGACCTCGATGTTGTTAAGAGGAAATTAACCAGCCTCGGGGCTCACTGTATAGGAACTTTTCGACAAATTGACGTTTATTTCAACGTCCCAGAAGGAAGGTTGAAGCTGCGAGAAGTAGAAGGCAGTAACGAGGCAGAATTGGTGTATTATGAAAGGGAAAACATTGCAGGTCCGAAAAGAAGCGATGTTTTCATTCTGAAGATTCAGGAACCAACAGTTTTTAAAAACCTGCTTGAAAAACTCCTCAAAACCCGGGGGATCGTAGAAAAGGTGAGAGAAATTTATCGATGTAAAGGAACACTGTTAGCCTCAAAGCGTCGATATGTTAAAATTCACTTGGACAAAGTCGAGGAACTGGGAATGTTTGTTGAGTTTGAAATGGAGACTTCGGATCAAACAGTAGAGAGGGATAGGCAAATTCTCGGGAACCTAATGGAAGAGTTAGGGATCAAGCCAGAGCAGCTTGAACGGTTATCATACGTAGACCTCGTTTCCTGAATGTAAAGTTAGCCCCTCGCCTTCAATCCGAGTATCTTCCTAGCTTCATCAGGAGTTGCTATCTCCCTTCCCAGCTCTTTGGCTATCCGAACGACTTTGGCTACGAGCTCAGCGTTGCTTTTGGCTGGTACCCCCTTTTCTAAATATATGTTATCCTCCATGCCAACCCTAACATGACCGCCCATCATAATGGCTAGGGCTCCCATCTCCATCTCGTATCTTCCCGGAGCACATACCGACCATGTCCAGTTCTCTGAGATGCTTTCGGCGCAATAAATCAATGTCTTTGGTGTGGGCGACATGCATGAGAATCCTCCAAACAAAACAAATTGAATATGTACTGGCTCTTTCAGTTTCCCTTCCTTAACCAAGGTTTTTGCAGTGTTGATCATACCTGTATCATAAATTTCGAGCTCCGGCTTCACATTGTTCTTGTACATGTATCCCGCCCACTTCTCAATCGTAGATACAGGGTTTCTGAAGACTAAACTCCTCAATTGGGGTACGCCCATATCCACCCATACGTTTATGGATCCCATATTCAGTGAAGACATTTCTTGGCCAAAAGTCGTTCTTTCCTCCATAACTTTATCCAAGGTCTTTTCATATTCTTCTAAGGTGACCTTCTGCTCGATTCCCATTAGTTCCGCTATCTCCTTGGGTACTGGCCTTCCCCCGCCCGTGGTTACATTAATGATTATGTCAGATGCTTCGCTTTCCCTTATCCTTCTGATATACCCGGGGAACACCGAGTTAGGATCTGAGTGGGGCATGCCGGTTTTCGGGTCTTTCGCATGCAGGTGGACGATTGAAGCGCCAGCTCTCCGACATTTAACAACCTCTTCAACTATTTCGTCCACGGTGCAAGGCACGTAATCGGTTTGCAGCTTTGAAACGAAGTCTCCCCCTGTAGGTGCAGCGGTTATGATTAATTTTTCCATTTTCACTTACCTGTTCCAAAACTTTTTGGTAATGTTGTCTACGTCCGCTCTTAAGCGTTTTCTTCTAAGGTCTAATTCTTAAGATGTCGACATAGGACCTCTCAGTTATCAAGCCTAGAGCGAATCCGTTTTATGGTCATCTTATTCAAAAGTTACGACAAATTTCTGATTTCTGCGAAGTCTCAACAAACTACATTTCTTTCTGTTCAACTTTACCTGACACAAAGTCTATAGCTTGAATCACGTTTTTCGCGATTCCCAAAAGGCATGTCAAGACAAGCATGGCTAACACCGCTGTGATATCAAGCATAATATTTGCGGTGACCCCTTCAATAGGCAAAGCTAGGGTTACGATGCCACCGTTTAAGACGCAGATAAAGAACAGCATTAAAACTAACATTCTAGCAACGCCGAACACGTATTGGAAGATGGTTCCAGAGGAGAACACACCGACAACAAGAAAGATGATGAACGTTGCCGCGAAGATGTTAGTAAGCGGCTCATACCAAGGAAAGAAGGGCTGAAGAGGACGTATAAGGGCTGAAAGGAAATACATGGGTAGATACGTGAGGACCGCCAAAAAAGCCGCTTTAAAAACCCTCGGCACAATCTTCCTCACGAAGGCTTTGGCGTTTCCTTTCTCAACCATACGGCATCACCACAGGACCGAAGCTGAACACGGAGGTCTCGAAAAAGAAGTGCACCTCACCGCTTGGCGTGAGCTTTGAAGCGTCCGCAACCAATTCCACTCGACCATGATATCCAGAATGCGGTGGCACGTCCATGCTTAATGTTTCTGAACCCACGATTTCACCTTCGCTATTAAGCATTTCAACTCGCATGGTTCCATCTACGCCAAAATATGGCGAGTGGTTTTCAAAGCTTAAGGGTATGATAACCCCTTGGTGCGTAAGGTTATGATAAACGTAGGAAATCTCTCCAATGGAAAAGTTGTAGAAGGGTGCACCCCAAGGTATTGTCGTGTTCATTGAAACCTGAAATGGGATGGCATGCGCAAAAATTAGCTTCATAGACATATTTAGATTGAAAATGGTATCGTTGAATAGATAAGTCTGTACCCAAGATGCGATGTCTTCTAGGCCCACAGAAAGGTTATGTGTCGTCTCTACGCCGCTACCTCTTGGTATCAGGGGCACAAACGTTGTGGATGTCAACGCCAATGACCCGTTATAATCCATCGCATTTGCTGTTATGTTTAGTTCGGACAGATCATAAAAGCCAGTGTTATTAATGAACAATGGAATCGATACGACCAAGAATCCGTTTGAAAGGGAGACTTGGGGTTCTCCGAAACCCATTCTTATGTTGATGGCGGAGTACACTGATGTAGCTGAAAATACGATAATTAAAATCCAGAGTATTTTCGTTGCCCAACCTAGGGCCCTCACCGCATACCTCATTCGCCTTTCTTCCCTTTTACCATAGGCGGCTGAGAGGATTACTTAACAGACTTAACCTTCCTGATTTTTCTAGTCTTTAGGCTTCCTGCGGTTTTGTGCTTTGGCGCCTCTGGGGTTCCTGAAACTACTGGCTTGACTTCTGGTTTAATTTCGGGCTTCACTTCGCGTTTGAGTTGCGTGATGAGCTGTACTCCCCTTATCGTCAGCACAGAGCCTATCCACCCCATTACGCCGAGGTACATGATGCGAATGCATGCTTCGATCAATGGAGCCAGAGCTACGCCGAAAACGGTTACAAGGTCGGGTGACCCTGTGATTGTTGGATTATTGCTGAGAAAGATGTATGCGCTGACAAAGGTGAAGGCCAGCAGGGCTACGCCTATGAATAGAGTAGCGTATCCCGAAATTTCAGCTTTATCCCCCATGGGCTGAGACCTCCATTGTAAAATTAGCTGAGGCAAAACATATTAAATCTTCTGACTCACTAAACAATATTTCCCTTAATAATCCACGCTCCGCGACTAGAAGAGTAAAAAGGTTAGGAAGTTGCTTATTTCGCGAGGTGCAGTCAAACTCCTAGGGTGTTTCCGGTATTTTTCTTCTTTTTAAGGCGCGTATGAGGGTTGAGGCTTCTTGAGCAGTTTTTGTGTGGGCGATCTTTTTTGTTTTGTTTAAAACTAGCTGCGCTTCGCAGTAGGGGCATCGTCTCGTTTTTTGACTGGTTTTTGCCAGTAGAAGTTGTCCACACTTATAGCAAACGATGACCATGTACATTTGTCCACGCTCCGCCTAAGCGAAAAGCTTTTCCTTTATGTAGATTTAAGTGCTGTAAGAGGATGTAAATAAATGAGTCGTGTCTCCCTCATCGAACTCGCTACGAAGTATTTTAGACAAAACGGGTACAAAGTAGAGAAAGACGCTGTCTTAGAGGGATTTTCCGGCCTTCCGCGCAGGTTTAACCTGATTATTCGCAAAGGCAAAGAACAGCGCTCGGTTTGGATCAAAGACTGGAAGCGAACAGTCGGCGTCAACATGGTCATAAACATGGACAAGGCGTCTGAGGATGTGGGATTCCCAAAACCAATAATGATATCCGAAAAATTTAGTGGTCACGCAAAGGCTTACGCCAATCGTCGAGGCATTACGTTGCTTTCAAAACGTCAAATCATGCGGAGGCTAGGATAAACTAGAAGGTTTTTAGGAAATCGTCCAGTCGCCCCTCCGCCTCTAATTTCCCCAACCAATCAACTACCCCTACTCTACATTTCTTCCTCCCTTCTAACACTGAAATCACGTCTCCCACAATATCCTCAACTCTTTTACCACTAGCATCAATCTCACAAACTTTATCAGAACCGCAGGCCGATACAGCGTCCCAGAGACAAACATCTAAGATTTCAGCGGCGAGATTCTCCCAAAGCTTCCTTTCCTTGAACCCACGATCCTCCATGAAGCCCTTAAGCTCATCCGGGTCCCGCCTGAGAACAAAAACTACATGGATGTTCTTCACTGACACAACATCAACAGCATAGTGACCGTCAATTATTACATCTCGTTCAGATTCCCTTATGATCTCCTGAATTCGCTTTGAAACTCGACTCGTATCCGCAATCAGTGTCTCCCTTGCTTTGTCCATGCCGCTGATCAGATTTTCTCGCTCAACGAGTTCCGCTAAATCGACACGCACAGCATCCAGCTTGGAGGCTAACAAACGGGAGACAGCTGTTTTCCCGACACCCGGCGTGCCCGTAACCAAAATAACTCTTCTAAACCCTTTCACACTCATTAGCAGACCTGAACAAATAGAGATGTCGTGTCGATTTTACAAATTTTGTGGTGCTCGGCGGAGTAGTTGTCTACTAAGGCTGATGAAGAGAATCAAAGTTAAATAAGGTTAAGTCTTCAGTAACCTTTATATTTAGCCTAGTTGACGATAGCTGGCGTGGTGGTACGACATGAAAACAAAAATGTTGAATAGTTTGAACCAGTTTGAAAGGCGAAAACGGTTGAAAAAAGAAGGAGACACCGGCATAGACGTATTAACGAAGCAAATGAAGAAAATGGCTGGCTTAGACGTTAGATACACTAGAGACTTCAGCGGCGGGTGTTCTGGACTGAAGAAAGTTAAGCGGAGGCGATAAACGTGAATTGGGAAAAAGACCCGAAATTGAAGCGTTGGTTAGAAAATAAGAAAGAAAGGACGAGGGCGACTTATCTATCGGCGTTTAGAGCGTACAACGAGTTCACCGGTATGACAGCGGAAGAGTTGATACGCGAATCAGATAATGAAATGAAGCTGAAACCTAGTGAAAGAGGTGTACCGGAAAGACGAATGAAGAGCTTTTTCCAATGGCTACAAACAGAATATGTACGACGTAGGCGAGGCAAGATGAAAGGTGAAAAAGTGTCTGTGGGTAGAAGACCGGCGAGCGGAAAGAAGGGCGTAAGTAGTGAAATGGCTAAGACGAATGTTGGAGCAATACGTGGGTTTTACAGCGAGTTCCATTATAAGACGTACTTTCCAAGAGGAACGTTTGACTCTTCACCAGAGAACAGACGATTCAATTGGTCAATAGAGGATATACGTGAATTAGTGGAACACGCTAAATCGACTAGAGATAGAGCCATTATATTGTGTCAATTTCAAGGCGGAATGGACGACAGCACACTATGTAGTTTGAACTGTGGTCATGTATCTAAAGAACTCAACAGCGGTAAGATACCGCTAATGTTAGACATCAAGCGAGGGAAAATAGAAGAATCCTACATCACCTTCTTGAGTGAAGACGCAGTGAACGCCCTCAAAGCGTACTTAGATGAGAGGAGACGAAAAGAGCAGTACGACTTGGGACCCAACGACCCAGTATTTGTACGTGAAAGTTGGAAGCGATATAAGAAGCAACGTATCAGACCTAAAACCATCCAAGACCTCTTCCGCAAGTTGGCGTTAGAGTGTGAATTTGTAACAGAAGAAGAGTTACGTGAAACACATTGGAATCCGGCGAGAGCACACGCGTTACGAGGAGCCTTCCAAAGTTTACTGAGGTCAGTTGGATTAAATCAGCAAGACATCGACTTCATGAGCGGTCACAAGATTCCGTATCAGAAGGCGTACTATCAGCAAGAGGGTGAAAGACTCAGGAAAACTTACGCTGAAGCGATGCATATACTAGCTGTGTTTACAACATCCGGTTACAGAGAGATGCGAGAAACTTTGAAAGTAGTGTTGGCTAAACAGGAGCAGATGGAGGAAGAAGTTAAAGAGCTAAAAGCTAAGGAAGAATATCTCCGCTTTGATATGGCAGGAGCAGAATATGGAGAACCGTTTAGAAATGTGAACAGACGACAAGTTCTATATATGATTGGAATCTTGGAGAATCCAGAGCTACGTAAAATCCTACTAGCAGACTTAAAAGAACAGCTAGGGCAGAGAAGCAAGCCTCCAATCGAAGAGGTGTAATAACGTGCAGAAAGGACGTAGACCTCTGCTTACTTTTTCTGTGTGTCGTACCATCATGAAGAAGAGAGCGGAGGCTCTACGCCCTGCAAAAGGTGATTGAAATGGAAGAAAAGGATTGGAAAACATTAGGAACAGTATTAGGCGTCATCGGCATAGTGCTATCGCTAGGTGGAATCTATCTATGTATGCAAACGGCTACAATCACAATCTTTGGCGCAACCATAACAGTGTATCCATACTTCCAAACGGGGATGATGCTGGTGGTTTTCGGCTTCGCACTTAGTTGCGGAGGAGCGGTGATGAGTTTCTTTGGAATGAAAAAGAAGGTCAGGGTCTGCGTGATTTGTGGTAAGTCCTACGTAAAGGGAAGAGGGATGACCTGCTCAGACGATTGCTATAAAGAGTGGCTGAGAAAACAGTGAGGAGAATAAGCAAAATTAGGAAACATAGGTTGAGAAGGTGATATATAATGAGTGAAAAGAAGAAAGCGCGTAAAGAGCGACTTGAATACATAGCAAAGCGGTCTAAGGAGCTACACTTGTCGAAAAACGAGAAAAGAAAGAAAATCAAAGCAGAGTTACTCAAGATGTACCCCAACATCAAAGAGAGTACAATCGGCTGGGAAACTTGGAACTTCTTTAACCCAAGGAAGAAGAAGGAGAAGTAACATGACTAAGGGACTTGAGCGTAAACCGCTTGAGTCCAAGAATAAGGCAGATTTGAAATGTTACGTTGGCGTACTCACTTTTTGGTGTTGGAATCAATATCACGTCTATCTATCTTGTAGAGACGCTAAACCCTCTCCAACGCATATTTTTTCAGCTTTACCCTTCACGATAGAGCTGGATAAACAGAGATGTGTTAATCTGGATAAGTTGCAGAAAGGCGTTCCTATCCGCTATTTTTGGGAGCCTTTCACTTTCAACAAGAAAGTGTTGGTTGAAATCTACGTCAAAGGCAAGTGGATACCAATATATACGAGACGAGGTTGGAAGCGGTGAAAGAGGGAGATAGACTAAGCCTTCTTTACTGTGATGTCGCCATTACGTTCTATCCAGATTATTTTGTCTCCTACTTCGACTTCCAATTTTTTCATTATCTCAACCGGAATCGTAACCTGTCGATTAGAAGTTATCTTACTTATTTGGATGATTCGCTCAGACATGGGTGTGTCCCCATGATACTGAATGAGAACATTTGTTTGAAGGTTTGGAATGAAAAGAAGGAAAAGAATATAACCAAAAGCTATCCAATTAGAGAATTGAAGGGAGGGTGAAGCGATATGAAGAAGTACGAGGTTAGTGTGAAGTTGAAGAAACCTTTCACTCTGGTAGATGAGTTCCCTAAATATCCCAGCAGAGACAACGTACTAGAAATCTTCATTGACGCCTTAAAGTGTGGAGATTTGGATGATTTGGTAGAGGTTAAAGTGGAGGAGGTGATATGATGGAAGAAGAGGAGATGATACAATATTGTCGAGACAGACTTGAGTGCTACATTACATTGGAAAAGAGGTATGGACACGAAAAGGCGTGTCGAATATTGAGTCTGTACGATTAGGAGTGAAGAGAAAATGTTTAACCATGTGAAAGTCTGTTCAGGTAACTGGCAGACCGTATGGAAAGACGAGTATCTGCACTCCCGTATGGGAGGCTACGGCTTAGATTCCGAGAAAGAGAAAGGAGTGATGTAGGAAAATGGTGCATTTAAGAAGGTTAGCACTTGCGTTGACTATGACTATCCTTGTCTTGGTGACTTTGTTTCCATCCTACGTCAAAGCTGACGTACAGCTATCTCAAGAGTTCGTGGAGCCTATAAAGAACTGGAGCTTCGAAGAGATAGAAGAAGGCGCGCTCGCGCCATGTGCGTTACAAGACTGGTCAACCAACAATGGTGGCTGGCGGGAGCCACGATCCGACGTAAACCAAGACGGTAAAGTAAGCGTAGCAGACGTGGCAAAGGTTGATATCGACTTTAGTGGCTTGAGGTTTTGGCCCAGTCCCATAGACGGTATCCACTCTTGGTACACAAGCGGAGGAGGAGTAGTAGACGGATACGAAGACTATTCTGAATCCATTTATCCTTCTGACGACTCTTACGTTTGCGAAGACGACCCTGACTCTATCTATGATTCAAAAGTACCCGAGGGGTTAGCCGTCTATTACTGGTCTGGATACCGTGGTAGAGTTTGGCTGAAATTCACCGTTCCAAGCGGCTATCAAGTAACAAAGGCTGAGGTTCGCTTATATCAGAGTGAATACTCGCATTTTGGCGATCCTACTGTTTCCATTCATTATTCTACCGACAATTCTTGGAGTGAGGAGACAATAACTTGGAATAATCAACCGACTTTCGGGGGTGCCTTAGATTCAAAGGTTGTTTCAAACCCCTACCATTGGTTTTCTTGGGATGTTTCATCGGTAATTTCTTCATCGGGAACCTTTAGCTTCTGCCTAAAAACCGAAACAATAGACAGTGCGGCGTGCTTTTGGTCTAAAGAACACGATGGACTTGACCCATATTTGTACATAGAATATTCTCGACCCGCCTACAGCTACGTCATGTCGCAGGTGCTAGACAGCGACACCATCATTAAAGGCAAACAGGTAACATTCGCGTTTTGGTTCCTTCCAGAGACCGTTGCATCCGACGGTAAGCAAAATTATGCTAGAGCTGAAATCTACTACGAATACTCTGGTGGCAGCAACACTGTTTGTGGCACATGGATTGCTCCTACGGAACTCAACTGGTGGAATGCGTATGTTACAGCGAGTCTCCCTTCGACCACCACAACCGTCAAAGTTAATATACATGGAAAGCCAGATTTCAAGGCGTGGGTGGACTTCGCTGAGTTAACCATAATGGACCAAGCACAGAAAACGTCAGATTATGGAGATGTGACACTCGCCGTGGCCACGTACTACTGGTTCAAGAAAAGTGTCCAACCAGACGGCGAAGTGTGGTTTGTTCCCGCCCTCCACGCTGAATCTGCGGCAGGATACGGAATTATAGGTACAAAGCTAAAAATCGAGCTTCTGCCACCGCCAGGCACTTCAACACCGCAGGAGGGTTTTCTGCACATTTACTATTGTCACCAAGGCAACGAAGAAGGATATGAAATTAATCCAGAGGCAACTGAGGAGAAGCAAGCACGATTGTTGACGGTTGGCGGATGGGCTATAACAATAGGTACTGCCATAGCGACGGGTTACGGTGTGGGATTTCTGCTGGCTGGAAGTCAGTACTTGGGCATTTTTAAGGTGTTCGCAGGTACCGCGGGTGCAAGGGGGGCGGTAGCTCTGCTTCACATGCTCGCTTCCGACCCAAACGTTAAAGACAGCCAGGAAGCTGGAAAAAACTACGTGCTTGAATACTGGGGCGACTACCCGACCTTTTCCCACGAATATCACCCTACGCCTTTCGTTGACATAGCTGACGCCTCTGCCAACGTGCAATGGCTGTTTAACTCAGCATCAGCAGACACTTTCACGATAAAGATAACGGCCTCTGTCTGGTGGGGACAGAAAAATTATTATCCAGGACACTATGACGGTAGTCATTGGGAGCTTGACTCCGTAGGCTGGACACACGCCGTAACCTACATGACCGTAAACGCTTAGAGGTGGAGATGGGCATGCAAAAAGAAAAACCGAAAAGCTGGAAGAAAGCTCCGACACCTGCATGGCTGAAATGGATTACTGCAATATATCTAGTCGTCGGTTTCATTGTTTTGTTCTCGGTACCCAACAAAGCTGAATACCTTCTGCCTGCCCTTCTTGGATATGTGGCATTCGCTGGTCTGCTGTATTTGACGAAGTACATTCACGGAAAACTGTATATAGCTGGAAAACTGCCGCCGAAACCAACCGAAAGAACACCAACGGCGTTTATGAAAAAATGCGTCAAATGTGGCAGAGAAATTCCCATAGCCTCAGAGGAATGCCCATCCTGTGGTTCCCGTACCTAACAAAACCGGCTAGCCTCTCAACGCTTACCCTCTAAATTCCCCCCTTTTTTCTATTGTTTGAAGTCTTAAGAAGATACAGAAAACGTTATTGTTCTTTCAGTAGTCGCTCTCTTTCAATCCTAATCCACGAATCTACATGGGTTCGCACTATCTCCTTAGCTTGATTATAACTCGTTGTAGAGTTGTCAAATTCAGCCGAAAGACCGACCTCTAACATCTGGTAAGGTTTGACCTGTATTTTTCTGGAATACACTACGGTAAACTTCACTTATCTCTCTCCTCTATAGCTTTTTCCGTCGCTGAGCCAAGATGAAAGTCCCATGTTCAAGGGCATCTTCCGCACATCGTTTCGGCTCTTTTGTGGCAGGCAGAAATTGAAAGTGCCGTTTCTTTGTTGCGGGCGATTTCGGAAGCTTCTTACACTCTCTTCTGAGACTGATTGTGGTATTGTTGGATTTAGAAATAAACGATGATTTATCCTTTTTTGGTTAAAAGACACTTGAAAACACACTCCATTCGTATTGTTGGTTTGTAGTTTCTGCTACTATATACACCAGAATCACTCCCCCAACAATAACGATTTAACGAAATTCAGGGTTTCTTCCTCCATTTCCTTTTCGAGTTTTTGTTTATCTTTAAATCCAACAAAGCCTCCAAGTTTTTTCTCGATTTCGTCTAAGGAAATCATTAATGTGTATGTAGCCGGTCTTTTACCGTCGCTGAACATATATCCCCTTGAAACCCATTCTCGAATGTACTCTCGAACAGTCACTTCTGATAAATTCATCATACCCGCTAATGTTGCTCTGTCGTACTTAGTTATGCTGTCACCTTTGTTGATTATTTCCATCGCCCTCAAGTATGGGATAAGTTTCTGCGACCTCACTTCTAAACCAGTACGCATAGCCCTCAAAGGTTCTTCCAACACCTTCAACAGCTCAAGAGTGTGTTTAGGTTTTGGAATCACGATTAACGTGTCGCCAATTTCCTTTGTATAAGTCACCCGTTGAAGAAGAACTCCGTACAACTTCAGGGCGGAGAGTATCTTATCATAATCACCCCGTACTCGAAGGATGTTTGTGTCTAATGACTTCAAAAGGGTGTTAAGGTGTGGAATTATTGTTGTGCATGGTTTCAACTGTCTCACAAGATATTGAAGGACAAGAAGACTTCTCTTAGCGGATGTTTGTTTTCTTTTACCTAAAGCGATTTCGATTTTCTCCCTTTCTTGTCTCGCTTTCCATTCACGGATACGTTTAGTTTGTTCCTCACTTTCGTCCGGATTGAAAATCCACGCTCTTCTTTCAAATTGTGATTCCATTCCAACTCTTATTGTAGAAGTTATCATTGTCATAGGTGGGATTCTATATTGTTCCGTAGTCCAACCATCTTTTCCTCTCTTGGAAATTTCTACCTCGTACCCCATATCGTCTGCCGAAAGAAACTTCAAAGTTGAAATGCCCTGTTCTTCCATGTCCATAGAACCAATTTCACGTAGCCGTAAGACCTCATAATCCTTCAAATTCGAGTAGTCTAACGCACGTTTAGAAAATCGACCTACATTCTTGGTTTTGAAGATGTCTGCAATCCTCATAATGGTTGTCTTACCGCTCGCCGGCTCGCCTTTCAGTAAAAGAATTTGTTTCAAGTCATTAGGAACCCATTTTAATCCAGACAATAAGAGTAGAAAGACTGCTATCTTGTTTTCATCTTCACCAGCCATTATATTGTCTAAATGTTCCTTGATACATTCAAGAATGTTTTCTGAGTTAAGTATATCCTCGACTTCATCCATTATCTTTTGGAGTTCAGTATTGTCTTCATTTCTACCTTCCTTCGACTTTTCTTCCGTTGTTCTACACCCCGATATAACAACTTTCTATACCGTATGGGCTGATAAGTGGTATAAAAAGTTTTTATATTATTAACGTTACCTTCAATCAGAGGAATCTAAGATGAGTGAAAGAGAACGGGTGAAAATGACGGAAACAGTAATCTTCAAAGCCCCAAAATCGTTGAAAGAGAAACTCGACGCGTACTGTGAGAAGACGGGTAACAACATCAGCAACGTTGTTCGTCAAGCCATTGAAAGCCAAATCATTTCTCCAAATCTAACTCTCAGCGACCTAGCCGAAGATTTGAAGACGGTTAAAGACACGGTAGAAAAGATACGGAGAGGTAATATCCACGCAGTTATTAACGCAAAATCTGAAGATGCAAAAACCACCATAACACTATTGAGGATTTACGAGTTTGTTGCGCACGTAGCCTTAGCTCTCGACGAAACAGCAAGCAGGTTAGACTCCAGACACAAATCGATTAAGGGGGAGATAGTGCCGTACCAAGAAGGGTTGAGAGCCGAAAGCCAAAGGTTTGAAAAGGCGTTGACTCAACTAGAAATGCTTCAAGACCTGTGTCGCAAAGGAAAGTACGATTTGGTCTTTGAGTACTTCAAGAAACAGAAGTGAAGAGGCTTTAAATTCCCATGACAGACATTCCGTATCGAGTTGTTTGATATGAGCGGAACAGACAAGACAACCACAGACAAAGATGAGTCAAAGCTGGGAGAACTAGATAATGAGGTTGAAGAAGAAACGATAGAACAGCCTGAAGTCTATACTTGTCCCGTTCCCGAATGTGGAAAGAGCTTTGATAAAGAAACTTCGTTAAGAATGCACATGCTACGTTCACACAAAATCAGCCCCCATGAAAGGAAGAAGGAAAAGCCCATAAGAGAGAGGGGTAAGCCTCCAGCGTACAGACCTACATTAGAGGAAGCAGGAGTACCCGATTCTTATACGCTTCTAAAAAATCAACTTCTACTCTATGGATTGAACACTAGAGACAGCGATGCTGTTGTCGATTATATGTCGAGTTTTAATCCAGATGACCTAGTGGTTTTGAACAGAGCCTTGAGTAATGTTGGTATGCCACTCAACCGTAAACGGATGTTCTTAGAGTCATGGATTAACGCTAGAGATTTGAGTATAACTAGAGAACTAGCTAAAGAGTTAGACTTGGTTGAACCAAGAAGGCGAGATTGGAGACGTGAATACGGTTACCGTAGTCTTAAAGATAGGGGATACGGAGACGAGGAGACGAGGGGAGGAGACATCTTAACTGGAATGGCTAAAGTGATTGAAGCGTTGAAGTCCTCAGAGGGTGCTAGAGGCGATCCTGAAATGATGAGAACGTTGGGTTCTTTGGAGACGCAAGTTGCAAATCTAATGAACCGACCAACCGATACAGGTAATAGCCAAGTTGTATCCTCGCTTTCAAACCAAGTGTCTGAGCTGTCCAAAAAGTTAGAAGAAGAAAAAGAGAAACGGCTTATGGACAGATTTGATGGTTTGGAGAAACGAATGGAAGACATAAGTAGAAACGCAGATAAAGAACCATTGACAGCCGCAATTCATGAGTTAGGCGACATGGTTAAAGTTTTTATCAAAGGCGTAACGGTGGGATATAATCCAGAAAAGCCTAAACGAGAAAAAGTTCCTAGAGTTGAAGGCGAGAAGAGTGTTGAGGATTATGTTAAAGAGGTAGCACCGGAGTTGATAGAATGAGTACCAGTCCAGAAGAAGTTAAACGTAGAGCTAAACAGCTTTTGACAGCTATGCAGGAAATTAGAGAAGAAACTCTCCAACTCCCAATTCTGAGAAAGAGATTGATTGGTTTTACCAGCCAGCTTAGGCAAAGAGGGACGATTCCAGAACAAGCCGCTCGACAGCTTAGTCCAGAACAGATGGAAGCTCTTCAGCAACAAGCTGAACAAAATCCTCCAGTAAGTACCTCTGGACAACTTCAATTATTTCAGCGTCCAAGACTGTTTCAAGGTCAAACACCGATTAGAGGGGCAGTGGCTAACCTAATTAATGCACTAACGGTGAAATCTACTGGCGTGACACAGAAACAGGAAGAAGACGAGCAAGCGTATGAAGAACGACAAAAAGACCTAGAAGCTTCAGAGATGGCTCAAGCACGGTTAAAGAGAAAAGGTATCTACAAAGAACACGGTATAGAAATTTGACATTCAAACACTAACTGCCGAGGTTTCTACTTTTGGCTAAATTTCCTTTATTATTACTTTTCTCCTTCGGGAGATAGTCCTTTCTGTTTCTTTTCTGTGAGTGCGATATATCAAAAAAGTGCAGTTAATACTTTCTTGGTTTAGGAACAGCCTTTAATCTTTTTGTTTTGCACTCACACCAAATTTGACTATTTCTATTGCTGACAATAATAAAATCATCAGAAACATGAATACGAGAAGAAGATACGAATTTCTTGCAAACTCTTTAGACGAAAAAATCTCAGAGAAAGCCAAAGATGCGACTAGAAAGGGAGGAATTGCCTTGATAAAACTCATTTTGAGATCCCATAGATATTCTTCCATTGTCTTATATGCCATGTGAAAACTTCACCAGTTGTAGCAGTTTCGCAGAAATACAACGGACAATAAAGCGAAGAGAATAATCAGTGGACCTCCCAGTTCTATAGGCAAATAGTCAACGAAACAAAGATAAATTCCGCAAATGGCGAAAACGAGAGAAGAAAAAGTTCCCCATTTACAAAGAGAGCGAAATCTTAACCATGAACTATATGCGAGGAGAAGTTCTGGGGTTTCCTTTAACTTGGGAATAACGCTGAGCGGTAGCAGTTGCTTTTCTATTTGACGAAAAGAGGATGCGGTCGAAGAGGACTTTTCTACAATTGCCACAGCCAAAATAAGCTTGCTGAAATCTGTTGCACTGAACACAACATTTTTTGCTAATTCACCTATCACTCGACTGGCAATTTCTACATCAACACTTCTCTCTAGAAGTGCTTCTAATTCTTTAGTGCTTGGTTTCTTCATTCAAGTAACTCCTCTATTCGTGTTGCAAAGTCAATGAATTTCTCCCCTACGGCTATTTTCTCTTCTGCTGTTGTCGCAGACAATTCGAAGAAGTCAGGCGATACTGTTGGAGGGGGTTCAAGTGATAGTTTCAGAAGAGGACCTATCTTACCTGCATCCAATTCCCTTATAATCTTCATTCCCAGAGTCTTTACTATCTCCATTGTTGGCTTCATTAAGAGCAATTTGGACGCTTCCGTCTTTTGAAACTCACCTAACTTCTTTGCAAATTCTCCAGCAAGTCTTGCTGATTGTGCTATCAGAAGAAAATAGTCTTTAATCGGTACTCTTTCTAATAATGCCAGAATTTCCTTTTCCTCAACGTTTGATTCTTCCATTATGTCACTCTCATTCATTGATTACATAACAAAGCTAATTCTACAATTTAACGTTTCTTTTTCTGGACTAACCCTATTCTTATGAGTTCTTTCGGTTCTGCTATAACTTTTCCGCATTTCTTACATTTAGTAACTTCTAATGGTTCATACATGGGAATAAGGACTTTGACTTTGGGTTCTGGACCGTTCTGTTCAATGAAAATCTTGTTTACTGGAACTCTATTCCAATGACCACAACTAGAACATTTCATTGTAAGATTTCTGACCATAGGCTCTAACCAAACCTAACTCAGTTCTGTCATTCGTAAAGTCTTTCCAATAGTTTTTGTTCATCGAAAAGACTTTTAGTTCTTTTATCTGCGAACAGTTCCGACAAATCGAAATCAGGGTGTTTGCACTTCATCTGTATCAAAGCCTTGAGCAAAGGTCTCTGTCTATCGTTTACCTCGTTCTTCATTCTCTTGTAATTCCAGTCTGTAAGTTCCTTGATCGTCATCTTCTTCAACAAAGGTATTACCATTTTAGACGGTAGTTGAAAAAGTGCAATTATTATAACAATCTCTGCGAATAAGGTAGCAACTTGTCCTTCCGTTGACATCTCTCCGAATACGGGAAGAACGCTTATAGCAATTTGATAGAATATATAAAATAAGACGGAATAAACCACGATAACAATGGATATTGAAACCAGAATCGAAACAAATTCAAGAGGAGTGTACTTCACATTCTTAAATTTGTCTTCGACCAAGCCAATTAGTTCGACTACCTCATTTTCTTTGTTATCCTTCTTTTCTTCAACTTTTTTCTTAGACATCAAACTCACTCATGTGATACTATCTTTTGAGAACAAGAACAGTAGATCAGCATTTATTTATGATTTCTTTAGTTCTATATAAAACGATGGACTTGTTGTTACCTACCTATTTCTCTCTTTTATGAAATAAGATACGCTTCTGAATCTCTTAGATTAGGCGAACTTTTTTGCTATGCTATGTTCTACAAGTCCCTGCTCTTTCCTTTGCTAAACACTCATTATCCAGTTCGCCAGAGCTAGGTCTTCCAGTAGACACAGTTTCTTCTACATAATCTTCTGTAGGATAATTGGAGCAATTCTTACACCAATGCCATGTATCTCTGTCCTTTTTTCTGCGGTAAGTTGTCACGATTTATCACCTCTTTTTAGTTATATTGGTTAAATTACGAGCATAACTATTAGATGAACACTATATAAGATTTTCATAAAGATTCTTCTATTGAATCAAACTAAGTCTTTTGGAATTACTTATTCACGTGATAATTGATTAGACATTAGACTTATGCATAGCTCATCTAATGTGATGTCAGCTGGAGCAGACAGAATGTATCAAAGTAAACACTTGATGAAAGTGATTATTTTTCCTTGACTAGAGCTATTTTGTAGTTGTCTACTGGCGTCCTATCCTTTGGACATACAGCTTTCTTAAGTCC
>JREQ01001429.1_pt1 | contig 23868 bp, 24 predicted proteins | sample 210151 | NCBI WGS metagenome assembly JREQ01 (sample SAMN03019617, study PRJNA260268) | marine sediment metagenome | biome: Marine; feature: Sediment; material: Clay; isolation source: clay from marine sediments 31 meters below sea floor depth collected from... | place: New Zealand: Canterbury... | reverse complement strand
GGGGGAGCCGATAAAACCAGCCCCTCCGGTAACCAAAACTTTTTTATCCTTAAGTTCCATTTAAAGCTCCCTTTCCCTTTAAGACTCTACTTTTTACTCTTTTGATTGCCCTTTTAAATCTGGTTGGTAGACGCTTATATAGTGGAGCCAGATAATGCCACTTTGAGATTTTTGGAGTTTTACAGAGGGTTGGTATCAAACTACCCTCTATTAAAGGTGCAATTCCCTCCACTTCTGCATATATTGTCTCTACATGATAATCTTCTTTGACGAGCGTCATGCCAAACACATCGGCAGGCTGGTTCCCATCACAGAAAATGCCAAATCGGCGAGGCGGCCAGCGAAGGTCAACCACTCCTAATGGTTGAAGACCAGATTGCCAAATTAGCTCAAGGGGATGGCTTATATCAGAATGCATATTCACATCAACTGTAATAATTGCCCTTCCTCCCGGTTTCAGAATTCGAGCTATTTCTTGCATGCCTCGTCGTGCAGTATCCACTGGCAAATGTTCAATAACGCTTAGGCAAAACACACGGTCAAAAGTGTTCGATTCAAGTGAAACAGCTTCCATGCCACATTGGATAACCTTAAGCCCGGTTCGCCTGATGAACTCACGGCTGACGCCATGCCCCTTATAGTGAACTCCAGTATCAAATACATCCGGATCAAGCCCGATTACTTCGCACTTCGCCACTTCTTGTAAATAGATGGTGAATGCTGTCATACCACAGCCAATATCAGCACATCTCATTCCCTCCTCAAGCTCTGCTGCAAGCAAGGCAAAAGGATATTCCCATAATCGCGCAGCATAGAAAGCTGGTGTGCTCAACAGTGGTACTGCCCATGGATAGCGCTGTTGGTTCACATCACTATGATCAGGGAGTCCATACTTGACTGTAATTTGATCGAGGGTACGATTCAGAGTCATAAACTTCTCAGATAGTGCTTCTTCTCTTGTCGCAAACCTTGTCAACACCTTCTGGCTATGCATATCATTCTAATTTCCCTAATCTTAACCACCAGACAGGTCTAAAAGCTTATACCCTGCCTCTTAATTAGATAGAATCATATCCCTCTCCAAATCTGCCTGTCAACCTAAATCTCCCCCGAATTGTTTAATCAACTATTCTCGCTGTATACTGACTATCAGTCTACTATATACTGGGGAAAATATTTGGAGAACTCCTACCAGAAATTCGCTAAGGACACCCTAATTATCGGGATTACTACCTTCCTGATATTGTTAGTCGGGCTAATTCAACTACCCCTGTTGACCAAAACTCTGGGGGCTCATGATTATGGGATATGGGCACAGGTTGGTGTTACCATAAGTCTCGCTTTAGCTTTTGTCGACCTCAGTTTAACACGTGCCATGGTAAGGTTTCTCCCCGCCGAGAAAAATAAAGAGGTAATTCAAGACGATTTTTACTCAGTAGTCTCTATAGTATTCTTTTGTGGCTTGATTGTTTTATCGGTAATGATAGCTTTCCCCTACCCCTTAGCAATGAATTTTTTTGATGGTGCTGTCCAAGTAGTAAGGATAATCGGCGCTATTATCCTGACACAATTATTATCTTTAGCATATTTGAGTTTTTTGAGAACCTTCCAGCAAATGAGAAGATATTCCATTTTTGTAATTGCTAGAGGATACGGTCAACTCGGGTTAATAGCTTACCTGATTTTAAATGGATATGGAATCTTGGGTGTGGTTCTTTCTGTTCTGGCGATAGAGGTTGTAATTCTTTTCATCTTATTCTTCTTAATCAGGTCACAGATTGGCATTAAAAAGCCACATTTTTCCCGGATGAAAGAATACCTGAGCTATGGCTTGCCAACTATTCCTGGAAATTTAGCCTACTGGGTAGTCCAGTCCAGTGACCGATATGTAATCGGCTATTTTTTAGGGGTAACCTCAGTAGGTATCTACTCTGCAGCATATGGCTTAGGAAGCTTGGTATATATAATTAGTGGGATACTAGCCTTCGTCTTACCGCCAGCATTAGCCAAGCTTTATGATGAAGGAAGGATGAACGAAGTAAAAACACATTTGAGCTATTCATTGAAATACTCGCTGACAGTGGCTATCCCGTTTATCTTTGGCAGCGCTATTCTTGGTGAGCCAGTCTTGAGGATGTTTTCCACATCTGAGATAGCCAGCGAAGGGGGTTTTATCGTGCCTTTGATTGCTTTGGGCATTTCATTTTATGGGGTCTATGTCATGCCTCTACAAAACTTGCTTTTGGCTAAAAAGACGAAAATACTTGCTGCTATCTGGATAACTGCTGCGCTAGTTAATCTGGGGCTCAATATATTGGTGGTGCCTCTTTGGGGCATTTTGGGGGCAGCTATCACCACTCTTATTGCCTTTGCCCTAGCATTAGGATTAACAACCTATTACTCCTTGAAGGAGTTCAGATTTCCTGTTGACTGGCGATTCATTATTAAAAGCTTGATTGCCTCAGGGATAATGTCAGTGGTCATCTGGGTGATGCATCCACAAAGTAATTCAGCTACTATTATTACAGTTCTGGCTGGAATAGCTGTTTATGGAGTAGCCATCATCCTGCTGAAGGGATTCAGGAGGGAGGAGATCTCTTTCTTTCGGGGGCTATTCCAACGGAGCCCTCCAGCAGCAAACCCTAATGATGACAAAGCCAAGTAGAATCCGGGTCTCTTAGGGAATAAAAATGTTGATGAAATCTGCATGAGTTAAGGTTAACCTTGCGTATCTCCCACCAAGCCGAAATCGTCTGGGACAAGGACACGAGCTAAGATAATTAGCCTTGCTATGTTGAATCCCTGCTCCGTTATCCTGAGGGCAAATGCTCAGGCGCCGCTTCGTACTGTCCGCTGGTATAGCCCCTCACCTAGCTGGAGTAGACCCCTGACTCTTTCCCTTATATTGAAGTGCATGAGTACTTTAGTTTACTCTGGATTATCACATAAAGTGAGGCTATTTGCTAGAAGCTGGCTTTTTATGTTGGGGATTTGTGAGATTGCTTCGGGCTTCGCACCTCGCAATGACGAGAAAAGAAAGGCTCGCAATGACAGGGGGAAAAGGGCTGGCAAGGACAGGGAGGAAAGCCGCAATGACATAGTGAGGCCATTTTTGCAAGGTACTATATAATACACCTTACCTAGCCTCTCCCACAGGGAGAAGGATGGTGTTTTCTAGAGGGTCGCACTACATCGGAAAATAATCTCATAATTTCCGTCCCACTCCTACATACTTGAAGCCCAAAGCTCTAAGCTTATCCCGGGCTAAGGCATTGCGGCCATCAAAGACAAGATAGGGCTCCTTCATCTGCTTTTTGATAGCTTTCCAATCAGCCTGGATAAATTCTTGCCACTCAGTTACCAGGATAACAGCGTTGGTACCAGCGGTGGCGGAATAAATATCCGGAGCAAAGGTTACACCTGGAGGTAAAAGATGCCTGGCATTTTCCATGGCTGCCGGGTCGTAAACTCGCAGCCTGGCACCTTCTTCGTGAAGAAGGTAGGCGATGTCTAGAGAGGGGGCTTCCCTGACATCATCGGTATCAGGCTTGAAAGCTAAGCCGAGTAAGGCGATTTGTTTTCCTGCTAAGCCACCTAATAGCTGTTTTAGTTTGTGAACCGCTAAGATTCGCTGCCTGGTATTTACTTCAATGGTGGCCTTGAGTAACCTGAAGTCATAGCCTTTATTTAGGGCGGAGAAATCGAGGGCGCGGGCATCTTTGGGAAAGCAAGAGCCACCATAGCCCAGCCCGGCACGGAGAAAGTGAGGACCAATGCGTGGATCCAGTCCTATGCCTTTAGCCACATCGTCAATGTTGGCATCTACAGCTTCGCAGAAGTTAGCGATTTCGTTGATAAATGAAATCTTGGTTACCAGAAAGGCATTGGCAGCATACTTTATCGTTTCCGCACTAGTGATGTCGGTAATTATCACGGGAGCATTGATGTCAGAATAAAGCTGGCGGAGTTTATGAGTTGCTTGTTTGTCATCGGCTCCAATAATGATGCGGCTAGGATGATACCAATCTTCAATAGCTTGTCCCTCACGCAGAAACTCAGGATTGGTAACATAGGCAATGGGCGTGTCTTTGAAGTAGCGCTGCACCAGCTTAACCCCGGTGCCTGGTGGCACGGTGCTTTTCATGGTTAAAATTAAGGGGTGTTGGGCAGCATCTATCAGCTCCTCGGCAATATGGTAGATATAGGAGAGGTCAGCAGCACCGCTGGACAAGGAAGGAGTGCCCACGGTTATCATAACTATGTCGGCTTGAAGTGGAACAGGAAGAGACGGAGAAAAAGTCAATCTGCCTGAAGATAAGCCTTGTTTAAGTAGCCGGTTAATGTCTTTTTCCTGGATAGGGCTCAAACCTTGATTTAGAATTTTTAGCCTGGCTTCATTGGCTTCTACGCAGGTTACCTGGTGGCCTGAATTTGCCAGGCAACAGGCAGCTACCAAGCCAACATAGCCAGCTCCTACAACGATGATGTTCATTATTCACATTATAGGCAAGCTAATATAGATAAAGCAATATCGATACTTTTGGCAATTCTCTGGACAGTGTTCATAGACTAACAGTTGCTTGAGTTTGTTGAGTTCTTTGAGTTGTTTGGGTTTGTTTCTCTTTGCCAAGTAGATACTGGATGAAGCCGGAGATTAGGCGAGCTACTTCATCAGATTTGGAGTATAATTCGTTAAACTTTTCCTGAGTGATATAACCTTGATCTAAAGCAACGTAAAGTTGGCTTTGAACTTCAGCTGTTGATCCTTTGGCAATAAACAAAAATCGGGTAAATTCTCTCGCTGACCTTCTTGAGAATCCCTCAGCTATATTAGACATTATTGAAACTGCTGCACTTTGAATCTGCTCCCTGAACTTATAATCACTGCCAAACCTCTTGTTAGATTTCACAGCATTGTAGGCCATTTTCGCCAGGGCCCTTGCTTCCTGCCAAGCTTTTATATCTTCAAATCTCTCAATCTTCATAACCTAACCCTTTAAACTCCATAAACCCTATAAAGTCAATAAACTCGCTCTCTTATCCCTGCTTCAATGCCCAGTCATAGGGTATGTCGTTGTCAAAGGGGTCAATGCGGAATTCATCGGGCTGTTGGTGATTATAGGGCTGGGTGACGGTGTTTACCACATAGGCAGGTTCGGAGCCATAGGCTTTGAAGCCGTGAAGGACCATGGCAGGGATGTGGATAAGCATGGGGTTGTCTTCACCGATGAAGAACTCGTTGACCAGTCCTTTGGTGGGGGAATCTTCCCTCTGGTCATAGAGGGCAACCTTTGCCATGCCTTTAACTACTACCATGTTATCGGCTTGATTCTGGTGATAATGCCAGGCTTTGACCACGCCGGGATAGCAGGTGGTGATATATACCTGACCGAATTTCTCAAACATAGTGTCATCGCAGCGGAGCATTTCCATCAGCTTTCCTCTTTCATCAGGTATCCACCTTAGCTGCTTAACTTGAACTCCTTGGATTAGTTGTTTGGATTTAGCTTCAAATTTCTTGCCTTTGGCTGGCATTTATGCCTCCTCTACTTTACTTGATTTAAAAGTTCAAAATATCATTCTCTGCTTATACCAGCGTTTGTCAAATTAGTGCGAATATGAGTTACGGGAACTTGATGGGGGCGCCAGCTTCACTCATTACATCTTCCAATGTTCCCATAGCTTCACATTCTTCAATGAATGCCTCTATTGCTTCATGGAGAGAGCGTCTTGCTTCTTCAATGGTCTTCCCAAAACTGGAAACGTTGAGTTCAGGGCAAAGGCCTACATAGAGGTTACCTTCCCGAAGAATTTCGGCACGAAAAGTAATCTTTGGCATGGTAATCACCTCCTTGTTACTAGATATGTCCTTTGCTTATCATATAGTCTCTGAGGGCTTCCTGCCAAGTTCTCATATCGTCCAGAGCTAAAAGTCTCAAGTGGTAGTTATCCAGCACCGAAAAGCGGGGTCTTCTGGCTTTCTGGGGATATTCATCGGAGGTTATGGGAATGAGGCGAATTTTCAAATCTGCCAGTTTCAGAATCTCCTTAGTAAACTCATACCAGGAACAAGAGCCTTTATTGGTGACGTGGAATATGCCATAGTACTCGGTGGTTATGAGCTGGGCTATCTTTTGGGCTAAATCTTTGGTATAGGTAGGGGAGAATACCTGGTCATTGACCACCCTTAACTCGTCTCGCTCCTTGGCAAGCCTCAGCATGGTCTCCACGAAGTTGTCACCTTTACCACTAGCGCCAGTGATTCCGAAGAGTCCGGAAGTCCTAACAATGAAGTGCTTTGGGCAGAAATGGCGGACGAAGTTTTCCCCAGCCAGCTTGGATTTGCCGTAGATGCTAAGGGGACTGGGCGTATCGAACTCGGAATAGGGAACAGCAGGGGGCTCAGCTTCACCGCCAAAGACATAATCGGTGCTGATGTGAACTAGTTTTGCTCCAAGCTCCTGAGCTATTACAGCGACATTCCTAGCGCCCAAGGTATTAATGAGAAAGGCTCTATCCTGCTCAGTTTCACAGTCATCAACACGGACATAAGCGGCGGTATTTATAATGATATCAGGTTTATGTTTACAGAAGGCATATTTAACTGAGTTTATATCGCTGATTTCAATCTCCTTATGGGTGAGTGGGATAAGTTCAAAATGCTGGAGAACCTTACAAAGGTCAGTTCCTAGCTGTCCATTAGCTCCGGTGACTACAACTTTCATCTGTGAGAGCGTTTATTATAATAAATTGCCACTTTAAGCAAAGAGTCTATAAGAGATTCTTCGCTTCGCTCAGAATGACAGAAGGCGAAGAGTTCGCAATGACGATAAGAGTCGATTATTTTCATGATTGGTTGTGGCTCTGGCTATGAATTTTTCATCTATGGGAGTACATTCTCTGGTAATATTTGGTATATTCGCCGCTTTTAATCTGACGCCACCAGTGCTCATGATTTATATACCAATCGACGGTAGCTGCTAGTGCTTTCTCAAAGGAATAAAGAGGTTTCCAGCCTAGCTCTTTAGTTATTTTACTGGCATTCAGGGCGTAACGCCGGTCGTGACCAGGGCGGTCAGCAACGAAGGTTACGAGGCTCTGGGGCTTGGCCATCATATCCAGGAGTTGATGTATGAGTTCCAGATTCGTCTTCTCCTGATTGGCGGCGATGTTGTATACCTCCCCAGGCTTTCCCTTTTGGATAGCCAAGTCTAAGGCTCGGCAATGGTCAAGGACATAAATCCAGTCCCTTACGTTCAGCCCATCTCCGTAGATCGGAATGGGTTTATTTTCCAAGGCGTTGGTTACAGCTAAGGGGATGAGTTTTTCGGGGAATTGAAATGGTCCCAGGTTATTGGAGCATCTAGTGATGACCACAGGAAGTTGGTAGGTTTTCCAATAGGCATGGCATAGGAGGTCAGCGGCAACTTTGCTGGCAGCATAAGGACTATTTGGGGAGAAAGGTGATTGCTCAGTAAATTTGCCCTCCTCTATAGAGCCATAGACTTCATCGGTAGATACCTGGATAAATTTTCGCACTTTGTATTGGTGTGCTCCTTCAAGAAGAACTTGAGTGCCTTTGACGTTGGTTTCGATGAAGGGTGAGGCATCCAGAATGCTGCGGTCAACATGTGATTCAGCAGCAAAGTTTACAATGACATCAAAGTTATCCTGTAAAAGGTTATTAACTAATTCTCTATCGGCTATATCACCTTTGACAAAGTGATATCTGGGATCATTTTCAATATCCTTTAAGTTCTCTAGGTTACCGGCATAGCTAAGCTTGTCTAGATTTATTATTCCCCAGTTGGGATGCTCATTGAGAATATGATGAACGAAGTTGCTGCCAATAAAGCCAGCCCCGCCAGTGACAAGAAGTTTCATTTTTCCCACCTTCTTTTATAGTTCTACCCTGGCATCATCACCAAGAAAGAGTCTTAGCGCTTTAAAGCCTTGTTCCTGTTTGATAACCTCTGTGCCCTTACCGATAATGCTATCAGCCAGGCGCTCTATATTGAGTATATGGCAATCCTCCAAAATCACTGAGTGCTCTACGGAGGAGCTCTGGACTATTGTACCAGCACCCATGCTGGTGAAAGGACCGATGAAGGAGTTCTTGATCTGGCATTTCTCAGCAATAGATGTCGGTCCTCGGATAGTGCTGTTTTCTATCTTTGTTCCTTGCCTAACTTCGACTCTGCCTACTATTTGACTTGCAGTGTCAACATTGCCTTTTACATCACGCTTTAGGAAATCATCGAGGACAACTCGATTGGCTTCCAGAAGGTCATCCTTCTTACCGGTATCAAGCCACCAGCCATCCAGGATATAACTCTGGACATTTTTACCCGTATCGATAAGTCGCTGGATAGTATCAGTAATCTCCAGCTCCCCTCGCCAGGAGGGTTTGATATAAGCGATAGCTTCGTGAACAAGTGGGGAGAATAAATACACTCCTATGACTGCTAAATTGCTTCTGGGGTGTTTTGGCTTTTCCTCAACATGGCATACCTTTCCTGCTTCATCCAGCTCAGCAATACCAAAAAGATGGGTCTCCCTAACAGCTTTGAGTAAAATGAGGGCATCAGGGGAGCTGGTGTTAAATTGCTTCACAAACTGGGTTATTCCTCCTTGAACGAGATTATCGCCAAGGAACATGAGGAAGGGGGAGTCGCCCAGGAAATCATGGGCTGTTTTTACCGCATGTGCTAGACCTAAAGGCTCAGGCTGCCGGATATAAGTAATCTGAGCACTCCATCTGGAGCCATCTCCCGCAGCTTCTTTTATATATTGGCCAGTTTCTGCGGAGATAATGATGCCTATATCTGTGATGCCGGCTTTCTTAATCTGATCCAGCACATAAAATAGAATGGGCTTATTAGCTACGGGCAGCAGTTGCTTAGCCATGGTATTGGTGAGAGGCTTAAGCCTTGTGCCCTTGCCGCCAGCTAATATTAAAGCTTTCATAAAATGCCCTTCAGGAAGCCAATTTATGCTTATTATACTAGGAAAGGGTGATAAATCAATGCTACTCTACATTCTGAACCAATCTTGAGTCACAATTGGGCAGTTACCAGGCCAACATAGCCAGCGCCGATAACTACAATATTCATGAGGTCTCTGTATCCTCTTTTCTGCCCAGCTCAAAACTGGTTGCTTTCTTATTTTTGGAGAAGTCTTTCTCTCGGCTATAGAGAACTTTTCCGGTGGCGATGATTTCGGTAATGAACCGATTTCCCTCAGCAGACATTTTTTCTAGCTCTTCTTCAGTATAGCCAATGGGCTCGAGAGGAAGCCCAAACTGGTTCATGTCCAGTAAAACCTTGATTCTGTCCAGAAAATCTTCCTGCCAAGCAGATATCACAATCAGGTCAACATCAGACCCCTCGTTGAAATCCCCCCTGGCCAAAGAGCCAAACAATATGATTTTTTTCGGCTTTAGCTCCTGGATTACCTTGTTTTTATACTTTTCTATTCTTTCAAATATGTCTTGACTTCTGCCAATATCAATGTTGCATAGCTTAAGCATGTCTTCGCCATCTCCTCGGTATAGTATCTATATGGAGCACCGGAAGGATAAAAATTGGGATATCTTGAAGCTATATAATGTCTATCCAGCTCTTTAGCGAAATCGATGAATTCCCTGAATTTTCCCCCAAATTTTGAAGACTCCTCAATTAAATCAACGACTGAATGTGTTATCAGCGCCCTGAATCCTTTGGAATATAAAATCCCCTTAAGCCCCTTTTCAGCCAACTGCTGACTAAAAAACGCAGAGGCGTAGTAGTTTCCGTCTCGGAGGCAATCTTGAGCTGTTTTCAGGTCGGCTTCTGCTTGCTCAAACCACCTTAAACCTTCTCTCAAATTATTGTTCATCATTTATCCCTTTCCACTACCACGCATTATATAGAATTTATTACTCTAAAGATAGAATAGCTCTGGCAAACTTGAATATTCAAGGCTGCTCTTTTTGTGGATGGGGCTCAAGCCTTGATTTAGAAGCTTTAGGCTGTTTAATTTTGCTCATCCAGTTTTAATAATCTTCCCCCCCCAAAAAAATTTTCGTAGTTGCCCAATTTATTGGGCGACTGTGCCTGATAAATCAGGCAACTACGTTTTTAAACACCCTCATTGTTTAATATGTCCTTTCTCTATCATATAATCTCTGAGCGTCTCTTGCCAAGTTCTCATGTCGTCCATACCTAAAAGTTTGGGATGGTGGTTATCAAGCAGCTATATGGAGAGTCTGCGGGCAAGGACGTAGATGGCTACTGCAGCCTGGGCTCCAAGCCAGGCATAGCCAATGCCCATTGTGCCTGTGGCGGGCATAATCAAGTAACTGACTAGAAGCACCGCTAAAGCGATAAATCCCCAGATTGCCATGAGCTCCTTTAGTCTGCTTTTTACCCGCAGTATGCTGGTGTATAGGCGGTTAATCGCCAACGGCAGGCTGGAGAGGCTCAGAATCCAGAGCAGTGGTAAGGCATTTAGGGAATAGCTTTGCCCAAAGGCAAGCAGCAGCCATTTGCCCACTAAAATAAGCACGGTCACCGCCGGAACCAAGAGCAGGAAGGTGAATTTGAGAGATTTGGTTACATTTTCCTTCAGCTTGTCTTCAAAGTGAGAGCCCTCGGCAAATAAGGATCGGGAAACTGCCCCTGGTATAGCGAAGAGTAAAGTGGCAATCATCCAGGCAACATAGAAGTAGGCATTTTGCTCCGCGCCCAGAAGGTTGACCACCATTAGCGGCAAGATGAACGCTGGTGAGGCTGATAGTAGATTGGCTAAATAATTGCCTCCGGAATATCGCCACATATCCTTGATTAAACCTAAGCTTAGATTCGGTGCGGGCTTATAGAGATTCTGGACTCTGGGCAGAAACAAGAAAATAGAAATAGCTATAGCTACGGCGATAGCGATGCCCCAGGAAGCAACTATGCCGAAGATGCGGAAGAATAGAACGAAAAGAATGGGCAGGGGGATTTTGAGTATCGAGTAGATGGTATTCTTGGATAAGACGAAGCCAGCTTGCCTTCTGGCTATGAAGGCATAGTCTACTAAACTTGATAATGTCCAGAGTAAGGCGAAGATGATGAAAGCTGCGGTGAAGATGGCATTTTGCCTGACGAAGGCTAAGGCTGGTGACCAAAACCCCAGGCCAACAATGAAAATACTGGCTACTACCAGGCTGACGAGGCCGCTCAGGGTATAGCAGGAGTTTATCAATTCCTGTGGTTTGTCTGCCTGAGGCAGGAAGCGAATAAGCGAGGTATTTAAGCCGACCAGGCTTATGATGGCGATGAGACTGATGGCTGATATTATGGCGGAGCTGAAGCCCACCTCGGCTTCGGTATAAAATCTAGCCACCACCATCCAGAAGAAGAAGCCACAGAGAGCCATGACCGCAGTATTGAGCATGAGGTAAAAGGCATTGCTATAAAGGGGGTAGTAACAACCTGCTTTAGCTTCCGTCTGGAGGTAATTGTATCTATGGTTTCAGTGACTACCTTAAGGAAAGTGAAGTTGGGTGATTTCAATATCGCCTCGTTATGCTAAGTCCTTCAGGCTTCCTATATCAATCCAGGATTCAGTGAAGGTATAGGCGTGAACCTCATCCTTATCTATCAGGTAAGCGATAAAGCTGCCCAGGTTATCTCTTTTGCCCCGCTGGCAATATTGGTGGAGGAGAGGAAATATCCGCTGAGGGAAGATGTAGCAGGCAGTAGCAACAAGGCTTGACTTGGGCTGGGCTGGCTTTTCCTGGAATTCAGCTATCCTGTGCCCATCCAGTTGCACCACGCCAAACTGGCTGGCCTTACCCTTGTCACCTATATCGTAAACAGCTACCAGGGTATGTTTGCCATCATATCTGGCTATGAATTGAGCCAAATCGAACTCAAAATAGTTATCCCCGGCGATAACCAAGAGGTCCTCGCCTATTGGCTTATTTTCAATCCAGAAGTTAAGCGAGCCAACAGCGCCTAGCTTCTGGTCCTCGCTTAAAACTTCCTCTACCAAGATTTCCACCTTCCTGTTTATTGTTCCTTGCCATTGATGAAAATCAGCCTCAAACTTTTTGTTGGTGTTAACCATGATGTCTATATTTTTGGGAATCTTATCCACGATATGGCTTATTATCGGTTTGCCTTTATATCCCAGTAAGGCTTTTGCCCGGTTAATGGTCAAGGGATATAACCTGGTGCCAAAGCCGCCAGCCAGTATCAAACACTTCATTTGACATACTCAAATATTTTTACTGCTGGCTTGCCTTGCCATTTCTGTGCTGAGGTATAAACCAGCTGGTAATGCGTCATTTCTTCCAGGGGCACAGGAGTAACGAATGGGTCAGAATTCCCAATGACATATTTCCCGGATTCCTGGCTTAAGATGTAGGCTTTGGCTTCCTCGTAGCCGGGGAAGGACCAAGAATTGATGACCTCCCTATACTGCACCCCTTCTTTGCTTGTTTTCCCTTCCCAGGAGAGGACTATGGTGGAGTTCTCCGAGGGAACCGCAGCCTTGCCATTAAAATTGTATAGCCTGACAACAGTGGAACAATAGTAACTGGGATAAAAGAAGGAGACCGGCTTTAATTCTCCCCCTTCCTGCGGCACATAGTAAGTTCCATAAAAGTCACCGGGGCTGCCGCCGATAAATTGTGGCATGGCGTAGAATTTTGTGGTGGGCATGGCATAGTCAATTATGACATGTTTTGAGCCCAGCTTGTCCATCATCTGATTAGCTGAGCTTTCATCTTGAGCAGTGAAGAAGCGGGCTGCCTCTGAGGCGCCTGCCTGAAAGGGATTGGAAATGGGTATGCGGTGGGCAATGCGAGTTATCCAATGTCCATAATCCCACCAGGACATTATGCTATAGGCAGATTCAGGGTAGTGGAATGGAGTTTCGTATAACTCGTAATAAGAATCGGGGTCGTCAAAGGGCTCTGGAGTGCTATCTTTTAGCCACAGAAGCGAGTCATACCAGGCATGGTCAATAAGAGGCAGCTGGCTGGCAAGTGCTTGCGCCTTGCCAATATTGGGGAAAAAAACGAGGAAAAAGATAACCGCTCCGGCCACAATCACCTTTATCCGGGCGGCTCTGCGCTGCCGCAGTGTTTTTTCTCTTGCCCTCGCCTCAGCCCTCTTTTTTTTCTTGGCTTTCTTGACCACTTCGACTACCGCTGCAGGCGGGGTGAGCAATTCCTTTAAGCCAGCAAAGTCCAGTATTCTCCAGGAGAAGTATCCCGTGAGCAAGGCAGCATTTATGGCGTAGTAATAGCTGAAGCGACGCTGTCCCAGGACAGATATTAGCATTATTATGCTCCACACCAGGAACAGTGTTTTGTCAGCGCTTTCTTCCTTGACATTGCGGTAAACAAGCCAGCCAAGTGAAATAAAGGAGATGAAGAAGGCGGTGGTAAAGTTGAACCAGGCTATTTGGAGAGAGAAGTGACCGTAGGGTAAAAGAAGAGGATGCACCTCAATGATGGTCAGAGCAGCACCAGCTGGAGTAAAGACGCGAAATCTGCTGAGCATCGAGTGCAGCAAAGATGGGTTAATGATATAGAAAGCGGCAAAGCCGATTCCAGCGAGTCCAAATATTGCCGGCAGGTAATAAATGGACTTTATCGCCTTGCTTGCCATGAGGTGCGAAATCGCACTTAGCACCAGGGGCGTTACCATGGCAATCACCAGAGATACACGACAGATAGTCGATAGCCAAGCTTGACCTAAGAAGGGAAGGAAGATTATGGAGGCAACGAGGAAGGATAGGGCGCCGGTGATACATAAGTAATCAGTTGATTTACCCCTCAGGTGGTCTATGAGGAATTGAATTACTACATAAGCGAAGATGATAAACACAAGTAACAACCCACCCACCCAGGTGAGAAGGTAGATGCCAAGGAAGATGCCGGCTAACAAGGTATAGATAAGAGGCTTGGTGATAATCTGCCAGCTTCTATGTATCAGGTGAGCAAATGATATTTCTCTTTCTCTGGCTGCTTTGACCGCCAGTATCAAAAACAGTATGGTTACCGTAGTAAACAAGCTCTCGGCCACATGGTGGTCGGTAAAGCCAAGCAGGGAGCGATTTAAGAATTCGCCGGGCAAGATGGCAACCAGGGCAGCGGCAATTATGCCCACCCAGCGGTTAAACAGTTCCTTGCCAATAAAATAGACCGGGATGATTGTCAAGGTGCCGAGAACAGGTGGGATATAGGCGCCAACGACATCTATGGTATGTGGGGATGGCGAACCCAGGCCAACAAGCCAAATAACGCCAGCGACGAGCCAGTCAAAAAAGGGAGGCCAACCTACTGTGGTGCCATGGGGATAGAAGGTATAGGGGTCAAAGAAGATACGGTGAGGAAAATGGTGGAGCAGATTATCCACCAATCGCATGTGATACCAGGCATCAGTTCCTCTGAACCAGACTGAGCCATTGACGAAAACCTGGTCGTAGGGCAGGGCTATGCGTATATATAATGAGATGCCGCAGAGGATGAGCAGGACTATGCCAGCTATGGCTGCAGGGGGGAGTTTGCTTTTCTGACTCGGTTGCTCGCTCACTTAGCTACCTTTCAAACAAGATTTTACCCCTTTTTAACACCGTCCGGGCTAAAGGTATATCGTTTCTTTCTATCTCCTTCTGGGTATAAACAAATATATCAACTCCTAGCTCCAGACCTTCGAAGAAGTCTGAAAATTCGATGAATCTATCAATAAAGCGTTCCCGGCATTCTTTCACCACTAAGAGAATATCCACGTCACTTGAGGCTGTCTCCCGATATTCTGCCACTGAACCGAAAAGGACCACCTTTTGCACCTCTGCCTTCTTGGTAACCAGATCCTTTACACACTCAAGGAGTCTTTCTCTCAGCAGAGTCCTGTTCAGCCAGAATACTTGCACAGAATCGTAAGAGCTTTTCTGAATTATCGATTGCATTCAGCGCATCCTTCCTATCTATATATTCAGCAGGGATGCCAGTTGCCCAGCCATTGGGATATCTAGCCGGAATATAAAATCTGTCTAACTGTTTTGCCCCATCCACCAACTCGTCCGGAACATTTATCTTTTCTCTACTCGCCTTTAACAAATCAGTTACTGAATATCCCCATGCTTCAGCTCCCATCTTTTGGTAAATTGCCTTAATGGCCTTCTCTGCCGCTTGTTGGGCTATAAAACAGGACCATTCAAAAAAACCGTCTTCCATCTGTGCTCGGGCACTATCTAAATCTCTCCAAGCTTGCTTGATCCAATCCCTGCTTCTTTCTGGCACCTTGTCCCCTTTAGCTATCTTTAGATTATAACACCGTTTGGAAACGTTACCATAGATTCTAATTTCTAAACAATGCCAAAATTCGAATAACGAAAACGGTTTTGAGTTTTTGATATTTGAGCTTGCTTAGTGCTTAGGATTTGGTATTTCGGATTTCATGCGGTCAGGCGGGGATGAACTCCGCCACTACTGTGAGGGTAAAAACAAGAAAGCGGGTGATGGGATTCGAACCCACGACGTCTTGCTTGGGAAGCAAGCACTCTACCGCTGAGTTACACCCGCAATTAAATATATTATCAAGCTAGAGGGATGTCGGTGTCAAGGATGGCAAAAAATTTGGCTTATTGACCACCATCCACCATATAGTATAATAGGATTTGCTATGCCACGAATAAAAGCCGGCATTATAAATGTCACCGGATATGTTGGAAGTGAGTTAGCTCGCTTGCTCCATCAACATCCTCAGGTAGAGCTCAAGTCGGTTACCGGGCGAGGTGCCGCAGGTCAAAAGCTGGGTGATGTTTTCCCGCATCTTGCCGATACTGGCCAGTTAATAAAAACTGAGTTCGATAGCCATATCGACATTGCCTTCTCAGCGATGCCGCATAAAGCCAGTGTTGGTGTAGTGCCATCTTTGCTAAGGCAAGGCATCAAGGTTATCGATGTTAGCGCTGATTTCAGGCTAAAGAGTGTTGCTGAATATCCCAAATGGTATGGTTTTGACCATCCATCACCCGGACTACTACGGGAGGCAGTTTATGGTTTACCTGAGCTACATGGACATGAGATTGCCTCAGCATCTCTGGTGGCAAACCCTGGCTGCTATAGCACCGGCGCTATCCTGGCATTAGCACCAGTGGTTAAGGAAGGGCTTATTTACCCTGATGTAATAATTGACAGCAAATCGGGTATTTCCGGAGCTGGTAGAGCCCTAAGCTTGACTACCCACTATTCTGAAGCCAATGAGAATACATGTGCTTATTCCCTTGAGGGACATCGCCACCTACCTGAAATAGAACAAGAACTGAGGGGATTAAATCCTGGGCTTTCCCTATTGATAACCTTTGTGCCTCACCTGGTGCCAATGACCCGGGGTATATTAAGTTCTTGTTATGCCAAATTAAAAGATGCTAAACTAGCTAAAAGTGTCAAGGCTGAAGAAGAGCTACAGCAGCTCTATCAGGAATTTTATAAAAATGCCCCCTTTGTTCGGGTAACAGATAAGCCTCCGCAGACCAAACATGCTTGGGGAAATAACTTTTGCCTTATTTATCCTACTATTGATTTAAAGACGGGGAAGCTCATAGTTATTAGCTGCCTTGATAATCTAGTGAAGGGTGGGGCGGGGCAAGCTGTTCAGAATATGAATTTGATGTTTAATTTACCTGAGACAACTGGCCTTGAAGCTCTGGCTATTTGCCCTTAGAATGTTCTTGCCCCCATCGTCTAGTGGACTAGGACATCAGCCTTTCAAGCTGAAGACAGGGGTTCGAATTCCCTTGGGGGCATTTTAATTGTTCTTTAAGATTTCTCTTACCAAAGTGCCAACATATTTGGCTATCGCTGGGGAGCTGGTCAGGCCAGGTGAATCTATACCAATTAAATTAATGAGGCCAGGTAAATCCCTGTCACACTCGTGATTTATGACAAAGTCTCTAAAATTCTCGCCCTCTCTTTGAAGACTTGCCTTTATGCCTGCCATTTCAGGCTCTAAATCATGGCATTCTATAAATGGCAAAGCTCTCATTATGGGCGACTGGCAAAAGGCTTTCCTCCTTGAATCATCAACCTTATAATCTATTTCATTAACATAATAATAAAGAGGGCCAAGGCGCATTCTTCCACTAACGTCAAAGCAAACATGGACGCCCAGCCCGATAGCCATCGGCACAGGATATATTAGCCGATTCACCAATATACTCTTGCTGCTACTGACACTGTAATATTCTCCCTTGTACCAATGTAGCTTATAGCCTGCTTCATTCACATCTATCCCAGCCATCCTGGCTAGTTCATCACTATGAAGGCCAGCACAATTTATTAGGATCTTAGTTGCAAAGCTGAAACTGCCATGGCTATCTTCCACCCTAACTTTGTATCCCCCCGATATTTTGTCTATGCCGATGACTTTCGTTCTATAAGCTATTTGAGTGCCGTTATCTCTAGCTTTCCCAAGGAAGTACCTCATTAGAGCTTGCGAGTCTATTATGCCTGTAGATGGGGAAAAGAAGGCGGCAACTCCTTTAATGTTTGGCTCTAATTGCCTCATTTCCCTGTGGGAAAGCATTTTTAGCTCTATACCATTGTTCCTGCCCCTCTTATATAGCTTTTCTAGCTCCTCGGCTTCGGTATCATTGGTTGCTACTATAATTTTCCCTATCTTTTTGTAGCTTATTCTATGCTTTTGGCACAGCTCGTAAAGAAGGGCATTACCCTCTAAACACATCCGTGCCTTTAAAGAATCTTTTGGATAATAAACGCCAGCATGGATAACCTCGCTATTACGGCTACTTGCTTCCTGCCCAAATGTTTCGTTCTTTTCTAGCAGGTAAACATTTCTATCCTCACTAGCTACTTGCGAGGCTATGGCTAAACCTACTACACCAGCGCCAATGATAGCGATGTCAGCCTGATATGACATCTCAATCTGCCGTTACCTATTTAAGACTTCGCTGCCCCTTGCAAGTTTACCCTGGTGAGCCGAAGCTCTAAACAAAATGAAGAAAAGATTCTTCGCTTCTCTCCCTCAGAATGAAAGGAAACAAAAGGTTCAGGGTTTCAGCACATAGCTAACGCCCCTTTAGCGGTAACTTTCACGAAATACTAGTTCAGAGAATTCCTTCCTAGGCGGTGTTTTTGCCTCTTTCGCAGGGTAACCTAAGGGAGTCATCTCAACTACGACTACACCTTGTGGCACATTCAAAATCTGGGCAGCTTTCTGGGCATCAAAGCGGCCCACATGTACAGTTCCCAGACCAAGCGAGTGAGCGGCTAGGGTGAGGTTTTGCATAGCTAAAGCTAAATCGAACATATACCAATCACCTTTATCTGTGATTAGCTTACCTTCGTGAAAGCCAGATTTGCCTAGTTCAGCGCCGGCCACGATGATTACCGGTGCCTCTTTGATAGCTGAGTGTGATGGATTCCCAGGCCCAAGAGTCTCAGCTAACCTGGCTTTCCTTTCCTTATCCTTAACTATTACGAACCTCCAGCACTGAGTATTCTTCCAAGAAGGTGCCCATCGAGCTGCTTCCAGAACTGTGTTGAGTTTCTCTTCGGGTATGGCATCGGGTTTATAATGCCGAATGCTACGCCTTGTTTTTATTGCTTCAAGCACCTCCATTAGCCTTTTACCCCCTTTTTATTTAACAGGCTGTTTAATTTTGATTCCCCGTTCAATTTCCGCCATCTCAGAGGTGTTTCACCCCCAAATTCCTTGTAGTTGCCTGATTTATCAGGCACAGTCGCCCAATAAATTTGGCAACTACATTTTTAAACGGCCTTTTTAAGTCTATTCCTTCCAAGCGCCTTCACCGATAAGTGGCACAAAATAACAAGCGCCAAGGTTCTCCACCTTGTTTCCTTCCTTGTCTTTGCGAATCTTCATCAGTTCTTGTTGCCAGTGAGAGCCTACTGGAATTACCAATCGGCCACCCCATGATAGTTGTCCCAACAGGATTTGAGGAATGGAAGGGGCACCAGCAGAAACTATAATAGCATTATAGGGCGCATCTTCCAGCCAACCTAGGGTCTTGCCAGCGATGTGAACTTCAACATTGGAGTAGCCAAGTTTTTCCAAGACTCGTTTAGCTGATTCTGCTAGTTCAGGTATAATTTCTACAGTAACTACTTGCTTGGCTAGCTCGGCTAATACAGCCGCTTCGTAGCCACTTCCTGTACCTAGCTCCAAGACCTTTTCGTCACCCTTAAGCTCTAGGGCCTGTATCATCAGAGCTACAATGAAAGGTTGGGAAATGGTTTGCCCAAAACCGATGCTTAACGGCCTATCCTCATAAGCGGCATAATAATACTCTTGAGGCACAAAGGCTTCACGTGGAACACGCTTCATGGCTTCAACCACACGCTTATCGGCAATCTCCCAACTGAGATGTTTGATTAGCTCGGCTTTGGCTTTCTCTAAGTCCATGCCGGTCATGACAAAAAATTAGCCAAGAATAAAGGATAGCACTACAAGGACCAGAATTATCGCTCCGGCAAGAATACCGATGCGTCGTAGCTCAGGCATCAAGTATTGATAGTGTTTTGTAGGATCTTTGACCTCAGGAGACACCTTACCGGCTAATTGAAGTTGGGCAGTTACTGGCTTGAGTGATTGGGAATACTTCCTCTGTGTTTCTTGTGCTAACTTGGCACGGTGTTTCGCTTTAGCCCGACGCGATTTCTTAGGCATTATTCACTTACCTTGGTTAAGGACGAGGACTGCTTGTAGATTCTAGTACTGGAAATATAGGCATGGCCTAAAGCTCGCTGGATGGATTGAAGGTCAGCACCACTTTGTAGTTTGCGTGCTGCGAAGCTATGACGCAAGGTATGTGGCGTAATCTTAGCACTAAGCCCAGCTTTAGAAGCATGGTTTTTAACAATCTGCCAAAATCCCTGCCGGGTAAGCCGACCACCACGCCGATTGAGAAATAGCGCTTTTTCCTTTTCATCATATAATAAATCAAGTCTATCATCCTCAAGGAAATTTCTTAATAACTGGTTTATGTGATGGTCAAAGGGGATCCGCCTTTTAGAGCTACCATGGGCACAGTGTACACAAGAGCACTCCAAGTCTATATCCTTCACGTTTAGAGATACTAGCTCACTAGCACGCAAACCAGTAGCGTAAAGTAACTCTAACATCACCACATCCCTCCTGGCTTCTGGAGTGGATAGTTTTTTTGGCTCTGTCAGCAAACGGTAGTATTCAGAGGGAGACAAAAATTTAGGCGAATGCTTGCTAACTCGGGGAGAAATTAAATTCTGTGTTGGATTCTCTCTTAGCTTGCCTGAATCAACCATGAATTTAAAAAAAGATTTGGCTGAGGCTACCTTGCGAGCTACCGTAGCCGTGGAGTATCTCCTTTCCCTGAGGTTAAGCAGATAGCTCTTTAAAAGCTCGCCGCTTGATTTAATTATTCCCTTTGCTCTCTCTGCTTCAATGTAAGCCATTAGCTGGTTCAAATCATTACGATAAGCAGCTAAGGTACTCTGTGAACAATTTTTCTTCGTAGCTAGATACTCAAGGAAAGCCTTAATATCTTCCTTCATTAAGTCTTATTTTAACATAACTCAGACCATTTTTGTCGCCATGCAAGCTTCCTGTTACAATAAATTTACTGTGAAAGCACAATTAGAAGAACAACTAAAGGCTTTGCCGGCAAGCCCGGGAGTTTACTTATTTAAGAATGACCTGGGTAAGGTTATTTATGCAGGTAAGGCGGCCAATATTAGCAATCGAGTAAAAAGTTATTTTGGTGCCTCTGGTAGCTTGTCATCAAAAATCCAGCAGTTGGTGTTGAAGATAAATGACCTTGAGTTTATGGTTACGGACTCTGAGCAAGAAGCACTTATCTTAGAATGCAATCTGATAAAGAAATATCACCCGAAGTACAATGTGCGCCTTAAAGACGATAAGACCTTCCCCTACCTTAAGATAGATATTAGTGAAGATTGGCCAGGCGTTTACATCACTCGCCGTTTTAAAAATGATGGAGCCAGGTACTTTGGGCCTTTTGCTAGTGCTGGGTCAGTACGTAAAACCTTGCGGCTGGTAAAGAGAATCTTTCCCTTTCGCTCTTGTACCAGGTCCATCGATGGCACAGATAAGCGACCTTGTCTCGACTATTATATTCACCGCTGTCTTGGGCCATGCATTGGCGCTGTGAGTAAACAGGAATACCGGGAGGTAATAAACCAAGTTATTTTATTTTTGCAAGGTAAACAGGAGCTGGTGCTTCATGAACTAAGCAACAAGATGAGAGCATCGGCCCAGCAACTTCAATTTGAAAAGGCGGCTTTACTCCGTGACCAAATTCGGGCAATAGAGAGAGTCATAGAGGGGCAGAGGATTGCTATCGCATTGAAGGGCGAGCAAGATATCATTGCTATGGTGCAAAATGAGGGGCAGGCTTATGTAGAAGTCTTTTTCATTCGCAATAACAAGCTTATTGGCCGTGACCATTTCATCATGGAAGGCATCCATGATGAAAAGTCCGGTCAAATAATGGCAAGTTTCGTAAAGCAATATTATGCTTCAGCTTCCTATATACCATCAGTAATATTACTTCAATATCCCGTAGACGAAATGTCAGTGCTGGCTGAGTGGCTTAAGGAACGAAGGGGAAGGAAGGTAAAACTTCAGGTGCCACAGCGAGGAGCTAAAAAACGGCTGGTAAATGTGGTAGCTGAAAATGCCGATAAAGGTTTGCTATTAGCTAAAGCTAAGCAAATAAATTTAGAGACTATAACTTCTGGCTTGCAAGAGCTAAAAGACAAGCTTTGCTTGCCAAGAATCCCGCTGAGGATAGAAGGTTATGATATTTCCGATATTCGAGGCACCTTGGCTGTGGGCAGCATGGTTGTTCTGGAAAAGGGCTTACCCAAACCAAGTCTCTATCGTCGTTTTCGAGTGAAAATGGTAGCCCGGGCTGATGATTATGCCATGATTCAAGAGATATTAAGACGACGCTTCAAGAGAGGCATAGCTGGTGAGGGTAGCTGGGCAGTTATGCCTGACCTTATCCTTATTGACGGTGGCAAAGGGCATCTAGCCACTGCCTTAGAAGCAAGGCAAGAGTTAGGAGTTGATTCTATTCCCATGGCTAGTCTGGCTAAAGAAAATGAGGATGTCTTCATACCAGGCAAGCCTGCCCCAGTTGATATAGCTAAAGATTCTCCTGCTCTCCACATACTGCAAAGGGCAAGGGATGAAGCACATCGCTTCGCTGTAAGTTATCACCAAAAATTGCGGAGTAAGAGAGGCACAGCCTCCATCCTGGATGACATTTCTGGTATTGGTCCGAAGCGGAAGAGAGCCTTGCTGAAGAAATTTGGTTCAATCGAAGCCATTAGAGAGGCTTCAATTAGTCAGCTTAGTCAAGTGGAAAGAATAACCCCAGCTCTAGCTCAGAGGATCAAGCAATACTTATGAATTTTGTCAAAGTTAGGGCATTCTTCACTGCGAAAGCCTCGGCATCGTTATTGAAATAGATGTAAACAGCTTTGACTTTTTCACCTAGCTGCGCAATTTTTTGTGCCCACTGGGAAAGCTCCTCGTCAGAGTAACAGCTTGAATATAAGCTAGCACTGCCGTGGAAACGGATGTAGGCGAAGTCGCTAGTGGCTACAAGAGGGCAAGTAAAGCCAGGCATATCAAAGACACACAAGGCAGCATTGTATTGCTGTAAGATGTGGAAGATAGAATCGTCGAGCCAGGACTCGTGGCGAAATTCAAACACATGCTGATATTTTTGAGGTAATGAAGATAGGAAGCTTCCCAATACCTCAGCATTGCGTTTCATGTTAGGTGGTAGTTGGTATAGAAGGGGGCCTAGCTTATCTTGGAGCAAACAAGCCCGTGATAAGAAGGTTTCCACTGCTGAGCCCAAATTTCTCAATCTTTTTATATGGGTAATGAAGCGGCTTACCTTGACGGCAAAGACGAAGTTTTCAGGTGCAGATTCCCGCCAGGTGGCGAAAGCCTTCTCAGAAGGGAGATGGTAAAAGCTGTTGTTAAGCTCTACAGTGTTAAATTGCTTGACATAAAATTGTAGCCATTTCGACTTGGGTAACCCTTCAGGGTAGTAAAGGACACGCCAGTGGTCATAATGCCAACCACTACAGCCAATATAATATTTGAGTGATGTCTTATTCTCCATTTTTCACTATGGCTTGAATATCCTCCCCGCGTATATTATACTCTTTATTCGGAGGAGCTTCTTGGTGACTTGAGCGGAGTGGAACCACCCGTTCCCATCCCGAACACGGAAGTGAAACGCTTCAGCGCAGACGATACTTAAGGGGCAACCCTTTGGGAAAATAGGCCGTTGCCAGGAAGCTTCTCTTTATTTCAATTGCGCCAAATCGAATCGCATTCCATCCCGAGCAGCTATAACTGTAATTCCAGTTTCCATGGTTAATTTTTGGGCTAATTCCCAAGGCTTAGCTCGCCACATGGTCATGCCAAAATGAGTAAGTATGGCTGTCTTTGGTTTTATTTCTTCGATTATTCCCTTGGCCTCAGGAAGAGATAGGTGATCAATGGGAGCTCCGGGAGTTAACCTGACAACATTGATAATCACTAACTCTCCCACATAATAACTAGGTAACTCATCAAAATATTTAGTATCAGTAATCCAAGAGAAGGTGTGTCGTGGCGTTCGAAAGATAAAACCATACGTTTCCACAGGATGCTTATGCCTAATTGGCGTCTCAAAAGAAATGTTAGCTAATTTGTAGGAGCCCCCCTCAGTCAAAATTTCTACCCTTTCGGGGTAAGAGCGCAAATAAGATAAGATAACAGGCTCTTGATTTAAAGTATCAGCAGGAGTAAAGACTGCCCCCCGCTTTTTTCTGCCGCCATC
>JREQ01002986.1_pt1 | contig 23971 bp, 23 predicted proteins | sample 210151 | NCBI WGS metagenome assembly JREQ01 (sample SAMN03019617, study PRJNA260268) | marine sediment metagenome | biome: Marine; feature: Sediment; material: Clay; isolation source: clay from marine sediments 31 meters below sea floor depth collected from... | place: New Zealand: Canterbury... | reverse complement strand
CCTTGGGCAATATAGATGCTATTAGCAGCGACCTGAAGATGAATCAGGGTGGAGGCTGTGGCAAGGGGGGGCAATCTCCCTTACCCGTTTCTAATGGCAGCCCGCATATCAGAGTGCGTAGTTGTCTAGTTGGAGGCAAATAAAAATAAGCACTAAATTCTAAATCCGAAATCCTAAACAAATCCTAATGGCTCAGAATCAAAATTCGAAACAATATGACCTAGAAGAGAGAACGTTGCAATTTGCAAGGTCCACCCTCGGGTTTTGTAAAGAGTTACCAAAAACAGTCATTAATGGAGAAATCGGGAAGCAATTAATCCGAGCAGCGACCTCTGTCGGAGCAAATTACATAGAAGCGAACGAAGCCCTAAGTAAGAAGGATTTCTTAATGAGAATTAAGATATGCCGTAAAGAGGCTAAAGAGTGTGGATACTGGCTAAAGCTTATAGAAGCGAATGACTCTGATTTGGGAAAGGAACGAGAGATACTACTCAAAGAATCTATAGAATTGATGAAAATATTCGGTTCAATATTAACAAAGAGCCGGTAGTTTTGGATTTAGTTCTTTGATTTTAGAGTTTGTTTGGAGTTTAGATATTAGATATTAGGATTTAAGATGGAACACCTTTTGGAGATTCTTCACTCCGCTCAGAAAGTGGCTGAGCAAGCTGAGGTTTTTTGGGTTTCTTCTCAGGAAACGCCAGTTGATTTTGAAGCTAATAAGCTGAAGCAAATTCAGAATAAGGAAAGCACCAGCGTTGCCTTGCGAATTTTCCGAGGGGGGAGGATTGGCTTCTCAGCAGCCAGCGGTCCTCACCTAGCCCTCTCCCTGAAGGGAAAGGGCGAGGAGGAAACTTTGCTCGATATGGCTGTGGAAACGGCTCAGTTTGGCCTCCCAGCTAGTTTTACCTTTCCTTCTTTAAGGGATTATCCTGAAGTGAGCATCTTTGATAGTCAAGTGGAAAAAATGCCTATGGAGGAAATGATTGAACTTGGCACCCTAGCTATAGCCAGGGTCAGAGAATATGCTCCTGATATCCTTTGCGATGTTAGAGTGACTAAAGGAACAGGCTCAGTCCATATAGTCAATTCCCAAGGTGGTGAAGCGAGCTATGCCAAAAGCTTCTTCAGCCTTAGCCTGGAAGGCATCCTTATTCAGGATACAGACATGCTTTTTGTTGGTGATAGTGAAAGCTCATGTTGTTTGCCTGATAAGCTTGATGTTGTGGCTGATAGGGTGATCAGGCAATTAGAGCTAGCTAAAGAGAATGCTGCTATTTCTGGGGTTAAGTTATTGCCGGTGATTTTTACTCCTCGTGGGGTGGCTAGCGCCTTTTTAAGCCCCATAGAGGTGGCTTTTAATGGTAAGGCTGTTCTTGAAGGAGCCTCGAAGTTGAAGAATAAAGTGGGAGAGCAAGTTTTTGACAATGGGCTTAGCTTATGGGATGATGCTACTATAGCTTATGGTATAGGGAGTGCTCCTTGTGATGACGAAGGGATGCCCAGTCAATGCACAGTGCTTATCAAAAATGGAGTAGTGTCGAATTTCTTATATGATTTACAAACAGCGGCTTTAGCTGGCACTCAGAGCACCGGCAATGGTAGGCGGGCTGGGGCTAGTTTTCCTAAGCCGGCGATAAGTTGCCTTGTTATAGATGAGGGAGAAGTTCCTTTCCAGCGCATGGTGGCGGATATGAAAGAGGGTTTAATTGTCGAGCAACTTATCGGGGCTGAGCAAGGTAACCTCTTGGGTGGTGATTTCAGCGGCAATGTTTTACTGGGATACAAGGTAGAAAATGGGAGAATAATAGGGCGAGTGAAGGATACTATGATTTCGGGGAACATCTATCAAGTTTTGGCTCGTCTCCTCGGCGTAGGGAGTGAGGCAAGGTGGGTTGACGGGGTTTTGCGGACTCCGCACTTATATTGCTCACGCCTATCAGTGGCGGCAAAATAAAAGAGGGGCGAAAGAATGTTAGCTATGAGCAGAAAGCGAAGCACCCCCTATAAGCTTTATAGCCACCCGCGTCCTGAGAGCTGTGTTATGTTTGCTTCTTGGCCAGGCATCGGCGATGTTTCCTTGATGGCGGCGAATTACTTAAAGGAAAAGCTAAATGCCGTGGAAATAGGGGAAATCGAAGCGGTCAATTTCTTTGAGCCGGTGGGTGTTATAGTGGAAGATAATGTGGTTGAAAGCCCTCGTTTTCCCGAGAACAAGTTTTACTACTGGCAGGATAGAAAGACCAAGAAAGGCTTGGTGTTGTTTATTGGTGAAGAGCAGCCTAGTTCTAAGGGGTATGAATTGGTTAATTGCATTTTGGATGTGGCTAAGAAACTCAGAGTAGGGAGGGTGTATAGTTGTGCTGCTGCGGTAACCAGGATTCATCATAGCGAGGAGCCGAAAGTATGGGGAGTAGCGACGAAGCGAGAGTTAATCAGTGAGTTAAGTAAGCACAATGTTATTCTTAGAGGCGATCTCCGCATTGCCGGGTTGAATGGATTAATTTTAGGAATAGCCAAGGAGCGGGATATCGATGGCATTTGCTTGCTTGGTGAGGTGCCGATGTACGCTACGCGAGTAGCAAATCCCAAAGCCTCCTTGGCTGTGGTCGAGGTGCTAACCAGAATGCTGGGAATTGACATTGACCTGACAGAGCTCAGCAATCTGGCCAGGCAAGCGAGTAAGGAGATGGAGAAGCTCGCCAAGCAGGCTACGGCTGAATTTATTGACCGCTTCACTGAACCTATTTGGGAGCGAGAAGAAGATGAGGAGGAGTAATACAGTCTAAATTGACCAGCAAAGGCAGGCGTGTTATTATCGAGTTAGATGTCAGCTTTGACTGAGCTTTACCAGGAAATTGCCAATTGCCGAGATTGTGAGCTAGCTAAGTATCGCACTAAGGTGGTGCCCGGTGAAGGTAGGGAGGATGCTGAGTTACTTTTTATTGGTGAGGCGCCAGGATGGCATGAAGACCAGCAAGGGCGCCCCTTTGTGGGACCAGCGGGAGCATTTCTGAACCAGCTATTGGCTTCAATTGGCTTATCCCGGGAGCAGGTTTACATTGCCAATGTAATTAAATGTCGCCCTCCCCAGAATCGTGACCCACTACCGGCTGAGATACAGGCTTGCTGTAAATGGCTTGACCGTCAAATAGAGATAATCCGCCCCAGAATGATTATCACCTTAGGCCGTTATTCTCTAGCCAGGTATTTCCCTAACGAGAACATAGGGAAGATTCACGGAAAGGCACGGAAGGTGGGTGATATTATTTATTATCCTATGTATCATCCCGCCGCTGCCATTCACCGGGGCAGTCTGCGCAGAATTATTGAGGCTGACATGCTTCAGATTCCGCGAGTGCTGGTTCAAGGTGAAAGAATAGCTGAAGCTGTAGGATCTCAGCAATTGAGCTTATTTTAGGTTAAGGCAATGTCGGCACAAAAGTTGAGGATAATTCCTTTAGGTGGACTGGGCGAGGTTGGTAAGAACATGATGGTCCTGGAATATGCCGATGACATTGTGGTTATTGATGCCGGGCTCATGTTTCCTAGCGAAGAAATGCTAGGGGTTGACTTACTTATTCCAGATATCAGCTATCTTCTCCAAAGAAAGCAAAATCTAAGAGGCATTATCATCACTCATGGGCATGAGGACCATATTGGCGCCTTGCCTTATGTTCTATCTCAGCTTAACCTTCCTATTTATGCCACTAAGCTTGCCGAGAGATTGATTTCTGCTGAGCTTAAGCAACGTGGAGTGAAAGGTAAGGCAAAGATAAATGTAGTTCACGCTGGCAGTAGGATTACATTAGGCAATTTTACCGTAGAGTTTTTTCCTGTCTGCCATAGTATTCCTGATTCTATGGGGCTGATCATTCATACCCCGGTAGGCATGGTAGTTCATAGTGGTGATTTTAAGCTTGATTATACCCCGGTGATTGGTGAGGCGACTGACCTCAACCAATTAGCCTGGCTGGGAAGAAAGGGGGTTTTACTTCTCCTTTCCGACTCCACCTATGTTGAGCTTTCTGGATATACCCCTTCTGAGAGGGTGGTCAGTGATGCGCTGGACCATATTATGATGGAAGCTTCAGGAAGGGTAATTGTAACTACATTCTCCTCTCTTATCTCTCGCATGCAGCAAGTGATTGATGTCGCTGCCAAGCATGGGCGTCGCGTATTTATCACTGGTCGCAGCATGGAGGAGATAGTAAAGGTGGCATTGGAGACGGGTTATCTTGTTATTCCTCCTGGCATTCTTTGTCATTCTGATGAAATCAAACATTTGCCTCATAATCGGGTAGTTATTTTGACTACCGGAAGTCAAGGTGAGCCTACCTCTGCCCTGGTACGTATGGCTAATCGAGACCATCGTCAAGTCCAAATTGTCCCTGGCGACACAGTGGTAATGTCAGCCACCCCTGTTCCTGGCAATGAGGCGTTGGTTAGCAAGACTATAGATAGCCTCTTTCGGCAAGGCGCTAATGTAATTTATGAGAAATTGTCTCAAGTTCACGTTCACGGGCATGGCAGCCAAGAGGAGTTAAAGCTTTTATTTAATTTGGTTAAACCCAAGTTCTTCGTACCTATCCACGGTGAGTATCGCCATTTGAGCTTGCATGCCAGGTTAGCCTGGAGCGTGGGTATGCCAGGAGATAACATTTTTGTTCTCGAGGACGGAGATATACTTGAGCTAGGGCAGGAGACTGGGAAAATCGTGGGTAAAGTCCCCATAGGTAATGTCTATGTAAATGGTTTGGTAACCGGTGAGCTGGATAGTACGGTGCTTCGTGACCGCAAATTGCTTTCGCGAGATGGCATTGTGGTGGTAACCCTTGCTATCGATGCCCAAAAGGGCAAATTAGTGGGGAGGCCTTGTATTATAACACGGGGTTTTATTGATGCTGGAGAGAGCCAGACATTAATAGAGAAGAGCCAAGGTGTGGTGATAGCTGCTCTGAATTATGATAGAAAGCACTTATTTGGCCCAGGAAGGTCATCACAAGTGGAGCGAAGCAATCTTGAGGCCAAGGTAAGGAATTCTTTGACCAAATTTCTCTATGAGCAGACTCATCGCCGCCCCATTATCATTCCGGTAATTGTGGAAGTGGGAAAACCAGCGCCTCACATTCCCTTATCTTCCCCAGCGAGGTAAAGGAGGTATAGTTCTGTGCCTAGGGCAAAACGCAGAACCACATTCAGGCCAAAGCGGAAGAGGGCCAAAAGCCAGCCAGCGAGGAAGGGGTTTGTTAGTTTTGCCACTTCCTCGGTAGTAAGAAGGCTCATATTGGTCGTCGTCATAATAGCCTTGCTATATCTATTTGCGCCTAGTTTAGCTACTTGGGGCACTGGCATTCTTACCTTATTTGGCCTTGGCTTGGTCATAATAGCTATTGCCTTGGGCGTGATGATCTGGGTGATATGGGGGGGGCACTTCTCTGCTTCGGTAAGGAGGTGGAATTGGTTTTTCGGGGGGGCTCTCTTGGCTTTGGCTATTTGGGGAGCGCTTTCCCTTTTCTCCCCTGAAGAAGGCATTCTAAGCCAAGCTACACTGGGAGGCAAAATTGGTCAAAGGATAATAGGGACTCCTAATATCATTGGAGGTCTCCGGCTAGCTGGGCTTGTCCTTCTGGGCATCATTTTTATAGCTCCGCGCAAGTTCTGGGGTGGACTGAGGAGTGCTTTTAGAGGTAGCTGGCGGTTCCTTACCAAGGTTTCTCGACCGCGTCCTAAAGTCGCTGCCCCTCAGGTTCCTCGCCAGATAGAGGCTGGGGAAGGGAGAGTATCCCTTACACCTTCTAAAGTTATCTCTCCTGAGACAGCGGTAAGGCCTATCCCAATTCCTGAAGTAGAGCGAGAGGTAAGAAGACATGAGCCAATTCTCACCCCCAGTGGTTGGCAGCTTCCACCTATTGATATCCTAGATAAGCCAACTGAGGTGGAGCTGAACAAAGAAGATATTAATAAAAGGGCTCGGCTGATTGAGGAAGCTTTAGTCAGCTATGGCGTAGAAGCTAAAGTGGTGCAAATAAACATGGGTCCCACTGTAACGCAATTCGGTGTTGAGCCTGGTTGGGATCGGAAATATAAGGAAATCAGGGAGAAAGGCCAAAGGCGATTGGAAGAAGTATCAAGGACCCGAGTCAGGGTAGAGCGCATTACTTCTTTGGCCAATGATTTAGCTTTAGCCTTAGCTGCCCCAAGCCTCAGAATTGAAGCTCCTGTGCCGGGGAAATCAATGGTGGGCATTGAGGTTCCTAACATAGTGTTCGGCTCAGTTGCCCTTCGCAGTGTGATAGAGACTACCGCTTTTCAGAGGATTAAAGCTAGGTCGAAGATAGCTACAGCTTTAGGTAAGGGTGCTGGAGGTGAGGCTATAGCGGCGGATCTAGCCAGGATGCCTCACTTGCTCATTGCTGGGGCTACTGGCAGCGGCAAAACTGTTTGTCTTAATTCTATCATTTGCTGCTTACTTCTGCATAATAGCCCTGACGATGTCCGGTTCATTATGGTTGATCCTAAAAGAGTGGAGCTGGTGGCCTTTAATGGATTGCCTCATTTAGCTGCCCCTGTGGTTGTGGATAGTGATAAAGCCGTCAAAGCGCTGAGGTGGCTTAATTTAGAGATGGATAATAGATATCGCCAATTTGCCCAAGCGGGGGTGCGCAACATCGAAGGTTACAACAAAGACCGCTCCCCCGGTGAGGGATTACCATACTTGGTGCTGATCATTGATGAACTAGCTGATTTGATGATGACGGCCTTTGATGAAGTAGAGCATACCCTTTGTCGCTTAGCTCAATTGGCTCGAGCCACCGGCATTCATCTTGTTGTGGCTACTCAACGCCCTTCAGTAGATGTAGTTACCGGGCTTATTAAAGCTAATTTCCCTACTCGTGTTAGTTTCGCAGTTACCTCTCAGGTAGATTCGCGTACTATCCTTGATGTGGTTGGTGCTGAGAAATTGCTGGGCAGGGGGGATATGCTTTACATGCCGAGTGAAGCGGGTAGGCCTAAGCGTCTCCAGGGAAGCTTTATTTCCGATGTTGAAATCGAGAGGTTAGTATATTTCTGGGGAAACCAGCATGAGGTAAAGGTGATCTCTGTCAACTTTGATGAGGTAGCTGAGCCTGTCACCTTAAGTCAAAGGTTAGCTTCTGCCCCCGACCCTCTTTTAGGGGACGCGAAGCGCTTAGCACAAGAGCACAAGCATGTATCTACCTCTTTCTTGCAACGTCGCCTTCATGTTGGCTATCCCAGGGCGGCTCGCCTTATGGAAACGTTGGAACAGGAAGGCTTGGTTGAAATCAAATCTCAAAGATAAAAAATCAAAATTACAGGTCAAAACTTAAAAACTTTTAACTTTTGCTTTGCATCTTTGCCTTTTGCATTTTAATCTTTTATTTAGCTTTGCTAGGCACCAAACTTATCCAGTTTCAAGGCGTTAGCCATGGCCAGGGGCATGATATCCACGGCAGGAAAACGACCCATGCCGCCGGCAAGGCAAGCTCGTTCTGAGAACTCAGTTACATTGTCAGGACGACACCATCTTGACCTCAGCATGAAGGGAACCGGGTGCCAGCTATGCATGGCTAAAGTTGCTGGAGTGGAATGGTCTCCAGTGACAATCAGGACATCTGGCTTTTGTTTGAGCAGGTTAGGAAGAGCGTCATCAACTTCCTCAATGGCGCGAACTTTAGCCTCGAAGTCGCCATCCTCCCCTCTAGAATCAATTGCCTTAAAGTGGATAAAGAAGAAATCGTAGTCCTTGTAATGATGATGCAGGCTTTCTAGCTGGTCTGTTATACTGCCGCCTGCTGGCAGTATCTGCATTCCCACCAGCCTGGCCAAACCACGATACATGGGATATATGGCGATAGCAGCTGGCTTCAGCTTATAGATTTCAGGCATAGAGGGGATGTCTGGACGCTGGGAAAAGCCGCGCATAAGCACCATGTTGGCAAGTGATTCATTCTTTAAGCAGGTTCTCGCCTGTGTGACAAACTCATTGGCTATTTCTGCTGTTCTCTGTGCTTGTGGTAGTAGAGCCTCTATCTTTTTTGGTGCCAAGCCTACTTGCTGCGGGTCAGAATCTGTTAGCTCAGGTGATAATCCTTCGCCTCTAAGGATGAGCACGAATCTATGCTCCTTCACTGGTGTAACTAGAATTTCGGCTCCATCAATGGCAATTTTATTTAATAGCTGACATAACCCAGCATTCTTTTCTGTGGAAATCCGCCCTGCCCTCCTGTCAGTTACGATTCCTCTGTTATCAATAGTGCAAAAGTTGCCGCGGGCGGCGATATCCTGTGGATTTAGCTCCAAGTCTATTCCCAGAGCCTCAATAATTCCTCGCCCGATATTGTATTTGATAGGGTCATAACCAAAAATTGCTAGATGCCCTGGCGCGCTCCCTGGTGTAATTCCTGGGCTTACCGGGTTGATAAGACCACAAATTGACTCCTTGGCTATCTGGTCTAGATTTAGTTTTTCCGCTGACTCTAGCTCAGTCTTGCCAGTTTTGGGATGAGGCAATCCACCTACGCCATCAATTATTAGAAGCACTATCTTGGATGGGGATGTGTGGGAAAGTTTCTTCATTTGCTCCAAGCCGATCATTGTATTGGCCATTTTATCCCTTGAGTTCGCTGTTTGACAAGCCACCTTGTTGACACGTAGCATAAGGATGCATTGGTAATGCCCAAAAACAAGGAACAAAAACTTATTTTAGGAGTAGACCTCGGCGGCACAAAAATTGCTACCGCCCTTGCCACTGCCCAGGGGGAGATCCTTGCGCGAGGGCGTCGCTCTACGCCTGCTCAAGCTGGTCCTGATGCCGTGATAAAAAGCATTTGTGCCGCTATTGACAAAACCTTAGCTGCTAAAAAATTGGAGCCATCTCAGCTTTTGGGCATAGGCATTGCTGCTGCTGGCATTATAGACAGTGATAAGGGCAAGGTTATTTCCTCTCCTAATCTTCCTGGCTGGCATGAAGTACCGTTGAGGGATGCTATTGAACAACGATTCGGCATCCCTGTCTACCTTGGCAATGATGCCACTCTGGCTGCTTTGGGAGAGTGGCGCTTTGGACTGAAGAAGGGAATTGCTAATCTCATTTATATTACCGTGAGCACTGGCATTGGGGGAGGCATCATTGCTGGTGGCAAGTTATATACCGGAGCTTGCGGAGTTGCTGGCGAAATTGGGCATATGACTATAGATATGAATGGACCAAAGTGCAACTGTGGCAATATCGGCTGCTGGGAAACCCTAGCCTCAGGCACAGCTTTAGCTAGAGAAGCAGTGAAGCAAATCAGGGAAGGTGCCAAAACATCCATTATTGAGCTCGTGAATGGCGACGTAAGCAAAATTGATGCCAAGGTTGTGGACTTAGCAGCCAAGCAGGGAGATGAATTGGCGAAGGAGCTTATTTCCCGTTTGGGCTATTATCTTGGGATAGGCTTGGTTAATTTAGTCAATATTTTCAACCCCGAACTGATATTGATAGGTGGTGGTGTAGCCAAGATGGGTGATTTATTGCTTCAGCCGGCAATAAAGGTAGTCAAAGAAAGGGCCTTCAGCACACCAGCAGCTACTGTCGAAATCAAGCCAGCCTTGCTGGGAGATGACTCTGGCCTGTTAGGGACAGTAGCCTTTGTTCTAGAGCGCTCTAAGAATTGTAGGAGGTGATAATCTATGCCTATTATATATGGAAGTGCAGGTTTGGTTATAGGGATAGCCAGTCTAATTTTCGGTATTGTGGTGATGATCTTTCCCAAAATCCTCAATTATCTAGTGGGTATTTATCTCATCGTGGTAGGAGTGATAGCCATTGTTGCTTACCCTTTTTAGCCCTAAAAGGAGATTTAGTTTTTGCACCAGTTCTTTATGGTGGGCGGTAGAGGACTTGAACCTCTGACCTCCTGTGTGTAAAACAGGCGCTCTAACCACTGAGCTAACCGCCCGTCCCTCGCCAGATAAAGGTGGCACGCCTGGCGGGATTTGAACCCGCGGCCTCAGCCTCCGCAGGGCTGCGCTCTATCCAGCTGAGCTACAGGCGCATAAACACTAAAAGTGCCGAAGGAGGGATTTGAACCCTCACGTCCTTAAGGACACTACGCCCTGAACGTAGCGCGTCTGCCATTCCGCCACTTCGGCTTTTATTCCTCTGGCACAAATTCTCCCTTTCCCAGAGAAACAAAAATAACTGCTAATATTCCCAGCAAATTGATGGGAAGGAGAGCACAGATAGCCCCGGCTAAGGACAAGCCAAAACTTTTCCTTCTTATGGCTGAGATGCCACCTACTATAGCCACTATGCCCAGCACAGCAACGACAACCCCTGTGATAATCACTATAGTTAGATTTCCGCCCCAAAAATCTCCGAAGTCGGGATAAAATGGAAGTTTTGGGTGCCAAAGTGGTATGCTAAGCGCCATTAGGGCGGCTATTAGCCCTCCACCGATTACCTCAAATGCTCCCACTATTATGCTTAAGATCCCGCCAGCGCTAAGTAAACCACCCCTGCCATTACTATTAGATGCCATTTCCTTACCTCCTCATTTTATGGTGGGCAGTAGAGGATTTGAACCTCTGACCTCTTGCGTGTGAAGCAAGCGCTCTCACCACTGAGCTAACCACCCAAAATCATATTTATTTTAGCTTAAAGGCCCCTATTTGTAAAGTGAGGACATTCATGCTTGAGGGCGGATGCACATAGTTTCCGTTGCCAGACTTCGTTCGGAGGAAAAATCCTGGAATGGGATACTTGATAACTGCTGCTAATACAATTATAGTAACAGCCGTGTCTTACCCTAATATTGATTCCCTTCCCCAGCATGTAGCCATTATTATGGATGGCAATGGTAGGTGGGCAAGGCAACATGGCTTGCCCAGGTTAGCTGGTCATTGGGAAGGAGCAACTAATGCTCACCGTGTAGTGGAAATTCTTTTTGACCGCAGGGTCAAATATGTCACTTTATATGTTTTCTCCACAGAGAACTGGAATCGCCCCACGGAGGAGGTAGAAGGGATTTTTCAAATTTTAATGGCTAGGATTGATGAGGAGGTCGAGTTTGCTCAAAGGAAAAAGATAAGAATTTGCCATCTAGGAAGACTTGAGGGGCTTCCACTGGGGCTGAGAAATAAGATAAAGCAGGCTGTGGAGTTAACCAAGGGTAATAAAGCAATGACTGTTAGTCTTGCCTTCAACTATGGAAGCAGGGATGAAATATTGGGAGCGGTGCGACGCCTTCTGCGTGATGGCATCTCTGCTGGAAATGTAGACGAAGCTCTCTTTAGGCGATACCTTTACACCGCGGGCATGCCTGACCCTGACCTTATTATTCGTACTGGCGGTGAAATGAGGCTGAGCAATTTCCTGTTGTGGCAGGCAGCCTATGCTGAGTTCTATTCCACCCCGGTCTTGTGGCCTGATTTTAACTGTGATGAGGTTGATAAAGCTTTTATCGCTTACAGGGAGCGCCGACGTCGCTTTGGCTCTGTGACACCGTCTGATTAAAGAAATTGATTTATCTTTTATCACCAAAAGCTGTTAAAATCACTCTTGAGGGTGAAACACCTCTGAGATGGCTGAAATTGAACGGGGAATCAAAATTAAACAGCCTGGAATTCTTATAAAGGAGGTGGAAAGATGGGTGACATTCTAGATGAAGCCACAGCACTCATCAGGTGTAAGGAATGTTCCTGGTATAAGAACTGTGTAACTCCAATGCAGGTTAGTGCCGAGGACATTGCCCAGTTTAGATTGATGATGCAAGGGGCAAGTCTTCCTGAACAGGCTAAGGGTGAGATGGAGAATTTTTTAGAAAACATAGCTTCTGCCAGTCAGAATATGATTTTGCAGAGTTGCCCTGTATTTACGCAGCGTCTTAAGGACAATCCTAGGCTGGCCCAGCGAATCAAAGAGATGATGCAAAGCTGGGGAAAGGAAGAAGAGAGGGCTGACAAGTAGTATGGCAGAGCAAGTAGGCAAAATAGAGAAGCCGTTTGCGGCCCGTTTTAAAGAGGCTAAAAAGCTTTACCTTGTCCCGCTTGTATTCTTAAGCGAGGCAGCGCCGGAAGAATATAAAGAAAGATGCCATCGTTATTGGCAGCAAGTGGTAGACCAACTAAGCAATTTAGAAACAAAGATTGGGAAGGTAAGTCACGTTTATCATGAGTCAATCTCCCTATCTGGCGAGGAGGGGCTGAAGTTTGTAGAAAAGCTAAATCCAAGCAGCTATCAAATCGCTAAAAGCAAGTGTGACAATGGGGCTATCTTTGAAGCAATTGAGGAAAATGACCTGCTTCAGGAGGTTATGGATTGGGAAAGGTGTTTGCTGCTCGGCTTTGTAACTGAAAAAGTGGCCAGTAAGGTTTCTGAATTTTATACTGAGGTTTCAAGGAAAAGAGATGAATTTATGGCCAAGAGATTGGATGAGACGCTTCAAGCTAATGAAGCAGGACTTTTATTTATCAGGGAGGGGTGCAAATTGCAATTTCCCGCTGACATCGAGGTGTTTAGTGTTTTTCCACCAGCGCTAGATGAGATTCATCGCTGGTTTCGCGACCGTGCTAGGAAAGAGCAAGAGAAGGCCAAGGATTAAACTCGCTTTGTAAAGGCATGTTTATGAAAATGAGGAAACCTGTTGTTGCTGGCAGTTTCTACGCTGGCACCCCTAAGGAGCTTAGGGAGCAAATTGAATGGTGTTATAAGCATGAGCTTGGTCCGGGAGTCGTGCCACAGGTAAATAATGAAGGTTCGAGGGAAATCATTGCCCTTGTTGTTCCCCATGCGGGCTATATTTACTCTGGACCAGTGGCTGCTCATGCTTATAAGGAGCTTGCTGATGATGGAGTAGTCGATACAGCAGTAGTACTCGGTCCTAACCATAGTGGCTATGGCTCTCCCGTTTCTTTATGGCTGGGGGATGCCTGGGAGACGCCTTTGGGCAAGGTGAGGATAAATGAGGAGCTTGCTCACAGCCTTTTAGGAGGAGTGATTGAGGCAGATGAGAGAGCTCATATATATGAGCACAGCATAGAGGTGCAGCTACCCTGGCTTCAGTATCTTTACGGGGAATTAAAGCTCGTGCCTATAGCCATGCTGGCTCAGGATATAGAAACGGCTAGAGAAGTTGGCAAGGCTATTTCCAGATGCGGTGATAATATCATAGTCATAGCTAGCAGTGATTTCACCCACTACGAGCCTCACTCAGTAGCCACAGAAAAAGACAAGTCTATGATAGAGGCGATAACCAATCTCGATGAAGAAGAGCTGTATAAGAGGCGTGAACTCCTTAATTGCACCATGTGTGGCTATGGGCCAGTGGGGGCAGCGATTGTGGCCGCCAAAGAAGTGAAAGCAGAAACGGCGAGTTTATTGAGATATGCCACTAGCGGAGATACGACTGGTGATTTCTCCCGAGTAGTTGGCTATGGCTCTATTGCGATAAGACGATAAAGACATTCATTATCTGGAGCTTATTATTTCCCCTTTGATGTCTTCCTCAATTGTGAGGATGCCAAAAGAGTTTGTTGCCTTTCCTGGATTGAAGAAAAGGGCAGTAAATGCACGGGGCAAGTAAATCTATAAGCCGAGTTCTGTCCCCTGAAATAGGGTGGTGACCATCCATCTAGCCCTGATGTTACCATCAAGGTCAAGCGACCAACCCGAGGGCATTGGCCGAGCACCTTAAGCGCCCTTCTATTCGGTCTTGCTCCAGGTGGGGTTTGCCCAGCCAACTAGTCACCTAGTCACTGGTGAGCTCTTACCTCGCCATTTCACCCTTACCCGGCCTTTACTTGGCAGAGGACGGGCGGTATGTTTCTGTGGCACTTTCCGTAGGGTTGCCCCTCCTGGGTGTTACCCAGCACCTTGCTCGGTGGAGCTCGGACTTTCCTCCCTGTATATTAAATACAGAGCGGTCACCCAGTTTACTTGCCCCAAGGTTAGTTTATAGGTAATAAGATAGGAGGTCAAATCCTTTTGTGTTCTGAGTCCTTCCCTCTATGTCATTCTGAGGGTAGCGAAGAATCTGGAGACCCTTCCCCTTCATTTTGTTCAGGGTTCAGGGTGACAGCTAAGTGCTGTCATTTTAGGGCTATTCCAGATACAATATTTTTTGGCAGTTATTGCATTGAACTAGGTCGCCAGCCCTGGCTTTTTGCCAACGGCTTATAGGCAAAGTGATACGGCATCCTTGGCACCTTCCTTGCTCCACCTTAGCTACAGCCTGCCCCTTTGTTAACTTAATCTGTTCATAAAGGTTAAGAGCTTCTGGGCTAATTTGTTGCGCCAATTCCCGACGGTTTTCATTGAGATTGGTAAGTACAGTGTCAACTTCGACTTTCCTGCGATTGAGATTTTCTTGTTTCTGTTGCCATTCCTGCTTCAGCTGTTGAAACTCTTTTGTGCCAGCTTTTACCTTGGCTTCCATTTCCTCTACTTGGCTCATTAACTCTAACACTTCGTCTTCTTTTGTGCTGAGCTTGCCTTTAAGGTTTTCAGCTTCATGCTCGATGTTGACCAGCTCCTTAGGATTCTTAATCGTGCCATCATAGAGTTTGTTGTTGAGGTGATTGATCCTCTCTTGTAAGTCTTCTAGCCCCCATTCAGCGTTCTTCTGTTTCTTTTTTGCCTCTACTAGCTGTTGTTTTTGTGTGGTGAGTTCAGATTCGGCGGTGACTAAAGCTCTGTCTTCATTTAGCTGACGGATGACCTCGGCTACAATTTGTTGATTCTTTTGCAGTTCGATATCAATTTGCTGCAACTTATAAAGTTGCCCTGGCAAGCTCATGATAGAGCTTATTGTAGGAGCGGTCAGCAGCTCTTGTCAAAGGCTTCTTGGGTAATCAAGAACAACGATCTGTGGACCAGTAGGCAGAGAGGATGGGGTAACTGAAATTTTTAGTTTTGCTTCTGGCTCGCGAATTCCCATTTTTCGGAGGAATTTATCCACGGGCTTGAGATTCATAATCAGGGCATCAGTTTTATAATGCATGGGAATGACGATATGGGGGTTTAGCTGCCCCACAGTTTCTATGGCTATATCGATAGGTATGGTAGATATTTCTCCCACAGGCAAAAATAGGATATCGATAACCCCTAACTCCTCTACCAATTTTGGGGTCAGCTGGTGTCCCAAGTCGCCCAGGTGACATAAAGTTATGCCATCCATCTCTATAAGATAAACGGTATTTTTGCCTTTAATTTTCCCGTTTTCATTGTCGTGAAAGGTGGCAATTCCGGTGATGAACGTGCCGCCTATTTCATATTCCCCCGGACCCTTTATTTGTTTCGGGTTATTGGTGACGCCTTCAGTGTAGCTATGGCCAGGATGGAGGTGGCTTAAGGTCACTATATCTGCTCTAGGTTGGCCCAGGCAGTATCCCAGATTTGGGGAATACGGATCAGTAATGACGGTTTTCCCCTTCCCTTTAATGATAAAACAAGAATGTCCTAGCCAGCTAATTTCCATTAAGCCACCAGCGACGACAGGTATTTTATCCTCTTAAGCATGTTAGGGTGACTGGTGAAAAGCTCCATCATCTTGTCAGTAGTTCCCAGTCGGATAGTTTTCCCCCGTAACTCCATCAGCTCATTACTATCAATGGTGCCATCCATATTGCGGTCAATCTGAGCTAATTCCCTGATCTCATACCAGGCACGAGTGGGGTCGTTAACGAAGAAGGCTTTGACTCCCTCTACCCTTTTCAATTCCTCTTTTCCCTTAAAGCGGGCATTGCCATAGGCTAGCTTATACAGAGCTGAAGCCAGATGATGTGGTTCATTGCCTAATTCAACGCTTCCTTGGTCGGCATAGTATTCCCTGATGCGTGAGCCATAGAGAACCAGCAGGTTGGTGATAAAGTAAAGAAAAAAAGCACCGAGACCAATAAGGGCAGCATAGCCGCCGCCTTGCCTTCGACCGCCAAAAGCCCCTCTAAACATCAGGCCCAAGGCAATCCAGTACATAACGAGTGGTATGGCAGATAGCAGGGTCATAAACACCATGTCCCTGTGTTTGACATGTGATAGCTCATGCCCCAGGACAGCCTTAAGCTCATTCTTATTTAACAGGTTCAGGATACCCTGGGTAACGCAGACTCGCCCATCCCGCTGGGTCTTTCCAAAGGCAAAGGCATTGGGAATTGCTAGCTGCGAGATGCCCACCTTGGGCTTAGGAAGATGAACTCTCTCAGCAAGCTCAGCCACTATTCTATGCAGTTCCGGCGCTTCTTTCTGGGAAACCCACTTTACCTTCATTGTCTTGCTTACTATGGCGGGACCGATAAGATACTGGATGCCGAGGAAGACGAAAGCTAGGATGAGATAGGTTAAGGCGCTGCCTGCTCCCATCCAGGTTCCAACCCCGGTAATCACCCCATAGAGGATGGCAAAGAGCAAGGCAACCAGCAAGAACATCCTCGTATTAAGCCCCATAAATTTCCCTCCTTAATATTGTCGCCTTGATAAATTGCGTTGGAATAAATGATATAGCAAAAGATAACCTAAGGCAAACAGCATAGGTTGGAGGGTTGACATGAAGGTGTAAAGTGGTTAACCTTAGTGATTAATAGGTTAACAAAATGAAGGCGGATATATTAAGGGCTCTACGGGAACGTGGAGATTATGTTTCTGGCCAGGTGCTAAGCAAAAAGCTTGGTATCTCTAGGGTTTCCGTCTGGAAGCGTATTCGTAGTTTAAAACAGGATGGCTATGTAATAGAGGCCTCGGCTAAAGGCTATCGCTTAATTTCTTCTCCAGATTTATTACTCCCTTATGAATTTCCTGGCTGGGAAGAGAAAATTCATCACTTCCAGGAAATTGGCTCGACAATGAGTGTGGCCAGAGAACTAGCTAGGAAGGGAGTTGTAGAGGGGACAATTGTAATTGCCGAGTCTCAAACCCGTGGCAGAGGAAGGTTGGGCCGGGAATGGCTCTCTCCCAAAGGTGGAATTTATTTCACTCTCGTTTTAAGACCAAAAATAAGCCCGGCATATGCTCCGCGGATAAACCTGATGGCCTCAGTGGCAGTAGCCAAAGCTATTAGAAAGACTTTTGGGTTAAAGGCTGAACTAAAGTGGCCCAATGATGTTCTGATTAAGGGAAGGAAGGTATGCGGCATATTGGCTGAGATGGAGGCAGAGATGGATAAGGTGAACTTCATCAATCTTGGAATAGGCATAAATGCCAACACTTCCACTTGCCAGTATGAAAAAATGGCCACTTCGCTAAAAGAGGAATTGAGGAAGGAGATCTCTAGGAAGCAACTTTTAAATTCTCTGTTAAAAGAAATAGCTAAGCAACAAGCTTTACTAAGCGGGAACAAGTTGCTTGAGGAGTGGAAAAAGCTCTCTGCTACATTGAATAAGCAGGTAAAGATAGTGGCGCCAGGTGAGGAAATAACAGGACGAGCGATAGATATAGATACTAATGGAGCACTGGTAATAAAAGGCAAAGATGGCTCCTTGAGGAGTGTTATCGCTGGAGATTGTATCCACCTGAGTTAGTATGCCTCAGTTACTTATCATTATTGCTTATTTTCTAGCCATAATTGGCATCGGGGTGTGGAGTAGAAGGAGGGCAGGAAGCCAGGACGGATTCTTTGTTGCCCATCGCAGGGGAACTACGCTTCTTATCACCGGCTCTCTTCTAGCTACTGCTGTTGGGGGTTCGGTAACTGTGGGGATGGCTGGCTTAGGATTTGGGCAAGGCTTGACCGGTGCTTGGTGGCTGCTTGTTGGTGCTATTGGTCTGTTAATTTTAGGGTGCTTCTTTGCTAAGAAGGCAAGAGTTGCTGCCCTCTACACCCTTCCAGAGCTGGTGGAAAGGCAGTATAACCACCGTGTAGGTTTGGCGGCCTCCATTCTTATCGTTATCGCCTGGACAGGTGTGGTAGCAGGGCAAATTGTGGCTGCGGGTAAAGTTTTATCTATTCTGGGAATAGGCTCTGTTACCTCTTGGATGATTATTTTTACCCTAGTCTTTGTCAGCTATGCCATTTTAGGAGGGCAATACTCTATTATCCGCACCGACGTTTTTCAGGCAGCAATACTTTTTGCTGGAATTTTTGTCGCTTTAGCCTTGGTCTTTTCTCAAGTAGGGGGATGGGGCGGATTGAGAGCTTCTCTACCTCCAGCTTACTTTTCTTTTCCACTAAGCCCCGAATTCGATGGGAAGATGCTTATGTCCCTTTTGATTCTTGTGGGCGCAACTTTTGTAGTTGGTCCAGATATATACACTCGACTTTTCTGCGCCAAAGAGGAAAAAACGGCTCAACTATCGGCTTTTTTGTCTGCCTTTCTTTTTCTCCCCCTAGCTTTTGCCATTACTTTAATAGGAATGGGTGCCAAGGTTCTATATCCTGAGATTTCTGCCGAGCAAGCCTTTCCGCAAGTAATAAGTGGGATTCTTTCTCCCGGTTTAAGTGGGTTGATTCTCGCTGCCTTGGTCGCGGCGCTTATGTCCTCAGCGGATACCTGTCTCCTTAGCCAAAGCGTTATCCTGACCGAGGATATATTTAAACGATTTCGCCCTTCATTTGATGAAGGAAAGACTGTTTTGCTAACCCGCTTAAGTATACTGGTGTTGGGTCTTGTGGCATTGGGCTTAGCTATAGCCTTAAAAGGAGTGATTTCATCCCTTCTCTTTGCTTACACTATCTTTACCTGTGGCTTAGTTGTTCCGGTAATTGCTGGGTTTTACAAAGAAAAGCTAAAAGTGACTCCGCAAGGCGCATTGGCAGCTCTTATAGGTGGTGGCGTAATAGGGCTGGCGGGGAAAATTCCAGGTCTTGATATCCCTCTCAAGCAAGACCTGGGCCTTATAGGGTTTGCTATAAGTGCCCTTCTTCTTTTCGGGGTAAGTTTCCTTAGTCTTAAGGGGCTGTCATTGCGAGGCACGAAGTGCCAAAGCAATCCTAAAGGGCGGTAAGGAGATTGCTTCATTTCATTCGCAGCTAACATTCTTAGCAGCCTCAAATCCGTGTTATAATGAAAAAGGTGCATGTTGCTATCATTGGTTTGGGACTCATTGGTGGCTCTATAGGGCTTGCCTTAAAGGAAGTGGGTGAGCCAGGGTGGGAGATTGTGGGTTATGTACGCCGTACCGAAGCTGCCTCAATTGCCTTGAGTTTAGGAGCAGTTGATAGAGCGGAAACTAACCTCAGGAAGGCGGTAAAGGAAGCCGACCTGGTTATCATTGCTACTCCAGTTCTAACTATAAAACAGATTCTATCTCAGATAGCTGACTGCCTCCCTCATGGTTGCATAGTTACTGATACAGGGAGCACAAAAGTCGAGGTTATGAGGTGGGCGGAGGAAATATTGCCACCAACAGTAGATTTCGTTGGCGGGCATCCTATGGCGGGGAAAGAAGCCTATGGTATTCAGGCTGCCGAGGCTAAATTATTTCAAAGGTCTGCTTATTGCCTTACCCCAGCAAAGAAAGCTTCATCACAGGCGATAGATAAAGTGGCAAATTTAGTGAAGAAATTGGGGGCTAGGCCCCTTTTTATTGACGCTGAGGAGCATGACAACTTTGTGGCTGGCATCAGTCATTTACCTATGTTGCTCTCAGCAGCCCTGGTATCAGTGACTACTAAGGATTCCTCTTGGGACAAAATGTCTCGGCTAGCTGCCTCTGGCTATCGTGACCTCACTCGACTGGCTTCGGGAAATCCCGAGGTGAATGCCCATATTTGCCTTACTAATAGGCAAGCCGTAATCCATTGGATTGATGAATTCAGCAAGGAGTTGGATAGGTATCGCCAGCTAGTGGGTGTGAGGGATGAACACTTAGAGGAGGCTCTAGCTGAGGCTAATAAGGCAAGGCAAAAATGGCTAGACAAAACATAGCTGAGACAGTCAACCCCTGTCCGCGTTTAAAGGGAGAAATTACCCTGCCGGGAGATAAGTCTATCTCCCACCGAGCAGCTATCTTTAATAGCCTGGCTTGGGGCAAAGCTGAGATTAGTAATTTTGCTCCAGGCAAAGATTGTCTCGCCACTGTTAGCTGTTTAAGGGCTCTAGGAGTGGAAATCCGTAGAGGGGGGCCTCAGAATTGTCCCACTTTGCTAGTTTCAGGAACTAGCAAAGATGGTTTGAAGGAACCTGCCAATGTACTCAATGCTGAAAACAGTGGCACTACTATGCGCCTCCTTAGCGGTCTCCTTTGCAGCCAGCCCTTTCTATCTATCATTACCGGCGATGCCTCCCTTCGTTCGCGTCCCATGGGGAGGCTGATCGAGCCACTGCGCCGCATGGGCGCTGAAATTTTCGGGAGGGGGAGGGATTCCTTTGCTCCTCTGGTTATCAAGGGAAGAGAATTGCACGGCATAGAATTCTCCTTACCCATTCCCAGTGCTCAGATTAAATCGGCAATTCTTTTAGCTGGCCTTTTTGCTCGAGGCAAGGCTATCTTGCATCAACCAATCCCTTCGCGGGATCATACTGAGAGGTTGCTCAAGCAAATGGGGGCTAAATTAAAAAGTGATGGCAATTTTATTTCTTTGAGCCCCTTGATCAATCCTTTAGCTCCTGTGAGCTTTCGCATACCTGGCGACATCAGCTCGGCCGCTTATTTCTTAGTTGCTGGAGCCATTCATCCCAATGCCAGGATAGTGATAAAGGATTGTGGTATTAACCCTACCCGAACAGGGATCATTGATGTTCTTCTTGCTATGGGGGCTAAGCTTAAGATGGAAAACGAGCGGATGGAAGTTGGTGAGCCATTGGCTGATATTATAGTGGAATCTAGCGAGCTAAAAGGGGTTGAGATTGGTGGGGAGATTATCCCTCGCCTCATTGATGAGATTCCCGTTCTGGCGGTAGCTGGCTGTGTAGCTAGAGGTAAAACTGCCATCAGGGGTGCTGGTGAATTGCGAGTGAAGGAATCAGATAGGATTGCTACCGTATCAAGGGAACTTTCCCGTTTGGGGGCTAAAATTGAGCCATTGCCCGATGGTATGGTTATCTATGGAGGGAAGCCTCTCTTAGGAGCAGAGGTTGATAGTCACCTAGACCATCGGTTGGCGATGAGCTTAGTTGTAGCTGGCTTGATAGCTAAGGGAGGAACAACTATTAACCATGCCCAAGTGGTGCAGGTCTCCTATCCTGCCTTTTGGCAGGATTTGCAGAATCTTGCCGATTAACGTTAGCTGGGAATGAAATGAAGCAATCTCGTAATCTTAGATCCTTCGCTTCACTCAGGACTGCGCCTCTGTTTATTGTCCTTACTGGACCCTCAGGAGTAGGCAAGGATGCTGTGCTTACTAGGATGAGGAAGCTGAGGCATCCTTTCCACTGTGTTGTTACTGCCACAACACGCCTCCAGCGTGAAGGGGAGAAAAACGGAGTGGATTATTACTTTTTATCTCAGGAAAAGTTTCAGCAAATGGTAGATAAAGGTCAACTTTTAGAATGGGCTAAGGTTTATGGCAATTACTATGGTGTGCCCAGGGATGAGATAAGCCAAGCCTTATCTAAAGGGGTAGACATGATAGTTAAGGTGGATGTCCAGGGAGCGGCCACTATCAAGAAAATCCTGCCTCAAGCGGTATTTATTTTTCTCAGGCCTCCTTCTATGGAGGAATTGGAACTACGGCTGAAGCAACGCCGCAGTGAATCTCCAGTAGATTTGGCTTTAAGGTTGGAGAGGGCTAAAGAAGAGATAAAAAGCCTGCCGCTCTTCGATTATGTCATAACAAGTCACCAAGATAGGCTTGATGACATTATCTCTCGGATTGATGCCATCGTCACCGCGGAAAAATGCCGAGTGAAGCCAAGGATTGTGGAGTTGTGATTTGATAGCTTGCCCTGCTGGGAGGTATACTTTAATCTTTTAACCAGAGCCGCGATTATCAAGCCTATGAATACATGAAGCTTCAATGGATAAAGCGATAAGACGACTGAGACAGCCAACCCTATTACAAAAGCTACAATTGGTGGTATATCTCCATCCTCCCTTCACTTATTTCTTCCTGCTACTAAATAGAAAACAGGGAAGGCCTAGAGCGCAGGAAAAACTCCATACCTTGCCGAACAACAGGAACTTATTAGGAACTGGCATATTACCTCCTTTCTTTTAGCCTTTTGCACCTCGTAACTTATTTAAGGCGCACCTCGTCGCCTAAGATCGGCTGTGTGAAGCTCAGGAGCACACCTGGTAAAATGATAAAATGCGGGGGCGGGTCAAGAGGTTGTACTCGTTCAAAGGAAGGGAAGTCTTCCCACCAATAGCTAGGGGCGAGGAAAATGGTATCATTTGATGTATGTTGAAAAAACATTGGTGTGTGGTGAAGATAAATGCTAGTAAAAAACGCTGATGTGCTAGTTCAGAATGCTCGAACTCCGAAACTCAGTAAGGCTAGAGGAATCTTGGTTGAGTTAGTAGACAGTGCCATCAGAGCGGGGGATCCTTCTTCTAGTATACGAAAGTGGGTGAAAGTTGAAGCCGATAAGCTTAAGTTTGGGAATTATGAGGTTGATCTTAGCAGGGTTGATAGGATTGCGGCAGTCGGCGGCGGGAAAGCTAGTGCCGCGATGGCGATAACACTTGAGCAAATCTTGGGAGACCGACTCGCGGAAGGCACAGTAAACATCCCTGAGGGCACGGTACCAAGGAAAGCAAGGCACAAAATCAAATTCGTGGAGGCAGAGCATCCCATTCCCAGTGAATCTGGTATGGAAGGCACCAAGCAGATGCTGGATCTCGTCAGCGAGCTCGGTTCACGAGACCTCGTGATATGTCTCATAAGCGGCGGCGGATCGGCGCTTATGCCCCTCCCTGCGGAGGGTATAGAGCTTAGCGAGCTGCAAGAGGTTACACAGCTTTTGTTAAAAAGCGGTGCCACCATCCAGGAGGTTAATGCGGTCAGAAAACACCTGTCTGCTGTGAAGGGGGGCCAACTGGCTAGGGCAGCTTATCCGGCAAGGATCATTACTCTGATTATCTCTGATGTAGTTGGGGATAGATTAGATACGATCGCCAGTGGGCCGACTTATTGGGATTTAACCACCTACCGGGATGCTTTTTCCGTGCTTGAAAAATATAAACTCACGGTAAGGGTATCGCCAAGCATTATTGCCCGCTTGAGAAACGGAGTAAGAGGTGCGATACCTGAAACACCCAAGCTGGGGGAGGAATGTTTCCGAAACGCCTACTACAAGATCATAGCAAGCAATGCAGATGCTCTCGAAATGGCTGTGGAAGTTGGAAGGATCCACGATCTCAATGTCCATATTTTAACAGCCACGATGCAAGGTGAGGCGCGCCAGGTCGGCGAGCACTTAGCCCGTGTGGCGAAAGAAGTATGCCAGGCAGGAAAGCCAATCCAAATGCCAGCTCTTTTGCTTTCAGGGGGCGAGACCACGGTAAGAGTGAGGGGCCAAGGTGTGGGAGGTCGAAATCAAGAACTCGTGCTCAGTGCGGTGGCAGGCTTAGCGAGTTTGGAGAACGCAGCTATGGTATCCTTCGGCACGGACGGGGTAGATGGCCCCACAGATGCTGCTGGAGCGATAGCGGATGGATTCACACTCCAGAAGGCGAGAGAACTTGGCTTAGATCCTTCCTCCTACCTCGAGAACAACGACTCTTACCATTTCTTTAAGGAGCTTGAGGATCTAGTGGTAACAGGGCCCAGCGGGACCAATATAATGGATATCACAGCCTTAATTGTTTTCTAAGGTTAATTCCAAATTCTGTAGTATTTTTACAAGCGTTATATCCGTTTGAGCCATAGAATATGAAATCATACCTATATTCTTCATAGTATCTTTTGGTTTTTCATCCACAATTCCATTCGGAGGTATCTTTATTCCATTTACGCTCATTAAGGCACTTTCCATAGCAACGCCTGCTGCTGTCATGGCTTTTAATGTGCAACTATATTTAGCCCCATCGCATATGACGCCGGTCATATTTGATGCTGCAGCATTAATGGCATTGTTTATTTCCCTCTCTTTG
>JREQ01003070.1_pt1 | contig 24596 bp, 24 predicted proteins | sample 210151 | NCBI WGS metagenome assembly JREQ01 (sample SAMN03019617, study PRJNA260268) | marine sediment metagenome | biome: Marine; feature: Sediment; material: Clay; isolation source: clay from marine sediments 31 meters below sea floor depth collected from... | place: New Zealand: Canterbury... | reverse complement strand
AGTTGAGGGTGTGGACGTAAACTTGGAGAAGTCTTTCTTTGTTGAGTGGTGAGCCTAAGGCTTCTAGCAAGGCGAAATGAACTATGTCCGGTCGCCCCCTCTTCTCGCTTTCCTCGAGCTTTTTCATGGCGGAGTGATGGTAGGATCGGTCCAGAAGGATGAACTCTGGAGGTTTCCCACGCCTTTTTGAATGACGCTTGATGGCGGGATGGTTCCACAGACCTCGAGGAACCGTTTCAAGGGCCGCCTCGGCCAGTATGAGAATTAGCAAACTTAACCCTCCACTAGGGAAAAGTCTGTTTCAATAAAAGCTTAATGGAAAGTATGTGGGATAGTCTTAGTTGAAAATGGACACCAAAAAACAGATAGCCCTGCAACGCATCCACATCCTCTTCCGCCTTGCCAAGGAGGTTGTTCACGAAGATCCTAGCCTGGCGCAGCGTTACGTGAAGATCGCGAGGAAAATAGCCATGGGAACCAAGCTTCGACTGCCAAGAGAGTATAGACGCCTCGTTTGTAGGCACTGCAAAAGCTTTATTTTGCCAGGTGTGAACTGTCGTGTTCGCATCCAATCAAGAAGGGAGCCTCACATGGTTGTTACCTGCTTAAACTGTGGTAGGCATTCGCGCATGCCACTGAAAAGTAGGGAGAAAAAATGATAACGCCGAGGATGAAGCGTCGAATAAAGCGTGAGCTGAGCGCTGAGAGGCCGACCATATGGGTTGGGAAGGGGGGAGCAACGCCGCAAATAGTAAGCGAAATTTCTAGGCAGCTGGAGAAAAGGAAAATTTTGAAGGTGAGGATACTAAAGAGCGCCCTCAAAGATGAGGAAGCGAAAAGCGTTGCTTCAAAAATTGCGCAACAAACAGCCTCGACTTTGATTGAGGTTCGGGGTCACACCATCCTCCTCTACAAACGTCGGAGAAAGGGGTTAAAACCTCTGTAGATCATGGTTTAGAACCGTCTGTCAACCACGAAACTAATATAAGACAAGTCTTTTCCCTTAGTGAAGGAAAAATTGGGAAGAAGAAATGCCAACGCCCTACGACATCCCTGCGTCAATTCTCATCGAGAGGTTAGCTCGCCATCTAAGCGAAGAGGCGGACGCTATAGTTCCACCCCCATGGGCTTCTTTCGTGAAGACGGGCTCCCACGTTCAAAGGCCGCCACACGATCCAGACTGGTGGTTTACCCGATGCGCCTCGCTTCTGCGTAAAATCTACGTAAAGGGACCGGTTGGCATAGAACGACTCCGCTCGGAATATGGAGGCAGAATCGACCGAGGAGCGAGACCGGAACATGCGAGGAAAGGTGGCGGCGCCATCATCAGAAAGGCTCTACAGCAACTTCAAGCAGCAGGACTTGTGGAACCTTCAAAAAACAGGGGCAGAGTGATAACAAGCAAGGGGAGGCGACTCTTAGACAAGCTGTCAACAGAGATTAAGGGAAATCTAGAGAAAAGCCAGCCTGAACTGAAAAAGTATTAGGGTGCACGGAATGAGCGAGGAGGAAATCGAAGAACTGCGAAAAAGAAAACTGCTCGAGCTGCGGCGGAGACTAGCCGAAGAGCAACAGCGGATTCAAGTGCAACAGCAGATTGAGATTCAAAAGCAAGCTTTGCTTCGCAGAATACTCACCTCCGACGCCAGACGCCGTCTCACAAACCTAAAAATGGTTAAGCCCGAATTCGCCCAACAGCTTGAACTACAACTGATCCAGCTCGCACAGCAGGGAAAAATAAACATTCCAGTCACCGATAAACAGTTGAAAGAAATTCTTGTGAAGATACAGTCCGGCCGCCGAAATTTCAAGATTAGGAGAGTTTAAGATGGCGAGAAACAAACCGCCTGCCAAAAAGCGCAGACTCGCGAAGGCTGGAAAACAGAAGAAACCCGTTCCAACGTGGGTAATCGCGAAAACTGCTGGACAGGTGAGAACAAGCCCAAAAAGGAGACGTTGGCGAGAAAGGAAAATAAGGGCTTGAGGGAGCGCGGATGGAAAAAACTGTTGGGGCTACTGAGGAAACCGAGGAAGCTGAGGGAGCCGAGGAAATAGAAGAAGCTGAAGAGGAAGAAGCGCTCGCAGAAGAGGCTGAGGCCGTAGAGGAAGCTGAAGAAACACTGGCTGAGGAGGAGGCGGAAGAAGAGGCAATCCCAGAAGTTGAGGAAGAGAGAGAGGTTGTAAAAGAGGAAAAAAAGGAAATAGAGGAGGAAATTGTTGAAGAAAATTTTTATACAATACCATTACGCAGGGCATGGATCTCTCCGCGAAAGAAGAGAGCGCCAAGAGCGATGCGCATCCTTAAAAGTTTTGTTAAGAGGCATATGAAGCTCCGAACCGAAGCTGAAGGCGAGGAAGAAGCCGAGAAACTGGTTATCAGCAATGAGGTTAATGAAAGAATTTGGAGAAAAGGAATTGAAAAACCGCCGCGAAAAATCAGGGTTCGGGCGGTCAGAGACAGAGAAGGAATAGTAACCATTTACCTAGCAGAAGGAGACTGATGCTTGGCACTATCCCTTTTTAATCTTTTTGGCAACGCTAGCATAGGGGTCTACTCTCTTGCCACCGACACAACAGTGATTGTTCCCCCGCAAATCCCTAAAACCAGAGCGCAAAAACTCGGAGAATGGCTAGGGACAAAGGTTGTCATCACAACAATTGGCGAATCAGTGCTTGTAGGCGCTTTGGCATGTGCAAACTCGAACGGCATAGTTCTTCCCCACTTCACGCAAGAAGAAGAGATCGACGCTATTAAATCAGCTTCAGACATCAACATCACCGTTATGGAGACAAAAAATACAGCCTACGGAAACCTAATCTTGGCTAACGACTATGGAGCAGTCGTCGACCCTAGATTGAAAAAGAGGGACGTGACAAAGATAGAGGACACACTGGGCGTCGAAGCAGTTCCCAGCGACATAGCAGGACTGCCCTACGTTGGGTCCCTCGCCACAGCGACAAACAAAGGCGTGCTGGCCCATCCACTGCTTAGGGAGGAGGAACAAAAGATTCTGAAGGACGTTTTGAAAGTTCATGTGGATGTGGGAACCATCAACTGTGGAATACCTTATGTTTCTACGGGTCTTATAGGAAACACGTCGGGAGCGGTGGCGGGTTTCATGACCACCGGCCCAGAGATGTTTATAATAGGACATGCGCTTGACTTGGTGAGAGAGGATGAGTGAAGTCAAGGTTTTCCGAGTGATCGGTAAAATAAGAAAACCGAACTTTCAAACAGACTTTCGTAAAGAGGTTCGGGCGTTAAAACCAGAAGAAGCCGTGGAAAGGATATACATGGAGTTAGGGAGCAAACACAGAGCCAAACGCTTCCAGATTAAAATCATAAAGGTTGAGGAGATAAGTCCGGAAGAGATTGAAAGTTTCCTGGTGAGGAAACTAACCTTAGGAGAAAAAGAAGGTGTCGAGTGAAGAAGAAACCTTCCGCAGGCTGGCCGTTGAACTTCGAATCCTGGAGGGAACAGCTGAGACTCTGCAGTCAAGAGTAAATCTTGTGAACGCCGCCCTAACAGAACTTAGAGTCGCAAGCATGACCATGGACGGATTAGAGAAAGAGAAGGAAGACACATCACTTTTCGTTCCCATAGGAGGGGGTTCCTACATAAAAGCCAAACTGGAAAGCGCGGACAAGGTTATTGCAGGAATAGGAGCCAACGTAGCCGTTGAAAGAACAATAAAAGAAGCTAAAGAAAATCTAGGAAAACGCATAGCCGAGCTGGAAAAAACGAGGGCTACCCTTGGACAACAATTCGCCCAGATCGTAGGGAAAATTCAAGATGGCAGAGCTAGACTTGAAGAGATAATGACGAAACTAAGGAAAGGAGAGACAACGAAAGGTGTTCGAAAAACTAAGGAAAGGACTTAGCGGCGTAGTCAACAAGATAGTAACCACGGAGCTAAAAGTTGAGCAACTCCACCCGATTTTAGAGGATTTTAAGTTAAACCTGATCGAAAACGATGTGGCGGTGCCAGTTGCTGACCACATTTGTGGAGAGATGGAAAAGCGATTAGAGGGTATCCAAGTAAAACGACTCGAAGATCGAAAGGAAATCGTGAAAAGGAATTTGCACGAAATCTTGCTTGGAATCTTGACCGCCAGCGAAAAAATAAGTCTGTTGGAAAATGTTGAGAGAAAGCGGAAAATGAACGAGCCTTATTCAGTTCTTTTCGTGGGAATCAACGGAACAGGAAAAACGACGAGCATAGCCAAGGTTGCCAAGTTTCTCATGAGAAAGGGGTACTCTGTTGTTCTAGCCTGCAGCGACACCTACCGAGCCGGGTCCATCGAGCAGTTGGAGGAACACTCCAAGAGACTAGGCGTGCGGATGATAAAACACAAGTATGGGGCAGACCCTGCAGCCGTGGCCTACGACGCCATAAGCCACGCTAAGGCCCGCGGAATAAACGCTGTGCTCATTGACACTGCTGGGCGCATCCAGACCGACCGAAACCTCATGAACGAATTGGCGAAGATAAAGAGGGTTATAGACCCGGATGTAACCATTCTAACAGTGGATGCCCTCACCGGAAATGATGCTGTCATGCAAGCCGAGGAGTTTCATAAAAGCGTGGGCATCGACGCAACGATCTTGACAAAGGTTGACGCTGATGTGAAGGGGGGAGCGGCTCTAAGCGTAACCTATGCGACCAGAAAACCCATCGTGTTCATTGGAACAGGTCAAAAATATGAAGACCTGCAGAACTTTGATCCTGAGCAGTTTACGCAAATGATTTTGAAGTAATCTAAAGGCAACGATCTTTATCCTTTCGTCTTCAGTCAGTTTTCTCGAACCTAATGAGGTTGCCATAATTTTAAATGAACGATGTAAATCCTTTAAACCCTATCATAACAGAGGTTGCGCGATTTGACCCTTGGAAATATTCTCTTAAACTGTTTACTCGTCTTTCACAGATCGATCCTTATCTATAATACGAATCCTTATAAATTTCAAGAAGCACCGTTTGCGGTAAGAGATGGAGCTAAACTAAATGAACAATGAAAGGGTTATTCAAGTTGAAAATTTGGTGAAAATCTATCGGCTTGGCAAGGTCTCAATTCCAGCCTTACGTGGAATAAGTTTCGATGTAGCAAAAGGTGAGTTTCTGGTTGTTATGGGTCCTTCGGGGTCAGGAAAGACAACGCTTCTAAACTTGATTGGAGCCATAGACAAGCCCACAAGTGGCAGAATCTTTATTGACGGAAGAGACATTACAACCCTAGGCGAAGGCGAACTCACCAAACTGCGGAGACACAAAATTGGATTCATCTTCCAATTCTACAACCTTATACCAGCATTAACAGCTTTGGAGAACGTTGAATTACCAATTTTGACAGCGGGTGTCTCTCGAAAGGACGCTTCAAAACGCGCCTTTCAACTTCTTGAAACAGTTGGACTCGCAGAACGAGTGGGTCATCTTCCAGACGAATTGAGTGGCGGAGAACAACAAAGAATAGCCATAGCAAGGGCTCTCGCAAATAAGCCTAGCGTCATACTCGCCGACGAGCCCACAGGAGACTTAGACACGAAAACTGGCATGGAAGTTGTCCAAACTCTCTACGACACCTCGAAGAAGGAAAATGCCACTGTTGTTGCTGTAACCCATGATCCCATGATAACTGAAAGGGCTGATAGAATTCTTCAAATGAGAGACGGAAACATAATCGGAGAGAAAAGGCTGAAGGAGCTAATTTAGTTGATCTCTCTCCGAATGGCTGCCCGAAACATTTCAAGAAGAAAGTCCCGCAACATCCTAACCGTGTTTGCCATAATCTTGGGCACAGCGCTTCTGGTAGGCGTGAATATAGCAACAACAAGCGCCCTAGCAGAGTTCAACCGCTACCTGAATCGTTTCTGGGGAGAAACAGACATATTCGTTCAATATGTGGGAAACGTGCCCTTCGATGAAGGCAACGTGACAACTGTCCGCGAAGCTTCTGAGATGATTGAAAACGTTAATGCCAGAGTTGGTTCAGGGTCTATGCCTAAGAATACATCGCTATTCGTAAACAACGATACAGAGAAAACCGTTGGAATTGTAGGAATCGCCAAAGATGACTTTGAATATGCAGCATACAACATCACAGGGTCTCGAAGTGTCAATAGTCTAAATGTTGTTATAGGAGACAAAATAGCAGAAGAATATGGCGTTGAAATAGACGATGAACTCCACTTAACCATAGAAACAGATTCTGAGGTTAAAAATTACACGCTGAAGGCAATCGGCATATATTACCCTACATCGCCCACACCTTCCATTGACATTTTCATGGACCTCGAGAAAGCTCAAGAACTGACTGGGCTAAAAGGGAAAGTCAGCTTAATATTGGTGAAGATTAAAGACCCAGCGAAAGTGATAGAAACAAGAGATTTGTTGCAAGAGAAGCTGGGAGTGGAATTTGAAGTTTTAGCACCTAAAATTGAGGCGCAACAGAGTATTCAAAGGCAGCTAGCGGGCTTTCAGCTTGGACTAAACATTATGATTATGGTTGCCTTGCTGGTTTGCGGCTTTTTGGTTTTTAACACGATGTTTATGGCTGTGAAAGAAAGAACCTATGAGATAGGTGTGTTGAGGGCTGTAGGCACGTCTCGAAGACATGTTTTCCTTGTTTTTCTTGAAGAAAGTCTTCTTCTCGGAGTTGTTGGAACAGTTATCGGAATACTTGCTGGTTTAGCATTGTCCAACCTGTTTGTTTTCGTGCTAGAGCAAGCTTTCCAAATGCCCAAAATCACTGGTCTTACTCTAACTCAAGACTCGGTGATAATTGGATTGATAGGAGGATTACTAGCAGTTGTTGGCGGAGCCGTTTTTCCAGCAGTCTCTGCTTCAAGAGTGAACATACTTCAAGCTTTGAGACCAGAGATGCGTGTCAAAAGAAAAATTCCAGATTCCATCTTGTTGGTTGCTGGTTTACTCCTCTTCTTTTTTGGAGTTGCTTTAGCCTTGGGCATTTTTCCATTTTCGATACCTTTCGTGGACATGTTCCTTATACCGCTAGGACTTGTAATGTTTGCAGCCATTTCAATAAAGAAGGCATCAAAGGTTTTGGTGAAACCTATCATGCTTTTAACCAGCAGTATCGGCTTGCTTTTGTCGAAAAGCGTAACAAAGAAACTGCTGAGAAACGCCGTAAGCTTCGGCATGATAGGCATAAGCCTCGCATTCATAATCATGATGGGCGGCATAGAAGCTGGAATTGTAGATGCGGTAGAGGGCGGCGTCAAAGAAGCTCTAGGAGCTGATATCATGCTTTTGTCAAATCAAACTTTGCCTCTCGGTTTCAGAGATAATTTGACAAGTTTAGACGAAAGAATTGAGCTAGTGACTCCGATGAATATTCCGCCGCGTTTCTTTTGGACCGGAACAAAAGTCTTTCATGGAGAAAATCAATCAAGCGTTGGGGTGATCGTTATTGAGCCAGAAACGTTCTATGACGTCATAAAGTATCAATTTGTTGATTCACCCAAGCCCGAAGAAGTTTTCTCTAAACTTTCATCTAACAATGAAACCCTCATTCTTCCAGACGGTCTCGCAAATAAATTAGATGTTTCAGTTGGCAGCAACCTTACGGTTGTAACCATGTATGGATCGAAGAATTTCACGGTTGAGGGCGTCTTCACTGGAGCCGCTTTGCAGTTTATTTCTTTTGGCTTCCGTCCCATGTCTGAGTCAATAATAGTTTCTTTCAAAAGTGAAAGCGCATACTTTTATGGTGAGAGTGAAGCCATAATATTTTTTGTTAATTTGAAAGACTTTAAAGAGGAAGCTTCTGATGTTGTTAAACTAGTTGATTCTACTTATCCGCAATATGGCTTTGCTGAGCAGTCAACAACCCTCCAAGGTTTACTCGCCACGGTGAGAACACAGGTAGACGGAATCTTTTCCATATTCTACCTCATGCTCTACTTCGTCCTATTCATCTCAACCATTGGAATAGCCATAATCATGATTATGAACGTAACCGAGCGGCGGAGAGAAATAGGTCTCTTAAGGTCTCAGGGAATGAGCCGACGCCAAATTCTCGGTATGCTTCTAACAGAGGCTTGCTTTATGGGTATCATAGGATTCCTAGTAGGTTTACCTAGTGGGCTCCTTCTGCTCAAAAGTGCCATCAGCACAACAACACTCACTGGGTTCTGGTTACCCTACATAATTCCATGGTTTACAATCGCATGGGCTTTAGCCTTCGCTATCGTCGCCTCTTTGGCAGGCGCCCTTTACCCAGCTTTCAAAGCCTCGAGAATGAGCATCACGCGGGCTTTACAGCAAAGATAAAAATTGGAACTTTACGCTTCACCCAAAAGTTTTAGAAGAATTCCCTTTGCGGAGTACAACCTGTTTTCGCTTTGGTCGTAGATTATGGAGTTTGGGCTCTCCACGACGTCGCCGGTTATTTCGTAGCCTCTGTGGATGGGCATGTCGTGCATTATTAGGGCGTCACTGTCCTTCAGCAGTTCCTTGTTGACTTGATAGGGCATCATAAGCTTCATCCTTTTCTCCTTTTCTTCCTTAAACTTTGGATCGATGAAAAATTCCATGTCCACCCAGGTGTCGGTGTAAACTATGTCGCAGCCTTTCACAGCCTCCTTGACGTTCGTGGTGGTTTTGTATAGCCCGGTTCTTTTGGCTTTTTCAACGAGCTCTTTGTCGAAGGAGGATTCGTTTGCCATGGGCGTAACTGTGGTGATGTTCATTCCCACTTTGGTGCAGCCTTCGATAAGGGAGTTGCACACGTTGTTGTGAACTCCGATGTAAACGAGCTTCAGTCCCTTTAGGAAACCCTTCTTTTCTTTGATCGTCATCAGGTCGGAGATGGCTTGGCAGGGATGATATTTTTCGTCGCATCCGTTTATGACAGGGACTCTGGAAGCCCCAGCCATGGCTTTCAGGTCTGCGTTTTTCAGCAAACGCGCTATAATACAGTCGACGTTTCTTGAGAGGTATCTGGTCTCGTCTCTAATATCCGCTAAGACAAGGTTTGTCGTTCTCCAGTCCATGTAGAGGGCGTGTCCTCCGAGCTGGGTCATGGCTACCTCGAAAGAAGCCCTCGTCCTGGTGGAGGTTTTCTGAAAGATCATGGCCAAAGATTTGTCTTTTAGAGAGGTTCGGTATCGGTCTGGATTTTTCTTGATCTCGATAGACTTGTCAATTACTTCTTCAATCTGTTCTGAAGCCCAGTCTTTAAGGGTTAGTAAATGCATAGTCGACCTCAATGGCGACATCTCCCGCAATCTTCCCTCTTTTCTCCTCCTGTAGATAGACCTTCTATATAGCCCCCTATATATACTATCCAACATTCTTGACGCAGTCGCGGTGCATACCAGGCACAGTCTATTTGGAGCCTAATAACAGAGGTATGTTGAAATCAGTATTTTTTCTAAAAACGCAATTGCGCTGAAGATGGTTCTCTTTGTAGATAGACCCCCTATCTAGACTACTATATATACCATCAACATAGAAATTGGCGACGCGGTGCAGCGTTCAAATGGTGCGGGTCCGAGGCGGATAACTTTTTCTTAGAAGTTGTCGGCGCTCGCTGATCTGGAGCTTGGGTTAACATCAAGAATTTCTCTGCACCGAACGTGTGTTCCTTACTCTTTTCCTCCCCATCTCCCTATGTAGACTATGGCGACTACGCATATGAGTGTAACTATGATGGCAACTATTACGAAGTAGAGCCACTGGAACCATGTCCCACCAGTAGTTGTCAGCGGTATTCCAGCAGTGGTAAAGGCTCCAAGCACCACGTTAGTCCAGATCATACCGATGACGATGCCAAAGGCTGTGCCTAATGAAGTGCCGATGGTTTTTCGAATTTCCGCCATAGTAACCTTCTTCTCGCTCATTCCTCTTCTCACCTCCATACAGGTTTTTCGTAAGTTTCTATACAAAAACAGAAAAGTTCCCCGATTAATTCATAATTACAACAGTGCATTTCCAGAATAAAAGAGTTAAGAATAGGATAGGAAAACTAAAACACGCGAGTCCATTGTACTCTCTCTTCTCTTAATGAAAACCTTAATCTTCTAAGCCGCCCCTCCAATAAACCGTTAGGAAGACGCCAACATGATCTTAATCGTGGCCTCAACAAAAGACACCGCCGGCATGAACATCGCCCAAAGAATCATAGACCATTATAATTTTGAAAAACTTTCAGAAACCTTCCATAAAAACCCAGTGTACTCAAAAAAGGTTCAAAGTCAGGAAGTCAAAATGCTTTTCGTCAACGAAGAAATCATAAACACGCAGTTTATCACAGATTTCTTCACCCCGCAGCTACTGATCTTCGTATCTAAGCACAGCAGCGTAAGCGGCATCCCCACCCTTTCGGTTCACACCCCAGGCAACCTCGCAGAGGCCAAGCTCGGCGGACTGCCCAGAAAAGTTTCCATCTCCCCGGCAAGCGCCATGAAGGACGCGCTTTTGGAAATGTCCAGACTAAGAGAGGAGATGGAACTGGACTACGAAGTTTCCTACGAATGCACGCATCATGGGCCGTCTTTAGATGTGCCCACCATGTTCGCGGAGTTGGGAAGTTCGCCAAAGCAGTGGAGGGACGTAAAGGCAGCTGAGGCTGTGGCTCACTCTGTAATGGCCGCCGTTTCCAAAAGGTCAAGTTATCCCACTGCCGTGGGCATGGGTGGACCACACTACAACGCAAAGTTCACGAGAATTGCCTTGAGCACCCAAACGGCCTTCGGCCACATAATTCCGAAGTACGCTATTCCCCGAGTGGACGCTGAAATAATAAAACAATGCGTCGAAAGAACTAAGGAAAACGTAGAATCGGCGATCCTCGATTGGAAGGGAATTAAAGGCGCAGATAAAGACAGGTTGATCGCTGCACTGGACGAGGTCGGTGTGCCAATAGAAAAAGTCTAGCGACCCAAATGATAGAAGGAATAGGTTTATGTCTGTAGATAACTTTACATATTAGAATTGATTTTTGAAAGGTGCGAGGAACCTTGGGAGTAATGTCATTTCTTAAGTCGTGTTCAAGATTGTTGAGGCTTTCCACCAAGCCTGGTAGGAGCGAGCTCTGGCTCTCAATAAAAATATGCCTACTTGGCACCATCGCAATTGGAGGAGTCGGCTTCATCATCAAACTCATATCCTTCGCGTTACAAGGCTGATGATCATGGAAGAAGAGAAGAAGATTTCCGCAGCAGTCTTTGCCGTGCGAACCACGGCGGGACAGGAAAAAAACGTGGCAAACCTCATTGCGGCCAGGGTTGAAATGAATAAGTTGCCCATAAAAGCCATACTCGTGCCGGAAATGCTGAAAGGCTACGTTTTCATTGAAGCGGATGGACCGCACTCCATTGAAAAGGCTATAGCCGGAATCAAACACGTGAGATCCAGAGTCCCAGGAGTCGTGACGTTCCCTGAAGTTGAACGATACATTGTTGTAAAGCCGGTAATAGAGGAACTGGACGAAGACGACCTCGTCGAAATAGTGGGAGGACCCTTCAAAGGAATGAGGGCGAAAATCACGAGGGTTGACAGAACAAAAGAGGAGGTAACCCTAGAGTTGCTGGAGGCAACCTTCACCCTACCCATCACAGTACACGCGGACTACGTAAAGCTCGTCGAAAAAGCAAAGAAGGAATAACGAAATGAGCGAAAAAAAGGTCATTAAAGCACTGGTGAGCGGCGGACAAGCAACCGCTGGACCGCCACTAGGACCAGCCCTTGGACCGCTCGGCGTCAACGTCCTCGCCATTGCGAACAAAATTAATGAAATCACAAAGCATTACTCTGGCATGAAAGTTCCGGTGAAAATCACCATAGACATAGAGACAAAGGAGTTTGAAGTAAGCGTAGGAACACCCACAACCCCCGCTTTGATCGTCAGCGAGTTAGGAGTTGAAAAGGGTTCAGGAACACCGAAAACCGAAAAAATAGGAAATTTATCCATGGAACAGGTCGTGCGTATAGCCAAAGTCAAGGGCGCCGAACTTTTAGCCAAAAACGTAAAGGCTGCGGTCAAGGAAGTTTTGGGAAGCTGCCTCAGCATGGGTGTAACGGTGGAAGATAAAGATCCACGGGAAGTGCAAAAAGAGATCGATGAAGGAAAACATGACTCGTTGTTTGGAAAGGAGGAGTAACAAGCTTTTTATAACTAACTTCTATACGTCTCTGGCGCGAGGCTTCAAACATGCCACTGGACGCAAAGACAATCCTTGACGCAATAAAGGAAGCGAAGGGCAAGTCTGAAAAAAGGAACTTTGTCCAGTCCATAGAACTCGTCATAAATCTGCAGGATGTCGACCCAAAAAAGCCAGGGAGCAGAATCCAAGAACTCATTGAGCTGCCCTATTCCCTTGGAAAGGAAAACAGAATATGCGTGATCGCCTCAGGAGAAATGGCTCTAAAAGCCAAAAGGGCGGGAGCTGACTTAGTCGTCAAAAGGGGCGACCTCGAAGCCCTAATGGGCGACAAGAAAAAGCAAAGTGAACTAGCTAAGACTTACGACTTTTTCATCGCTGAGGCTCCTCTGATGCCAGTCGTAGGGAGGAGTCTTGGCGCAACCTTGGGACCAAAGGGTAAGATGCCGACGCCGATACCTCCAACAGCCAACATAGCAGACCAAATCAAGAAACATCGAAAAATGGTGTTGGTGAGGCTTAGGGGGCAACCAGTTCTTCAATGTCGTGTTGGAAACGAAAACATGCCAGATGAGGAGATAGCTCAAAACGTTCAGGCGGTTATTAGAAGGGTCGAAGGAAAACTTAAAAGAGGGATCAAAAACATTAGGTCGATCCACCTGAAAACCACCATGGGTCCACCAGTCAAAGTGAGAACGTAGGAGAAGCCCATGTCACTCCGCCAAACAACGTTGGTAAAGGCTGAAGCGGTCGAAGAAATAAAGAGCCTTGTACAGCAATACAAGGCAGTTGGAGTTGCCGGTCTGCAAAAGGTTAGGGCTGCCCAGCTTCAAGAGTTGAGGAGAAAGCTGGAGAAAAGCGCCCATCTCCGCGTTGTCAAAAACACCATAATAAAAAGGGCGATTGCTGAATGCAAAGGAAAACCTGGAATTGAAAACCTGGAAGAACACCTAGGCGGATCCAACATCTTCCTCTTCACCAACCTCAACCCCTTCAAGCTCGCGCTTCTCCTTGAAAAGAGTAGGATGAAAACAACCGCGAAGGCCGGAGATATAGCTGCCTTCGACGTGATCATACCGGCTGGAAACACGGGGCTTCCGCCAGGCCCCATCATAAGCCAATTCACCGCCGTGGGGTTGCCCACGAGAATAGAGGCTGGGAGCGTTTGGGTGTCTCGCGACACCTTGGTGGCGAAAAAGGGGGACATCATAACAGCGAGACTTGCGAGCGTGTTGTCGAAGCTTGGTATAAAGCCTGTGGATGCTGGGCTTACCATGAAGGTTGTTTATGACGAAGGACTAATTCTAACCGAAGAACAACTGCGAGTAGATTTGGATGAGTTTCGGCGAAGCATAGAGGGAGCTCATGCCTATGCGTTCAATCTGTCGCTGAAAGCCGCGTATCCATTTCCAGAGAACATCGCCTTCCTTCTTCAAACAGCCCATCATGAAGCCTACAAGCTGGCGTTAAACGCTGGCATACCGACCCGCGACACGATAGCCGACCTCGTTAGAAAGGCTCATACGGAAATGTTAAGTTTGAGTTCGAGATTAGCTACGGTCAGTGAAAAAGCTGTATCCGTAAGCTCGGTTCAGAAAAGTTGAAAAGGCAGTATGGTAGAAAGGATGGGGGGAAAGAATATGGAATACCTATACGCCGCAATGCTCCTACACAAAGCTGGAAAGAAAATCAACGAAAAGAATCTAAAAGGAGTGCTCACAGCCGCGGGCATAAACGCAGACCCTGTCAGACTAAAAGCCCTCGTGGCTTCCCTAGCTGAAGTCGACATCGACGAAGCAATCAAAACCCCGCCAGCGTTCCTAACCCCAACACCAGCACCTACCGCTCCCGCACCAGCCCCAGAGAAAAAACCAGCAAAAGAGGAGAAGAAGAAAGAAGAAGAGGAGAAAGCAAAGGAAGAAGCCGCAATGGAAGGCCTCGGAGCCCTGTTCGGATAACGGCGCGGGAAGACTGTTCCAAAGGCAGTGCATTTTCACGGCGTCATCTCCTTTTTCAAGAGGGGTTACAACGAACAAATATGCGCATTGAAAACTGATTGGCCGTGCGATGGCTGAAGATGGGTAAATATTATTACTCTGAAACTGAATTAAAATATCGAAAGATTTTTATAGAACTTACTTCCATTCACGTTTTTGTAAAAGTTGGAGGTGCGCGGTGGTCACGAGTTAACTCCTTTCTCTCTCAGCAAGTTGCTGATTTTGGCCAGTTGCGCACCACCCAATTTTTACGTCGCGTCTCTTATAAAACTTGTATTATAGTTGCAACCATACTAGTGATGTTTGAGTAGCCGAATCCGTTGAAGATTAGAGAATTATGGGCGCAAAGAGTAGGAAAGAAAAGGGGGAATTTTAGGTTACGTTACGCAACACTTTAAATCTCTCCTTGAACTTCTACTTTTGAAGTCACTTGGTTTCGTGTCTGTTGGAGGATGAGGGTTGAGACGATTTCCAAAGAGTGAGTATCATGTTCCCTTCTTCGACGAGTCTGGATACGTTCGAAAACACTGCCCAATTTGTGGCGAATACTTTTGGACACAAAATCCAGATCAGAAAACTTGCGAGGAATCAACCCCTGAAGGTTGCGCACCCCTAACTTTTATCAATAACCCACCCACTCGCAGACGTTACAATTTTCAAGAGATGCGAGAGGCTTTTCTCTCCTTTTTCGAGAAGCACGGGCACGTAAGGATTAAACCGTATCCTGTTGTGGCTAGGTGGAGAGACGACCTCTACTTTACCTCCGCAAGTATCGTCGACTTTCAACCCTACGTTACGAACGGGATAACTCTGCCGCCGGCTAACCCCCTGGTCATAAGCCAACCCTGCATCAGATTTGTGGACGTGGACAACGTAGGACCAACCTTCGGTCGACACCTAACCATTTTTGAGATGGGAGGACACCACGCCTTCAACTACCCGGAAAAAGAAGTCTACTGGAAAGACCAAACCGTGCGATACCACCACGAGTTTGTAACAAAAGAGCTAGGAATAAAATCTGAGGAAATCGTTTACAAAGAGGACGTTTGGTCAGGCGGTGGAAACGCGGGACCAGACCTTGAAACGGTCGTCCGAGGGCTAGAGCTTGCCACCTTGGTTTTTATGAAGTTTAAGGTGGTTGACGATGATTTCATTGAACTGCCCATACGAACCGTTGACACGGGATACGGCATCGAAAGGTACACCTGGCTTTCGCAAGGCTCTCTCAGCTGCTTCCACGCAGTGTATGGTCCCATTCTGGACGAAGTTTTGAAGATGGCGGGCATAAGCAGAGTTGACAACAAACTGCTGGCGAAGGTAGCGGAAGTTTCTGGCGCAATGATCCTGAAAAAAGTTGCTGACCGAACAGAGGTTCGAAAAAAGGTTGCAGAACGGGTTGGAATAAGCCTTGACGAACTCAACAAGACGTTGATTCCAGTCGAAAATGCCTTCGCCGTTGTGGATCACACCAGGTGCCTAGCTTTCATGCTTGCCGAGGGAATCGTGCCTTCCAACGTTCGTGAAGGATACTTAACTAGGCTTATGCTTCGCAGAACCTACCGCCTACTTAGGATGCTCGCAATCGAGGAAAAACTGCTTGACATTATTGACTTGCAGATTGCTTCTTGGTCGCGAGATTTTCCACGCCTAAAAGAGATGCGAGATAACATACTAGAAATCCTCTCGGTGGAGCAGGACAAGTTCAAGCAAACCCTCAAAAGAGGACGCCTACTTGTGAAAAGAATAACTCAAGATTTAAAGGCAAAGGGGCTCTCCAAAATTCCAAAAGAAACATTGATAGAACTCTATGACTCCCACGGTCTTCCGCCAGAGGTGGTTGAGGAAACAGCTAAGGGTGAGGGATTTCAGGTGAAGGTACCTGAGAACTTCTATGCAGAGGTTGCCGAGAGACACGTCCAGGCGCCTCCACCGCGGGAAGTGGAGAAAATAGAAGGGCTAGAAGCCTTAGTTTCAGACCTTCCCGAGACTAGGATGCTCTACTATGAAGACGCGTACCTCAGGGAATTTGAAGCAAAGGTTCTTCGAATCTTAAAGGATAAGTACGTTGTACTGGAAAAAACAGCGTTTTATCCTGAGGGAGGAGGACAGCCAGCGGACCACGGTTATCTAGAATTTGACAGAAACCGGTCAGAGGTTGTGGATGTCCAAAAAATCGGAAACGTCATCGTTCACATCATAAAGGGTTCTGTGCCTAAAGAAGGAGGCAAAGTAGTTGGAGCCATCGACTGGGAACGGCGAAACAGCCTAATGAAGCATCACACCGGGACCCACGTTCTCATGGGAGCTGCGAGACGCGTACTCGGAGAACATGTCTGGCAGGCTGGAGCGCAAAAAGACGTTGAGAGGACTAGGCTTGACATCTCCCACTTCAGGCGACTAACGCTGGAGGAAATACATGAGATTGAAAGGCTGGCAAACCAAGCGGTGGCACGGAACATACCAGTTGAAACAGCCTGGATGCCTCGAGAAGAAGCAGAAAAACGCTACGGTTTCAGGCTATATCAGGGAGGAGTGGTGCCGGGAAGAGAAATTCGCGTCGTGAAATCTGGAGACTGGGAAGTTGAAGCCTGCGGAGGGACCCACCTGAAAAACACGGGAGAAATAGGGTTCATAAAAATCGTTCACACAGAAAGAATTCAGGACGGCGTTGAAAGAATCGTGTTCAGCGCGGGGCTCCCAGCCCTGAAAGCCGTACAGGAAAAGGAGAAATCGCTGTGGAAAATTTCCGAGTTACTAAATGCACCTATCGAAAAACTGGAAGAAGCCACGAAACGCCTCGTCAGAGAATGGAAAGACGCTCGACGTGAAAGGGCGCGTCTTATCGAACAAATTGCCGTCAGCGACAGAAAACTAGAACTCAGAGTAGCGAAGCCAATTGATGGAATAAAATTTGTGAGGCAAGAGTTTGAACAGCTTGATGTTGACCTCATGGTCAAAACAGCCAGCGAACTGGTTAAAAGGAATCCAGAAATGGTTGTTGTATTCCATGGAGCCGACAGAAAAACTGCAAGAATTGTGGTGATGGCTGGGAAAGAAGCGGTAAACCGTGGCGTAAACTCAGCTGAAATCGCAGGTGAGGCGGCATCTGTGTTAGGGGGCGGAGGTAGTGGCAGACCTGACTTTGCTCAGGGAGGCGGAACCTTGGTCAAGAAGATGTCAGATGCGTTAGTGAAGGCTGAGGAAATCGTAAGAAAACAGCTGGAAAAAAGAGCAACAGATTAAGTACATATGGAGAATAGTTCTATTTTTCAGGTGGAACTTTTTCTTCCTCTGTTTCAGCCTCAGCGAGGAATTTGCCACGTTTCTTCTTCCTTACTGTACGAAGGTCATCACTACGCTTTGTAATTTCTTCAATGGTTTTTCGATATTCAGAGTCCACTTTATCTTTCAACCGCTCAAATTGTGAAAAGTGAGTTGAAGTCTCCATAGCTAATGCTTCATAAGTATCACAATCTATATTGTGTCTTGCATTTTCACCGTGAAACCTCAGCCATCGGAAAATTGGTTCAACATCCTTCTTCCAGTCTGGTATTCGCTTACGAAATGCTTTTTCAAATCGTTTCCTAAAGTTTTTCTCGATACTCGGATTGTACAAACTGTCACCCTACAATGCATGCATCTCGGTATTATCTACCTCTGTTTCCCCTGCATCTTTTATATTTCCGGCTTTATTTTTAGTTTTCTTACTAGGTAAATGGTTGTAGCTATGGTTGTAACTATGAAGAAAATTGTCATCAGTATGAAAACATACATTAAGTTTCTAATGTTAGCCAATTCGGTCTTCAAAGAATCAATTTGTGTTTGCAGAGTAGGCGAAAGAGTAGGCGAAGTTACTTCAAAGGTTAGTTGATAAGTCTCAGACTCATCGAAAATTTCTGATTCCATAACTGTGGCATTCACTTTCCATTGTCCAATTTCATCAGGTACAAAGCAATCTTCAAACTGTCCACTTAGGTCGGTAACAACTCTTCGCTCACGTATCCCAGTGTGAGGTGATATATACTTCAATTCCACGATTGCGTTCTCTATTGCAGGAGCTATTCCATACTTACTGTAATAATCAAAAGGTACGGGTAAGACAGTAAGTTCTACTTTGCCATATACTCTAACCTCTTCTCCCTCTTCAATGGTTGAAGGTGTCCAAGCAGTTGGAGGTGTAGAAGGCATAAGATGCATCTGGCTAATTGTAGTTTTGAGTTTCGTGTAAGATACTATCAGTATTGGTTCATTAGGATCAAAAGAGAATTCCCTTGAGTAAACATCGAATGATACGGTCTTATTCAAGGGTTCCCACATATATGAGCCAACAGTTAACGTTTTTCTCCCTTCTTCCAAAGCAGTTGAAAGAAACCATGTTACATCAATCGAGAAATAGTTACCCCATGTTATACTAAAATCCTCAATAAGCCCCCCGCTTATATAATCATGGAGATATGTTTCGAAGTAGTTCCATGTAACGTTTTCTTCCGACCAATTATCATTTCTAAAGTAGTTTACTCCGACACTGCATTGCAAAGGACTGACTATACGGTATTCGACGTTTAACAGTATTTGAGCTTTTATTGGAACCATTTTAGGGATTTCAACATTTGAAACATCAAACTTCATTAGAACCCAAGAACTCTGATTTCCTTTGTAAGTAAGACTATCACTTTTCCCGTAATTGGCGTTTGGATTATCCACATCAATCCATGTGTCTGCAATAGGCTGTAACCTATATAACGTAACCTCTTTTTCCTCTGAAGTGGAATCTACACTTGTACCAGACATGTACATGAATGAAGAGAAATTAATCAACAGAATTATAAGGAGAAAGTACACAAAGCATTTAGTTCGGTTCAAGTGCTTCACCAACGCCACAAATTTATCAAGTGCTTCAAATAAATGCTTTACTATCATCAAAAAACACGACATTCATCTTCAGTCTTGTCGTCATCGTGGAAAATCTCCACCTGCAGTTAACTTGCCAATGGAAGAACATAACAAATTAAAGCAAGTTCGTTCCATTAGTTGGCGGTGCTAAGTATGAGGGATAGTTTTCTCTCCAGAGACTAACAAAACTTTTAATTCTCAAGGCGCTCCAATGGCTGTCATGGAAGTTTTAAGGCAGATCGAAGAAAAGTGGAGAAAAGCATGGGAAGAAGCTAGGATTTTTGAGGCTGATCCAGATGCAACTCGAAGAAAATGTATGGTTACTTTCCCCTTCTCCTACATGAACGGCCCACTACACGTAGGACACGGCTTCACAGCCACCCGCGTTGACGCCTACGCCCGATTCAAAAGAATGCAAGGCTACAACGTCTTGTTTCCTTGGGCCTGGCACTGGACCGGCGAAACCATAGCCGGGGCAAGCGAGCGAGTGAAAACTGGAGACGAAGATTTCATCCGAGCCCTAAGGGAAATCGACGGTGTTTCAGAGGAAGATCTGAAAAAGTTTGTTGACCCGGCTTATATGGCTTCATACTACACAAAGGAGAGCCGGGAAGCCGTAAAGCGCATGGGTTTTTCGATAGACTGGAGAAGGGAATTTACCACAACTTCCCTATGCCCAACTTTCAGCAAGTTTATCGAGTGGCAATGCGAGCGGCTTCGAGAAAAGGGGTACATTATCAAGGGAACATATCCGGTGGTTTGGTGTCCCCACGATGAAAGCCCCACAGGGGACCATGACCGCCAAGTTGGGGAGGGAGTCGCACCCGAAGAATACACGCTCATCAAGTTCAAAATGGACGATGCATACCTTCCCGCAGCCACCTTCAGACCCGAAACCATCTACGGCGTAACAAACATGTGGGTACACCCCGACGCCGACTATGTTAAAGCCCGCGTCAACGGCGAGCAATGGATCATCAGCGAGATTGCAGCCAACAAACTGAAAGAACAGAGAAGAAATGTCCAGATCATCAGCAGATTCAAGGGCAGAGAAATCATCGGAAAACATTTTGTAAGCCCCGTCAGCGACAGAAAAATGTTAGTCCTGCCAGGATGGTTCGTAAGCCCCGCAAACGCAACTGGAGTCGTTTACAGCGTCCCCGCCCACGCGCCTTATGATTGGGTGGCCTTAAGAGACTTGCAGGAAAAGCCTGATTTGTTGAAGGAGTTTGGTATCGACCCTGATGAGGTGAAGAAAATAAAATCTATTTCCATGATTCGCGTGGAGGGCTTCGGGGAATACCCAGCCATTGAACTGGTGGAACGAATGGGAGCGAAGGATCAGTATGACCCTAAGGCTGAAGAAGCAACGAAATTGCTTTACAAAAAGGAGTTCCACAGCGGTGTGTTGAAGGACATCTGCGGAGAGTATTCCGGCAGAATGGTCTATGAAGTAAAGGAAAGTTTGATTCGAGACTTTAAGAAGAAGGGCATAGCAGATTCCATGTACGATTTGCCCCAACCAGTCGTCTGCCGGTGTATGACCCCCTGCATAGTTAAGGTCCTCGAGGAACAGTGGTTTCTAAAATACTCAGATGAAGCTTGGAAGGAAAAGACCAAGGAAGCGCTGAACCAAGCCAAAATCTATCCCGAATCGGCAATACAGTGGTTTCTCAACATCATCGACTGGCTAAGGGAGTGGCCCTGCGCAAGAAAAACTGGTTTAGGCACGCCGCTACCCTGGAGCCCAGGTTGGATCGTGGAAACGCTTAGCGACTCAACGGTTTACATGGCCTTCTACACGATAAACAAGCACATAAGACAACATGACATAAAGGCGGAGCAACTGACCGGCGATGTCTTTGACTACCTGTTCTATGGCAAAGGCAACATCGAAAAAATAGCTGAGAAATCACGAATAAGCCGCGAAGTCCTAGAGGCGATGCGAACCGAGTTCCTATACTGGTATCCATTTGACCTAAGAATCTCAGCCAAAGAGTTGGTTCCAAACCACCTAACCTTCTGCCTCTTCCAACACGTAGCGCTGTTTCCAGAACACCTGCCCAAAGGCATAGGCGTAAACGGCGTTCTAAGCGTCGAGGGGAAGAAAATGTCAAAGTCGAAGGGCAACTTCGTAACCCTGAGAGGCGCCATAGACCAATACGGAGCAGACGCCACACGCTGCGCGTTACTGCTGGGCGGAGAAGGAATGGACGACCCAGACTGGAGAAGAGAAAACGTGAGGGACGTTAGGGGCAAGCTTCAAGGCTTCTACAACCTAGCCAACAGCATAATCGAAACGGCAAAAGAAGAGAAATTTGGCCATCTAGAGGAATGGCTGATCAGTGTGCTTCAAAACCGAATAAAAAAAGTGACAGAAAGCATGGAGACACTGAAAACCAGGACAGCCACAGAAAACGCGCTCTTCGAGGTTTGGAACGACTTCCGTTGGTACGTTCGAAGGAAGGAAAGAACAGACTCGAAGGTTCTGAAAGACGCTCTGAAGATTTGGATACGCTTGCTTGTCCCCTTTGCACCATACATCTGCGAGGAAATATGGAACAAAATTGGAAAAGAAGGCTTTGTTTCCTTGGCTGAATGGCCAGTATACGATGAAAAGAAGGTTAACCTGAGAGCCGAGGAGACTGAAAGTTTAATTGAAAGCGTATTGGAAGACACTTCGAACATACTTCGAGCGACAAAAATGGTGCCAAAGAAAATCTGCTACTATTCCGCCGCGCCATGGAAATGGAAGGTCTACTTGACGATGCTTGAAAAGGCGATTTCCACCAAAGTTGTCTTAAGCGATTTGATGAAGGAACTGATGACGGATTCGGACCTGAAAAGGATAGCGGAAAAGGTTGCCAAATTTGCCAGCCAGGTCATTGAAGAAATTAACAGGATGCCCAATGACAAGAAACATAGACGATTAAAAGTTGGAGCTGTGGACGAGAGCCAAGCGCTGAAGGAGGCTGAAAACTTCTTCGAAAGAGAATTCAACGCAGAAATCTACATCTATCGCGAGGATGATCCGCAACGCCACGACCCGAAGAAAAAGGCCGCATTAGCCAAACCCTATCGCCCTGCGATTTACATAGAATAACGAAGAAGATATCAAACAAATCGTTGCTCCCGGAAGAAACAACTTAAAATGAAAGGTTATATTTTGGCAATTCCAAGACTATGACGGCTTAGGGGCCCGTGGCCTAGTTTGGATAAGGCGTCGGCCTTCTATTGCGGAAGAAGGGGAAAGCCGAAGATCCGGGGTTCAATTCCCCGCGGGCCCGCCACTTTTAGGTGCAGATACTTTTGTTAACGGCCGTTCTCAAACTCTCCAGTCAAACCAACAAGCGCCTCTAGGTGAAGAATTAGAGGTAGGATCTCTAAATAAGCAGTTTTAAATTATCGTTCTTGTTGTTTCAATTGGCAAAAAGTCTTGTGTGCAATGTTGAGAAGTTATACAATTTGTTGGAGCCTGAAATGAACGCCAAACTTGAAGAACTGCGAAGGAAGATAGTCAAGCTTGAAAAAGAAGCTAGGGAATTGAAACGTCTTAAATCCGGTTGCGACGACGCCAGAAATTTCCGAAAAATGGTTGTTAAGGAGAGAGCTGCGTGCGCGCGCGCATTTGCAACTTCCGGGTTACCACAACTTTATAGATTAGGAAGAGGACGTATAGAAAATATATCGCTGCGAATAGGTTGTGAAAGAATGTTAGTTTTCCTATTTTGCTCCAGTAGAGCGGGATAATCCACATTCGCCAATGGATAACTTCAACGGAGGTAGATGCTTGAATATTCGCTTGGTTGCCGACAACGCCAGAAACAATTTCGGAAGCGCCTTTCCACGTTGATATTAAGTCGTAACGAATTATGATGTTCCACAGAAAAAGGTAGATTAAAGGAGAGAATAAAGGAATAATTTTTAAGACTTTCATCTTAGCCGGTGAAGTGCTCCTGCGGTTTACGCACCTACGCTTCTCTTTTTCAGACATTTCAACTCTCAACGCAAGCCAGTATCTTCTATCACAAATAGGTTATGAAGTGAAAATCAATATTCAAAATCAACTTTTTAAATTCATAACTTATTTTAGTAGACTAGATCAGCTTACGTTCGGGTGAGAAACCTAATGCTTTCACGTTCCAAAGAATCGAAAAAGATTGGGGCACACGCTAGGCGCAAAAAATGCGCGCGCGCGCGCGAAAAGCGCGAAGAAAGATTCAGTTTTGAGTCGCTTAAGAAATATTGGATGTTCTATGGAATACTTGCTTTTCTAACTACAACCTTATCGCTTTATCCCTCATTTGTCTCAGACCTTTTCTCGCTGGTCTACTTTGTTGCATACGTTACTTCGATAGGTTTAGCTTTCATAATGGTTGTCATGTTTCTTACAAAAAACTTAAAAAATAATAAGACCAAACGGTAAGGGTGATGTAGCTTTGAGTAGAGTTAAATATCTCGGATTAATTGGATTAATAGTTGTTCTGGTGCTTTTGAGTTTCGTTGTCGCTTATTGGTTAGGTTTGAATGAGGGGCTTTCTTTTTCTCCTGGAAGCGCAACTAAACCTTCTGGACGAGTCACAGTGATAGGCCGCCATCCGAACGGAACCGTATTTTACTATTATACAACACCCAACGCAATCATGACCATAGGAAGCACGTACATCAGAGACATTTTAGGGTGGGCCAATGTAACTGAGATGAACGCGACAATAAGCATATCTCTAAGCGCAGACCCTGGTCCCCAAAAAGATTGGACTAAACTTCAAAGCGAAATAACGGGTTCTGGACTAAAAAGAGCTGGTGATGGAACAGTTTCAGTAGTAAACAGCACAGCTTACAAAGTTGAGAAAAAATGGACAGCTAATGAATCGGCAACAGTAAACTGCACAGGGCTACATTGGTCATCAATTTCGAATAGCGACAATAACATGTTAGCTGCAGCTTCAATAGACCTGGTATCGCTAATAGCGAACGACCAGTTGACAGTTACATGGACAGTCCACATTCCAGACGGATAAACTTAATTTCCTAGATTGTTTGTTTTCTCATTTCGAGATTATAAGTTTTAATGTAGATTTTAAATTCATAACTTCTTTATCGTTTAGCATTCTGCATTTTACATATGTCTAAGAGGTCTCTGAAAGCCAAAGCTTTAACTGTCTTGCTAATTCTTATATCGCCTTTATTTACTTCTTTGTTTATTTCTCCAGCGAAAGCTAGTCCAGACATTTACTATCCTATCCAAAACGGAGACTTCTATTCAGGCTCTTCTAACTGGAATTTTATTCTAGTTTCTGGTTCAGGTGTTGATGGTGGGTGGGAAAACACTAGTAGAAGTGGTGGTTCCGTCTATACTCAGGGGGCAACTAAGGCATCGGGACAAGGTGACTGGAACCAGACATTCAACGTCAACTCAACGGTAATAAGCGGCTTAACATCTGCAAATCTAACCTTCGCTTGGAATGTAACGGCGGCTTTTCCGAAAGTTACTTCTTTAGTTTTAAAAGTGGCTTTAATACATCCAAATGGAACGCATATTGAAGTATGGAATCATCCTGTTACGGAAACAGAACTTTGG
>JREQ01001121.1_pt1 | contig 24674 bp, 38 predicted proteins | sample 210151 | NCBI WGS metagenome assembly JREQ01 (sample SAMN03019617, study PRJNA260268) | marine sediment metagenome | biome: Marine; feature: Sediment; material: Clay; isolation source: clay from marine sediments 31 meters below sea floor depth collected from... | place: New Zealand: Canterbury... | reverse complement strand
GGGGCCACCAAGTGAAGGAGAGGAACGCTGGTCTATAAGTGATGGCAAGCCGGTGAAAGACCCTGAAGGTGAATATACCTTCAGCCAGGCATTGAAGGTGGCTGCCGTGGAAAAAGCTAAGGGCAGCAGTGACCCGCTTGCTATTTTCAAATGGATGAAAGAAGAAGGTCTTCTGACTGGCAATAAAGGCGATGATTTTATGAGCCAATTCACGGCTGAGTTAGCACATAAATCGGTAGAGGGTCTCGTTGGCAACAAGTCTGGCTCCTCGGATGTAGAAGCTTTAAGGTCAGAACTCGGAACACAAATCAACTCTCTAAGGCAAGAATTAAAAGAAGCTACTGACCCTGTAGCCTCTGCCAGGCGGGTCAAGGAAGTATTCGATGGCTTCAAGACACTGAATCTCATTCCTGAGCCAAGTACCGGTGGAACGTCCGTTGATGTGGATAAAGCCAAGTATGCCCATGATGAAAAGATGGCACAAATCGAGGCTGATAGTGAACATAGCGAGAGATTGACTGCTCTTGCTGAAAAAACAACTAAAAACGTAGGGCGTGGGATAGGAGAGGATATGCGCCGCGGGCATAAAGGAAGCCCAGGCAGCACCACTACTTTAGACCGCATCAAGTGCGACGATTGTGGCACTGAGTTCGTAGTCCCACCAGAGGCCATGGAGAAAGGTGTGGCCACATGTCCCAAATGTGGAATGGTGTATAAAGGCGAGAAGTGAGGGCTAGGGAAAAACAGAGGCTGCGGGAAGGAGCATATATCGGCGGGTTAGTGCTTGAAGTTGTTAATAGGGTTTCCAAGATTGTGGGCAGACGGCAACCTGTTCCTTCTAAAATCATTTATCGGTTATATCGCTTAGGCAGGATGTTAAGATGAGCAGATTGGCCAGAGCTGGGAGGATCCTGGCTATGAGCTTTGGTGATGAGATCGCCATTGGGATATTTCTGGGACTCCTCGAGGGTGTAACCCCTGAAGAAGCCTATGAGTACATAAAGAGCAACCACTCATGTATAGACGAATTTCCGGAGGAAGCCTGGCAGAACTTTCGTCAGCAGACCCAGGCACTCAATGTTAAGCTACCAAATGCGGAGCAAATTCTCGATGCTCTGAAGGAAGATCGCCTTGACCTGGCAAGCATAATCATAAACACCCCTGGCGGCAAAAAGTGGCTTGAATCAGAGATTGAGAAAGCTAAAGATAAACTAGAGTCATAAAGGAAATACGCATACTTATCTTTTAAGGAGGGATACTATGAAGGTTTGGGGGGTTCTAGCAACTATTTTACTCATCTTCTCGCTCTGTCTCAACGTGTGGTATTATTCGGAGACAACGAACCTCAATGCTTACACCAGCAGCCAGTTAGGTTACACATCTTATTCCGAATATGAGCTACCCCCTGAGACAATGACGCACCTGCGGTCCAACATTAGCGGGTTGGTAGCACAAAACCAACAACTTCGGGTTGACAGGGAAAGATTACAACAGCAAGTTTCCTTACTTAAAGAGGAGAATCGGCAATATGAAGCCCAGCTTCTTCAAATTAAGGAGGAGGCAGAAAGAGCACAACGCATGGGCATATTTAGTTCACTACTAACCTTGATCCTCTCTCTGTTTTAAAAGCTGGCTTAAATGACTTCTGCTAGAATAGAAGCATGGATATCGAACATGTAAGGCAATTGATTTTAGAGCTCGATATTGATGATCCAGCTTTCGAGAATACGAGATTTGAGATTGCTGAACTTCCTCCTTTAGATGGTCGAAAAACACTAGGCTGTTTTTATCCTGAGGAAAACCTAATAGTTATTTCTCCAGAAGCTAATGAGGGCGTGGCACTCCATGAATTAGGACATTGCCACAGTTTTTTCTACTATCACAATTTAAGTGAAGGAGCGGCTGAGAGCTTCAGAAAAGTCTACCAGGGCAACCACAATCCTTATCATTCCAGTTCGTTGCCCTTCTACGCCTTTTGTGCTACTTTAGGAGCGGTTATCGGTCTTGGCTTAGGAATAAGGTAAACTGGTTTTTGATTTAAGAGCAAAATAAGCTATAGTTTGTAAAGAAAGGGTCGGGCGCTTTCTAAGATGGAAAGTCGACCCTTTTTCTTTCTCAGAGAGCACCCGACAAAAGGAGGTGGAAATGGCCTATAGTCAAGATAAATCGCTAGTCCCTGTATCACAGACACAGCTAACTTGGCGAAGAGTTGGCAAAAGAGAGCCAGTCGCATATCCTGAGGTCACCATCCCTACTTGGTTATTCGCCAGCTTTATTGGCCTAGTAACCGGAATGATCGTAGGTCCTGCAATCATGTCAACGACCAAGGCAGGAAGCGAGAGGCTGGCAGAATTAAGCAGGCGGTATATAGCAGGGAAGTAAAGGAGATAGCTTGGCATACAGGCTTGTAAAGGATTTCATTTATCCTCTGGGCGAGACCTATGAGGGACCAGGAGTTTTATCAACCTTCGAGTTCGGGACTCCTGCTGGGGTAATTGCTGATGTGATTGCAGATAGCATGATCGCTGGCTTTGAGGAAAAATGCCTGGAGGAAGGCCTTCATATATTGAGAATGAGGGTATGGGCTGATACCGCCCCAATCCTAGAGACTAAGTTTTACACTGAATTTAGCTGCTTCTCAGCGGAGGTGCACTCTCCTGTGCCACCACTGGTTGTAGCTGCCCTTACGAGAATAATACAGGCCTTGCCCGCAATCATTCTGGCAGTGGTCCTTTATCTTATGATCCGAACGATTAAAGATATAGCTTATTCTCCGGCAGGAAAAGAATTTGCCGAAGCACTAAAATGGATAGGAATTGGGCTTGGAATAATTGGTGGTAGTATGATAGCAAGCAAACTATTGCCGAAGAGGGCAAAGGAAAGGACATGAGCGTTTGGGTTAAAGATAAATCCGCCATTGCTTATCCTGGAGAGGCTACGGAGGACAATATTGTTTACAGCGGGTACATTGTCAAAGCTGTCTCTCTCTTGGCGGAAGGCTTTGCTCCTGGTGAGGAGGCCATGTTACACCTTGAAGGACATGCAGAGAGGATAGGCCCGGGGTATAGCGCTTGGTTTTCTTGGGCCACAACCTATAAAGTGTTTAAATCCGATGGGACTCCCTTAACCTCAAAGACTATACACCACTGGATTGCCCCTTGGACCACCCACGATTACGCTGATGACAGATTTGATATCGGACTGGGCTTGATGCCCGAAACGCCTCTCTATGGTTATGGTGAGCTCTGGGTCGGTGGCAGCCCGGACGTTTTAGTGGATACCAAGGATTTCGTTATACCGTTGCTTGGAGAGGCACCGGAGAAGAAAGTCCCTTGGGGATGGATAGCAGCTGGTGGAGGTCTCCTGGCATTGGGTCTAATAATTAGCGCGAGGAGGTAAAAGAGATGATTTATAGTGAAAAATCCATAGAAAACCCGAGAAATGCTGTATTAGTTGATAGAATCGTAGTCTCCTTTCCCGGTGAATTAGTAGACACATGGGAGGGTCCTATTGCCAGCATCGGAATGCCTCCTGTTGCTGGGGAAATTATAGAAGTCGAATTTTGGGACAGTGCTGCCGGGCAGTTCATTTCATCTCCTCCAGAGGCAATTTACGGGGACCAGATAGGCATTTGTGCCCGTGTCCGGAATACAAGTGATATCACCCAAAATATGTGGCTTCAGCACCGCTACTATGACAGTAATGGCAACCAGATTTATAACGCAGCAGGGGTAGGTGCCGGCGTTTATGCTGGAGCCTATATGTGGTTAAGTAGACTAGGTGGCGATATGCGCCTTGTGGCGCTTAAGGAGGGCTGGCCAACAGGAAACTACACTGCTATATTGGAGCTGTGGGCCGAACCATATTAAAATGGCTTTAGTCGATACTTGGGAAAACAAAATTGCACAAGTTATTGGCCTTGGGCCTGAGGTTGCATTAGATCCTGGGGTTTATGGCTATCGTGCTGTTGACGGCAAATGGCAGTATTTCTATGAAGAGGATTTTCCCATTCCCTTTGAAATTGATGATAAAGCCCGTGCCTATGCTCTCTTTACAGCTCCTGCTGCTGACACCTATGCCGGTGACGCCGAGCTTATTGACCCGGATGGAGACCCAAGGGGAACTGTTTATAGTGACTTTTATGGTCACTTAGAAGCTGGAGGCGTAGCTCAAGTATTTTCTGATCTTGTTACCATTGATAAGAAAGGCACCTGGAAAGTCCATTTTGTAATAAGACTTCCTGAAACAGAGGAAGTTTTAGTTGAAGGGACTTGGGACGCTATAGCTGTTGAGGTGCTCCCACCCCCACCCCCAAAGCCCTTCCCTTGGCACTGGCTTGGAATTGGCGCTGGAACTCTGGGTTTGATATTATTGGCGAAGCCAAAGAAGAAAACTTGACATCTTCTTGATGCCTTTTTAAACTATATAAGACTAACTTAAGAAAGGGTCGGACGCTTTCTAAAGATAGGAAGCATGGGGGTCCGACCCTTTCTCTTTCTACCTAGAGCGCCCGACCCAAGGAGGTACTGATTATGGCTAATTGGGTAAAAATCGGGGGCGATGTAGGGGTAGGAGCTGGTGCTGGTGCTTTGGGTCAATTCATCACCGATAAGGACGCCGAGAGAGCTACGCCGCCAAAATGGTATGAGGAATATGGTACCTATTACAATTACGGCTTTCCTCTCATCTCAATTCTGCTTGCTGCCTTCGGCGTAATTAGGGGCGACTGGGAAACTCGGCTCATCACGGCTGGTGCAACGCTGGCTGGTGGCAAGGGATACAGACAGATAAAGGCTGCTGCCCCAGCAGGCTACCGCAGGTGGACCAGGGACGCTGAGCTTAGAAGGCAGAGAGAGGAAGCTAGGCGTAGAGCTGCTGGAGGTGGCGGAGGCGGCAGAGGTGGTGGAAGCGTGCTTGAATTCTAAGCGCGGAGAGTGAACTCCGAATTAGAAATGAACTATAAGGAGGAAAGATGGAACATTTTGAGTTAAGAGTCTTAGCAGATTACCTGCACGAAGAGACACAGACAAAAAACACCTGGGCAAAGCCAACAGCAAAAGCTGTTGATGGGGAGCTCGAGAGGGATGAGGTAGCGGAGGTCATTCTTGCCGAAATCTTTTCCCCGGTAACCGCTGCCGGCGTCGAAGAGGCGCTGAAGAAGGTTGTCCCTGTAATCGATGGCAAGAGCTACGAGGACTATGTATCCCTCTCCGGCATCAGAGCCACAATAATGGCGCCACCAAAGGGCCATGTCTTAACAAGCCTCTATAGCTTCGGGACCCCGATGTCAAGAAACCCGATGCTATCAACCACCCTTAAATATAAAGAGCACATAACAGTTCACTGCCTTGCTGGCGGCAGTGACATCACGCAGGATTACCGCGTAAGGCTCTGGGGCTATGTCTATAAAGCGGCTGAGCTAGCCAAGGTATTTGGTGCCATGGCCTTCCCCGCAACGCTGGTGGACAAGGCAAGGAACAGGACCCTCGTTATAAGCAAGGCTGCCATCCCGGTTAGTATCGCCACCTGGGCCACCCTGCCTGGGGGCAAGGATCAGGCGATACCGAAGATAAATCCTCTTGTCAGGTATGCCTACAACAAGAAGGCCACCGATGGCAGCAAGGGCGATTACCAGTTCAGGTATGACACCGATGATGTGGAAGAGGAATGTGAGGACATGTACTTCGACTTCGGGCCTACGAATGCGGTTTTCATTGAGGGCCTCGGAGTGAAGGCACCGGCTAACCTCGCTTACACCTCCATCCAGATCGCTGGCGATTACCATCCCAAGAATAAATACCCGACCAGGGAGCTCAATAACCCGCTGAACTTTGGTCATGGCTATCCCATGTGGCCGGTAGACTTGCCGATCTACTTCGCCGTGCCCAAGCTGGAGAAGCCCCTCTTGGTCTGGAACGAAAAGGGTGTAGTGGTTTGCAACGATGATGCGAACATCATCACTGCCAACCAGATCTGCGCGGCCATGACAGGTATAAGGATAGAGATGACCGGGGCCTAAGGAGGTAAGATGATAAAGCACTCAAAGGTAAATACAACCACAGGATTCACCTGCGCCACAACAGAACCGGTGGAAGTTGAGCTTGATTTTGAAGTTGAGTCACTAGCGGCTGCCGAGTTAATACATTCAGAGGCCTATACCACTACAACTGCTTCTTTGGTACCGGCTAAGATGAAGTTGACTGTGGTGACAGTGACTCCGGCCGCAAGCGGGAACATACAGCTCAGTGCTGCGGGCAAGGTCAAGTTGGTGAGTGAAACGCTCACCATAAGCCCTGACGACTTCTTCGCCCTAGACGTTGTGGAGAGGGGGTCAGTAGTCAAGCCCTAAATAGACATAGGGGAGGTTATGCCCTTATGGAGAAAACAAGAATTTATATTGGCGTCCCTCGGCAGCAGCAGATCTATACCTTCTTTGCCGATTCCAAGGACCAGGTATTCTTCAAGCTCTCTGAAAGAGGCATAGTCGGCGGCATTTTGCAGTCCCGTATCTCAGCAGTAGATGATGGACGCAATATGCTGGTCGATAAATTCTTACAACGTCCTCAAGGGACACACCTTCTTTTCCTTGATTCCGACCAAACTTTTCCAGCAGACATAGGTTACCAGCTTCTCAAGAGGGATAAGGCGATCATCTCAGGCCTTTGCTTTACTCGTGGGCATTCTCAAGCGCCCCAAGTCTACAAATATGCCGGCAAGAAGCCTAACCGCCTGGGAGAAGAAGTAGACCACTTCGAGTCCCTATTGGAAACCGTGTTTGATTTTCTAACCTCACATAAGGTGCCACCAAGCCTTACCAGTGGCATTATTGATGGCGATGACGGTCTCATTGAGATAGATGGCTGCGCTGCTGGCTGTTTGCTGGTGCGAAGGGACGTTTTTGAAAAGATCGGTTATCCCTACTTTCGGCTAGCCAAAGGTATCGGTGAGGATTTCTTCTTTTGTTTGAAAGCCAAGGAACATGGCTACAAGATCTGGGCTGACCTTGGTGTTATTTGCGGCCATCTCGATATCAGACCTGTAGGGCAGAGAGAATTTCAGCGAGCCTATATAGAGGAGACACGAGCTGAAGCAGTGCAGAAAGAGGCCGTAGCTCTCAAACCCAACATAAACACCCGCCCCTATTGGGATCAAATATGGGCTATGGAAGGAGCAGGCACGTGGCGAAGGTATCCTCTTACCTTTGAAAAAATCGCTGCTTATATAGACCCGAGCGAAAGTGTCCTGGATGTAGGATGCGGGGTTGGTATCCTCCTTGACACTTTACGCCCGCACTGTAAAGAAGTCGCGGGACTGGACATTAGCCCCGTTGCTATTGATGCACTCCGTTCCAAGGGTATCTATGGCAAGATCGGTGAATTGCCAAAAATTGGTTTCCCAGATAAATCATTTGATGTTATTACCGCCACTGAGATAGTGGAGCACTTAGATGACCCAGTTACCCTGTTGAGTGAAGCGGTGCGCGTTGCCCGGAAAAAGGTCATCCTCACCGTTCCTGATAACGTTCTTGGTCCAGAAGAGCTGGCAGAGCACCGGGCCATCTATACCACAGAGACACTGGAACAAATGCTTAGGCGATTCTTCGATCATATTTCAATAGAGAGCTTCGTTGATTCTTTTGACACGCCAGAGTGTCGCATAGCGCTGCCCACGCTATTGGCCAAATGTGAGGTAAGACAAGGCAAAACGGTAAAAAACTAAGGAGGTAAATCGTGGCTATCGAAATATCTACAATTGAGAAGGTAAAGTATCCCCCAGAACTGCTCCCACAGAGCACGTTTGTAAACATCACAGCCAACCAAGAAGCTTCGCCACCCATTTTAGATTTGAGACGCTTCCCTGGCAAGCTCTTAAGGTTATCTGAGATAGCCGTGGTGAGAGATCCAGAGGTTGAACTAAGGATAAAGGCTGACGATTATGGCTTGCTTTCAAATTACAATGTTGCTGGCGGTTTATTTGATCTAGCCTCCACAGTAACCCCTGCTGCCAACAACTTCCAGATGCTGGCGAAGGACAGGCTTTATTACAATCTGTTTGCCACTGCCGACAAGCCAAACTTCAGGACCTCCTTCGGAGTTTGGGTAAGCAAACTAACTGTGGCAGATAAGTTGAAACTTGGGATACCACTCACGCCCGAGGAAAAGGGCTTAAATGAGAAATTTGGCGTCAGCAAATCCGTGGAGAAGGGCATACTACCCCTGCCTTTAGAGGAACAAATAAAGCGGGAGTACCGCTCGCAACTGATTTCGGAAGAAACCCATGGCAGGACCATGGCGGTGACCACTACCTCACAGATAATAGAGACAATCTATCCTAAGACAAATCACTGTTTAATCCTAACTAAATTAGCTGCCACGCCAGAGGATGCCGCTGACAATATCAGGATCAGTATTTCAAGGGATGGCGATGTTGACTACATAACAAATTTAAAATCGTTTGCGGTAGGATTAGACCGAGAGCTGAGTATGTTCATACCAGCTTTAAGTGAGCTCAAGCTCACTATTATTAGTGACGAAGCAGCTGGGGTCACCACGTCAATCAGATTTACAATCTGGAGATGTCGAATGACTAATCTACTTAGGTGTCGTTTTGGCTTGCTAACTAAGGAAGAAGCCCCGGGAGATGTCTTCGATAAAGTTCAATGTGGAATTCTATAAATGGATGGAGATAACACAGGCAAGACTATCCTTAAGGTTGCCGGTGGCGCTACTCTTGGTGCCCTTATAACTAAGCTATTCGCGGCGAAGCCAGCGGAGGCAGCCCCGGTAGATGAGAAGCTCGATTATCTCATAGAGACAGACGAGGCTATAATTAGGCTACTGGGAGAGCTTAAAGAAGGAGTAGATCGGCTTCTTGAGAAGGAGGGATTACCAACGATGATTACAAAACAAGTGCCGTTAGCTTATACGGTTGCGCCATTAGAGACGATAAAGATAGCTGAGTCTTCTCCCTTAACTGGAAGAATTAAATCCGTAACAATACACTTCCCTGAAGGCTGCAAAGCTTTGGTGGATGTTGCCTTTGGACATGGGGAGGTTTGGGTTCTTCCATCAGAACGGGATACGTACATCGCTTTGAATAATGCCTGTCCTACCTTTCCCTATGATGAGCCAATCGAAAAAGATGAGCATCTCTGGGCAGAGATCAGGAATGGCGATGGAGATAACCCACACTCAATTGCGGTCATAGCGACAATAATAGGAACTGAGGAGTAAAGATGCCAATCGTTGTAGAGAGAGGGACATGCCCACAAAGAGGAGTAGGCGCTCCCGATTACTCCGAGACTGTATCGTCTGCCAAACACCGTGCAGGAATAACGGCAAAATATAAACAACAACTTAAGATTTTTGCCCTAGTATTTTCCGATTCCCCATCTTCATTTCCTTGGGTTAAGACTCCACTTGCCCCTGGTGCATCAGAACATTTGGTTGACCAAGAAACTGGTGACCCAACGCCATACACTGTTTCGGCTGGTGAAACAATCGCTATAATCTCTATCCGTGCAGGTTGCAGCCAAGATATGCTTTTTGAGATATTTTTTGATAGCTATCCAGCGGGGGGGGTGGTAATAGGCGCTGTAGTTGGTGGTGCCACTCCTTTATACCAAGAGGATTTACTACCTTTCTCCACTGGTCGAATTGACGCAACGAGCAGCCATGAGTTAGACGATATTATTACCAATCTGGGAACAGCGAATTTATATGGTGGTTTTGCCAAGCTCGCTCTCGTCGAGACTGTTGGCACTCCGCCGCCACCAACCACTAAAACGACCAGATGTCCCTTCTGTGGCAACAGGGAAGTTCAGTCAATACATGCAACAATGATAGTATGCAGCAAATGTGGCAAGCTATACATTGTTTACGATTTATCGGGAGTTAAGGAAATTACATGAAGATGACTGGAGAAATGGAGCAGTTTATTAACCAAATATATCACGAGCCTTATTCGCTTTTAGGAAATAATTGCTTTCACAAATCTATCAGGATAGTGAGAAAAGCTCGTACGCTAGAGCTCAGGGCTAATTTGGTTATCGAACCTATTGCCATAATACCAAGGCACACATCTCCATTTATCCCAAGGATATTACCGCACTGCTTTGTGAGGCTAGAGGGACAAAAAGTTGATGTCGCTTTTGATCCAGTCACGGAGAAGGTCTGGTGTAAAAATAGCCAAATAATTAGCATAGCTCCAGTAAATTTAAGGGGTTAATTAAATGTTAGAGGAAACTTTTAAAAAAGTCTTGCGGGCAGTCTTTGGTGGCGGTGCTGATATAAGCACTGAGAACCCATTAGAGGTCCATGACCCTTCCCATCTCCTTAGCATAACTCAATGGGGTGGCTTTGAGGATGAGATACTATTAAAGGCTGCTGCTGACCCGGCTGCTCTCGATGCTGCTACCAAATTTACTCCTGTTTTGCCTGCTGGAGCTACGGTATGGAAAGCCTATCTTGTGATGAAGTTCAGGGAGATTTACTGTGCCGGCGCCAATTATGTAGGCACAGCTGGCTCTGTTCAAGTCCAAAAATCAACTGGGGGCTCATGGGTTACAGGGATAACCATAGCCGCTGGAACTTTGGATGTGGCTGCTGGAGCCAGTGCCCCTGGCGATTGTTTAATGAGCAATGTAGATGTTTCGGCTCAGGTGGTTAGTGGCTCAGAGGTTGAGTTTAAGCTAGTGACTTTAAGGTCTAACGCCGATGATTTAGCAATAAGGGATGTCCAGTTAGGCTTGCAGATATATTTCACGATTTAAGATGGAAGCTAGGACTTATAAATACAAACTTCCTGGTGGCGATGTAGAAGTTGGCGATAGAGAGCAGGTAACCTTCAGGCCGCATCTTCGTTTATCCAGATGGGAAGATGAATGCCTTTTCCAGCTTAGCTTAGATATTGCTGAAGAAGGTACTCACCAGGAATGGGATGAGGAACATAAGCCTGGCAAGTTTAGGAAAAGACACAAGTGGCGTGGCAATAAGATTGATGTTGATTTCTATCCTTTAGAGCCAAGAGAGATTATCGAGGGAGAAGGCAGATTTATCCAGAATGAGCTTGGTGGTTTTGAGTTTGAGATTACTCTAAAAGAGAAACCGCCGAGCAATAAGATAGAACTTCCAATCAAAACTCAGAATCTAAAGTTTTATTATCAGCCAGCATTAACGCCAGAGGAGATAGCTGAAGGAGCAATTAGGTCTGACAATGTAGTTGGCTCTTATGCTGTTTACCACGCCACTAGAACCAATATGCACCGGAACAAAGAAGATGCTGAGAAGTATAAATGTGGCAAGGTGTTCCATATCTATAGACCAAAGGCTAAGGATGCTCTGGGAAAAGAGATTTGGGCTGATTTAGATGAAACAAAGCGAACCCTAACAATCACAGTAGACCAAGGCTGGCTAGACAAAGCTGTTTATCCAGTAACTATTGACCCAAACTTTGGATATGAGACAAAGGGGCTTTCAGCAAATACTTATATGCTTGATTGGATATATGCTTGTAAATATCTAGGAGTAGCAGGGACGGGCAGCTCAATAACAATTTATCTGAAGCAATATGCTACTTTCAGGCCAAAACTTAAAAATGCTCTTTACGATTCAAGTCTTAATTTTGTTACTAACGGAGGAACTGAGGAATGGACTTTGCCCACTGACTGGGATGACTGGAAAACATTTAATTTCCCCACTTCTCCAAGCCTGACAGCTCAGGATTATTGGCTATCTTTTTGGGGAGATGGTTCACGAACCTGTTATTGGGATGCTGGTGAAACAAACCAAGAGGGTAGACACTCCCAAGTCTACAATGCCTGGCCTGGTTCAGTAAGTTGGACGGCCTACAGAGATTATAAAATATCCATCTACTGCACGGTAGTAGCACCACCAATAGCAGGTGGCGGTTCAATGGCGGCAAAATTGATGGCGGCAGGAATATTATAGGAGGTAAACAATGACTTCAGGTTTTAACATGTTTCGGAATAATATAGATATTACACCACCTATTTCAGATGCTTGGGCGGATATATGTGTTGCTGGCTTGGTGCCAGCAAATGCTACAGGTGTTGTGGTTAGGCTTCCAGGAGGGTATAGTGCGCTTAGATGCAAAGGCTCAATAGATGACTTTGTACAATATTGTGGAGCTCCAGACCATAGCTATGCCTACTGTGGCCTTGATGAGACCCTTACTTTCCAGGCTTATTATACATACCATCCTTATGTTGAACATAAAGTTTTCCTCTGCGGTTATACTGATGAGGCAGTAACATTTTTTAGAAATGCTATAGATTTAGACGTTCCTTTGGCTGAATATGTTTGGGAAGAAGTTGATATTTCATCTTATGTTCCACCTGAAGCTACTGGAGCAATTTTCTTCGTGTTTAACACACATGAAACTATGGGGCACCATTTTGGTATAAGGTGTAAGGGTTCAACAGACATTCAGTCAATTCGGGCAGGTCATGCCACACACCTTCAGGCTGGTGAAGCTAACAACTTTGTTTATCCTGTTATTGGGCTTGAAGACCAAAAGTTCGAGTTCTATCGCAAGGGCTTTGTAAGCCCTATAGGAGTATTCCTTGTTGGCTATACAAAGCCACCTGTTACATTCTTCAAGAATGCAAAACCTGTAGCCATTGGAAGTATAGTTGGTTTACAACCCTATATTTCATTGAGCGCTAATGGAGTAATAGCCGAACTTCGTAACGATACTGACGTATCCGGACATCCCTCGGTAGGAGTTCGGGAGCCAGGTTCTAGTAATCCACCTATCAAGCTAGGGGTAGCATTTGCAGCTTGGCAGGCATGCGGTGTAAGTAAAAATCAAGAAATAGAAACTCTTGGATTTGAAACCGAAGGCTTACGACTCTTCATCCAGGGATACACTGAGCCTGCAGAATTACCAGTGGAGTTTCCATGCCCTTATTGTCCTGCGGTACTTCCTTCCCAAGAGGAATTAGATACTCATATAGCACAGGAGCATACTGGAATTTTGTCTATTACCTCTACTCCATCTGGGGCTAGTATACTTATCAATGATGAATTCATTGAAGTAACACCCTATAGTGTAGATTTGCTAAGCGGCGCATATAATTTACTCCTCAAGTTAGAAGGATACGAGGACTATATTGCTACAGTTGAGGTTATTGCAAAGGAAACAGTAACTATTCATGCTGATTTAACACCTCTCCCACCAGTAAAAGGAATACTGAGTGTGATTTCTAGTCCAATAGGAGCCAGTATTTATCTCAACGATGTGTTTACTGGTATTACACCCTTCGATTTAGAGCTTGACCCAGCAGTTTATAACGTCCGTCTAGAGCTAACTGGCTATCAGAGTTACATCACAATTGCTGAAGTTTTAGCTGGGGAGATAGCAAGCATTGACGTAGCGCTAACACCTTTGCCACCAGAAAAGGGAACGCTGATTGTTACATCCGACCCATCTGGTGCCGATGTCCTTATCAGCGGCTTATTGGTTGGCACTACGCCCTTTGAGCAACTGCTTGACCCAGGACTCCATGAGATTCTCGTAACTTTAGCTGGATATGAGAGTTACAGTGCTACTGTTGAGGTGCTAGCAGCCCAGACAACTACAATCCACGCTGTGCTGGCACCTATCCCACCAGAAAAAGGGTCATTGGTTATAACCTCCAGCCCACCAGGGGCTGATATTTACCTCGAGGGTGTGTTTGCCGGCACTACCACTCTGGAGCTATTGTTAGACCCAAACATTTACCATGTCCTTTTGACACTCCTCGGCTACGAAGACTACACCACAACTGTCGAGGTAATAGAAGGCGAAACGACTACTGCGCATGCCACACTAACACCAGTTAAGCCTGAGAAGGTACCTACGTGGGTTCCCATAGCAGTAGGAAGCGGAATTGTTGGCCTCATTGCCCTAATTGTAAAAGGGAGAAAGGGATAATGAAGGAAGCAGCAATAAGCATCACGGCGATAATCTGCTTGACGCTATGTTTCATATTTGCTTGCTACACCATGCCTCAAGCATCAAAGCTCTTCTATGCCATTGCACTGATAATAGGAGGCTTGGGCGGATTCTACATCGGTCAGACTATAAATAATGCCAGGAGGAGAGCTATAGGATTAGAGCCACAACCGCTCAGGCATCCCCTACATATCGTGGCCGGCATAATCGCGCCACTATCGGCTCTGGAATCCCCAGCCTTGCCACCAACCCTGGCTGGTGCTTATGTTGTCTACGAGATCCGGCAAAGCAGGGCAACAAATAATAAGGACTACTTGGATATATTGGAATTTACCATACCTGCCTTTGCCACCGCTGCCGTAATGCTTGTCCTGCACTTCCTGGAGGTGATCTAAATGTGGATTAAGAAAGAAATGCCCTTAATTACCGGATACGAATCCCTCGGGGATAGTGTCGCCGCAAAGCGCTGGCTTGATTTCAAGCTAGATAAATTGCTCGAGGTAGACGATGACTTCATGGAGTATGTAACCAGGGAAATACCAGGGAGCGGCCTGGGTCTAAAGACTCGTGAGGATGCCTGTAATCTGGTTATCTCTGCCTTTGATTATCCCATGGTCCGCGGTATTCCCACCGATTGTCATCGCAATAATTGGTTCAGCGGGCTGTCATGCCATCAGGTAACGCAGGACTTTTTCCAGACAGCTAGCGAAACCCTGAGAACCTTGCGGTTGAACAGGGCAGCGGGTTCGCTCAAAAAAGGCTATGGCGACTGCGAGGACGTCTCTGTATTGTTTGTGGCATTGTTCCTGATGATGAAATGGGAGGCATGGGAGTGTTTTGGAGCAGTATTAGAGGATGGTAATTTATTGGGCTACCATGGCTGGAACATCTTTGAGGATGAGCAAGAAATCCCCAGGCTATATGAAGCAACACTATCACAGCCGCCTCTCCCCGGATATCCAAATGGCTATCCTATGATTGACCCCGATGATACTGAGTGGAAGGTTAGCGGCATCACCTACCAAGGCTTTGCCAAATTCAAGAGGGGGAAATATTATGAAAGTGAAGAAGGAGAGGACCTATTGAAAGCTCTTCGCATAGGATTCAGGGGCAAAGAAACCAGGAGAAAACATGAGGCTATCTCCAAAGCTTGGCGGGTAAAAACCAAGCCCCTGAAGAAGCTAGGTTTACTGAGTAAGCTGAGGTGGAGGAAGTAATTTAATGGATATAACTAGCGCACTAGGTATCGCCATAAATCCCATCATTGCCAAAGTCGAAGCAGGAAAGAGCTTGAAAAGGCACGAAGTTGAGATGATCCTTCTCTATCAGATAGCCAAGGACAACAGTGAGGTGAAGGAGGCGACCAAGAAATTGCTCGAGAATAATGACAAGCTGTCAGGTTCCTTAGATCGTCTCTCGCAGGGTATAGTCACTTTGCGAGTGGCAGTTTCAGAACTCAAAGGGAGATTAGCATAATGGCTAAGCTAACAAAAGAGCAAAAAACAGGAATAGGATTCGGCATAGTTGGGCTGATAACAGCTATAGTTGCCGCCACAAAGGCTAAGGCAGCACCACCTACGGAATATTGTTGCCCGTACTGTGACCAGTGCTTTGCCACCTACGGGGAATTGGTCGATCATGTCAAAACAGTTCATCCAGGAGAGAGAATTCCAATACCAATCGACTGGGATTAAAAGAAAGGAGGTCATATGCAGACAAAAATTATGCCGGGAATCAAAATTGGTCCAGTCTTCTTCGATGGGAAGGTAGATCCGGTATTTGACTACGGGACAACACATGTTGCCCATGCCCAGATGGCGAACCCGACGCCAGCAGCATTTACCTACAATGGTGAGCTTTACCTCGGGGCTGAGAAGGTGGCTACATCAGGATCAGTGCCCTTCACTTTGAGCGCAGGCGAAACCAAAGTAGTCGACTTTAGTATAACTATGCCTAATGTTGAGGGGACATGGCCCCCCCTCATTGATGTCTTTGTAGGTGTTGACCTAATTGGTGCCTACGAAGGGATAGAGGCTGTCACCGTGGTTATCTCACCGGCTATAGACATCGGGCCCATAACCTGGGATTGAAGAAATGAGAAAGCTGCTGATGCTAGACCCTGAGTTCCCGCCGGGGTCAGAGCATAGTGCCCATGCCCTCATGATGAATAATACCCCTAAGGCATGGACCTACGATAGTGAGCTCTACTTGGTGAAAGCTGGCACAAAGTATACAAGCTCAGGGACAATCACATTTACCTTAGCCGCAGGTGCCTCGCGTCCTATTGACTTTCCCATAATCATGCCGGATATTGAGGGCACCTATAAGGTTTACTTGGACGTTTATGTGGCTGGGGAGCTCATCGCTGCCTACCAAGCCATTGAGGACGTTGTTGTTCCAGCGGTCCCTGGAACTTGGGAATGCCCAATATGCCCTGGTGTCACATTCTTAACGTATGCAGAACTGAGTAGCCATCTCACTGCCGTGCACCCCGATGGCTTTCAAGTAGGGCACAGCATAACAAATGTGACTTCTACCTCTGCCCGATTAGGGGCTGGCTCTACCAGAGCGTGCCGATATGTCTTCTGGATTAGAAACCCGGATGGAACAGGCAGGAAAGTAGGAGAAAGGACTACATATTCAACTGCTGAATTCTGGGTTACGGCAACAGGTTTAGTGCCGGACACTTATTATGACTCCATAGTTTTGGGTATTGATAGTAGTGGCAGAGTAGCTAGGGCGGCTGGGTCCTTCATAACACTCCCATAAGGTGACTGTGATGCTCCATTACGCTAGTTTTTGCGGAGTCGCAACTATTCCCAGCCTCCTTTATCCCCTCAGCCTTTCTAGGCCAGTTTTCTCTTTGACATCAGGGCATCTCCTGCCTTAAGCCCATTTCTTCATATAGCTTTACCTTCTCAGGACCGGGGGAGTTAGCAATCATGGGCACCAAATTATTCTTCAAGAACACCTTTACCTTAGCCGCATCGGCAGCCTCAACTATCTCTAAAACCCATTCCAGTTTAGGCTGTAAGGTCCAAATCTTGCCGTAGGGCATGGGGGTCAAAGCAGAGTATTGGTCGGCGAGGTTTTCCCTCTTACCGACCAGGTCCCACCTAGTGCCTGTCATAGCGCCAATGATGATCAAATCAACTATATTGAGGAAGGTTAGGCTATAGGGACTTATAGGCTCCAGTAATGGCTCAAGGCTAATAAATCGGATACGTGCCTCTATATCGGTCAGCCACACTAGCGCAGCAGCGTATTCTTTTCTATTAGTGGTTGTTGCTCCCACCCAGCAATTCTGTGGGAAGGGGCTGAACTTGGGGAGCTCCTGCGGTTGATGGGTGAGGAGATAGAAGCGATGCCAAGGGCAAGCTTTTATCGTATTAAATACATCTTGCTGCCATTGAGGGGGCCAATAATTGGCAAAGAGATCGGAGCGGTCACAAAGGAATATCCCAGACGGTTTGGATCTGCTTACTATTTGCTCTAATCTTTCAAGATGAAAACGGGGATAAAATGGGTCATCATAATGCCCTAGCTCTATTGGATCTCCGCTCAAATCTGCCTGCCGGCACCTGCCCAAAGATTCTCGCCAAGCATAGCAGTAGGCGCAGCGTATTCCATCACTATTCGGGCCCAAGCAACCAGTAAATGGATTCAATGTGTATCCCTGGCTGCCGTCTTGATTGCGGACCCACTCAATAGTAGTTCTATTCATCATTTTGGCTCCTCCTCTGGCTCAAAGCCATTACTTGTTAATCCATGACATCCTTGATGCACTGCAAGGACAGGATTAGTTCATGTGCTTCAGCCAATTTGCTCTTTAGGTCGTCTAACTGAGTTTTTTCCGTTGGGGATCTGCTCATAAGCAGGTTGAAGGCTAAGTAGACCTCTGCCCATGTCTCATACAGTTTTCTGAGGCCGTCTAGTTTCAGGGGTTTCCCTGGTCCATCGGATAATGCTTTTAATAATTCACCTTTCTTGGTTTCAGACATTGACTTCACCTCCTCAATCAAATTTGCGGTCTATAAGACTTCGGTCAAAGCCCTGCTTCAGTAAGTCCTTAATGCAGACCTTGCCTGGGAATCGCCAGTTGACGGTGTGGTCTGTATAGGAAAGCTTACCGCAGTTATCGCACTCAGCTAGTGGAACAAACCTTGCTAATCGAACGCCATCTGGCAGCCAGGATCTCTCCTCATCGGTCATGGGGTATTGCCGTCTTATAGCTTCCTCGATAGCTCTGTTATTGGCTGCCTTCATTTCTTGCTCCATCTGCTTAATGAAGGGAAACCTTAGTTGTGCAGTGCTAGGCTTTTCACTGCGATGTGGACATTGGCGACAATATAAGCTCCAGAAGTCCTGGCCGCGGTAAACTTTGCCCTTGTAGGTGCACTTGATATCAATCATGTCCTCGAACCTCATTTAATTGCTTTCTTAGCCCGGCGATTCGGGCGAAGAGGAGCTCGAGATGAGGTTTGAGCTCTGCCCGAAAGGCCTCATAGACTTGATCACCTCTGGCCAGCCTTGCCTGGTATTCTTTCCAAGCTGGCTCGATGGAGCGCAGATATTGAGCGATCAACTCATTCCGTCGCAGGGCAAATTGGGTTTGGTTCATGGCTGCCTCCTTGTTTTGGGATCCTGGGGAGCTGGCGGCGGTGGGTGGACCCGGCTAACTATGATTGTGCCGATAGGGGTGAACTGCCTGAGAACCTGTAGGGCCACCTGGACGGCAAGGTCGCGGTTCTCTTGGGTATCGGGGATGCCAAGCCTTTTGAGCAGTTTGGGGATATCCAGCTGCAGCTGGTCTCCCTCTATGGTCCATATTCCCTCGTCGAATTCTATTGGTTGGTTCATTCTGCCCCCCATGACTGTACGCCTCCCAAACGAACCTCACCGAGCTCTACACTATTCAGGTATCTCTTAAGGCATCTGACATGCGCCATACCTTCCCGAATGGGCGCATAAGCCCCGTATATTGCTACTTCCCGACCACCGCGCACTATTGGTTTAACGCAAAACATACATACTTTTTTAGCTTTCTTTAGCTTCCTGCGGCAACCGTAGCACAGGCGAAAGCGTGGCTTTCCCTTTCTCAATGCCACCCAGCGCTCCTGACCACAATTGACACACCTGGCATAAATATACTTGGCATGCCCTGTGTAACCAAGGTCCTTTACTTTTTTAATATCACCTAGCTCTGGCATTGCACCTCCCCACTGTTATTTCCATGTCTTACTTAGGTGGGGCTCTCTCAGTACCTAACCAAGCAAGAAGTATTTTTCTAACGTAGCGAATGCTATATTTATTCATGCGCGCAGCTTCCTTGAAGGCTTCCTCAATATAATCAAGCGGACAGCCGGCGGCGGATAATTCTTCAGCCAAATCCCTGAGCTGCGCTGAAACCTTGCCACCGGCTTTCATACCCCAGCCCGACTCATAGGAATATTTAAGTTTATTTAAGATACTTTGGGTGGTTGGTGGGGGGGAGGGTTTTCCCCCTATCTTATCCTTATCCTTATCTAAATCTAAATCTAAATCCTTACCCCTCCCTACCCTATCTTCGGTATACTGCTTAGTAACCAGGTGGTTACTATTTGGTGTCTTATTAGTTACTTGATGGTTACCAACTAGATTCTGTTCTTCAAAAGGCCAGCCAGGTGGTGCGGGTAATTTCGATGGGTGGTAATATCGGGGCTTCTGGTACCGTTTGTGGCGCTTGAGTTGGATATACTCCTCCCCAGCATTTCCATAAACAATGACATTTGGATTTTCCTCGGCGATACGGTCCCTCATTTGTTTTACTTGGTCTGTACTGAATTCATCGTAAGGGAAGGCGATGGACCGAAGATATGCCGGGTGCCCCTTCAAGCGGCCATCATCATCCTGGTTGGCTACCATGGCGGCAAAGAGTAATCTCTCAGGAATTGGGAGCCTGCCGAGTTTTTCATCCATAAAGAAGCCCGAGTCTAACCATCTTCGTGGCATAGCTGTGCCTCCAGTGTTAATCCATCTAGCGACATAAAGTGGAATTGGTCTGAAGGAAGAGCTTGAAAGATAAGCTCGGCGTGCTTATCTAATTCTTTTCCTACCAAGAGCCCTTTAACTCTCTTATCGCTGGTAAGAATGTTAAGTTGCTCAATAATCGCACCACAATACCTAAGGATTTGTATACATGCCCACGCTGTTACAGTTCCAGATTTGACTTCAATAACTAAAAGATCGCCATTGTCATATTGTGCCAAGATATCTATAATGCCACCCTTGGTATAGTAGTGCCGATCAATGAGTTTTGGTTTGCCGGGGATACGGTCTAAGTTTTGAGCTATATATTCCTCATAGTCCATAATTTCCTCTAAACCTAGCGATTTTCATATCTAACCTTTAAGCTAAGCCATCCCAATCCTCCTTACAGGAGTTGTTGCTGCCTTTTTCTTTCTTGTTTTTCTCGATACGTATCAAGGCAGCACTGAAAATTACTTAGTATTTTGTTGGTGAGCTGTGGTGGTGGGAGTTCCTGTTCAAAGTCCTTTAGTCCTATTTCGAGGTCGTGATGCTTAAACCATGTACGAATCTGTGTATCAGCGAGTTTTAATTCTTTGATTGTGCTTTTCACTATCCCCCAACCTTTAAGCAATTCCTCGTCTATCAGTGGGATTTCTAACTTCTGTGATTCTTCAGGAAAGAGTTCCTCTTCGCCTGTTTCCCCTTCTTTGGCTTCTGTTAATACGCCACTGGGGAAGAGGTCCTCAGGGGGTTCCTCAGTCTCAGGTTCTGGTAGTAAAACTTTAGCTGGGGGCAATTGCGCCACTTGGGCTAATTCGGCCAGCTTGATATCTTTTTTAATGTGCATGATATAAACGGTTTTCTTAGAAAGCCCAGGCGGGCTTACCTCGATAGGACCTAGGGTTAAGGTCAGTGGGATCATGCTGCACCTGCCCAGTACCCCCTTGAGCATCTTGATCATGCTGTTGATGTTCACTATGCTATAAAAGCTAGAAGTATCAATTTGATAAACGCCGAGGCCGGGGACTTTTGGAAGTAGAAACTGAAGATTCATTACTCTGCGGCAGCGCTTGTTTTGATAGTCTGGGCACTCTTGAGAATTGCAGGTTATTTCACGCCACTCCCAGTTTTTTGTTTTGTGCCCGGCCATGTCACCGGTGGCAGTGTCTACTTTGCGTCGGGCATTTACTCCGTCGCCAATGCAAACTAACCCCTGAGTCTGGCTGTAAGCGCGGAGCCATTGCTGAGCAAATAACTCTGGGTCATCGACAGGAAACATGATGCCAAGCTCAGTGGGCTTCTCTCCATAAACGGCTTTTACCTCATCAGGCACGACAAAATAATCTGTGGCTTTGGGGTACTGTGTTCCTTTTTCTTCTGAAGTTGCTTTGACCCCCAAATGGATTTTTCCTAGCCTTGGGATGCGGACAACTTCCGATAAACCCTCAATTGGCATTGCTCACCTAGCCTCCTTTGACCCCTTCATTTTTGCCTTCCTCCTTTCGACCTATCAGCCTATCCCATCGATCAGGCTCTATAGCGATAAAGGGCAGCCCCCACTTTTTACGTGCATATTGGTGCAAGTGGTAAAGTTCTAACTCTCGCTGGTCGCCGCCGGCTTCCCTATAGAGCCGCGCTAGCCCTTCATCGGTGTAATCCAGTATTACTGCCCCTTTTTCATCGAGGCCGGTTACTCTTACTATCCCTTCAGAGATTGCCCAAGGAGCACCAAAGGGAATCTCTTGGATCTCGGTAACGATTGCTGGCGCCGCTGGAACTGGTATCTTAATGGTTACCACTGGGAGAGGGATATCGGGAGTCTCTAAATGTATGCGAAAGGCATACTCAAGGGCATTTGCTACCGGGTTTTTTCTTATCTTACAGTCACCCGTTTGGGAATTAACTATTAGATAGACAGTTTGTTTCAATTTAGCTTCCTCCCTCCTTTCCTTCTCCGAGCAAGAATTTTTTCTCTCTCATAGCTTCATACAGGCTTCGGTCTTTATCAACCATCATATAAGGCAGGAATACCTGCTCCATTTTCACCATCTCGGTTTCAATAAGCCAGATTTGTGCCTGTATCCAATCCTTAATTATTCGCCAAGCTATCTTCCTGGCATGTTCCTCAGTGGCAAATCGCTTGGGAATCTCACCATTTACCGATTGCTTATGCAGGATCCTGAGCGTGGCCTTAACGTCGATAGGAAGCCTGAAGGGGAGTTTTCCGTTTGGCGTTTTTATGTAAAAGGCCAGGGCACAGATGAAGCCACTATCATCTGATTCCTTATAGATGCCCCTAGCCCCATGCCTGAAAAGCAAGCTTTCTAGCTCGGAGACACTTTTCTCAACGGGAATTTTGGTTGTGTAATTTAAGATCGGGCTCATTTATTCAGCTCCCTTTTTACCTGCCGTAGGATAGGTAAGCGCCATTAGAAGGTCAATCAGCGATATATCGCCCAACTTTGAAAAGCCAAGGAATTCAAGTGCCAGCATGCCAAGAACTTGCTCTCTTGTCGCCTGACCTTTGATAATCACCCTATCTTGATACACTTTAACCTTCAAACCCGGGGGAAGAAGAGGAATTGTATTCTTGGCGGTATCCTTAACAACTTCGTGGCGCTCAAGGCGAAATTTCTCTATATACTTAATTGTCCAGTTTCCGTTCTCGGTTTCCCTTGCTGTAATGTCGTAGCCTATAGGACGTATCATCTTATCCTCCTGTATCCGCTAATGGCTCGAGCCTACCGCACTTGCCCGAGCAGAACTTGGCGTGGGATGCCACCTGCCCGATTACACCAAGGGCAGTACACGGGAGGGAGTATTCCCCTTTCCAAGGGGTGGCGACCCTTGGAGCCCTTGTTTTCCCTGGCAGAGCCCACCATACTATCCAATAACTTGCTCCAACGAATCCAAACTCACATAGAACCTGTCAACCAACTCAACTGCCTCGTCAATATTTGATGCTATCTCAGTCATGGCAAGATTTATGATGTTTTTTGCCATTCGCACATCTTCTTTGTCAAATAGTGGAATTTTCCAATGCTCACGGTAGGCTTTGGTGACCAGTATGGATAAAACCGCCGAGGTCCCCGGCATCATCCCCACCGCTCTGACAACATCATGCAACTTATTCGACATAAAGGTAATTGCACCAGCATCTTGGCTTATTAAGCTAGCGAGTTCAGCGACTATCAATACCTTCCCCGCTGCGCGCTCTGCATTTCTCAGCCTTTCTGCACTCTTAATTATCTCTTTAGCTAGCTGAATAGTATTCTGCCTCATAGCACCTTCACGGTGGGGCAAAACGTCATTCAGCAGGATAACTGGATAATGTAATGCTATGGCAGAATCATAAAGTGCCTGAGCAACAACCATATTATCCAGATCTTTTTGTGCTCGAACCAGGAATGTATTTTGCTGAAGATTATCAGACAGCGATGGTATGTACGCTTTGCCTTCAGCTATGATTGTCGGACATTTCAACATGCCGAGCTTTCTCATAAGATCGCCCTTAGAACCCAGCGCCACGTTACCTTCCAAATCCTCATTCGGCCCAAGACCACATGAGGATTTATTGACTGTTATCAGAATAGATCTGTCTTCCGTGGACATACCCCCGATAAGCCCGCTGTTTGTTTCTGAACTCTCCACAGCAGCATTGAACCTACCGGGAGCTTTTTTGTGGAAAGTATCCACAACCGAATTGGCTAAAGCAGCTTCCAGTGCGACAGGGGTTTCTAGCACTCCTTGACCGTACATCCTGCCCAAGGTGCGCACGGCTAATGCCTGACAAAAGAGCGCATCTTGGCCAATTACACCTTTTATGAGCTCTGCTTCCCTGGGGGTTATTCCGCGCAGGGGAGAGGATATGCCAATTCCCCCATCCACAGTGGTAACTTTGATAACATTGATATCGGGATCAACATCAACTGCCTTGACGCGTGTATCCGCCCCAAGGATTTCTGTTATAATTGAGCCAACGGTGGCAAAGCCACCTGAATCATCTTGGACAAAACCGGAATGACTGTGCACGTGACCTACACCGGCATGCCCTGCTAATCCGATCCTTTTATTGTTCATCACCTTACCTCTTATTAGGTAGGGGCGAAACTTTATGAGCAAAGTTTCGCCCCTACTACTTTATGCTGCCTTTACTGGCACTCTACCGTAGTACTTATCCAAATCCAATTCTCCCATTCTCTTTGCCACCCAAGTTAGGCCAACTGTATCGCCAACATTGTTCAGCATTGTATTTGGCATATCTATTAGTCTATATACGGCTGCTATCCAGACAACTGGAGCAAGAGGCAGGCCCATCGTCGTAAGGACGATAGCTGCTACCACTATGCCACCACCAGGAACGCCAGCAACACCAGCCTGCATTACTAGACCCAAGATTATGGTCAGGACTATCTCGGCGGGAGTTAAAGATAGGCCATACATTTGTGCAGCCCATAGAACATATATGGGCATTTCAGCAGCACAGGCATGCATGTTAATCGTGGCGGCTACTGGCTGGACAAGGTTTACTGCATCTTCAGGAACTCCCATGTCCTTTTCGACCTTCATGGTCATAGGCATGGTGGCAGCACTACTGCATGAGGCAAATGCCAGAGCCATCGCCGGGTAGATGTTCCTGATATGCCGAGGCCAATTAACTCCTACAGCAAAGCGTAGGAATAGCCCGTAGACCACAGTTAGTATGAGTG
>JREQ01002480.1_pt1 | contig 24779 bp, 38 predicted proteins | sample 210151 | NCBI WGS metagenome assembly JREQ01 (sample SAMN03019617, study PRJNA260268) | marine sediment metagenome | biome: Marine; feature: Sediment; material: Clay; isolation source: clay from marine sediments 31 meters below sea floor depth collected from... | place: New Zealand: Canterbury... | reverse complement strand
TTCTATCCAATCAAGGCCGCTTACAGGTGTATTTATGCTGCTTGAATGCCATCCGAACCATCCATCAGTTATTTCTGGACCCCATGGACTCATAAGCCATGTTCCCCATGGAAAGTTGGAGTCTGTTCCATCGTTGTTGTGTATCTGGTATGCAGGTCCATTTCCATCACCGTCAAGAGCTATAACTAATCCAACAGCCAGTTTACCATTGCCTTCTAATGGGTCATATGGTTCTTCCATTGGAAAATCAATAGTCCAAGTTACCTGACACTCACCATCTTCGACATCTATACTTACTGATTGGTCTCCAACTGTTCCAGACCACGAATAACCGAGTGGTTCAAAGTATGTTGCTGTAACTCCGTCAGGATTCATCCACTCGCCGTCGAGGTCTACTGCTGAGTAAATAGTCTCAAAGTTTACCGTCGCTGGAACTGAAGCTAGGTTTGTCAATGTATGTTTGAAACAAAATGTTTCCCCGCCAGGAGCTGTCTCTGGTATCAGGTCTTCTTCTATTATGGTAGTATAGTCATGTCCGTCCACGAGCACTGATTGCTTCACGTTCACTGTTGTTTGTATTTGTCCATAGAATTGAAGCGTCGCTGCTGATGCTAAGCCTATGCACAATGCCAAAGCTAAAGCCACTAAACCAATTTTCTTTTTGTTCATCTTTCTTTTCTCCGTTTTTCAGTGAAAAATTAGGAAGTTTCTTAAGCATATAAATGGCTACGGAATAATCTTCTAGAAGAAAACTCCATTGTTTATTATAACTTATAGAACAAAAAATCTAAAAAAGAAAAGGATGGTTATTGTTTTTGTATCCAACAGACAACTTCGTATTCCTCGGTAATCTGTCCATCTTCAAACTTGAACGTTAGAGTTATTATCTCTTGGTAGGTTCCATGAATGGTTAGAGAAAAGTTTCCTCTATATTCGTTATCAATGAAAAGAGTCATTTCAACAATAGCGTCCACGCCTGTCGAGTTCCTCTGATAAACACTTAGCAAAGATTCGATGAACCCGTCAGGAACCAAAAGAGCAACAACAAAAGTGACATCGCCATAGTCTTGACCATTTGCATTAGTTATGTTCAAGACGATGGTGTTATTGCCTGTAGAAAAATTTGATGGTTTTTCAATCGTTTCGATGCTTGCTAAAGTGTACGGTATCTTACCCGACTGCCATATATTGCTTATGATATTTATTGACGCATAGCAAACTGAAGCCATCAGCATAGTCACAACGGTTGCGACTACCGCTTTCTTTATTTTCTTATCCATGTGTATTACCTCATCAAAAAACCTTTTACATAACCACTATTAAACATTTTTGATTCTAAGAAAAAAAGGTTATAAACAACAAAACAAAAGAATATTCTCCCTTCTCCCCCACATTCACTATGTAGCAGTCGCTACAGTCTCTAGCATAAGTGTTATTAACCATTCTGATTATAAAATTTGCTGGGAAGCGGATGAGTGCTGACGAAGAACGATGCAGAATAATTGGCGGAAAAATGGTTGGAGAAGTCTGCATGGTTGACGGCTATCCCACAGCAACAGGTAGGCAAATAGATACGCCGGTAATTCATGAAATGACAAAACGTGATTTTCTGCATCTAACATCTCCATATATAGGGGCAAGAAAAGAGCATTATTGCTCTGAGGCGTCAGCATCTATGATGTTAAAATATTATGATTTTGATATTTCACAAGAAGTGATTCACAACGCTGGCTATGACACCTTTGAGAAGATGTTACCATTCTTAAACAAACATTTAACGTGTAAGCAGTTTTCAGCCTCAATAGACGACATAAAATCGAGTATTATGCATAATCATCCTGTTATGGTGAGAATTCTTCCAGAAGGGCAAAGAGACCTACATACAGTACTAATTATCGGAGTAGAAGATGATGATATAGTAGTACACGACCCAAATCTTGGGGCATATCTCAAAGTTCAACTCTCAGCCTTCCAAAAAACTTGGAGGGCTACTAACAATATGGCAATTTTCTGCGAACCTAAACAAATAAAAGCCACGCAATTTCGGACTACTTTTCTGTAGCAGTCGCTACTTCTGAAACACCAACACAGTCTCATAATCGTAGACTGAAGCAAATTCTTTTTGCGGGAAGGGCTTACCAAATTTCTTCTTCCATTGGCTCTGATATAAAATTCTCCAAAAACTTTTCGTCGGCAACATAAACTTAATCTTCTTAACAAGTTTAAACCCTATGAACGCGCATAATTTTTGCGTGTCAGAAACTAAATCCACCACCTTCCAGTTTCTAATGAAGTTCTTCAAAATTACAATGCATAATCCATCGGGTTTGAGAACCGCGTACATTTCACGGTAGCATTTCAACATGGCTGACAAGTAAGTCTCCGTTTTACCTTTTTTCTCGCTTTTCTCTTTTTGCACATCCATGTTGTTTAAGTCGACTTTAACTTCTTTTGTCCATTCCCAAGCAGTGCCTTTACGTCCTTTTCGTGTATCGTGAAATTGCGCTTCTTCAGGTTTGCACGGAACTCTGACAAAAAGTTTGCGCTTAGCTATGTTGCCTTTGTTTCTTAAAGCCCATGTTCTGTAATCCTCATCGGTTAATGGAACTTCTTTTGAATGTCCCATCTTGAATAAGCCTTGCTGCTCAAGTTTAGTTGGTTTAGAAGCGGTAGACTCATGACCATATGGTGGGCTTGTAAGAATAGCATCAACACCTTCTTTTCCTCTTCTCAGGTTTCCAATGTTAGCTTCGTTTGGTCCATACCCCCCAACTTCTTTTCTAAAGTTGGGGTCTCGTTTAGCTATCCCGGAAAGCGTGTGTTGTTTAACGTTGAAAGTTCCTTCATATGGTGGAGATGTAATTATAGTGTCTACTTTTCCGTGTTGTTTAATGTTGCCAATGTTTTCGGGGTTTTCAGAGTAGCCTATGGGTAAGCCTTTCTTGGCTTCATGCAGCTCTTTTTCTTTCCATTGTTTGCGTTTTTCTAAAGTGTCATGCACCGCATTTTGGTAAGGTGGAGAAGTCAAAACTACATCTACACTCTCTTTGTGTGGAAGATTACCTATGTTCTGTGGGTTCTTGCTGTATTTAGCGTCTTTCTTCATTCCCGGCGTTGAACGCCCATCAATCCTACCATGATTCATAGCTCGCCATTCAGCTTCCGTGTAACGTTTACCATTCCATTCAATGAAGCCTTTCTCTTCAAGCTGCTTACGGAAAAACTCTGTCCAACCCGTACTCGTAGGACACTGATGAATATCAGCGTAAGGAGGACTTGTGAGTATAATGTCAACATTGTTTTCATGAGGGAGATTACCAATGTTTTGAGGACTGGCAGAGTACCTACCGGGGTCTGGCGGTCTCATGGGAAATTTTTGTTTTCTTTTTTTCTCTCTTTCAATGGGATTTGCGGGGTTCTCATCAGCTTTCCATCCACCAGAACTGTAAGGGGGGCTTGTGATTACGGCATCTACATTGCCTTTCGCTAAATTAGCTATGTTCTTCGGATTTTTGGCAATCCTTCTCATTTGCACACTTGACTTGCCAATTTTGCAACCGTCTTTCTCTGGAACCAAATGTTTTTCTGAACCGCCGCCCTTGTCACTAATTGTTTCAGCATAAGGGGGAGATGTTAAAACAACATCTATTTTTCCATGTTGTAAGTTGGCTATGTTCTCTGGGTTCTCATCGTTGTATTTGGTCTGTTTTTTCCGCCTCACAATTTTTGCCCATAATTCAGGTATTCCCCTTGGTTTCAGTTCACCCTTGTTTATGCGACGCCATTCTTTCTCAGTGTATTTTATCCCGTTATATTCAAAGTAGCCTTTAGTTCTGAATGATTCACGAATTTGCCTTTCAAAATCAAGCAGAGCTTTGTTGCTTGTGGCATAGTCTTGAATGGAAGAACCGCTGTAAGGAGGAGAAGTAAGTATAGTATCTACGTCTTGTTTGTGTGATAAGTTACCTATGTTTTCAGGATTAGGAGAGTATGGATGCGCTAGGCTTCTGCCGTATGGACCACCCGCTTTCGAGTTTGTTCTGCCATGCTGTCTAAGTCTTTTAATAGCAGGGTCTAACTCTCCATGTTCAAGGTTTGCTATGTTGTCATCTTTTGTGTCCTGTGGCATTTCTCTTGTTTTAGCAAGCTCTGGAATAACCGTGTAGCCTTTACGTCTCTTACTCATACTCTCAGAATATGGCGGAGAAGTAATAACGGCATCTACATTTCCATGTTTAAGGTTTCCTACGTTTTCTGGATTAGGCGAATATCGTTCATCTCCCCCTATAACCTTTGATGACGATTTTTGACCGCGTAGTAAACCGTGAGTTTTCTTGGTTAAGCCTAACTTTTCCATTCGCTCTTTTCTCTTCTCATAATCAGCGTTAGCTTGCATCTGCTCGCTGTAAGGTGGACTCGTCACAATTGCATCTGCGTTTTCCTTTAGAAGTTGCGAAAGGTGCCGACTGTCCCCCGTTACAACTTTGGAATCCCCTAATTTCAACTTGAAAAAACTTTTCTCGTTAACCTTCTTAACGTTCTCCAAATTTTCGTTGGTCAACTTTGTAAATTTTTCTTCTAAATCTACACCTATCGCATCCCTTCCCAAAAGAGTGGCTTCAACAAGAGTTGTTCCTACACCACACATTGGGTCCAAAATAACATCCCCTTCCTTCGTGAAAGCTTTTATTAGTTTACGTGTTAAGTTGACATCCATTTTCGCTGGATGTTCGAATGACGCTGGCACGTAAAAAATTCTCTGTTTTTTACTTCCAATCTTGGGGAGTTTCCATGTTTCCTCTTCAATTCTAGGCATAGGCACTAAAGATATTTAGTTGTTAGGTGCAAATAAGATTTTCCTTAAACGAAAAAACTTTTATTCAGAAGGACTTAACTGATTATTGTAGGTGCATCACTATCTGAGAAGCGGCAACCGGATGAGCTCCGTACAAAGGGATAAACCCTTTGCGATAGTGACGCCTACACTTAAATTGGAGATATAACGAATTGGCAGAACAAACCGGACATTAAGTTGAGCTTGTAGCGAGTACAAAATTTTAAAAGTATTTACCCACTATCTTGTTGTAGGTGTATTGTTTGGTTAAGGTTGAAGATGTTGTTGTTACTGTTTTAACCTCTGTCATAACCACGCTAATAATCATCTTCCTGCTCATTCCATTGTTGCAGATTCCCATGTTCGCCATAAAAGAAACGGAAACCACAAAAAAATACTACTACCCGTTTGTGATTCCACTTGAAGGCGACTATTCAGACTGGTCAATCTACGATAGTTTTGATGATTTGAAGGTTTATGCTTATGCTTATTATCAATGGGCTGTCGTAAACAAAGATGAAACAGAAATTTTGCTTGTTCTCATGGAGAATTTAGGCGCTAGGAAATACACGATAGCAACTAAAGTCGTTGGAGCTTTTGTAGATGAATATGTGTTTCCAGGCGTTTTTGCCGCTCCAGACAGTGCAGAAGGAACAGTTATAAGCATTCTAGGCTCGTATGTTGTTGCTTTAAATCGCGTGCCTGGGCAGAATACCGGTGATGGTATTACTGTCTGGAAGAATGGAGATATAGTGAAAACTTTGTCTGATGCAGAGCTTGGGTTCGATGCAGAAAAAGTTTATAGTATGTCAATAAGTCGAAGTGGAAAGTATATTATCGTTTCTGGGAAGCGGTCTGCTACAGGTAATGCTGGATGGGTTGTTTTGGTGGGAAGCTAATGGGTTTCGGAACCTCAGTAAACAAGTTGCTGTCATGCCGAGAAAGATAAAAGCAATAATGCTAATCTGTTTACGACGCTAATTTTTGGGTGTAACGCGATGCTTGAAAACTACGGCGCTAGATTTCCTGTTCTAAGATTTCATCGTAAAACTTTATCGTGGGAATAAAAATAAGCATTAATACAAAATATCCAACGGGAATTCCTATTGGCACCCCCAGAAAAGGTATAATTGGCATCTCTTGCCAGTATTCCCAACCTTTCAGCACTGTATAGCCTAAATATTCAAACGCTGTTCCAATGAAGGTGCCTAAAAACACGCTTGCGAAAATGAAGCATGCCATACTTTTCAGCCTTCTTGTTATTAATAATGCGATTAAAACCGTCAAATCGAAAACTAAACACCAGCTAAGCACGACGACTAATGGTATGTCGGGCATTATGAATAAAGAATATACGTCTTTATTGTACGTCCATAACTCTCTTGTCGCTGTTTCCCACCCCAATCCTATTACGAATGATACCAGTGTCTCTCCCAGTAGCAAAGTGTTGAACGTTTTTTTTGAAACAGCTATCAAGATAACCAAGAAGGTAATAGTAGTTATTTCAATGAACAATTACGCGCCTCTATGAACTTGATACTTTACCATTGTCTATGCACTTCATAAAACTTGCGGAGATGCTCTCCTTTTCCCCAGCCAAAAATATCCATATGCTTCTTAAAGTCCTCTTCCGTTGCGAAGTAACATGGGCAAAAGGGACAACGCTTCAACCTAAACAACACTTGACGGTTGTTTCCATGCGAACTTTCTTTCTTCTTTCCCCGTTTGACGCACATGTAAATGTAAAATTGGCTCTTCAATCCATAATCTTTTAATTTTGTCTGCCATTCGTTCTTTCCAAATCAAGTCTAAAACCCTTTTTGTAAAAGCGTATGGTGCTAACGGTGTTTTAGCCACCGCTTTGTGAATTCTATCTTCGTCTAAACCAAAAAGCTTGAAGACGTAGTACGTCTCTCTGTCTTTAACTCCATACTTCATTGGGTTCTTTTCAAAATCTATGTGCAAACCTTCATGTAAAAGAGAAGCAGCCACTTCATTAACATTCATATATTTTAGGCATGCACCTGAAACATAAATGTTAGAACGCATCTTCCCATCTTCTGTATACCCGAAATGAACACCACACGACTCAATAGCGTATCTTTCATCAAAAACGTAACATCGGTCAGCAACATCAGCGTGAACTTCAGGACTAACTGATTTCAGTACCCCTAATGCTTTACTTGTCTTCTCATCTTCTCTGCAAGGCGTAAACTTAATTTTTTTATACTCTCCCGCAACAGCATCAAAATTCCAAGGAATATCCTCTTCAGAAACCTTTATGTCAGGCTCCTCTTCCCTCATAAGCTCAACATAAAACTTTTTAGCTTCCTTAACGGCTTCCTCAAGACTTTCCATCTTCTCAATCCTTCTGTGGCGAACCGACCCCTTCAAGTTTCGCCATCAACACAGTACAATAGCCACGAATCGGACACTTGTCACAACTAAGATTTTCAGGACGCTTAAGCATAACCATATGCTTTAAGCTTGCTAAAGCATTCTCCAAACCACACATCTTCTCCAACTGCTCAGGGAGAGTGGCAGGTGCTGGTCTCTCGGTTTGTTTAGGTGGGTATAAAAAGTTATGTTCTATGTCATGCCATGAATGTTCTCTGACGTCAGAGTGCATTAGCTGGTTTATGTCAGGGAATTTGTCAACTAATTTCACGTAAGCGTATAATTCTGATTCGGAAATCCCAAGTTCGTCAGATAATGTTTTCATATATTCAGGTATTGATTCGAATATCTCGTAGAAGTAGGGTTTCTGTTCCTCTTCAATTATCCTTCTGCCTATTGCATGTCTAGTTTCGATTAGCATGTTTCGGTGTTGTTGTTCTTTTCCCATTAATTGTTTAAGGTCTTCCAGAAGTTTTAACAACCAGTGGGGTTTCTTCTTCTTTTTTTCCAACATCAGCTCGGTCAACGCTAAAACCAGAAGTTTATTAAGGTTTCCCAATTATAAAAAATTTGGGCTTTGCATGACTGTTAATGAAGAGGAGTGCCAAAGATTAGGCGGGAGATTGGAGGGTGAGGTTTGTGTTGTTGATAACCTGTCTTCATCAGATAATAATTTGAAAGAGTCTGAAAGAGGGGTTGCGAATGCTATTGTGTGGGGGGTTTCAACGGTGAGAGAAAATCGTGAAAGGTATCGGATGATTCAAGAGGAAATGAGGAAAACGGAACGGCAGATAGCGAAAGACAGGGAGATGATTAAGCGTTTAGAGAGTTTCATTCAGATGTATGGTGATGGCGAAAGGAAAAGTTCGGTTGATTTGTTGAATATGCGGATTAGATGGGCTGGTTCTGACTTGGAAAGGTTTGACAGGGAAAAGGCTTTCCTTGAAAAGTCTCATAAGGAGTTATTAGACGTTTTACACAAGTGTGGTGTCTTCTTAAAACATGAAAGTTTGGTGTAGACAATTCCTCCTTCTCAGCACAATATTCCAGCTTAGTAACAAGTCTCAGACTTTAAAGGTCTATTTTTTAAGCAGTTAAGATAGGCAATTTGTAGTTAGAAATAGCGTCACATAGATGTTTAGAAACTTCCAAAAGGCAATATTTTTGTTTTTTTGGTGTTGCAAAACATTTTTAAACATAACAATATAGATAGTGATGTGTTTCGCAATAGGTTGCGGTGGATGAAGAGTAATGAATAAAATGTCACGAAGTTTAGAGAGTAGGCTTAAGAGAATTGAAGACCGTTTGAAGCGGATTGGAGACATATTAGAGTTGAGTCCTACCATCACCACGTTTGAGTGGAAGGATTTTAACGAAAGGGATAAGGGTATCCTAAATTATTTGTTGAGGAAAGAGCGACAGGGAGCAACAACATTTGAAATTGCAGAGGCAATAAGTCTAAACGCGCCTGAAACAAGTGGCAGAACAATTGTCTATAGACGATTAAAACGGATAGAAAGAATCTCTCGTAGAATAAAGGGCATTTCTATTGTGATTCCCGAACGTAAAAGGTGGTACTTAAATTATGATGATTTTCAGTTCCACGTAAAAGAAGCGAAGATAAATGAAAACTAAATTTTTTAGAATGTCTACCTTCAAGAAAAAGTATGGTTTAAGTCAAAAAGAGGTTAATTGCCTACAACGGGAAGGGTTCATTGAAATACAGCAAGGCGGATTCAAGGCTCACAGTTTACAGCATTCTAAAATCGTAGTAATAAAGCAACTTGAAGCATTCCAAAATTTTCTTGCGGATTTTAAAGAGAAAATAAAGAAGGAGAGATTTGATGTGTATGAAGCGAGAATTATTTTGGGGGAGATGGGGTTCAAACTACGAAAGGCGGAAGTAGGGCATATATGTTCTACGTGTGGACAAGGAATAAGCGGAAACTTCTCATCGTACGCAGGATTGGGAGAAATCTATGCTTCCAAAAAAGTTTTTCTTACAATAAAATTGTGTAAAAATTGTATTAAGAGAATTTTTGCTGGTGGGAAAGTAAAAGTGAAAATCATACTAGAGGATAGAGCCAGAAGATGAATAAGCTAGAAAGGACTTGACGTGAGGTTGCCGACTTCTGTGAAGGAGATGAACTGCTAAGTGTTTTAGCGATAGATTTATATTTATTTACGTAATTATATTTACATAAGTGCGTGATGCAAAATGCCGAAACTCAGCTTTAAGGAAATGGAAAGGCGAGATTTGGAGCTTATCAATAAATTAATGAATAATCCGATTAAAGCGATAGCAGTGGATTTCGGATTAGAACCGACTGCTGTGCGTCAGTGGTTATTTAGAATTAGAGAGCGTAGGCGTAGGTTTCAGGGTTATTTAAATAGACAAAATGAAAGGATGAAGCGTAGTGCACGTGTTAGAAAGTTACTGCTCTCATCTAAAATTGACAAAGAGGAAGAATAGTTGACTAAAGTTTCTGATTCGCTTGAAAAAACAAATGGAATTGTTGCGGTTAGTGTCGGGAAAAAATTAGGACAAACTGGGTGGAAATGTTGAAGAAAATAAAGTTAGACGCAATGGATTTAACAGCACGGTTAATTGACGAGAAAAACCATGCGTTGATTACAAGTGTTGACGAAGGCGTTTCAGAGGTTGTCTGTGGTTTCAATTCTTACTTTGCCGATGATTTAGAGGCTGTTTGCAGTTCATGCGGTAGAGTTGTTAGCATACGTCCATGGCTGAAAAAGATAGTGGAAACCCATGGATTGCCAGTTGTTTGCGTTAAATGCGCTACTTAACCTTCACCCTTTTCATTTTGTTGTAGCGACTGCTACATATATTTTGAAAAATAATAAATACGTGAACTTAAGTAATGTTCTATCGGTGATTTGGATTGGTTAAGGTTGAAGACATCGCAGTGAATGTTTTAACCTCTGTCATAACCACCCTCATAATCATTTTTCTGTTGATTCCATTGTTGGGGATTCCCATTCCCGTCTTGAAAGAAACGGAAACCACAAAAAAATATTATTACCCGTATGTGATGCCCGTTGAGCTTGAAGGCGACTATTCAGACTGGACAATATACGACACTCAAGACGATACAGACGTAGGAACACCTTCCCCGTTTGATGCTTTTGCTTTGTTTAACACTGAAGAAACTGTTGCATTCTTTCATCATGATGATTTTGTTAAGAAGTATGATGTGGCAACTAAAACTTTAGGTGTGAGTCTTTTAACGCCTTATTATTCTACTGGGTTAGAGGCTGGTCAACAGATTGCGACTAAAAGTGTTCTGGGCAGGTACGTGGTTTTTCTGGACGATTCTTATGATAGGATTCATATTGGGAAGGATGGTGTAATAGTTAAGACGGTGACGAAGACTGATTTAGGCGTTGCTGATATTCGTGGTGTGAGTGTTTCTTTGAAGGGTAAGTATGTTGTTGTGGTTGCGCCTAATAAGTGGATTGTTTTGGTGGGAAGCTGACATAGAAAGTAGCAGTCGCTACTCTTTTTCAACTTTTCTTGTCTTCAACATTTAAATACCTATCTCCAACAAGCCCATCCAAAAGCTTCTCACTAGCCATTCTGATTAAATTTTGGTGTCCCGAACTTCCCTTTCTTCCACTCACAGCCTTTAGCTCCCATTAATGGCAAGCTTCCAAAACACAACATCAGTCCACACGAAATTATCTTGTGTGGGAACATAAAGTTTAGTTCCGCAGTCACACTCGAATATATGCCAAAGTTTCTCCTTTCCTTTGTAATCCATCAAACTTTTACATTTCTTACAGATAGGACGGATAGACTTAGCAAACTTATCAGAGAGTCCGTTCTTCTTGGACAGGTCGTATTGTTTTTCTTTAGCCACAAGGCTCATCCTTTAATTCTCCTTTACTTTCCTATTTTTGAATCGGGGAGGCGATAGGTCTTTTACATGAAGAAACCCGATTTTCTCCGTATGGCTTTTCTATGGTTGCGCAACCATTACTCAGCTTTACCCTCATACCTCTTTCCCTCTAATTATGTCCTTTAATTCTCCTTAACGGCAAGAAACTCAGTTAGCCTTTCAGAAATAGAACTCAATCGAGCTTTAGCCATCTCAACATACTTTGCGTTTATATCAATACCAATCCATTTTCGCTTTAATTTTTTCGCCGTAGCACATGTGGTTCCGACCCCTACAAATGGGTCAAGAACAACTTCATTTTCGTATGAATACATCTTAATGAGTCTTTTCGGTATTTCCTCTGGGAATGGTGCTGGGTGATTTTTGACTTTTGAAACAGGTATTTCCCAGACGCTCCAACAATATTTTTTCACTTCCTCTTGGGTTAATGGATTTCTTTTATAAAATATATCTAGTTCGTTACCTTTCTGAAAAATCAAAACATGTTCATGATGAATATTTATCATTGTGTTACGGGGGTACGGTTTTTTCAAGAAAGCCGTAGTCCCTCTATTCCATATTCCTTGCGTTCCTAAAGGTTTCATCCAAATATGTTCTCTTTTATATTTGAGTCCAATACTCTCAAATATTTGGACAATTTTTGCTGGAATGTAATAAGATTTCTCTCTGCTTGTAAATTGTCCGACAACAACACATGCAAATCTGTTATCCCTAAGTATTCTAAAACATTGTCTAAATGATTTTTCTATATCTTTATAATAGTCATCGATTGAACTCCAATTGGAATATCTTTTTAGATTATAGTAAGGTGGGCTTGTAACAATCAAGTCTATGCTTTCACTTGGAAAGGTCTTCATGGTTTCTATGCAGTCACCACAGATAATATGGTTAATTGGTAGCTCCATTTTCTTTAATTCTCCTTTTTCTTTATCTCAATTATTTTAGGCGGAATATGTCCGTGAAGAGGACACCAAAAACCACCTGTTGTAAGTATAAGATGCCCTCGACAAATTGGACATAAATACTCAACATCACTCATTTTCTCAACTATTTCCTTTGTGAGTTTTTTAATACGTTCTTTCTCTATTCTTGAGGGTAAACTCATTTCTTTTAATTCTCCTTCATTCGATGTTCACTTAAATCGTAAATGAAAGCTACAACCCACAAACAAATCAATAACATAAAAAGTCCACAATTGATAAAGTTACGGTTTGAGGTAGCTAGAATCATTCCTATTATGATTAACGGAAACATCAACAGAAACGTTATGTGGTCAAGTTTTCTCCAATGACTCATCGCCTTTAATCCCTCTTAACGGGCATTGCTTTAATTGTAATCCCAGCTAACTTACAGAACTCGTGAAAAGTAGCAAGAACTACAATGTGCATGTGCCCACTTGTTTTGTGTTCAGGGAGAGGTGCGTGAATCTTTGCTTTAAAACCTTTTAACTCTAACCAACCTATCTCTTCTTTTGCTTCAACCCGACGATGTGCTTCTGACCCTTGGATACATCGCCAAAGTCGCCAGCGTTTGTAATCTTTTCCTTCTTCAAGATATTTACGTACTCTATCTATCCTTTGATTCATTTCTATTAATTCTCCTTACTCCCATTAACGGAAAGAAGTCGGTTCAAGTTTTTCTTTCGTCTAACTTCCGTAATCTTTTCTAGGCAACTTAGTAGTTCTTTGAGTTTCTCGCTTGAAGGTTCTGGGAAGCCGTTGTTTCCGCTGTCGGCTCCGATTGACACAAACTCAGGGTCAATTTCTTGAATCCAAAAGACAAGTTCATCTAAGTCACAATCTTTTACAGGTTCAATTGAAACCATGAGACGATAGAGTTTCTTCCCTTCAAAATCAACTTTATTGCTAAGGGCGAAAAAGTTATAGTAGCGTTCCTTTGGGCTTGGTGCCTTGGTGTCGTGGTAGTTGCGGTTTGTCTCTATTGTCGTTCCCAAGATACAGTTTTTTGGAATATTAAAGTCCCGGAATCGTTCTGGGTTTTTAGTCTGCAATAGAAAAGTCGTTTGTGGAAATTTGCTGATATAATCCAAGACTCTTTGAATCCACTCGTCTGGTATCCCATATGCGAACAAATCACCACAAGACTCAACAAAAACAATGTATCCCTCGGGAACAACAAGTTTAGTTTCAAACTCCCTCTCAATTAATCTAGGCTCGCCAACATACTTGTCATTTCCCATTCTTTGAAGCCAAGGACTAATCTTGCCATCAACATAACAACCTTTGCATGCATGTGGGCATCTGCCTCCAAGCGGATTCCATGTGTAGGCAAACGGGTACATATTCCCTGAAGGGCGGTTAAGTCCCATTTTCCTTAATCCTCCTCCTTAACGTTAGTAGCCACTTTTTTCTCCTTCTGGAAAGGTAAGTATCATTGACTTGGGAATACTCATTAACCCCTTTTTCTTGTCTGTGAATGTTTCAAAATTGTTAGGGATATTCATGCAGTGTTCATACAACAGGATGTAAGCGTAAGCGTGGTCCACTATGATTTTTGCTATTGCCTTTTCCTTTGTCTGTTTCATGTGATACCGAAGGCTGTCTATCAGTTCATTTACATCTCCAACGGTCCATTTCTCAACTTGTTCTTTGTATATTTCATACAGTTCGGTATGGGGTAGCGGTTCACGTCTTCCACAGTAGTAGCATTCATGTCGTTTTATGCGGTGAAACTTACGTAACAACGTGAGAAGTTGTTTAGACGTTTTGTTCTGTGGCAGCCCAAATCTGATGCTTGCATCCTTGATTAACTGGGCTATTTCACCCCTTAAACGTTTAAGAGACCGTTCTTTAGCTTCTATACGCTTTCTTTCCTTGACGATTCGTTTTACTTCACTCATTCTCTTCTAACTCTTGGTTTTTTCAATTCGCGAAGACGAGTTTTAAGTTGTTTCTTCCGAGTTTGCAATTCCCTGATTTGCTCAGTTACCTTCTCCAGTTCCTCTCTGACAGTTCTAACCTCAACGTTATACACCCATTTCACCTTCATTTTTTCAATATAACATTAACTTCAACTTTAAGATTTAAATATTTCTCAGCTAATTGACTACTCAATGTCTTTACAGAGAAAGTGCGCGGTTGGTCTGTTCCCTTTGACTTTTATGTGAATTTCATACTCTCCAACATCAGATGTTTCTTTGCTCACGATTTTCACTCTCCTTTTATTGAATCGGGGAGGCGATACCTCTTTCCCTCACAGTCGGTGTCGAAGCTTAAATAAACCTTCATTTTTCTCATCTCTTTTTAAATAAATGTGGCGGATTTCATCATAACTGCGGCGTGTTTTAATGACGCCCTCTTTTTCCATTTCCTCCAATATTGGGCTTATTTTGTCTGTGAATATGTAGTAGCCCTTCATTTCAGCCGGGTAAAGGTAATGTAGAATTCGTCCAATATCATAGATGTATAATTCTACTCGTTTCTTTAGAGCTTTTACGAGTAGTTTCTTGAACAGCTTGGGCGGAACATGGTTTGAACCTGAACCTGTTGCTGTAGGCAAATCAATATTTAGTTTTTTCTGCAGGGTTGGATAGACTCCTCTAATAGCGTTCTCTGTTATGTTCAGCGTGCCTCCTATTTCTTTCTGTGTTGTTTTTTCGTTTTCCAATCGGGCAGCTATGTAGCAGATGGCTCCCGCCACTGAAAGGGGAGATATTCCGATGTGAAAACGTTTTTCAATCACGGTTTTGCATAATTCTTCAATTTTGTGTCTTGTTTTAGTTGAAAATCTAAGTTTGCGAGCTGCGTCTAAGGCGTAGATTGTAGGGTGAATAGTACATACTCGGGGGATTTTATCAAGCTTAAACATGATTTTTCGGTAGAGCTTGGCAATTTTCTTAGGGTGAATGCGCCCTTCAGTTTTTTCAACGGTGTTGCAGAAGCTTCTGAACGAAACAGGTTTGCAGGTGCTTGTATGTATGGCGACGTATAAGGAAGCAGCAGTCAAATCTGACTGAGACACGCTGCCCCCCACCCAACCTTTTTCTCTTCTCAAACGGCGGTAAATTTTTTCAGCGTCAGCAATCACATTAAACGGAAGATTTAAAATTGCAGCTACACGGTGAACATCCATGTTCACATTATTCACCATTTTCTTTTAATTCTTCCATATTTACACTCTTCACAACATTCTTTGGTGACAATCTGACCATAATAAGAGCAATCAATGTCTCCGTTTGGTAAACGATGATAGTGCAAGCAAACAACTCTTCCATTTGGTTTTCTAAATTTGACTTTCATTTTTATGTCGTCTCCTTTTTCTTGTGTAAACCAAACGCTTCAACAAACTTCTTTTCGTAAACCTCAAACCATTCATCATTTTCATTGAAGAATCCAACATAATCTGCTGTCGTGACATCGTTGGGGTTTTTATAACGTGGTTTTGGTCGGGTTTTCACTAAATCTGCTAGTTCTCGTAGTTTTTTATGTTCCGCAACAACAAGGTTTTTGTGAGCCACCGCACTTTTCAGAACAATCATAAACGAATCTCTGTTCATAATACTATTAGGAATGAACAAACCATCTTCGAGAATCTTCAAAACCTTTTCCTTTGAATCAAATCTCCACACTCTGATTCTGTTCAGAATATCTCGTTTAGACCATGTTTCGATTGCGTCAATATCTAACTCTTCGAAGACTTGTTTTATTTGGTCTTCAACACTCATTTTCTTTGGTTCTCCTTACTCTTTCTTCTTGTAAACTCAACCCAAGCAACTAAATAGCCTGAAAAGAAGCCTAAAACAATCCCAACCATGAAGCCGATAAAATAGTAGCTAACCATTTCTTTAATTCTCCTTCAGAACTAATCCATCTCTAACCATAGAATCATAAGTTTCCTTTGTCATCTCACAGGGCATACCAGCTATTTGCATGTATAGTTTTCCACATTCACATCTCCAGATACGAAGAGATTTCGGTTTTTCGGGAGTCGTCCTTGTTCTCGCTATAAGTTTCAACTTACTTACGTGATGTCCACACGGAGAGTATTCAGTTGTGTAACTCATTCCATTAATTCTCCTCTCTATGTTTTCTCAAAACAGGATGCCACCCATAACTTCCATGATTATGCATCATGTGACCTTTGTGTATTTTGGGAGTTTGTATCAGCACTCTTTCGTAATCACATTTCGTGCATTTTTGCACCCAAACAACTGTTCCATCTTCCAAAATCTTAGGAGGCTGAACAGTATAAAGAACCCCTTGTGAACACTCCTCGCATTGAAAACTAAGGCATGATAATTGCAGGTTACTCATTTCTGTTTTTCACCTTTCCAGCCACATTTTACTTTCGCTTCGTTTTTGGCGAAATTCACCTTTGCTTCAATCAAGTGTTCACATCGCTCTCTCTGTTGCATAAAACTGCCTAAACAGTACCATATTGGAACTTTCTTCTTCTCTTTCGGACAGAACACCTTCGGGGCTTCACTCATCTTCTTTGGTTCTCCTCTCCTTCGTCATTGTAAGGACAGCCAAAACATAAATCGTCTATTTTTGGCTCACCACACACTTCAAAATCTCTGAATATTTTTCCGCAGTGTCCTACATAGCGAGCTTCGACTTTCTCACGTTTTGGTGGGGGACATTCTTCCCATTCACAAATATCCATAGCCTTTAATTCTCCTTAACGGTAAGTTTTTCGGCAACCCGATTAATCAATTCTCTTGATGAACGCTTCGCTATGCTTGATATTGCATTGTCAATTTGGTACTGCTCAATTTTTCGGAATGTTGGTTTTCTCACGACTCTTAACCCTTCAAAGTTAAATCTGAAGGTTGGTGTAGCTTCGAATGTTGCACTGAATGTTTTCTCATCTATTTTAATTATGCCTAGCTCTTTTGGAACTTCACATGACCAGACTAATCCTTCTGGAACCATGAGATAATTATAGTTACATCCAGAACACACGAACCCACTCTTAAAGTCCGAGTGTGAAACCTTAACTTCTATGCCTCTAACCACATTATACTTGTACTTCTCGGAAAAAATGTCGTCAGTGTAAGGATACCTATTATGTAATGGAATATATTTCTCACCAACTCCACACACGTCAATTATGAAGTGAGCATCAAGAGGGGACAGTTTCTTTTGCCCCCCTCGATTAATGTAAACTTCAGTGGCTACAAGGAAGCAGTTTTGATTGTAGAGATAAGCCATCCCTATATCCTTCAAGAGTTTATGCAAGTCGGTTTCTGTCATTTTCTTTAATCCTTCTTTTTCTTTGCCGATTCCTTGTTTTCCGCTATGTATGTGATTAAACCACTTACGCCTCCAATCAGTAAGCCTAATCCTACAATTCGATATTCTCCTAATGGCAACAGTATCATAGCGAACCCTATAACCATCGTCACACATGCCCAAAGCTCAATCATTTCTTTCAGCCTCTTCCCGTTTGTTGACAATCTTATGAGTTGCCCAAAACTCCCAATACCACGAACCGACCCAACCGAAGAATCCAGCAAACCAGAAGCCCATATTGATACTCTGAAACCAGAAAGGTAGGTAGTCAAATAGGAATATGAGAGACAGTGAAGTTAAGAGCAATGTCACTTGACTTCCTCCACTCAATTTCTTATAAAGTTTCATTTTTGGTTTTCACCTTTTTTCCTTCTCTTCCCAACCTTAAAGAACGTTAAGAGAACCTTATCTTGCCCATAGCTTTCTATATCGCAGAAGTCGCCTATTCTGATGTCAAGCTCTTCTCTTATCTTGTCTGGAATCGTAACTCTGTAGCCAGAAATAACTTTACCTCTTTCCCTCATTAATTTCACAGCGTCCTTTCCCTTTTTTCCTCTATTACTGCGTTTATACGATTTTTTTCTTTGGGAATCTCATCGTGAGTGCTTATGTCCATTTTGTTGACCTACGTTTTGCATAAATGTAGATTAAAGCATTAAGGTTTTTAACGTTTTTGGTTATGGAAAAGACCAATATTTTGTTGGGAAAATACTACCACACATTACCATAGATACCACAGATACCACAAAAAAGTATGGTAAAAAAAGACAAAGGATTTTGTAAGCTTTTGTCAATCTAAAAGTTATCGGATTACGCATCCTTTTTCTCCTTTATCTTTGCATTTCCACGCCCTTTTGCATTTACCGTTCTTATTGACATAATAGGTAGGGTGATTGGGATGTTTACATCTTCTTTTCTCTTGTTCAGATTTTCCTTGTAGTTCCGTCACTAATTTTTTCGCTCTGTGAATCATCTTGTCTCTACTGAAATTGCCTAATGGTTGTACGATTTCACTCGTCGAGCTTGCGTTGACGTCCTTATTCAACTTCATCTTAGTTTTTCACCTTTCCCGCTCTTTCACCTCAACATAATGTTCTTATTTCGTTTTTCAAGATGCCACATTCCACCTAGAGCGTCTTTCCATCCTGCAGCCATAGGGATAAACATACCAAGCATCAGGGTTGGAGTCGAAGCCTGTTCTTATACGTTTTCTACTTCTCCAATTCAACAGATGACCTTTTTCGCAGTAGCATTCATTCTGTCCCTTTTTTGGCTTGGTAACTAAACTTCCATAGCACACAGAGTAAGGGTAAGTCCTTGTGAAATTTACTTTCAGGTTCATGTTCAACTTATTCACGGTTTTTCACCTTTAAGGTTATTATCATGTTTGTCATGTCTACGTCTGCTGATATTCCAAAGTATGCTTTGTGTTCGGGACAGTAGGCGAAAGGCAATGGTTTAGTTCCAATAAGTAGAATTTCTTCAATTTTAACTATGTGCGGGTTCTTGTTATTAATGCAGCATACAACTGTAAGTTTGTGATGGAGAACGTATTTTCGCCATATAAACTCCTTTTCTAAATATTCAATAATCGTCACCCTTGATGTTGGATGGTCTTGGCAATACCTCTGGATACAAGTTTCACTGCAAAAATTTGCGTCGTTTCCGTCTATCATGGCGTGTATTCTAGCTTTTTTTTCACATACAACACAACTTTCATTCATTAATCTCAGCCTCTTAGAATTAGTTCTCCTTTCTATGTTTGCACCGCCACCACCAATTCCACGCTTCGGCACACCTTTCCCTCGTGGTTTTATGTTCTTCCCTCCAAATTTGAATAAAAACTCGTGTAAACTCCAAAAGGAATGCAAGGACTACAACTAACACCAGTATCATCCTTTAATTATTCTCTCCAATTCGATGGAGAATATGAGAATTCAGTTGTTAAAAGTTTTTTGATAAAAACTTCTATAACTGTTTTCCACATTAATAGAAGAAGGTGATAAAGTGGGATACCCTTATCCTTTTCTCTCCAACCACCTTATGCAGAAAGGTTTCAAGGTCTACCCACATGAAATGGTGTGTGGTGAAATAGGGTGTCCTAATGAGCAGAACCGTTTTGTTGATGTGGCAGCCATGAAAGATAGACTCTTCTATGCGTTTGAGTACAAAAGTGCTGGTGATTACCTTTTAAGAGCCGTGAAACAGGTGGAGAATTACAGGTTAAGTTTTGACTATGTTATTGTAGTAGCAGAGATACCGCGTGCAGACGTGTCTGTTCATCCAACCAGGGGTGTTCGCATCAAAGAAATACTTAAGCTGGGAGCTGGGTTATGGACGGTTCGTTTTAAACGTGTAAAATTGCGAGATTTAGAAAAATGGGAAATTGCTAAAATCTTCACGCAGATTAGTGAAAAAGCACCAATACAAGCTCATCGGGTGCATGAGAATAGTAAACAAATAACAGATTTTGGAGATAAGTGGTTTTGGATGTTTTACAGTGCGTTAGATAGACGTTCTGACGCTTCTACGTTTGTGCATGCAAAAGATTTTTTGGGGGATAAACGGTTGTTTCACCCATATGAGATTGTAAAGCTTGTTTCTACAGTAGGAAAAGAGAAAGCTGTCAGCAAAATCGCTAAAATTCTACAGAGTTCAGGCTTTCGTCTGTTAAAAGACCGAAGTAGAGGCATGTTATCTCAGCCTTTAAGCATTGTTGAAGCCGCCCAGTTTATAAGCAAATTTGGTTTCAACTTTGAAAAACTCTATCATCATTATGTGGACAGCAGCAAAAATTTAGTTGAGGCACGACAAAAGATGTGGAAAGACCTTAAAAAACAAATTTATGGTGTTGGAACAAGAAGTGCAAGCCAGTTTATTCGTGGAATGGTGTTAAAGTCATCATGGAACTTTCCCTTAAATGATTATATGTTCTTGGAAAAATGTGAGTTTAATACTGAAATAGCGTTAAGGATTGGATTAATCGAATCTAGGGGTGATTATTATACGGACCTTGCTAAGTTTGCTGATGAATACTTGGAGGGTAACTACGGGGTAATAGCTCATGTTCTGTGGTTTATTCGCAAAAAATATTGTGCAGAGCATCGTTGTTACGAGTGCCCATTGTTTTCGCGTTGTTTCGCCCGTGACGAAACAGGAACAGGAAAATGGGTGTTCAATGAGGTTGTGACGCCAAAACTGCAAAAACCACACAAAAAAAATCGAGAGTGGATAAGGCAAAAGTTTAACCATTATGGTATGAAACTTTTAAAAAATCAGTTGCATCCCAATCAAGCATTCTTAACCGATTTTAATAGGACATTTCATTGACATTTTAACTACCTGCTCATACCAATCAATGTTAGGTTATCATCCATAAAATTATAAGCACTATAACGTAAAACGCCAGCGGTAAAGCAATTGCTAATATCATGTAAATTCTATTCTTCCATTTTTCTTTCATAATATCTCTCCACTTCAAAGGAGATGAAGTAAAACGCCTCTTGGACGCATGGCTCTTGTTGGCTTGGGCAATTTTTAAGTCTTTTTCAGGTAGCCTTCTCGTGGACAGAATATTGCTCCGTCTCTCAGCAGATTTCCTAAAATTCTGTTTGCGTCCATTATCTTGTATTTTTCTTCCGCCTCACTAATCACTACGCTTCGTTCAACCATATCTGTTTGTTTTTGCAGGTCGGCTATGATGCTCAGCAACGCTGACGCTTTATCTCTTAGACTTTTTGGTTTACCTGTCATGATGAGGTCGATGTCGATTTTTCCGCTTGTCATGTCGATGCCGACTTCTTGTAGGCTTCGCATCATAATGTTGATGGCTGCTTCAGCATCTTCAGGTAACACTTCGTTGCGGAGTGTTGCTCTTGTTCTTGCTTCAGAAAGGCGTATCAAGGCTTCTAGTTGTCGGGGTCCAATAGCTATGGGGCTGCCTATAGACTCGGTTGAAATCTTTCGCATTTTTAGGTAGAACTCTCTGATTTTTTGGGAGGCTTCAGTTGTTAAGGTTGGAGTTATTTGTTTTGCGTAGGCGATGTATTTTCTAAGCAGGTCGGGAGAAATTGGGGGTTGGTTAATGTTTTCTCTGTGGATGTTTAGGATGTGTTGGCAGAGAGCCTTGTCTTTTTCTACGTCAGGTTTATCTAGCATAAGGAAGATTAAGTCGAATCTGGAAAGCAGAGTAGGGGGCAAATTAATGTTTTCAACAACTGTTTTGTAATCGTTGTATCTTCCTAAAATGGGATTTGCCGCCGCAAGCACAGCGGTTCTAGCGTTCAATGTTGCAACGATGCCACCCTTAGCTATGCTCACAGTATGTTGTTCTAGAGTTTCATGAATTGCTGACCTATCTTCTTCTCGCATTTTATCAAGTTCGTCAATGCATGCAACTCCTTTGTCGGCTAGAACTAATGCTCCCGCTTCGAGACTGTACTCTCCCGTGCTTTTGTTTCTTAAAACAGCGGCGGTTAAACCGACGCCAGTTGTCCCTCGTCCAGATGTGTACAATCCGCGAGGGGCAATCTTTGTGACGTAGCGTAGTAATTGTGTTTTGGCTGTTCCGGGGTCTCCTATCAAAAGGATGTTTATGTCTCCTCTGATTTTTATGTCTGGTCTTTCTTTTGGTATTCCACCGAAGAGAAGGTAGATTATGGCTTCTTTCACGTTTTCATATCCGTATATTGAAGGAGCTATTGAGGAAATTATTTTTCTGTGTACCCAAGGGTCTGCACTTAACTCTTTGATTTCTCGTATATCCTCTGGTGTCGCGATGGCTTCAGGCTGTTTACCTATAGTTTTTATGCTGTTGGCGTTAAGGAAAAGATTGAAGGTGTTGAGTTTGCCACTTCTTGCTACGCGAGGTGTAACCTCAACTATTCCTACTACCGCCACATCATCGCCCGGTCGTGCCGTGTTAATCATTTCGCCCATAATTTTAGTTTGTAGGCTGGTAGGTAGCTGTCCAGCGGGAAGGTCTTCGGGTTTTTCTTGTATCCAAAGTTCTTGGGTGTCTATGAACTCGCTTTCTTCTTTAACTAGAGTGAAGTGTCCTTTTCTGAAGCAACTGGGGTTTTCACATTGGAATGGTGGGCGTAGGAAAGGCGTTGTTTGTTCGACGTAGTTGATTGTTCCGCATCTTTTACATTCGAAAGCAGCCTTCAACGCTTTCGGTTTAGCTGATGTTGCTTTTACAACGGTCCCTCGAATCATGATTAGTTTGCTTATGTTGTTAGCTCCCACATTGCTTAACGAAATAGTGTCAAAAAGATTGTAAACTCTAACGTTTAATCCTTTGACTTGCTCAGCGTATTCAGAGTCTTCTATTCGCAACTGTGCTAAGGCAGCGTGTTTAGCATACTCTAAAAATTCTAAGGGTTTATTGATTAGGTTTTCTGCTAAATCATGGTTGAACGCTATTAGGTCTTCAAAGTTTATGTAAACGGATGTTTTAGCAGTAAGTCCTAATGCGGCGAACTGGCGCCTATAAGATTCAGATTTGAAAAATTCTTCGAAAAGGTCTTGAGGGGTTAGTGTTTCCTGTTCGTCCATTTTTTCGTCTATTTTTTCCACCCTTTGGTAGTTAAAAGCTTGTATTATAAAAAGTTTTTAAGGGTTGGGTAATAATTTATGAAATGGTTATGTTAAGATGGTGGAAGATACAATCGCTGTAATCACAAAAAATGTGAAGGATTGGAAAGCTTTGGAGGAAAAGGAAGAGGTTATGATGCCAGTGCGAAAGTCAATCATGACGCGTTTAAACAATTGTCGTGTTGTTCCGCGAGGTTATAGACGTGACTTGGTTGTTAAGGTTTTGCTTGACCTTTACGATGAGGTGGAGGATTTGCTCGATGTTTACAATGAGCTTGTGAGGTGTCGCCGTGGTAATGAAAGTGTTCTTGAAACTGTTAAACGCTTAATAAAAAACTCTGAAGCGGTAGAGAGGAAGAAACAACGCGTGGAAACTCCACTGATTTAGTTTGTAGCGGTTGCTACATTTGAAGAGTGTTTCATTTTTTGAACTATTGGCACTGCACTGGGAGCTAATTTAAGGTAGTATGAAAAGCCTTTTCCCCGCCCCTCACCTTTGATGTCGGGGTTTACGAGGTCTAGCTTTTTTAAATCCGCGACAAAATCTCTGAAGCGGTATATTGAAAGTGTTTTCAAGCCTTTTTGATAGAGCTTTCTTTTCCATAGAACATATACGTTGTGATATTTTAATGGGAAGCGTTGAAGGGTGTCGAGTATTAGTCTGTGGTATAGGGGTAAGGAAGTAATTGTTTCTGACAGACTTTTTCGTTCAATTTCTGCTATAGCGTATTCCAACTCTGTCTCAGATACATTATTGCTGCCTAATTGTTCGGATATTAAACAAGCTGTTTTCAGGAGGTCTATTGCTTCTCGTGTATTTCCACTTAGTAAAGTCATTTCTGCGATTTTGGAAATAATTTCGGGTTTAACAACGCTAGGGTTGTTCAGAGCTAACGCTGCACGTTTTTCGATTATCTCACACAAAGTTTCTTTGTCGTATGGTTTCAAGGATAATTCTCTGCATTTTAATGTGCTTTTAGTGTCTGGTGGCAATCCTTCCATAACTGAAGGAATCCGAGAGATAAAGAGAAAATTGCACCAGTGACTTGAACGTGGAACATCATCCAGAATGGGATGCATAGCCTTCAATGGAATTTTATCGAAATCATCAAAAACTAGAAGTGTGCCCATTTTTGCTTGGTTTAAATGTTCCACTAACTTCATCAGCATAATGTTTGACGGAGTGTAAGCTGATATGGGAAGCCCTAAAATACTGATGATTTTAAACATTATTTTTGGAAAGGTGTTATCACCTTCTGTCATTTTGATGTAAAAAGCACTTGACGGTAACTCTCTAGTAACAAATCGGGTTAAAAGGGTTTTTCCAGCACCAATGCCGCCCGTAACGAATAAATTGTAAAGCTGAAAATTTCCTTCAGCAATCGGCTTAAGAAAGGTTTTCAGTGCTATTGTTTCAACCTTTCTGTCCACAATCTCTGGTGGAAGGTAATCTTCTGTAAAAGGAATAACCGTTTTAATGATGTTACTCATACTCACTACTTATTTTAGTTAGCTTTTAAAATTTTGGGTATGATAATTTTCTCATAATATAAATACTGAACACTATTCTGCATTTTTACATTTTTATGTTAATTGTGTTTGGCTTAGCTTGGAATTCGTATTCTTCGACTAGAAAAACTGTTAACTTTTATTTGTGCTGATGGAAAGGTGTTTTCGAGGAAGAATTTTCACGCTTTTCACCTTCCTTTGGTAGATGCCCTAGGCTTCTGTGAATCTTTATTAAGTCATGTACTGCAAACCTGATAGCTTCGTTGCGAT
>JREQ01003135.1_pt1 | contig 24782 bp, 29 predicted proteins | sample 210151 | NCBI WGS metagenome assembly JREQ01 (sample SAMN03019617, study PRJNA260268) | marine sediment metagenome | biome: Marine; feature: Sediment; material: Clay; isolation source: clay from marine sediments 31 meters below sea floor depth collected from... | place: New Zealand: Canterbury... | reverse complement strand
GCAACAAAGCTATCACCCACATTCTCCGCCACAGACTCTACTGTTGCTGAGACCAACTCTGGCTTTCCCAGGCTTTGGGTGTCGCGGCTAACCAGACAGGGCATTTTGGCTCGGGCTTTCTCTAGATTACCCCTGGCTAAAAGCACTTTAATCTCAAGAGCAGTCTGGCGCAATTCCCTAAAGGCAAAGGTTGGTTTTAGCAGCAAAGCGCCAGCGACTATATAAGCTATAAGGCTAATCTCATTCACATAGAGTAAAAGAAAATAAACAGGTGAAGTGAAAATGAAAGTAGTAAGTAAAACCATGCCAGCGCCATAAACCAACTGAGCCCGTGTTCCCTGAGTAGGAGCGAACCTCTCCAAAAAGGAGATTACCTTCCCCATCCACACCACGGGATGCATAGCTCGAGGTGGCTCCCCAGGTAGCACATCAATGACCAAAGCCAGCAGCAGAATGAATAAACCTTCCATCGCTTCCCCTACCGCTGAATATAAGTTCTTCCCCTTTTACCTTCACCAGCCATGATAAGAGTAGCCGGCAACTTATTAACCGGGTGAGGATAAACGCATACTTCAGCACCATAGACTTCCTTAATATTCTGGACTGTAAGCACCTCTTGTGGTATCCCCTTAGTATAAATCTGCCCTCCGTCTAGCATAACCAACCAATCACAATATTGAGCGGCTAAATTTAAATCATGTAGGGCAACAATGACAGTTAAGTTCTGCTCAAGACAAAGGCTCTTAACCAAGTCTAGAATCTCAACTTGATAATTTATATCCAGCTGTGCCGTTGGCTCATCAAGGAGGAACACTTTTGGCTGCTGGGTTAAGGCTCGAGCGATAACAACCCTCTGCCTTTCCCCTCCAGAAAGCTCCCCTACCCTACGCTCAGCAAAGAGTTGGGTCTTCGTCGCTTCCATTGCTTGCCAAGCAATAGCCATATCCCTTTCTCCTTCGTAACGAAGAAACCCAAGATGGGGCGTCCGTCCCATAAGCACCACTTCAAAGGCAGTAAAGGCTTCAGGTAAAACAGGATTTTGTGGCACCACGGCAATAAGGCGAGCCAGTTCTTCTCTTTTGATATTTTTTATATCCCGACCATCAACGAAGATATGCCCCGAAAAGATGCTGATTAGCCGAGTTATTCCCTTGATCAATGTAGTTTTCCCTGAGCCATTAGGTCCGATGAGACCCAATACTTTGCCTGGCACCGCCTTCAGATTTATGTTATTCAAGATTGCTCGGTGGTCGTAGCCTAAACTAACGTCCTTTAGCTCAACCATGTCACTTTATCCCGTTTTGCTTAAATATAGCCTCCTTCACTGCTGAAGTTACTGCCCTAGCCATAAGCTCTCCCATCTTTGCATGTCCACCCAGATAATCTATCCTCGCTCCTTGCCCAGATACTACTATGGCATTATCGGTTCCTGTGCCTGTGGCTCGAATTTGGGGATTGTAGGAGCTTCTGATATCCAAATCCTCAAGGGCTACTACCTTCGCCTCAGTCAAGGTAATCATCCCCCGAGCCATCGCTCCTTCCGAAAGCGAGGCATTGGTTAAAACTATCACATTGATAGTGCCCAAACTTTCAAACCTTCCCTCCCTTTCCAAGCTTCCTGCCCTATCAATCCCTATCCTCTGGGCGTTGGACTTTGTTCCTGCGGTAACCAAAGCGAAGACCTTAAACTCCAGGTATTCTTCCTTTTTGACCACAAGATTATCCATGTCAGCTCCGGTGAGTAACATGGCTGTCTTGGCTGAAGAAAGGTTTAAATCGCTGAGAATTTTGTTCACATAAGCATTGTAATTTTGATGCACAAATTCCCATAAAGGAGGAGGATTATAGTTATTAGCCACTACTTTTACCTTCTTGAATCCTTCCCTAGTGGATAAACATCTTCTTTCTTTGGCAAAGGAGGCTAAGAAGGTCTTCACCTCTATCCCTTGAAATTGGCGATAAATTATTTGGGCTCTCGTCCCTTCTAAGTCGATTTCGATTTCTTTTTCTCTCATTGGGCAAGCCTTTTAGAAGAAAGCAAGTCCTTTCTTCCTTCGCAATAGATAAAGAAAGAAAGGAGCCCCGCAAAAAGCAGTGATTACCCCTACAGGAATCTCTGTGGGAGGAAGTAGAGTGTGGGCGAGGGTGTCAGCTAAGATGAGGAATATGCCGCCGACCAAGGTAGATAAAGGAAGCAAGAAACGATGGTCTGGGCCCCAGATAAGTCTCACCGCATGGGGAACGATTATGCCCACAAAACCAATAAGGCCAGTAAAACAAACTGCCGCAGAGGTAATCAAGGTGGCAGCACCCAGCAATATAAGCTTAACCCTTTCCACATTGATGCCTAATTGCTGTGCCTGCTCCTCATCAAGCTGCATCACATTAAGGGGTCGAGCATGAAGCCAGATGATTATAACTCCTACTATCACGCAAGGAAGGACTGTCCATACTTCAGCCCAATTGGTTAAGGAAAGTCCACCCAGTAGCCAGGATACAATCCCATGTAATTCTTCACCACAGATGGTCAAGAGGTAAGACGTGATAGAAGCTAAGAAAGCGCCTAAAGCTACACCAGCCAGGATGAGGGTAGTTGCCGGTAAGGTCTTGCCCACACGAGCCACTGAATAGACCACGGCGACAGCACCTAGGCCACCGATAAAGGCAAACAGAGGGATGGCTCCAAAATTCATCCATTGCAAGGGGAAAGGGATTAGAAAACCAACAGTAGCTCCCAAACCAGCTCCTGAGGCAATACCGAGGAGATAAGGGTCAGCCAGGGGATTGCGGAACAACCCTTGATAAGTGGCTCCAGCCACCGCTAAGGCTGCCCCCACTAAACCTGCCAGAAGGATGCGGGGGAGCCTGATATCTAGGATTATAGTGTTGAAAGTTTCAGGCCAGGATGGGGCGATATGGAGAAAGGGCAATTTGGAAGCCAGAACTTCAAAGCATGTAGGAAAGGATATATGAACACTTCCTAAAGTAGTGGCAAATACAATTGCCGCTAAAAGCAGCCCAGCAAGCCCCACTAAAGCATAAACTTTGCCCTTCCAGCGAAGGGGATAAGGTACGATAGAGTCAATAGCAGGTTTGTTAATTGACTGATCGATATTAGTATTCAATGCCCTCCCTGTCTCTTATTCCTTGTACATAGGGATGCTTTAGCTTTTTAACTTCGCTGACCAAATCTGCCTTCTTTATAATCGCCTCTGTTGCTCCGCGACCAGTTAGAATGAGTTCTAGCTTTTGCGGCTTTAACTCTAAAAGGGAGAGGATTTCCTCCTCTTCCAAAAAGCCATCACGCAAGACAATATTTATCTCGTCCAAAACCAGCATATCCCAAGTTTCATCGGCAAAAAGCCCCTTGATAAACTCTAAGCCCCTTAAACATTCCCTCCTCACCTCATCAAAGCTTAAATCCTTATAGAAATGGGGGTGTCTTCTAGCAAAGTGAAAGGTGTTTACACCAAGTTTTTGAAGAGACCCAAATTCGCCGTATCCAAATGCCTCGGGATCCTTAAAGAAGGAGACGAAGCCTACCTTAAAACCATGACCAGCAGCTCGAACTGCCTGACCGATAGCAGCAGTGGACTTTCCCTTGCCATTTCCAGTATATACTTGAATCAATCCTCTTTCCTTCATCTTAGCCCTCCTTTACGCTGGGTCGAACAGAAATCTCCAGAAACCAAACATTGTCTCTCTTCTCCTTCTTGCCTGGGATAACCTCGAGCGGCGTCTTAAAAATGGGACCATCGAACACAAAGGTATGATATTCTCCAGATTCCCCACAGGGATGACAACCAAATTTCTCGATTTCATTCAAAGAAGACTTATCCAAGTTTCTGCCAAGCAAGCTTTGGTCTAATTTAGTCGCTACTACTATTGCCTTAAATCCAAGACTCCAAAAATCAGCAAGGAGCTCCTTAGATCCAATCCCCCAAAGAGGCAAAATAGGCTTTATTTCAAGTTCCCCACAAACCCTCTCGAGCCACTCCCTATGCTCCTCCAAATCCATATCACCAAAAACTCCTCCTTGTATCCCTTTCTCCTTAAGTCTTTCCACAACCTTTTTAAAGTTCTCCTCGTAATCTTCCCAAGATGTTCTAACCTGAACGACGGGAATCCTTATAGCTTCTGACTGCGATTCCAAAACGTCAACTTTAATACCATGAGACCTTGATTTATCCCCATCTTCGGAGACAAAGTTGACCAGATACAAAACCTCATGGCCTTGTGAAATTGCCTTATAGGTTGCCAGGGCAGATTCCTTCCCCCCGCTCCAGGAAGCGAAAACTTTCACTTGCTCGCCTTTATAACGATTATTGATAAATCTGAAAATTTTCCTCTTAGTTCTCCAATTGTAGTTTTGATTTTTCTCTCGTCCTTAAAAGTTAAATTCTCAAATATCGTTACCTTAAGAGAGGCATCAACCCCATGCTCAATCAGAAAATTGGCAATGTCCTGTGGCATGAAATCATAAGGCCTGGGAAGAAGAATCAAATTCTTACCCTTTTGAATTCCCTCCAATAACTCCTCTTTCTCCCCTTCTATTGATCCGCCTTTATGGAAGGTTATAAAGTAAGTATGTTCCAAGCTAACTTGGGCTAAGCTTGCCGCCACTTGAACTGAGCTTATCCCTGGCACAATCTCTATCTCGTCGTATTTCCTAGTCTTCTCCAAAAGCTGATAGTCGGAAAAGTTGGGGTCACCCACCGTGCATATGATGCACTTCTTACCCTTCCTCGCTTCCTGAGCTAAATAAGCTATAGTTTCCTCCTCCTTTTCATAGGAAGTAAACTGGATTTTCTCTCCTTGAATAACCCCTTCAATAACTTTGAGAGCATGATTCCAGCCAGCTACAATATCGGCTTTTTGAACTATGAAGGCTACCTTTTCAGTTAAATATTCCTTACCCCCGGGACCTACCCCGGCTACTGTTATCATCTTTCTACCTCCTTATATAACAACCATTACCGATCGCCAAGAAAACTGTTTAGCAGCCATATCCTGTAGTGTTCCCCGCGATATCTTCTCATCTGAAAGTGCTAAATTCTCGCATACGATTGCTGGAGTAATTTCACTGATGCCATTATTAGTTAGGTAAATTGCAGCTTCTTTTGGCCCTAGGTCCGGTCCGGTGAGGATTATTAAGTGTCTATTTTGGTTAAGCCCATCGAGCATGAATCTGCGCTTCTTTTCGAAATCATCCCCACCATCGTGAAAAGATATGAGCACTGATTCATCTATATTTATTTGGGCGGCGGCTGCAGCAAGCTGGATTGAGCTTATACCAGAGACGATCCTAACCTCAAAATCAGGGAAAACCTTTAGAAGGCCATCGAGGCCAGATGAAATACATGGGTCACCAATCCTTAGAACTGCAACCGTTTCATTACTCTTCCTCGCCTCTTTAGCTGCTGTTTCGGCAACTTGAACATAGTTCTTTACATTCTGAAGATAAATTTTTTTACCATCAATCAAATGCCTTGCAGGTAATAAGTCTAACTCCCAGCCAACAATTACGCTTGCCTCCCTAATTGCCTCCTCAGCCTCCCTAGTCAAGTATTTCGGAGAGCCAGGCCCTACACCAACAAAATATACGTTATTCCTAAACATACATTCCTCCTTGCACTAATTTTCAATTGTCCCAAAAATCTCAGGATGAATGAATTTGGCAAACTCCTCCAACGCATCAACTGCTCTGGGACCACATCTGGTTAATCCTGTATCAAGTGGAAATATTCTGCTATTCTTACCAGCCTCGGTAACCTTGAGCCTCGGCTCTTCCTTTGCCCACTCAAATGCTTTGGCTTCACCCGCTGCATGTCCGACCGTAACGATGATTACCTGAGGGTCGCAGTAAACAACTGTTTCAAACTCAACCTGGAAGTTCCGTTCTTCAACATCTTGGAAAATATTCACTCCGCCCGCTTTTTCGATTAGTTCATGGGGGAAGGATTTTGAGCCCATGCTCTTCAATGGATCATGCCAAGTAATGAAAAAAACGCTTGGCCTCTCTTGTGGCTTTAACCTTTCCGTTTTATCTGTTATCGCTTCAATCCTAGCTTCCATCTGAGCCACAAGCTTGGATGCTTCCTCACCCTTTCCAGTTATCTTTCCCACCACCTCAATATCTTTAAGTATTCCGTCTAAATTTTCTGGCGCCAAGGCAAATACCGTAAGACCTCTCTCTTCCAGAGCAGGAATAACCTCCTTGGCATGAATGCTGCCAGCTAATATCAAGTCTGGTTGCAGGGCGATTATCTTTTCTATATCAGGTGTGGAAAATCCTCCTACCTTTTCCTTATCCAAAACTTCCGCTGGGTAGTTACAGAATTCCGTCACTCCCACCACCTTGTCTCCCAAACCCAGGGCAAATAGAATCTCAGTATTAGAAGGGACTAAGGAGATGATTCTTTGAGGTATTTCCTTAATGCTGATTGACCTACCTAAATCATCAACTATGGCACCAGGAGATACAGGTTCAACAGGAGTACAGGCTGCCAGGATAAGTACGATGCCCGAAAGAGCAAAAAACTTCAACCATACTTTCATATATGTAAGTTAGGTTGATTGAAATTATAAATGGCTATAGTTAAGATGTCAATGGCTCAAGTAGATTTTGAGGCAATATTGCCCTAATAGGATTTCAGAGGGCTTTCTCTAGCAGTTAAAGAAGATAAAAGGGTAATGGCAGCATTCGGTGAAACTACATGTTGGTAAATTCTCTATCCTTCATTAGATCAACAATTCTATAATCCAGGTTTTCTTCCTCCAATCTCTGCACTAATGTTGAAACTCCATCTTCAGCACAAACCACTAAGAAAGGCAAGCCACAATAAGCTGCTTCTATCGCTGCTTCCCTGACACCATAAATATAATCAGGCTTTATAGTCACTTGCTTCAGTGCCACTAAAGCTTCAACCCCAATAGCTCCTACCAGCTTGGCTTTGTCTAACTCTCCTTTCAATCTGATAAGATCGGTATTCCTGGCCCCCCCCGCTTGCACATTGGGCACCTTGCCTATAGTTATCCTCCCTGTCTTTAGCTTTATCACCCCCTCCACCCTGGAAACACCAACATCTCCCCCTTTCTTAGCCTCAGAGACAGTTACCCCCCTGGCTCCTTCATCACTTACAATGTCAGAGGCAAACAGCAAGCCGTCCTTCATATAAAGCGAGACTGCCTGCCCTCCAGATAAGTCGCCATCAGCTATGGCAGTGGAAGTTGATATATCGCTCACCACCCGGCTCACAAACGAAGAGTAGCTTTGCAATTGCCTTGCCATCCTCAGAATCCAATCTACACCCTCTCTAGTCACTTTATACCTGGAACGACCTTGTGAGCTAAGCCAACCATCCTTGAGCAATTCCTTGACATACTCAGAGACAGCCTGAGAGGTTATATTTAGCTTTTCGGCAATGTCCTTTTGCTGTATATTCGGTTGATTCGCCGCTATCTCCAGCAATATCTGAAACTTGGTAGCCAGATTTTTACTCTGTAATATTTGTGCCATGTCAAAAACATTATACCATTTACTAGCCAAGGCTACAGCTAATAGTTTGGCAACCTCAACTAGCTAAGACTTGGCAACTTTCTGAAGGGCAAGCGAACTAGGACAGCCATTTTTCAATACGCACTCAGTGCAGCAAGGCCGTCGAGCATGGCATACTCGCCGGCCATGCTCTATCAGATGAAGATGAAATTGATATACCTTTGATATCGGGATTTGCCCCTGCAGCAAGTTAGGCGCCTTTTCTATTGAAACTTTAGAGTCAATTAAACCTAGTCGCTTGGCTACTCGAAAAACATGGGTATCCACCGGCAAGGATGGCTTCCCTAACCCAAAAAGTAGCACGCAGCTAGCTGTTTTGGGACCCACCCCAGGCAAGTGCATCAAATAATCCTTAGCTTCAGATATATTCATCGATTTAAGAAAATCAAGGCTAAGAGAGCCTTGCTCCTCCTCAATCTTATTGAGTATCTGCTTTATTCTTACCGCCTTAATACGAGATAATCCCCCAGATTTGATAGCTTGAGCGATATGCTCTACTGGAGCAGCCACCACACTTTCCCAGCTACCAAAGCTAGACATGAGAGAGTTAAAAGCACGCTTTGAGTTCACATCTGAGGTATTCTGAGAAAGGATAGTTCCTATAAGCACAGCAATAGGTTGTTTGCCCGGCTGGCATACCCTAGAACCGTATTCTCGCTCTAAGAGCTCAATAACTTCTTCCACAATCATTTTCACGCTTTACAAAGCAACTGCTGTCTGCTTACTTACACTCCGACGAAATTTATGATAGTGTATCGTATTAACACTCATGCGGAAAGCCATTTTGGATATGGATCCCGGCATTGATGATGCTCTAGCTTTGCTCCTGGCCTTAAGGTCACCTGAGATCCAAGTTCTTGGCATCACTACAGTAGCTGGTAATGCTCCAGTAGAGATGACCAGCGCCAATGCCCGCCGAGTACTGGAATATCTAGGTGTAACTAATATTCCGGTGGCAATGGGGGCAGCAAAACCCTTAAAACACTCTCTTGTCAATGCCTTGGACTACCATGGCCCAGATGGACTAGGCCAATGCAGCTTGCCTCCTCCCGGACTTCCACTGCACCCAGCAAAGGCCTGGGATTTCCTCGCTCAGCTAATCTCACAAACCCCAGGCGAGATTACATTAGTGGCAACAGGACCTCTAACCAATGTAGCTCTTGCCTTCCAACATTATCCCGAACTACCCAAACTTCTAGCCAGACTAGTTCTCATGGGAGGGGCATACAGTCTCACACCTTATGGTAAAGGAAACCAAACTCCCTTTGCTGAGTTCAATATTTGGCAGGACCCGGAGGCAGCCCGCACAGTATTTAGCTCTGAAGTAGATATCGTCGCTATAGGGCTGGACATATCCATGAATCCAGCTACCTGCTTGAATAGCCAGCATTTAGAGCAAATTAAAGCTAGTCACACACCCGTTGCCTGGTTGGCAGCCAAACTGGTGGAATATGCTATAAAACGTCATGGACGCTGTGAACTTCACGATCCCTTAGCTCTGGCAACCCTGCTAGATGCTTCCCTATTTGATTTCATGTCAGCGCCCGTGGAAGTGATTTCAGGAAATGGCTGGGATCGAGGAATTACACGTATTTTGCCCTCTGATAGCTCTCAGCTGGCAGCTAATAGCTCTCAGTTAATGCGTCTAGCCGCTAGCGTAGATGGGCCCCGTTTTCTCAAGCTATTTCTATCACGCATACTGGGGGAGTAAGATGGCTAAACTGGTAGTATGTGGCGCTATAAATTGGGATATCAGCTGCTTCGTGAAGCATTTACCCACGCCTGGAGAGGAAGTTACCGTAAAGCATATTACGCGGGTATCCGGCGGAACAGGGGGCAACGCAGCAGTAGCCGCAGCGCGTATTTTAGGGCCTAAACAAGTTGCCTTAATCGGCGCTCTCGGAGAGGATAACATTGCTCAGCAACAAGTAGCCGCCTTAGCTACCGAAGGAGTCACTACCGAGGGAATCAACTATGTACCGGGAGAGGAGTCAGGACAAGCTTATATTCTGGTTGAGCAAGGGGGGCAAAATATCATCGCCAGTTGCTTGGGAGCGAATGCTAGGCTATGCCCCGAACATTTAAACAACCAACAAGTTAGACGCTTATTGCAGGAATGCCGAGGCATAGTCCTCACTGATCCTCCGTTAGATGTAACAGTAAAACTGCTAGCCCTAATAAAACAGCGCAGAATCCCCTTGTTATGGGACCCCGGAATCCTGATAAGCCAAGGATGGGAGATGCTCGAGCCTCTTGCCAAGCGAACAGACATTCTTTTTCTAAATGAAGCGGAGGCAATTGCCCTTTTCGGAACTGCAGAGGTGGATATGAGCTTGAAGCATCTGCAAGGGCTGGGACTCCGCAACCCCATAGTGCTCAAACTCGGTGCTCAAGGAGCAGCAATGCTTGAACCAGCTACGGGTATAGTGAGCGAAGTCCCTGCTCTACCCCTTAAAGAACTAGGTTTAAAGGTAATTAACACAGTAGGTTGCGGAGACGTCTTCGTGGGGGCCTTTGCCGCTTATCATGTTCTAGGAACCAGTCTGCAAAAGTCGCTCATCATGGCTAGTGTAGCAGCAGGTCTTAACGCCACCCAACCTGAGACTCGAGGCAGCCCAGAACGAGCAACCTTAGAGGCAACAGAACAACGCAGCCGCAATTTTGGCTTCATGGTTCAGGAATATAAGCGCTCTAAAAATTGCTGAGTAACCTCTCTCAATAAGATGTCTGATTTTCGGACTCAATTAAAAAGGGGCCTCTACACGGGAATTAAAAGGGGGTGGAGTAGTTTTGTTTGGATATGCAAAATAGTTGTCCCTATCTCCTTTCTCGTAGCTCTTATTCAGTGGAGTGGTTGGCTAAATCAACTAGATTTCTTATTACACCCCCTAATGAGCTTGATCAATCTGCCTGCCGCGGCAGCGTTACCAATCATTACCGCAATGGTAGTAAGCTTTTACGCAGCCCTCGCCATCATGGCAGTCCTTCCCTTTACCATCGGACAGATGACATTGATTGCCCTATTCATAATGATCGCCCACATGCTTATTATGGAAGGAATGCTCCAACACAAATCTGGTTTTAACATCATCAAAGCAATCCTGGTTCGTATTACCGCAGCTATTTTAACTGTACTCATTGTCTCCCAATTTCTTGGTGATACTAGCCAGAGCATTGTTTTACCAGCCGACCTTACAGTTCATACTCCATTTATTGAAGTTCTGAAGAGTTGGACTATTAACATACTAGGCTTGTCCGTCAAAATTTTCGTAATCATCATGCTAGTTATGATGTTACTGGAGTCTTTACAATCTCTGGGATGGATCAAATATCTGCTCAAGTTTTTCAAGCCTTTCATGAGAATTCTTGGACTTTCAAACCAAGCAGTAACGATGTGGGTAGCCGGCGCTGGTTTTGGCCTGTTATATGGAGGAGCCGTTATTACTGAAGAAGCTAAAAGGGGAGCTTTGACAAAGGAAGAATTGGAGCATCTTCATATTTCTATTGGTATCAACCATGCTATAGTGGAAGAGACTGCCTTATTCTTAGCATTAGGATTAAATGCTTTCTGGTTGTTGATACCCCGGTTTGTCACAGCCGCTATGGCAGTTCACACTTGTCGCGCTATACAATATCTTAAGAGCAAATCACTTCCCAAGTGACTCCTCAGAGTATGGCCCTTGTGTATAACTTATTTAAGCTCATCTCTTAATAGGAGACATAAGGTAATTGTTAAGAAGGCAAGAAAGGAAATGACCCCATGCTGGCAGGACTTAAACCTCTGACCTTCCTCAATGTGAAGGCTGAGCCAGTTCAGCAAAAGCGCATCGAGCAAATTGATATAATCTGGGCGCAAGCAGAATGTAAAATACCTAGGTCGCTTAATCCTTGGGAGACAGCTTGTCACTAATCTCCTGGAGTGACACCCTGCCAGCAGATACAACCATCTTTAGAGCATCATCAACCGAAATGTTGGTGCGGATAATCTTATCTTCCGTTACTATCTCCAGGAAGCCCGATGTCGGATTAGGAGAAGTCGGTATAAAGACATTAAGCAATTTCCCGCCGGACTTGTCATAGGATTCGTTCGTGATAAAGCCTATTGTCCTCATACCCTCTTTAGGGAACTCTACAAGCGCCACCTGCATAAAGCCAGTTTTGCCCGGCTTAGAGAAGCCTTCCAGGATTTGTTTAATACCGGCATAGAGGTATCGCACTACTGGGACTTTCACCAACAATGACTCACCGTAATGAATCACCCTCCTTCCTATAATGTTGCTGGCTATCACCCCAGCCAAATAAATCAATACTAGCGTTACGCCGAAGCCTACCCCGGGAAATGTGCGACCCCATATAGACCTGATTATAGGCTGCAGTATATTGTCGAGGGTAACAAAGATCCAGACCAATATTAATATGGTGACACCAATTGGCACAACAACAAGAATGCCCGTGGCGAATTGCGTCCTTAATTTCTTACCTAGCCAACCCCAAGATACTCTCCGAGTGTGCTTCATTCCCTTATCCTCCTTATTGCGCCAAGTACACTAATACTTTCAAGCAACCAATTGATAGCTATTCTAACATTGTAAATTGCCAGCGAGAAATGAAACACAATGAGCTCGAACTGACCGAAAGTCAATTAAAAGATGATACCTCAAATTTGGGGAAATTTATTCTTCACATTAAACAAACTGGCTGATTTTTCAGCGAAAACTTTCGTTGAAAAGGCCGAGCTGAAACATTAGAATACTCAACTATGAGGGAGGTGATCTGCCATGGAACTACTTCAAGGAATTGAAACAAGAAGAAGTTTTCGCGCTTTTAAGTCCACTCCCATTCCTAGGGAAACAATAGAAAGGATTCTGCAAGCAGCCAGCAAGAGTCCTTCGTACAAAAACACGCAACCCTGGGAAGTTGTGGTAGTAAGCGGCAAAAAGAAAGAGGAACTCAGTAACATTCTTTATGAAATGGCAAGATCAGATGTTAGGCCAAATCCTGACTTACCGCTACCTGAAGTTTGGCCGCCCGAATTGGAGAGGCGAACCAAAGAACACGGGGCCAAAAGGTTAAGAGCTCTTGGAGTAGAGCGAGAGAACGAGCAGCAAAGGAAAGAGCTTCGCTTGCGGAACTTCAAATTCTACGGAGCGCCATGTGTTCTGTTCCTCTTTGTGGACAGCACACTCACTTCCTGGTCAGTATTCGACATGGGATTATTCGCGCAAAGTCTCATCTTGGCTGCCCATTCTTTTGGCTTGGGGAGTTGTCTGCAAGCATCGATAGCTAATTATCCAGATGCTGTTCGTGAGTTTCTTGGAATCCCCAGAACAAAACTACTGGTGTTGGGCATCTCAATGGGCTATCCAGATTTGGAAGCTGCAATCAATAAGTATCAAAGCAGTAGAGTAAGCCCGAATGACTTTGTAAAGCGGTATGCTTAACTTGTTCACCTTACTGGCTGCTGCCTATCTAAGATGCGCTTGCTTTGAGCCAATTGACAATCAGCGATAGAGCAGGCACTCGAACGGCTGGATTAGCTGAACAAAGGGCATAAAGTCGCCAATCCCGCTGTAGATGCATGATATTGCACTTTCTGAGGAAATGTTAAATCCTGCTTTTCAACACCAATATGGGCAATGATTCCGCGCTAATTGTCTCCATCCATACTCCTGAGTTCTCTCAACTTACTTGAAGATAACTTCGTAAAGGCGGGTTCTTCGAGAGTTCCACAGTGTGATTTTGCCAGCGCGCAGGATGCGTCCTGATTACATCAACCAGCTTCACACAACCTCAATAACCTTATTCTTGCTCTTAAAGCCGCTGAGAATCCTGACCTGACCCTGGGGGACGCCAAGATGCTTTGCCAGTAGCCCTCCGGAGTAATGATATGTTTTGTGTGTCTTAGGCAGAAATGAATGAGAGGGGGTCTAATATCTTCTCTGTCTTCCTCCGCTAAAGCCGCCGCCTCTTCTGCCACCATACGACCCGCCGCCTCTGTTATCAGAGCGAGGTCGAGCCGCATTAACAGTTAACGTCCGATCCTTTAGTGCTTTCCCGTCGAGGCCGGTAATTGCAGCTTGACCTTCAGACACTGATGCCATCTCAACAAACCCGAATCCCCTAGGTCGCCCAGTATACTTGTCTGTTATAATGTCGACAGACGTCACTTCTCCAAAAGCCTGAAATTCTTGCCGTAATTCTTCTTCTGTTACCTCATCGGATAAGTTACCCACATAGATTTTCATATTAGTGCTCCTTTCGCTTAATTTCATAACCCGAGCCGACTGTCTCGCCTCAGGTACCTAAGCTAAGTCCGACCAGAAACATTAGCTCATTGGTTGCTTTCTGGTTTACCCGTAACGGCGCCTTCGTCTGGCGCTCTTTTGCGCTTTCAAACGTGCCGTCTCTCCCTTGGATAGAAAATAACGATGGGCCCTTGCCTCGCGCAGAATTCCACTCGTCTGCACCATCCTTTGAAAGCGACGTAACAGGGAATCTTGGGATTCACCTTCGCGTATCGAGACTTGCATTGACATGACACATCACCACATTCTAGAGACACATACCTGGCCCATGTATGTCCTATGGTCAAACCCGCATTATCTAAACAGTCTGACTTTACGGTAGCAATCGCTACAATACACCGGCTTATCACCGCGAGGCTCAAAGGGTACTTCGGTGTCTTTGCCACACTCGGCGCATATTGCAGGAAACATTTGGCGTGGGGCCCCGTAGCTGTGGCCACTACTTCCGTATCGCTCTGCCTTCCTTGCCTGGCGACACGCGGGACAGCGCTTGGGCTCATTAGTATAGCCCTTAGATTGAAAAAGCTCTTGTTCCTCAGCGCTGAAAGTGAAGGCAGTCCCACAATCGGAACACTGGATCGACTTGTCCTGAAAACTCATTGGATGATCTCCTCTCTTCGAAATCTTAGTTAGAGCTCAGGTCATCCAACACTTTAGGAAATCTAAGGTAATTTAAGTATGTAACAACCTAAACTGAAACTACTAAATAAATCATACACCAAAGCGACCCACTTTGCAAAGGGTTTCCTTAGAGCCCCACAGTGTGATTTTGCCAGCCTATAAGATGCGTCCTGATTGCCTCAACCAGACTCACACAACCTCAATAACTTTATTCTTGCTCTTGAAGCCGCTTAGAATCCTGACCTGACCCTGGGGGACACCAAAATGCTTTGCCAGTAATTTGATGACTGCCTGGTTCGCTCTGCCTTCCTTGGGTGGCTCTCTGACCTTGACTACAAAGATATCGCCTTCCTGGCTAACTTCCTCAGTTCTTGAGTTAGGCTTTACTCTAACTTGAACTTTCAACTAATTCTCCCCACATCCCTTGGTCATGAAATCCCACCAGCTTAACTAACACTATTTTATTAGTTAGGGGTTTGTGGCTTCGGGTAAATACCCTGATATAGTTATCGGTTAGCCCGGAATATATGCCACTGCCCAAATTCGTCTCCTTTTCCCACAAGACAGGCATGACTTGCCCTAAAAACTGCTCACAAAAACTATGCCGGCATTTTTGGGCTAACTCCAACATTCGCTGCTTGCGCTCCTTCTTTACCCTCTCATCTATTTGCTGGGGCATCCTAGCTGCCAGAGTCCCGGGACGAGGAGAAAAGGGGAAAACATGGATATTGGCAAAGGCAACTTGCTGGCAAAAGTGGTAGCTTTGCTCAAACTCCTCGTCACTTTCACCAGGGAAACCAACCATGAGATCAGTGGTGATAGCCACTCCAGGTATTGTCTCCTTAATCAGATTTACCGCCTGTTGATAATCATCCAAAGAATAACACCGCTTCATCCTCTGAAGAACCCCATTGCTGCCACTCTGGAGAGCCAAATGAAGATGGCGACATAGCCTAGTTCCTTCACGGAGCTTACCCTGAGTGAGATTCTTTGGTCGCCGTCCCTTCGCTTTGCTCAGGGCTTCGGCTAATCCCTCAGAATGACAGGAAGTGAAGGGTTCAGGACTTCGGCTCAGGATACCATCCTGCCACAGGGAAAGAAATTCAGCAGAAATCTCTTGAGGCTGCAGTGAAGAGAGGCGCAGCCTCTCAATACCTGTATCATGAAGAATGCGATCTATTAAACCACTAAGGCTAGTGCCATTATCTTCGTAGCAGCCAATCTTAGTTCCGGTGAGAACAACCTCCCTATAGCCCAGAGCCACTTTCAGTTTAACTTCGTCAATTATTTGGGAAGCTGGCAAAGAATACTCATAAGCCCTTACTCGAGGCACGATACAATAAGCGCAGGGGCTACGACAGCCATCTTGAATTTTTATCAAGCTACGAACTCGGGTGATACTCTTAAGGGGTGAGATTGCTTCGCGGAGCCTGTCCTGAGTGAGATTCTTCGGTCGCTTCGCTCCCTCAGAATGACAAGAAGCGAAAGGCTCGCAATGACGTAGAAGGGGGCTTGCCATGACAGATGGGGATGTTGACAATGACAAGCCATTTACAATATCGAGCAGATGCTCTTTTCCTTCGTTATCAACGACAAGGTCAGCAATTGGAGCTAGTTCCTGAGGAGCTCTTTGAGCATAGCAGCCGGTGGCAATAACTAGAGCCTCAGGGTTTCTCCGCTTTGCTGCTCTCAGCCAATGGCGTGACTTGCGATCAGCGACATGGGTTACTGTACAGGTATTAGCAATATAAATACCAGCTACATTATCAGGAGTTACAAGCTGATATCCTGCTCCCTTGAATTGACCAGCCAGGGATTCCGTCTCTGCCTGGTTAAGCTTGCATCCTAGGGTGTAGAAAGCTACCCTTACCACTCTAAAACCCTAATATCTAATCCCTCAATCCTAAACAAACTCTAAATATTTAGAATTTAGTGCTTAGTATTTCTATTCAATTATGATATAGTTAACGACTTTAATCAAAAAATTATTAACGGATAAGACATGGGAAATCAGCAAGTTCGATGGCAACTCTTACCTCGGGCACCAGATGAATATCTGCGTGCTGCCAATCTTCCTCCCATAATTGCCCAACTTCTCTACAATCGTGGTGTTAAGCCAGGTGAAATCGAGCCATTTTTACTTGCTGATCACCGCCTTGGAGGCAATCCCTTTCTGCTCCCTGGCACGTCACAAGCGGTAAGCAGAATTTATAAAGCATTACTCTCAGGAGAAAAAATCGCTATCTATGGCGACTTTGATGTTGATGGCATCACAGCCACAGCTAGTCTTGCCGAAGGGCTATCATGGCTCGGTGGCAAAGTTACCCCCTATATCCCTCACCGCCTTCGCGAAGGTCATGGGGTAAAATTGCCAGCTCTAGAAAAGCTTCATAGCCAAGGGATGGGATTAATTATCACTGTTGATTGCGGCATCACCAGCATCACAGAAGCAAAACAAGCTCAAGAAATGGGGCTGGATGTGATTATCACCGACCACCACGTTCCATTGGTAACCCTACCCCAAGCCATAGCTGTAATTGACGCCAAACGAAAGGATTCACAATATCCCTTCTCTGAATTAGCTGGTGTGGGTGTCGCCTTTAAGCTTCTGCAAGCGCTGTTTTATAAAGACGGCAGAGAAAAACGGCTTGCTGAATTACTAGACCTGGCAGCCTTAGGCACGGTCACTGACGTGGTTCCTATAATAGGCGAAAATCGCTACTTGGTGAAGGAAGGACTAAAGGTGCTTAACAATACTCAGCGCATCGGGCTCCGGGAGCTTGGAGCGCTGGCCAGACTAAAATTAGGTGAACTCAATACTAAACACATCTCCAGGGCTCTAGGGCCTAGATTGAACGCTGCCAGCAGGATGGATGACGCCACTACCAGCTATCACTTGGTCACTACTCACTCGCCAGAAGAAGCCCACGCCTTGGCCCAAGAATTAGAAGAAAGGAATGCTGAGCGTCAAAGACTAACCGCTGAGGTGTTACGTAAAGCAAAAGAAAGATTAGCTCACAGGCTTACCCCCCCTTTGCTTATAGAAGGCCATGAAGGGTATCCTGTTGGAGTCATAGGTCTTGTTGCTGGCAAGCTAGTAGACGAATTTTATAAACCTGCTATCATCCTTAACCTTGGACCTGAGATATGCCGAGGCAGTGCCCGAAGCATTCCCGAATTCAATGTTGCCGAAGCTTTAGAAAAATGCCAGGATTTGCTTATCACCTTCGGCGGCCATCCCCTAGCCGCCGGCTTCACTATAAAACAGCAAAATTTAGCTCAGTTAGAGGAAAGGCTTATGAAGTTAGCCAGGAGCCAACTATCTCATCTAGACCTCTGTCCCAAATTAGTCATTGATGCCGAGGTTCCTTTATCCGCTTTCGCAGGCGATGCCTTCAACTTAATCCAAAAACTGGAACCCTTCGGACAAGGCAATTCAAATCCCACCTTTCTCACTCGCCAGGTTGAAGTAATCGAATGCCGCAACTTCGGCAACCAAGGTGAGCATCTAGAACTAAAACTTAAACAAGGGAATATAACCTGGAGGGCTGTAGATTTTGATTCGCAGAAAACACAAGAGAAAATCCCTTCTTCCCTAGATATTGTGTATAACATAGAGAAAAGTTTCTGGAATGGCGAACAAGTGCTACGGCTTAATCTTCGTGACTTGGCCCCAAACAAAGCAGCTATCAGCTATCAGCCCTCAGATTGATGCTGAATGCTGTCTGCTGGGTGCTGACTACTCCTCTGAAATCTGCGCATTCTGATGATTAGCCAGGGCACAGCTATCACTAATATTGCCAAACTGATGACCTGCCCTTGGTGAAGCCCCATTAAAAATGGCTCGTTCACGCGGAAAAACCTTAAACCGAAATCACCGGCAGCATAGAGGCAAAGATAAAGGAAGAATAAGGAGCCCTGGGGCTTGAGCCGATCACGCAACTGCCAGACTATGGCAAAAACTATCAGGTTCCACAGTATAAAGTAAATCTGCGCGGGGTAAAGCGGCACACCCCAGTATTGAGATGGAATAACATCACGAGGAGTATAAAACACTGCACCGGGGAAAGAATGAAAGGGGCAGAGCTTACCAAAACAGCAACCATTTATAGCGCAGCCAACTCTGCCTATGGCTTGAGCCAAAGGTGCTCCCACGGCAATGGCATCGCCCACACCAGCCAGACTTGAGAAAGAAATCCTCCTCACTCTCATGTAGACCCACACTGCCAGAAGGGCACCAATAATAGCTCCGTAGAGACTTAGCCCAGCAAAGCCAACGATAGCCCCAGGGTTAGCCATATAATAGTTCCACTGGTCAATAACATGAACCAGCCTGGATACTATGAAACCGCCGATGATACCCCAGAGAAAGAGGTTGTAAATAATATCCTGGGAAATGCCCAGCCTTTTTGTTTCTCGCAAGGTCATAGCTAGTAATGCTATGACTGCCAGAGCTACCATGATTCCATACCATCTCACAGCAAAGGAACCAATGGCAAAAGCAACAGGGTTTATGTTAATAGTGAGCATCTAGCTTCTTCTCTTGCTGAGCTTAAACCAGGGGTGATAGCTGATTATAGAGTCCTTATCTACTTCGTCATTTATGAAATAGTTGGCCACCCTCAAATAGTCTGCCACCCTATCAGGCATCAGAAAGTGCTCTTTGACATATTCATGGGCTTCTCTTCCTACGGATTCCGCCTCCTCTGGATTTCTTAATAAGCGCATTATCCTCTTTGCCGCCTTCTTTGCTGTAGTAATGAAGAAGCCAGTCTCTCCACCCCTAACTTGAATGGGAATTGCCCCCACCTCTCTGGTTATCACCGGCTTCCCTTTCCACATAGCCTCGGTGATAACTAACCCAAATCCTTCCTTGGTAGAAGGTTGCAAAATTACCCTGGCACCTCTTTGCAAGGCATTCACTTCCAGAGCATTAACTGCTACATCATCTGGGAGCCTGATGACATGGATGTCCGAGTCGCTTCTTGTCTCCTCACAGACGTGGTTAAAGATTCTTTCCCCTTCAGGATCATCGGAAGCCATGTTACCAGCTACCACAAGCTGGCACTTCTCTTCCTTTCGAGCAATCTTATAAGCTTTAATTGTCGTATCAATTCCCTTCCAGGGATCAAATCTACCTATCTGAACTAATAGGGGTATGCTTTGGTCTATGCTATATTTCTCCAATACCTTACCAATTTCATCAGAGCTTAGCTCCTTATTCTTGATAGAAAGAGGATCGATAAAGGGAGGGCTGATATATTTCCGCAAAGGCCAGTGGTCTACTACATAATGAGCCCCGGAGAACATAACAGCATCATAAAAACTGGTCCAAAATGTGATAAATTGCCACAATACAGGATTGTCTTCCAAAGTATCTCCCTCTACATCAATGTGGAACCTCCACAGCCATTTTTCATTCTTTCCCTTCAAATAGCGAGCTAAGCCAAGTGGCTGCGGGTCATGTACAATCACCATATCAGGCTTATACCTTTCATGGCCTTGGGCATAGATATCAGCATTTTCCTTGAGAGTGCGATAATATCTCCTTACCATCTCTGGGGTAAGGGTTCCTTTCTTGCCTTGCAGAAGATTGTGAAGGTTTTTTGTCACCAAATAAAATGCTTCCGTGCCATGCATGACCTTCCATTCATCCTCTATCCCCAGCTCATTTAGAAATGGCACCTGTGAATAAAGCATCTCAGCCACGCCCCCACCTACCATAGTAGAATTAACCTCCACCATTCTTATACCCTTAAGCTTTCGAGCAAGTTTTTCTAGTTTTTCTATCCTCTCCTCGCCCACTATCGGGATATAATCCTGCAAAGGAGATACAGAAAAAGGCTGGACCCCCCTTCTGCGGCTATATACAGTCCCATCCTCTAAAGGTAATTTCTTCCTCCCTTCCTCAACAAAGTTCTTTATCTTGCTTTTCATATTAGTGCCTCCTTCTGAACCACAAGTGAGAGTCTGAGATTCTTCATTATCATATAATAACATAGCAGTCAGCAGTTAGCTGATAGCTACTAAGATGACCCAACCAACAGGTTAAGCTAGCTACCCAGGTAAAACTCACCAGGAATGATGCTATTACCCACTATCATATTCTTCAGCGGCGAATTCCCCACACCTCCACAACTTACAGTGATGACGACCACAACCAAGGCACCTCCAACAAATGGTGCCATCTTCAAGAACCTCATCCACCGCTAATACACTAAATTGGCAACGAGGGCAGCTCAGTCGCTGGGGCATAACCACTATCGGCTTTCTCTCACGTCCTGGCGCTAAATTCATTCCTACTTGATTCCCGCCCCAAGGATAACTACTCTGGAACCTCTCTTACAAATAGAAGAGGATACACTATATCACTGGTGCAGCAAGGAGCCCAAACTGCCAGGAATAGAAACAGGAAGATAAAAGGGAGCAAAGGAATCCAGTTGGCTATCCCAAATGCGGTAAAGTAAAACAACGATGCCCAGGTACTTAACAAAACATGCCCAAAGTGCGGGATCCTGCTTACTTGTTTCCAATACCCAATTACAATGCCAATAAGTGCGGCAGAATTTACCACCTTCCATTTTTCAATCCCGATGACGGGCATTTCTGTGGTCTCAATAAAGGGCACTTCGAATTCCATCGGAACGTGAAGTAAGGTCCCTCCTAGATAAGGAATTACGGCATCGCTTATCGTAGCTATACCAATCGACCCTGTCCAGCCAATTAAAATTGCCACCCAGATTTTGCCCCTCCCATATCTCATATACATCGCTGTAGTCGCCAGTGCGCTCAATACAACATGAATCGGATGTAAAGTGTAAAAAGCAGTGTGAGAAACGCCTGTGGGAACATGGCCCAAAACTATTATAACCATGATAACAATGCCTGTGGCCGCCCCTAAAGCAGTGAAAGGAGCATGTCTCTTGAGTTCTTTTGCTATTCGCCTGAGCATTTCCCTGTTTTTGCCGATTGAGGATTAAAAGTCTTTCTGAGCTGAACTACTTTCTATAGCAATTAGCACAAAGCCCAGAAGACTCAGAAAGATGATATTCGGTATGAAAGCCGAGATTTTGGGCAAACTCCTTTTCCTCTTGGCACAATCCTTCATCAGCAAACTCCTCAATGGCTCCGCACTGACGACAGATCATGAAGCGATGGCAACCTTCCTCCTTGCCCAAACTACATTTCATAAATCCACCGCTTGATGGCAGTTTATGAGCCAAATTGAGACAGCAAAACAAATCAAGTATGCGGTAGATAGTAACGTGATTTAGATATTTGCCTTGCTGCCCCAGAAGCCTTTGTATATCATAGGGAGAAACCGGCTCTTTAGCTCCCTCGAGAACTTCGAGCACCTGCCTCCGAGGCTTGGTCACCTTATACCCCTGAGCCTGCAAAATCTGTATTGAATCCTGAACCACGAGCAATATTATGCCAAAGCGAAACACTAAATGCAACAATGTTGCAATTAGCTCGCCGCTCTTTACTCTAATAAGCAAAGATAATCCGGCGGTGTCCCATTGAACATAGCGAAGGGGCTCAGAGACTCTTCATCTGCGGCTCGGAATGACAAGAAAGAGTTGGAGCTCAGGCTTGTCCTGAGGAATGAGTATTACTACTCGTTAATTCTTGAAGCAATATTAGGGCGGCTTCTTTATCCAGAGGCTGGTTATTGTTGCCGCACTTGGGTGATTGGACACAGCTTGGGCAGCCATCCTGACAGGGACATTCCTTAATCAACTTTAAGGTGGCCTGCCAGAGCTCAGCTATAATCTCAAATCCCTTCTCAGCAATGCCGATGCCTCCGGGATAGGCATCATAGATAAAGATTTGCGCCTTGCCTGTGTCGGGATGAAAGGGAGTGGAAACACCGCCAATGTCATTTCTATCACATAGGGCAAATAAGGGAAGTATGCCAATAGCGGCATGCTCACAAGCATGTAAGCCACCATGAAAATCAAGCCCGGCATCAGCTATCCTAGCAATCGCCTTTTGCGGTAAGTCAAACCACAAAGCCTTGGTAAAGAAGCTCTGGGGAGGCAAATCGAGCGGCTCCTCGCCAATAACCTCCTCAGTGAACTGCCTTTTCTTTTTAAAGCCGGTCACTGTAGTAGTAACATCAACATCTCCTAAATAAACCTTTACTCTGTGGCAATCCTTTTCCTTAGCTACCCCCATGACCCTGATGTCAGTGATTTCTTTAGCCTGAGTATAGTAGCCAACAGAAGTCGGCTCTGCTAAAGCGGTATGCCTGGCTAAATCAAGCTCGGCTATAAGATAAGACTCGCCTTGGTGAAGATAGATAGCGCCGGGGTGTATCTGAGAGAAGGCAAAACTGGCTTCCACCGTCTCCAACAAGCAGCCTTGGGAGACATCAATGATGGCATATTGCCCTGATGTCGCCCTTATACTTATATCTTGAGCGGGATATGTGATAGCTGGAGAAGGATACCACTTCTCCTGGCGTTTCCTTAACCTGCCCTCCTGGCCTAATCCAGCTACTGCGGCATCACTATTAGCGCCAAAGAATTCCTTATCCTCATCACTTAGAGGTTTCTCCCAGGCAGCACAGAGAAGGTGAGGCTTTAAGATATAAGGGTTATCGGGATTGATTAAGGCGTTGTCAAAGTTTTTAGCAAAAAAGAAATCTGGGTTACGCATCAAGTATTGGTCAAGCGGATTATCCTGAGCGATAAGAAAACTCAAAGAGCTGCCCTTACTCCGTCCACTGCGTCCTGCCTGCTGCCAGGCACTGGCGATGCTTCCGGGGTAACCGGTAAGCACCGTGGAATCCAAATCACCAATATCTATGCCCAATTCCAAAGCAGTCGTGGCTACCAAACAGAGCAGCTCACCATCAAGGAACTGACGCTCAATTTGGCGCCTATCCTCAGGAAGATAGCCAGCTCTATAAGGGCTGATTCTGTCAGATAGCGAAGCAGGTAATTGCTCCCGAGCATAAAGGTAAATAAGCTCAGTTATCTTACGAGTGCGGGCAAAAACGAGGCTACGTATATCGTTCTGGATTAGCTCAATAAGAAGGAAAGTAGCCTCGCTGTTAGGGCTGCGCCGCCTTGACTTAGCCTCATCAATTATCAGCGGGTTCCAAAAGGCAAAATGCTTTTCACCATGTGGCGAACCATCCCTGGCAACTGCCTCAAAGGGCAAGCCAACTAAATTTTGGGCATGCTCTTTGGGATTGGCAATAGTTGCCGAGCAACAAATAAATTGAGGATTAGAGCCATATAAGGCACAAAGCCTCCGTAACCTCCGCAGCACATTAGCCATATGAGAGCCAAAGACGCCTCGATAAACATGAGCCTCATCAATCACCACATACTTAAGCTGGCGTAACAATCTGAACCACGACTGATGGTGGGGTAAAACACCGAGATGGAGCATGTCTGGGTTGGTAAGCACTACCCTGGCTTGTTTCTTTATGTTAGCCCTTTCAGCCTGTGGGGTATCACCATCAAAAGTAGCTACCGCCCTTTCAGAAAGAAGCTCAGGACAAGCAATTTCTTTCAGGCTACGTAGCTGGTCTTGAGCAAGAGCTTTAGTGGGGAAAATATAAACAGCACGGCTACCTTTGTCGCCCAAAATTGCCTCAAGCGTTGCCAGGTGATAGCACAAAGTCTTGCCACTGGCACTAGGTGTAGCTACTATAACGTTCTTCCCGGCAAAAATAGCATTCAGTGTCTCCGCCTGATGGCTATAAAGAGCCGACAGGCCCAAAGATTCAAGGCGTGCCTTAAGAACAGGATGAAGGGGCTTATCTAGCTTGCCAAAGGCAGCATTCTGCGCCGGGATATGCTCAATGTGAACTATCTGCTGTCTATAATTAGGTAAAGCGGCCAGGTAATGAAGAAAGGCAGCAACACCCATGGAACATTCAAAAGGCTGGAAAGACCTCTATTTCCGAATTCAGCAATTCCAGTTGGGGGTAGTTCTCCAGAATAAACTTAACTACGTTTGCTAAAGTTTCATCAGCGTGCCTTCTGTGATTGCTAACGCAAGCTACACCTAAGGTAGCTAGCTGCCATAAATTCTGATTATCAATTTCAGCTACAGAAACGTTATAGTTATTTTGCAGCCGTGTAATGACAGATTTAATTACCTGCCGCTTGCCCTTAAGGGACTGATTCTCAGGAAGGCGAAGCTCTATCCGGCATACACCGACGTTCATCCCGCTACCAATCAAGCTTGCTGTTCTTTAATCTTGGTATAACACTCACCGCAGTAGACTGGTCGCCCCTCTCTAGGCTCAAAGGGCACTTCGCATTCCTTACCACAATCGG
>JREQ01005374.1_pt1 | contig 24971 bp, 25 predicted proteins | sample 210151 | NCBI WGS metagenome assembly JREQ01 (sample SAMN03019617, study PRJNA260268) | marine sediment metagenome | biome: Marine; feature: Sediment; material: Clay; isolation source: clay from marine sediments 31 meters below sea floor depth collected from... | place: New Zealand: Canterbury... | reverse complement strand
AGGGCTATAAAGCATGCCGGCGGTGGAGTTGAGGCATCTGATTTAGCCGAGGTAACCCTTGAAGGCTACGGACCGAACAGCGTGGCGGTTTTGGTAGCAGCATTGACCAACAATCGTAACCGTACCATTCAGGATGTGCGTCGCCTTTTCACACGCCATGGTGGTAATCTGGGTGAGAGTGGCTGTGTCTCATGGCTCTTTGAAAGTAAAGGAGTAATTACTGTAGAAAGCGATGGCTCGGATGCTGAAGAAATAGCCTTGCAGGCTATCGATGCTGGAGCCGAAGATGTTAAGACGGAAAGGGGCTATATTGAAATCTACACTCAACCACAGGATTTGGAAAAGGTAAGGAAAGCCATTGAAGAGGGAAAACATATAATCTCTGCGGAGTTCTCCCTAATACCTAAAACGACAATGTTATTGGATGAAAAGGAAGCAGCTCAGGCATTGAGTCTCCTCGACCATCTCGAGGAGTTAGACGATGTACAACATGTGTTCTCCAATGTTGACTTCTCTGATGCCACTCTAGAGAAGCTGCGCGGTCAAGCATAGCATGCGCATTCTTGGCATTGACCCCGGGACTATAAAGTTAGGCTATAGTGTAGTGGATGCTGAGGAAGAGATACAGGTGGTGGATTATGGGGTACTCAATCTCCCGCCTCGAATGCCTATAGAGGAAAGATTATGCTCTTTATATGTCGGATTAAGCGAAATTATTGCCAAACACAGGCCAGACGAGGTAGCTATTGAAGAGCCTTTTATCGGTCGTAATCTAAGGTCAGCGTTGGCTATTGGCCGGGCAGAAGCTGTAGCCATTTTGGCAACAGCTAACCAAGGGTTGCCCGTCTATTATTACTCACCAGCCCAGGTAAAGGAGCAGGTAACCGGCTACGGGCGAAGCGATAAACAGCAAGTACAGGAAATGGTGAAAATCCAGCTTGGACTTTCTCAACTTCCTCAGCCTAGTGATGCTGCCGATGCCTTGGCTATAGCCATTTGCCATATTCAGCAAAGCCGCCTTAATCGGTGGCTCGCTAAACAGATATCGAAATGATAGCTATTCTAGAAGGGACGCTGGAATATCGGGGCGTTGACTCGGTCATCATCAATGTGGGTGGCATAGGCTTTCAGGTGCATGTTCCCGGCTCAACTTTAAGCCAAATGGGAGCAATAAAGGATAAAGTCTCCCTTTATACTCATCTCCACCTGAGAGAGGATAATGTCTCTCTCTATGGCTTTGCCTCTGAGGAAGAGCTAGCTTTGTTCAAGAACCTCATTTCTGTCTCAGGAATTGGCCCCAAGGCAGCTTTAGCGTTGCTGTCTGCCTCGAATCCTGAGCAGCTTGCCATGGCTATCGCCAGCGGTAATGTGGATGTTATCAGCCAGGTGCCTGGCATTGGCAAAAAAATAGCCGGCCGCCTAGTTGTCGAGCTTAAGGGTAAGCTAGAGAGGGAGTGGAAAGGGGCAGTTTTGCCTTTAGCTGCAGAAAATACTGACGCCATAGCTGCCTTAACTAACTTAGGCTATTCCCTAAGGGAAGCTATCCAGGCTGTCTCTAATCTCCCAAATTCATCAAAGTTGACCCTGGAGGAGAAGGTTAAAATGGCACTACAACAATTGGCGGCAAAATGAACAGAGTGGCTGTGGTCACTGATAGCGTTGCCTCTCTGCCCCAGGAAGTGGTTGACAAATACAATATTCATATCATTCCTGTGCGGCTCACAATTGAGGGCAAGGTCTATCGGGATACTGATGAAGACTTGCCTCCAGAGGTAGTTCACGAATTTCAAAGACTGCCGCAGATTGATACAACTCCCTGGCCCCCGGAATTCTATTTTCAGGAATATGAGAAGCTGAGTCAGAAAGCAGATAATATAGTTCACGTTGTTTGCTTTTCTCAGTTTACCTCGACAATTTCCTTAGCTAAGGCAGGAGCAAAGATAGCACAAGAAGCTATGCCTCATTTAAATGTTGGAGTATTTGATTCTGCAACAGCTACAATGGCTCAAGGCTTCATCGCTCTGGCAGCGGCTCGGGCTGCTGCCAATGGCAAGGGTATAGATGAGGTAATCGAGGCAGCCAATGCCGTTAAATCGAAGGTAAATTCAATCTTTGCTTTTGATACTCTGGACTATTTAGCTAGAACAGGGCGCATTAATAAATTAGCTGCCTGGGCGAGCTCTTTGCTCAAAGTGAAACCACTCGTTGGCCTTTCCCAGGGTGAGGCACACCCTCTTTCCTTAGTTAGAAGTCGGTCACAGGCTATTAGAAATATCATCAAGGCAATGCGTGGCAGTATCGAATCTGAAAAGCCATTGCATGTGGCTATAATGGATGTTGAATGTCCCCACGAAGCAGAAGAGCTGGCAAATATGGTCAAAGAGCAATTTCAGCCCGCTGAACTTTACATAACACAATTCACCCCTGTTATGCAAATCGTCGCTGGGCCAGATATACTAGGTGTTGCCTTTTATTGTGGTGAGTGAAATATGCCTCGGTTTAAACTTGTTTCTGATTTTCGTCTTACCGCTGATCAGCCACAGGCGGTAGATAAGCTGGTTAGTGGGCTGGAGAAAGGCTATCAACAGCAAACGCTGATTGGTGTCACTGGTAGCGGTAAGACCTTTACCATGGCTAACGTTATCGAGAGGGTGCAAAGGCCTACATTAGTTATTTGTCATAATAAAACCTTAGCTGCTCAGCTAGCCACGGAATTCAAGGAATTCTTCCCCAATAGTCCTGTGGAGTATTTTGTTAGTTACTATGACTATTATCAGCCAGAGGCTTACATCCCCGGCACTGATACCTATATTGAGAAGGAAACCGATATCAATGAGGAGATTGATAAGCTACGCCATGCAGCTACCAGAGCTCTCTTTGAGCGACGGGATGTAATTATAGTAGCTTCGGTCTCTTGTATTTATAGTTTGGGTCCACCTGAGGAATATCATAGCTTCGCAGTCACGGTGAAAAGAAATGGGAATTACAAGCGAGATAAGCTAGTTCGCCGCTTGGTGGATATGCAATATGAGAGGAACGATTTTGAGCTCACCCGGGGTAAATTCCGTATCAGAGGTGACACCCTGGAAATCCAGCCAGCCTATGAGGAAACAGCCCTGAGAATCGAATTCTGGGGGGATGAAATTGACCGTATTGTGGAGGTTGATCCCCTTACTGGCGAGTTGCTGGCTCACCTTGACCAAGTGGATATTTATCCTGCTAAGCACTTCGTTACCCCCTATGATAAGCTGATGGCGGCAATCGAAGATATCAAAGCTGAGCTAGAGCAAAGGCTAAAAGAGTTAAGGACTCAGGGCAAGCTTCTTGAGGCTCAGCGGCTTGAGGCACGGACTAACTATGATATCGAGATGCTTCAGGAAGTGGGTTATTGCACTGGGGTAGAGAATTACTCCCGACACCTTCAGCGGCGCGCTCCAGGAAGCACGCCATGGACTTTGCTGGATTATTTCCCCAGTGATTTCTTGATGTTCATCGATGAATCACATATGACCCTACCTCAGACAAGAGGCATGTATCATGGCGACATCTCGCGGAAGCAAACTCTGGTTGATTATGGTTTTCGTCTTCCTTCAGCTTTAGATAACCGCCCACTGAATTTTGAGGAATTTGGGGAACGCATCAAGCAGGTTATCTATGTTTCAGCTACCCCGAAACCATACGAATATGAGCATAGCCAACAAGTGGTTGAGCAGCTAATCCGACCTACCGGGCTGCTGGAGCCTAGCATAGAGGTCAAGCCAACTAAAGGGCAAATTGATGACCTCATTTATCAGATAAAGACCAGGGTGGATAAAGGGGAACGTTGCTTGGTGACCACTTTGACCAAGAGGATGGCTGAGGAATTAAGTGACTACCTCAGGGAGATGGAAATAAAGACTCACTATCTTCACTCTGAGGTAGAGACGCTGGAGAGGGTGGAGATTCTCCGTGACCTTCGTCTCGGCGTTTATGATGTGGTTGTGGGAATTAATTTGCTTCGTGAGGGGCTGGATTTGCCCGAGGTAAGTTTGGTAGCCATACTCGATGCCGATAAGGAAGGCTATCTCAGGTCAGAGGAAGCACTTATCCAGACAATGGGGCGGGCTGCCAGACATGTGAATGCTCATGCCATAATGTATGCTGACTCTATTACTACCTCCATGCATAAAGCGATAGAGGAAACCTCCCGCCGACGGAAGATTCAGGAAGCTTATAACAAGGAGCATGGTATAACCCCACAAGGGATTAAAAAGGCAATCAAGGACATAACTGAGCGAGTTCAAGCAGTGGCGGAAACTCGAATCCCTTACATGGTCACCCCTATTTCCAGAGAAGAGATGCTTCGCCTCATCAAACAGCTTGAGTCCCAGATGAAAGCAGCGGCAAAGAATCTAGAGTTTGAGAAGGCTGCTCTCATCCGCGACCGCATCATGGAATTAAGAAGGGACGAGGAATTGATCTCGCCTCTAGCCAAACTCAGGTAAATTGATGGATAGCCCTCGAAGCTTTGGCCTGCTTTTCTATGCTAAGACACGCTGTAGTTGACCTCTTGACATATGAATTAAGCGTTACTAATAATTGTGATACCGATGGCAAGTAGTTTAAGTGAGGATGTAGAGAGATTGCGGCAAGGCCTTGAGGGCTTGCCTTCACCTCAAGTAGAGCCTCCGTTTGTTGTAGTTAGTGGCTTGCCGGGCACAGGCAAGTCTTTTTTCTGCTGTAAGTTAGCTGAGAGGCAACCTTTTATTATCTTGGCAAGTGATGTCTTGCGCAAAATCTTGTTTCCCTGCCCAAGGTATGATAAGGATGAAAACAAGCGGTTTTTCCCTGCTTGCCATGCTCTTATTGAGGAGCTTCTAAAGAGGGGAATACCGATTATTTTTGATGCTACAAACCTGTTGGAGAGGCATCGGGAACACCTTTATCATATTGCTGACAAGACGGGAGCGAAACTTATCTTGGTTGGTGTTGAAGCTCCTCCAGAGGTAGTGCGGCAACGTCTTCTCGCACGGGAAAGGGGAGTGGACCCGCAAGATGACTCGCAAGCTGGCTGGGGGGTGTATCAGAAAATGAAACCCCGGAAGGAAAAGATTTCCCGTAATTATTTTGTCGTCGATACTTCACGAGATATCACTCCAGCAATCGATAAGATTGTGCGCCTAATAAAGAAATAAACAAATTTTTTCCCTCAACCCCCTTCAATTCTTTGGCTAAAACGAGTAAAATTATATGTTTCGAAAAATTGTGTATACCCTGAGGGATAAATATGGAAGTTAAAGTTATCGCTGGAGATATAACCCAGATCGAGGCTGATGCCATTGTGGTGAATCTTTTTGAAGGGGTAGGGCAGCTTGGTGGTGCCACTGCTGCTGTAGATAAAGCTTTGGACGGAACTGTGACCCGGCTCATTAGCAATGGCGAGGTTAAGGACAAGTTTGGGGAGGTTGGTATTATTCATACCCTTGGCAAGCTGCCAGCGGGAATAGTGGCTGTTGCTGGGCTAGGTAAGCGCCAGGATTTCACTCTGGATAAAATTCGGGGGGTAGCGGGGGAGTTCTGCCGTTCTTTACGAAAGTTGAATTGTCATAGAATAGCCACAATACTTCATGGTGCTGGCATTGGTGGCATTGAGCCTGAAGCTTCAGTTGAGGCAATAGTGGAAGGTAGCCTTCTCGGGCTCTATAGCTTCACCAGATATAAGAAGCCTGAGTACGAGGGTGTTAAGGAAATACTGGTAGTGGAAAGAGAAGTGGATAAACTTCCAGCCTTGGAGCGAGGTGTTCATAAAGGAAAAATAATGGCGGAAGCTACCGCTCTAACTCGTGATATGGTTAATGAGCCGGCTAATTGCATGACGCCCAGCCGAATGTCTGAAGTAGCTAAAGAAATAGCCAATGAGCATAACCTGGAATTCAACATGCTTGACTCAAATGACATGGAGGCGATAGGCATGGGGGCACTTCTTGGGGTGGCAAAGGGAAGCAGCCAAGCCCCAAAGCTAATAACTCTCAGCTATAAAGGTGATGTGAGTTCTAAAAACGCCATTGGCTTTATTGGCAAGGGGGTTACCTTTGATTCTGGAGGGATTTCTGTTAAGCCGTCGGAGGGTATGGGTGAGATGAAAAATGATATGGCTGGTGGGGCTGCAGTCATGGCAGCACTTAGTGCTATCGCTCAATTGAAACCAAAGATTAATGTTGCTGGTATCATCCCCGCTACTGAGAATTTACCCAGTGGCAGTGCCTTGAAGCCAGGAGATGTATTGAAAGCGATGAATAGTAAGACCATAGAAGTGATAAGCACTGATGCTGAAGGAAGGCTCATTTTAGCCGATGCCCTAAGCTACGCTGTGAAACAAGCTTTTTCTCCCCTGGTGGATGTGGCTACTTTAACAGGAGCCTGTCGCGTTGCCTTAGGTACTGGATATAGTGGCGTTTTTGGCAATGACCAAGAGTTAGTAGATAAAGTTCTTAAGGCTGGCAGCGAAGCTGGGGAGAAGTTGTGGCAAATGCCTATGCCTGAGGAATATAAGGAGCAGAATAAAAGTGAAATTGCTGATATTAAGAATATCGGTGATAAGTATGGTGGAGCTATCACCGCTGCCCTTTTCCTTGGTGAATTTGTAGATAATACTCCTTGGGTTCATCTTGATATAGCAGGCACTGCCTCTAGCAGTAAGGAAAGTGGCTGCATAGTGAAAGGAGCTACTGGGGTAGGAGTCAGAACTTTGGTCGAATTAGCTTTATCACTAGCCAAGTAATGTTAGCTGTGAATGGAGCGAAGCAAATTAAATAGGGTGACCCTCGCCCGCCCATGCTTTTATCTGGCGAAGCAGAGGAGTTATTATGATTATAAAGTGGTTAGGTCATGCTTGTTTTTTGATTACATCTGAGGAGGGGCTGAAGGTAATTACTGACCCTTATACCGTGGGCGGAGGCATTAATTATTCTCCTATAAAGGAAGTTGCTGATATTGTGGTGGTAAGCCATGGTCATGCTGATCACAATAATGTTTCAGCGGTGCGAGGAAAACCAGAGGCAGTTAAAGGTAGTGGTAGAAAAACTGCTAAAGGAGTTCAGTTTAGAGGCGTTGCTACTTATCATGATACCGCTCAAGGTAAGCAGCGGGGGCCCAACACTATTTTTTGTTTTACCTTGGATGACATAAAGCTCTGTCATTTAGGTGACTTAGGACATTTGCTTAGCCAAGGGCAAGTCAATGAAATTGGTGCCGTAGATATACTGTTTATTCCTGTAGGTGGCTTTTATACTATTGCTGCTGCTAATGCTAGCCGAGTATGTGATCAGCTAAAGTCGAGGGTGATAATCCCGATGCATTTTAAGACGCCTCAGTGTACTTATCCTATAGCCGGCGTTGATGATTTTCTCCGTGGTAAGGTGAATGTGGAAAAAATGGATTCTAGCGAGATTGAGTTTAAACTTGATGAGCTACCGGCAGTCACCGAGATTGTGGTCTTGAAACCAGCTTTGTAATTAACAAAACAATGTTAGCTACGAGTGAAGCGAAGCAATCATGGTTGGAGCACTGGGTAAATGGTCTATAGCTAAAAGGTAATGATTTTTAAAACCTCTGATTTTGTTTTTACACCTCCCCCACGGCTTTCTTGGGCAAGGCGCATTTTAATTAAACCTTGCGCTGGTTACCCCTTGCCGTATCCGGTGACTACAAGCCCCGAAATATTGAATATCATTATCGAGGGCATCAGGAAGATTAGCGATGCCGATATCATCATTGCTGATGGGACCCCTAGTGGGGAGTCAATATATTCGATATACCAAGCTTTAGGATATAGTTTTCACCATGTGCTTATGCTTGATGTCAGGGATTCCATTTTCTTGGAGATAGAGAATCCGCTGACCGAATTTTTTGCCACGCCTACTTTCTGGGTGCCTAATGCAGTCTTACGCAGCGATTTCTTGATCAGTGTGACTCCCTTTAAGGTTTGTGGCAATAGAGGTCATTTTAGTATAGCCAATCTGCTAGGTTTACTGCCAGTGAGTAAATATCGGATTGGTGAAGAAGGATGGGGCGCCTTGTACGAATTAGGAATAGAGAGAGTGCTTGCTGATCTTTATTACACCTCGCCCTTCGACTTGGGGATTATCGAAGCCCGTCAAAAGTTTTTCTATACTGATGATCCAACGAAGGGGAGGATAGAGGAATGTGGCAAGATCCTCATTGGTGAACCGCATGAAGTTGACCGTGAGGCTTCACAATTAGCCGGGGTCGAATGTGAGTATTTAAATCTGATTGACGAGGCTAGAAGTCAACTTGGGGATTTGAGCATAGATATCTAGTATCTTATGCTAAAATCAGTGAACTCTCCTGAATAACCTGACCAATCTATTTCCACCCTATTGACCCAGGCTCCCCGTGGGCCTATTTTAAGTTGCTCTATTAGTTTCTCTAGTTGCTGTTTATCTCCCTCGGATTGAACTTCTACTGCATCGCCACTGGCTAGGTTGCGCACATAACCTTTTAGCCCCAAATTTTTAGCTACATTCTTTACAAAATAGCGAAAAAAGACGCCTTGCACGCGACCATAAATTTTAGCTGAGAAACAAGCCATTTCCGCCATTTTAAAATCTCACAATTATAGGTCTAGCTCTATCCAGCCGATTCAGCCCTGCTTGGTGAGCTAGCTCTACCGCCTCCTGAACTTCTGCTGTTGAAATTGGCCGTGCCAAACTCGGGATCTCATAAGCTTTGTAACATGGGTGATATTGAGCCATGATGTTGCTGTAAGTATTTAAGGAAATTTGCTCACTAATGAAATTTACCACCTCTTTTGTTCCGGCTAATCCATTGGGCAAGACCAGGTGGCGCACCAGAAGCCCTCGTTGTGCTATTCCATCTCCGTCTATCTCTAGGTCGCCTACTTGGCGGTGCATTTCCTTAACTGCTGCCCTGTTTACCTGCGGGTAGTTTTCAATCCCTGATAGTTCTTTGGCCACTCTTTTATCGCTATACTTCATATCAGGCATATAAATATCAACAATGCCGTCAAGGATGTTCAGGGTCTCCACCGAGTCATAGCCACCAGAGTTGTACACTAGGGGGAGGTGTAATCCTGACTCTACTGCTACCTCTAGAGCCTCTAATATTTGGGGGACTACATGTGTGGGCGATACCAGATTTATGTTGTGGCATCCTTGAGCTTGAAGGGAAAGCATCATGCAAGCTAACTCTTTCTTGCTCACCTCTTCGCCTTCTCCTAGCTGGCTTATGGAGTAATTTTGGCAGAAAAGGCATCTCATATTGCAGTTAGTGAAAAAAATAGTGCCTGAACCACGTCTGCCCACCAGCGGTGCTTCCTCACCGAAGTGAGGTCCATAGCTGGATACTATGGCTTCACTTGCTGTGCGACACCTCCCTACTTCACCCTCGAGGCGGTTGACACCGCAGTGGTGAGGGCAAAGATGGCAACTCTGTAATAGGGATTTAGCCGCCTCTATTCGTTCCTTCAGCTTGCCCTTGTGGAAAAGTTCCGTGTAAGCTGCCACACATCCCTTGCCAGATAAAGGGTGGATGCTAAGGGGGCCTCCTTTTCCCATTTCATCTATTCTTCGTATTCCTCGGTGGTTGGCTTTTTCTTCTTCTTAACCACCTCTACCTCTGTGGGTGGCATGAACTCAGAAGCTACCTTTGACTTTTTAGCTCCCTTCTTAGGTTTCTTGGTCTCTCTCCACCTGAAATCTCGTCTACCCATGGCTATACCTCACGTCTCTCACTAGATAAGGGATAGTGTTTGCGAGGCCTCCTTTGCCCTTAATTTTTCCCAGGCTGACTTTGCTGCCTCCATTTCAGCGACCTTTTTACTCTTTCCTGTGCCTCTGCCCAAAATCTTGCCTGCTATAAGCACCTCTACAGTGAATTGCTTATCATGGTCGGGGCCAATGGCTTCTATCAGACGGTAGGTCGGTGTGGGATGTTTTTCACTTTGGATGAACTCCTGTAATAATGCTTTGTAATTAGGGCTTAGCTCTCCATGTTTTATTCTCTCTAGAAATGGCTTGAGTTGCTTGAAGATAAATTCCTTAGCTTTAGGCAGTCCCTGGTCGAGGTATATAGCTCCGATTAGCGCCTCCATGGCATTTGCCAGGTTGCTTTGCTTTCTCTTCCCCCCGCTTGCTTCCTCGCCTTGTCCCAGCAAAAGCCAGTCGCCAAGTCTGAGTGAAGAAGCTGCCTCTGCTAAGGTCTGCCGGCAAACTAGGGAAGCACGGCTCTTAGTCAGTTCCCCTTCGGGTAGCTCTGGGAATTCACTATATAGCTGTTCAGCTACGATAACGTTGAGGATAGCGTCGCCTAAAAACTCCAGTCGCTCGTTGCTGGGCAGAGCGAAGTCAGGATTTTCATTGAGGTAAGAGCGGTGCACAAAGGCTTGCTCTAACAAAGACTCATCGCTAAAGTGTATCCCTAAAGCTCCTTGGCAATTGTCCCAATCAGTCACTTCAAAGCTCCTCCTTAAGTATAACAACAAAGCCTAGCTAGCTCAACTTCTTGCTTCGTAGGCATTATGCAGTTATAATTAACTCGTTGGGGATTAGTCTAGCGGTAGGACGACTGACTCTGGATCAGTTAGGCCAGGTTCGAATCCTGGATCCCCAGCCACTAAGGCGCATTCGTCTCGGGGTTTAGGACACCCCCCCTCTCAAGGAGGATCGAGTTTTAGAGTTCACCTGACCAAGCTTTGTGTCGCCACAATCAGGTATTTTTGCCCCTTTATCCTAGCTACAAAGAACAGTCAGTTTTTATATCTACTTCCTAGCTAAAGAATTACTGCGATTACCAGAGCTACTTGAATGTTGGCGTCCGAAATTCCCCCTGCTGGGAGTATGTTTTGCGGCGAAAGTGAGGACCTTAAGCAAAAGTCCTGGAAAGGAGTGCCACTTTCTCCCAAAAATGGAGGTAAAGTGAAGATAAGATAGTTGACTCAAACCAGGACTTGGTGGACAATAGTCCTAGTACTAAAGGCCCAGAATCCTATCAAAGCGAGTGCAGCTTGGGGAGTTTGTTCTAGGTGAAGGAACTTAAACAGAACATTAACCGGGGCTAATATGAAGAGCTTAATTTTCATCGGACTAAACGTGGCTGATGCCTACCTCACGAAGATGGCACTGGCAATGGGAGGGACTGAACTCAATCCCATAGGAGTGCTTTGGACTAACATGGTTATCAAGGGGCTTGTAGCATTAGCAATAGTCGTTGGACTCTATTTCTGGGGCAAGGAAAAGTTACTATTGCCTCTTGGTCTGGGAATGTTTGGGATTTGTTGTTGGAACCTAGCAATCTGCTTCACAGCCGAGGTGTTCAGTCACGCTCCTCTGTGGCCGCAATACCTCATGGATATGCTTTGAACCTTTGGATTGACAATCAAACTGCAGATAGGATTTCAGGCTTCCGATAAAGCTCGAAACTAAGCTCAAAATTCGAATAGGTCACAGATAGGTATCGTCATTCTAAGAAGGGTACCCCCTTTTGATTGAGCGATGGACTCGCTCTAATGCTTAGTGGGATTCCGATGGGGGTTCAAGCTATCCTCAAACTTCACCGACCTCGTGTATCTCAGCACCATGTCCAAGCTCTCTCAGCCGCCTAGCCTCATGATATGCTCAACCGCCGTTGACCTTGTGATAAATATTCAGGGCATCATCAAAGCTAAGAGACTTCGAATAACATTCAACCATAGAGATTTGTTCCCACCCACCAAGAGCTTGAACTACGCGGGTAGATAAACCACTTTTCACATTATGAACAATACCTTCTGGATAGGATTGCTAGAGATGTAGTCATTATTGTGTAGCCAATTGCATAGCGCTCTGAGGCAAGAATAGAACTTCAGTTTACCGTTGCGACATGATAGATTATACAAGTACTGACTTATTGCCTCTGCAGTGAACAGGTAACCAACGAATTTATCCAGAGTGTAATGGTAGGCTTCAATTGTTCTATCGCTTATTCCGCTAGGACGCGAGTGAAGAAACTTATCAAACAACTCCTTTGTCAAGATAGGTTGTGAACTTTGTGAACAATTGGTAACATAATCACGTAAGGCGCATTCGTCTAGGGGGTTTAGGACACCTCCCTCTCAAGGAGGAGATCACCGGTTCGAATCCGGTATGCGCCACCACTATTTTGAGGTTGGGGTGTAAATATACCTGGTTAATTTAAATTGCTGAGGTGACATATCTAGCTAACTCCCTTTAGTTGTTACCTGTCCTTCTATTATGCTAGACTCTACTGCAAACAGATGGCGAAGCGTGTCTTTTCTGGCTTCCGTCCCACGGGCAAGCAGCATATCGGTAACTATCTAGGGACTATTCAGAATTGCATTTCCCTTCAGGGTGAGTATGATTGCATTTACTGTGTAGTGGATATTCATGCTCTTACTACACTCGAAAGCACAGAAATGCTTCAAAGGGATATTTATGAGATGGTGCTTGACTGGCTGGCGGCTGGCATTGACCCTCAGAAAAGCATTATCTTTGTTCAGTCTCATGTGCCTCAAGTAGTAGAGCTTCATACTTTATTCAGCATGGTGACTCCTTTAAGCTGGTTATTGCGTGTTCCCACGTTTAAAGAGAAGGTGAAGATGCAGCCACATAATGTTAATTATGGACTGGTAGGTTATCCTGTTCTTATGACGGCCGATATTGCCCTTTATAAGGGAGAAATTGTTCCTGTGGGCGAAGATCAGCTTCCTCATCTTGAATTAGCTCGAGAGATAGTACGCCGGTTCAATTCCATTTATGGATTTGTCTTTCCCGAGCCACAAGCAAAGCTCACCTCCTTTCCTTTGATTTTGGGCTTGGATGGAATACAGAAGATGAGTAAAAGCTATAACAACTATATTGAAATAGCCGCCTCTCCCCAGGAAATTTTAGAGCGGGTGATGATTGCGTTTACCGATCCGGCGCGGAGGTACCGCTCCGACTCGGGACACCCAGACAGGTGTAACATTTTCTGCCTTCACAAATTTTTCACCCCAGCACGGGTGAAGGAGATTGCTTCTGAATGTCGTCGTGCCGGCATTGGTTGTGTTGAGTGCAAAAAAATGCTAGCTCAAAGCATTAGCTCAACTCTTGAGCCTTTCCGGGAAAAGCGGGCTATCTTAGCCTCCAAACCTAATTATATTACTGGGGTTCTGGCTGATGGAGCTAATCGAGCTGAGGTTATAGCCAAAGAGACTATCAGGGAGGTTAAAGAGAAGATGAGGCTTCTTCAGCGTGTTCAATTGGAGCATATTTGTGATTGAACTGCCGTTATCCCGCTGGAGCGCAGACATTGCCTCGAAGAATTTCGAAAATCTGCTCCATTTCACTAAGTTACCAATTCAGTAGCTGACCATTGGTCCTCTGTTTCACTGTAGCATAACTCAAATGACTTACCCTGCTCTGTAGTGACTTTAAATAATTTCTTGCCTGGTTCTCGCCACGCTTTTTCTATCTCCGCAACCTTATATTTTGTACCCTGCCATAGAAAAGATCGTGGTCGTTCAGCATAAGTATGGCCGGAATAGCAATTGACTTTGAGGTTATCCAACCCCATCCCCTTAACTTTTTTATCAGGTAACCCCCCTTTATCCCCCTCACTTATCAAAGTGAAGGGGATTAGTTATGTAAGAGAGGCGAAGCCCCTTTTCAAGCTACATCTTAGTAAAGACTTCTGATACCTTTAACTAAAACTCCTTTATCAACACCTTCATCAGAGAGAGACCCGAGCATCTTATCAGCGAGGGCTCTTGCGCCAAGACGTCCTCCATAGTGCTTTATATTACCCTCGCTTGTATCCCAATCAACATCAATGCGTGTCTGGACTAGATAAGCAGCCATGTCATCTTCAAGTTGGCTCCATAAAGTGCTAGGACTAACGCAGCGGTCAATTATCTCTGCACCGAGTATAAACATACTTTGGACACCAAAGCCGCGGAGTAAGAGATATTTCTTAGAGTCACCCCACTCTTGAGAGAATGTCTTAGCGACAGCCTTCCAGTAGGTGCGGAGTAGAACAAATTTATCTTCAATCTCGTCAATTTTCCGGAGTTCTCTGCTTTCCTTGAGAACCATCTGAACGCCGGTGCGCAGTGCTGCTAGATTTACCCGCCTGTCAAGCCCTTGTACTTTCTCCTTCTCGCCCCCTAGATATACGATACCGTGGAAAGGGCTTTTAGGGTCTTCTGCCAGTTTATTAGCTATCCAGAGTGCCGGGTCGTCCTTAGCGAGTTTTTCTGAAGCGGTAAGGCGCGTTTGGAGATGTCGTAGATGGCTCGTGTTCATACGCTTTAGATTGTCGTTGATGTCCATAAAGAGAGAGGCTTCTTGCAGTGGCGTCAAGCCTATGGTGAAGCTAAAGGGGGTGGAGATATCAAGAGGTGGATAGCCCCGTATGGGATGCCCTTCTCCATAGAATAGCCGGTGGTTACCATCCGTTCGGGATATCTGGGGACGGTCAAGATTTTTGTCTATTAGGTCTTCGTGAACCACAATCTTAAAAAGATTGTTTGCTTCGTCCACAGGCAGGACTTCCACGACGCCTGCATCCCGGACATTAAGGATTACTTCTGGCCATAGGCGGGGGTAGTCAGGGACTTTTTGTGCACCGTCAGCGTAAAGATAGCCCTCTCGGGAATGCTTTTCGTTGAGGTCACGCTGAAGCCCATCGGGATTGCTGTCCTGATTAAAAGTATCGGGTGCGGAGACGGTGGCAATGTCCTTCATAGAGGCAAAGCCACGATAGACGGTGGTGTTGAGATTGGTTCCCTTGAGTGTTAGAAGTTCCATAATTGTTCCTCCTTAAATTATAGTCAGAAGTTTTTTATCTTCTGCTATAAAAAGAGTAACATACCCCCTCTTTTTTGTCAAGTCCGTTGTCTCATTTTTGAGAAAAGCTTTACGGCCAATTTGAGATTTCTTTTTAGAACTCCGGCCTTTTTTTGTGCCAGTCAGTTGCTTGCTCGTAGGCAAAGGCAATACGTAATATCGTCTCCTCGCTAAAAGGCTTACCTATAATCTGCATGCCTATAGGCAGGTTGTTGGCGAAGCCAGCAGGGATGGAAATAGCTGGGACGCCAGCAATATTTATCGGCTGTGTGCATACATCGCTCAAATACATCTGCATCGGGTCTTCTATTTTTTCGCCCAGTTTGAAAGCCACTGTTGGCGAAGTTGGAGTGACCAAAGCATCATATTTTTTAAAGGCTTGGTCAAATTCTTGCTTTATCAAGGTGCGCACCTTTTGTGCCTTGAGATAGTAGGCATCATAATAACCAGCGGATAGAGCATAAGTGCCTAACATTATACGTCTTTTAACCTCAGGGCCGAAACCAAATTGTCGTGTCTTTTCTGTTGTTTCTATCACATTGCTGGCACCTCGCACCGAGAAGCCATATTTTACTCCATCATAGCGAGCCAGATTTGCTGAAGCTTCAGAGGGAGAAAGTATATAATAGACGGCTAAGGCATACTTGGTAGATGGTAGAGAGGCCTCCCAATCTATTTCGGCACCTAGTTCCTCTAGCCTCCTTATGGCTATTTGCAAAGCTGCTCTTACTTCATTCTGCATGCCCTCTACAAAGTACTCCCTGGGAATACCAATTTTCAGCCCTTTGAGGTTGGGGATTAAGTGCTGGGTATAATCTGGCACAGGATAAGGGACCGAGCTTGAATCCCTAGGGTCATGTCCAACAATGGCACTCATCACTAAAGCGCAATCGGTGACATCTTTAGTTATTGGTCCAATTTGGTCAAGGGAGCTAGCGAAGGCAACTAAACCAAAGCGGCTTACACGGCCATAGGTTGGTTTGAGGCCGACCACATTACAAAATCCCGCTGGTTGACGAACACTTCCTCCAGTATCCGAGCCAAGGGCATAGGTAGCTTCATCAGTAGCTACAGCAGCGGCTGAGCCGCCACTGCTGCCCCCGGGGACACAACTTAAATCCCAAGGGTTGTGAGTAGGGAAGAAGGCAGAATGTTCTGTGGATGAGCCCATAGCGAACTCATCCATATTTGTCTTGCCTAGCATTACTGTCTTTTGTGCCTTCAATTTTTCTATCACTGTGGCATCGTAAGGTGGAATGAAATTCCCCAGCATCTTCGAACCACAGGTGGTTCGTATCCCTTGGGTGCATATAACATCCTTAATAAGGGTAGGTATGCCAGTTAGAGGTGCAATATCACCGCTACTGATATGCTTATCTGCCTCTTCTGCCTGCCTTAAGGCCGAATCCTCGGTAATAGTGACGCAAGCATGAATCTTATCTTCCACTTCAGCGATGCGCTTCAATGCAGATCTGGTGAGTGCAACCGAGGAAATTTTCCTCTGTTTAAGAAGCTCGTGTGCCTCATGAATAGTTAGCTGATGTAGCTCGTTCACCTATATTCTTATAACCTCTCTTTCAAACTGCGGCGCATGATAACTTTGCGCCAATTGCCATGGGTTGCAGCATACATGCCTTTAAACCTAGGGATGTAATGAATGCCCAAAAGCAGTGGTAGACCTACGGAGAAAGCTATCATTGGTGTGGAGTGGTAGATTAGCCAGGCGATGATTGGAAAGCAAATAAGAGCTATACTACCACAAAAAGTAAGATTGTGGGTGATAAGCAAGGCTGCCAGGGCAACGGCAACAAAAAAGGGCAATACTCTGGGCATTAGGAAAAGGAGAATACCCAGGGTGGTAGCTAGTCCTCTGCCGCCACGAAACTTAAGGAAAACAGGGAAAGTATGGCCTATTACAGCTGCTAGCCCGCTAAGAAGCTGAAATATTAGAGGGATACCTAACCAGCGAGCGATAAGAATTGCCCCTATGCCCTTGCCTACATCAGCTAGGAGAACAAAAACAGCCTCCTTTAGCCCAACCTCATAGTAGACATTCATAGCTCCCATGTTTTTGCTCCCCACAGTGCGAATATCTATCCCCTTTTTGAGGCGGCCAGCAATATAAGCTGAAGGAATGGAGCCGAGGAGATAACCACAAATTATGGCAATGAAAGCATTAACCATTTTATAAGTGCACCTACTCTAATATTGCTTGCACTTTGAAACAATTCTCTTCTTGTCTAGGGGCATTGGCTAGAATCGCATTCTGGGGATATGATTTAGCTATCTTGTCTTCCCTGAAAACATTTTGCCGGGGGACAGACTTGGTTACTGGTGGCACATTGGTCGTGTCTATTTCCTGAAGTATCTCGAAGTTTTCCAAGATGTTGGATAGCTGAAAGCTAAATTTTTCGATTTCAGCTTCACTCAAGCCTAAACGGGCTAGCCAGGCAATATGTTTTACTTGATCGTAGCTTAATTTCATTTTACCTTAAGGATAGTAATTATAGCACCTAATTTAATTTCTCGGTGACAATTGCGTAGCACGTGTCAAATTATTTTAAGTAGGTAACCCGACTTTAGATTGTTGCTTATCGTCTGGGTGGGAGCTTATAATTGTAATAATACAGGGAAAGGCTGCGAAGCCAAAAAAGAGAGGGTACATAGAATAATGAACTCATATAAACCAGGCAAAGTCCGTAACGTTGTGCTGCTATCTCATTATGGTGCTGGCAAGACTTCCCTTGCTGAAGCGATGCTGTTTACCTCGGGGGCTATCAAGAGGTTAGGCAATGTTGAAAGCGGCACTACTGCCTCTGATTATGATCCTAGCGAAATTGAGCGCCGCATGAGCATCAGCCTGTCTTTGTTGCCGCAGGAGTGGAAGGGAAGCAAGTTAAATCTCATTGATACTCCTGGATATGCTGACTTTGCTAGTGAAGTCAAAGCAGGGTTGCGTGTCTGCGAGGGAGCAGTGGTTGTAGTTTGTGCTGCTTCAGGCGTGGAAGTAGGCACTGAGCAAGTATGGTCCTATGCTGAAAAGTCGAATCTACCTCGCTTGCTTTTCGTTAATAAGATGGATCGAGATAATGCAGATTTCCTGCGAACTTTGGCGGAAGTCCAGGCCAAATTAGCAGCAAGATGCTTGCCAGTTCAGCTACCTATAGGGGCGCAGAGTGATTTTCAAGGCATGATAGACTTAGTGACTATGAAAGGTTATATTGGCTCTACTTTACAGGAAATAGAACCCCCCTCTTCGCTTTTGGAGCAAGCCAAAATTACCCGTGAGAAGCTGGTGGAGGCTGTGGTTGAGATTGATGATAAACTCATCGCTAAGTATTTGGAGGGTGAGGATATAAGCAACGAGGAAATTTTTACGGCTATAAAGCAAGCGACTATAGCCGGTAAGTTAGTGCCTGTTTTTACCGGTTCCGCCTCGCGTAATATTGGCATTAGTTCGCTTTTTGATGCTATTAGTAACTATTTACCTTCGCCTGAAGAAAGAGATACTACTGTAGCTACAAATTTAATAACTGGCGATAAGGAGGAAGTTAAATCAGAGGCAGGGGAACCCCTAAGCAGCTTCGTTTTTAAGACTAGCGCTGATCCATTTACTGGCAAGGTGAGCTATCTCCGAGTTTACTCGGGCGTTATTTTCAGTAATTCCCAAGTTTGGAATGCTAACAAGAAGAGCATGGAGCGTATTGGTCAACTTTTTACCTTGTTGGGTAAAAATCAGCAGCCGGTGTCTCAATTAGCTGCTGGAGATATTGGGGCAGTAGCCAGGTTAAACTTGACCACTACTGGGGATACCCTTTGTGCTCATGAGCGTCCTGTGACCTTTGAAGGCATTGATTTTCCTCAGCCAAATTTCAGTATGGCGATCCAACCTCAGACAAAAGCTGATCTGGATAAGATGAGTACTGTCTTACCCAGAATTTGCGAGGAAGACCCCTCCTTGAAGGTACATCGTGATCCTGATACTAAGGAGGTCATTGTTTCTGGGGTCGGTGATAGCCATTTAGAGATGGTTAAGGAAAGGATGCGTCGCAAGTTTGGCGTGGAGGTGAAGTTGGAGCCACCAAGGGTTCCTTATAAGGAAACTATTGCGGTGCCAACTAAGGCGGAATATAAACATAGGAAACAGTCAGGGGGACATGGCCAATATGGGCATGTCTTTCTGGAGCTAGAGCCTTTATCTCGGGGTAGCGGCTTTGAATTTGGAGCGAAAGTAGTAGGTGGCTCGGTGCCTAAGAATTATATCCCCGCGGTAGAAAAGGGAGTCAATGAGGCGAAACAAGAGGGTGTTGTAGCTAAATATCCTGTAGTTGACGTAAAGGTGACGCTTTATGATGGTAGCTTCCACCCAGTAGATTCTTCCGACATTTGTTTCAAGATTGCTGGAGCACAGGCTTTAAAGAAGGGACTGTCTCAAGGGCAGCCCATACTGCTTGAGCCAATAATGAACCTTAATATAACTGTGCCCGAAGCATATACTGGGGATATTATTGGTGATCTTAATACTAAAAGGGGGCGTGTTCTTGGGATGATCCCTCAGGAAAACAATAATACTATTCAAGCTCAGGCGCCATATGCAGAGCTGCTTCACTATGCTATAGACTTGAGGTCAATGACGCAAGGGCGTGGCAGCTTTACCGTGGAATTTAGCCATTATGAAGAAGTACCAGCCCATATTAGCCAAAAGATCGTTACTGGGCAGAAAGCAGAGTAGGGAATAATACTCTAGCCAGCTAGTAATTCCCTTAGCTTCTTAGTGAAAGCGGGTATCACCTCTTCGTAGCGGCCTACCACTCCAAATTTTGCTTCCCTAAATATATTTGCCTCTGGATCCTTGTTAATCGCGATGATGTTTTTTGAGCCAGAGCAACCTGCTATGTGTTGGCTAGCCCCTGATATAGCTATAGCAATGTAAATATCAGGGGCAACAATTTTGCCTGTGAGGCCAACGTGCAGTGCCTCCGGTACCCAACCATTATCAGCCGGTGGGCGTGAAGCCCCTACTGCGCCATGTAATACGTCAGCTAGCTCCTTCAAGGTCGTTTTGAATGGCTCGGGACCGCCAATGCCTCTACCTCCACTAACTATCACCGGGGCGTCCTCAAGCTTAACCCCGGTTACTTCTTCTTTTACTTTTTCTGTCACTTTTGTCCTTACCTGTGCCATATCTATTTCAACCTTTGTCGGTATGACCTCTCCTTTTCTTGAGTCGTCACGCTCCATTGGCGACATCGCCTTTGCTCTAATAGTAACTACTTGGGGCATAGTGCTGCAGCTAAATATAGCTTGAGCGTTGCCCCCGTATACAGGTTTTGTTTGCAGAAGCAGCTTTGTCTCCGGATCTATGCTTAGGTCAATACAATCTGTTGATAAGCCAGTTGCTAATCTAAAGGCGAGGCGAGGGGCTAAGTCTCGGCCTGTAGACGTTTGCCCCATGAGTATAATTCGAGGTGAAATCTTGCTAGCTAGCTTTTCCGCAACCTGGAGGTAAGTATCTGCTTGATACTCCTTGAGTGAAGGATCTTCTACCGTATAAACTTTGTCAGCTCCGAAAGCGATTGCCTCTTTGGGGGTTTCAGCCACTGTATCACTGGCTAATAGACAGGACAAATCCTCCTTTAAGTCATCGGCAAGATTCCTGCCGCATCCTAGCAATTCAGTAGTAATAGAGGGTAACTTTCCGTTTATTAACTCGCCGCAGACTATCACACCTTTATATTCAGCCATTATTTCCTCCTTGGTTTTAAATTATTTTTGCCTCTCTGAGTTTTGTAGCTAAATTAACACCAACCTCTACCGGGGTCTCCCCCCCAATTATTTCACATTTAACTTCCTTAACCGGTTGGAAAAGTTTAGCTAACTTGACCCGCCTTCCAGCAGCCCCAACTTGGGATAGCTCAAGCCCTATGTCGGCTGGCTTCCATATAGTAGGTTGTTTTTTAGCTGCTGCCATGATTCCCTTTAGGGCGGGGTAGCGGAGACTACCTAGTTCACTAGTCACAGTAATTAAAGCAGGAAACCCTACTTCCACTACTTCATAGCCATCGGGGATGATTCGTTCTACCCTTAGCTTTCCATCGGTAACCTCTGCCTTTCGGGCTAAGGTTACAGCAAGGATACCCAGAATTTCAGCGATGCCCAAGCCAACCTGCCCGGCATCCCAGTCGGAGGATTGCCGACCGCAAAAAATAAGGTCATACTCTCCTATCTTCTTGATTGCCATTGCCAGAGCATAAGCAGTCGACCAACTATCGCTTTCTTCAAAAGCTTCATCCTCCAGAAGGATGAGTTCATCACCGCCCACAGCCAGTGTTTTTTTAACCACGTCACGGACTAGCTTATTACCCAAGCTAAGTATGGTGATTTTGCCGCCTGCCTTGTCTTTAATCCTCAGGGCAGCTTCCATAGCGAACTCATCATATTGGCCAATTACAGGTTTTACATCTGGTGGCAAAGTCATTTTGTTAGTGGCTGAATCAACCTTAAATACCACTGGCGGTGCCTCTGGGTCGGGCACCTGTTTGCAACAGACAATCATATTTGGCATCCTTCTCCCTCCTTTTAAAATAAATTTTCAATATGAAATATAGTTAAAAAATCTGCCCTGTGTCAATAATTGGCTATAGCAGGGGGGCTAGTTTTCCTAAAGCTGTGCTAAGCTGTTTGAGACATCTCTTCTTGCCCAATACCGCCATGGTTTGAAATAAGGGTGGTGCTGCAGCGCGACCGGTGATGGCCACTCTCAGTAAGCCGAAGAATTTTCCTGTGGTTAAGTTTAACTCCGTAGCCAAGGGGCGTAGAATGCCTTCAAGCAGGTCAGCATGCCATGTTTTTACTACTTCTAGCCTTTGCAGAGCAATTTTAATAGCTTGGGTAGCTTGTATAGCATCTAATCCGCTACTTAATAGCAGGCTAGTATCATATGGCAACTCATCAAGGAAGAAAAAGTCGGCAAGTTGAGGGATCGCGGCTAGGGTTTTAGCTCGCTCCTGGAGTAAAGGTGTGATTTGGCAGATGTAATCTCTATCCAAAGGGCGTTTTACTTTTGGGGGCAAATCCCTATCTAAAAATGGAGCGGATTGCCGGGCAAACTCATCCAGGCTTAGTCGGCGTAGGTAAACTCCGTTCATCCATTCCAGCTTACGTTTATCAAAGATAGCCGCGGTCTTACTTATTCTTCCTAGAGAGAAATGCTCTATCAATTCCTCTCGGCTTAGCAACTCAGTTCTATCATCGAGTGACCAACCTAGCAGTGCTAGGAAGTTAATCATCGCCTCAGGAAGATAACCTTGTTCTTTATACTCGATGACGGTGGTGGCACCATGTCGCTTGGAAAGTTTGGATCTGTCAGGACCAAGTATCATAGGTAGATGGGCAAATTGTGGAGGTTCCCAGTTTAAAGATTGATAAAGCAGCACGTGGCGAGGAACACTGGAAAGCCATTCATCAGCTCTAAGGATGTGGGAGATAGCCATTAAGTGGTCATCCACTACATTGGCTAAATGATATGTTGGATAACCATCGGACTTGAGCAGGATGAAATCGTCTAGAGTGCTATTTTGGAAAGTCAGTTGGCCCCGGATTACATCGTGGAAGGTGGTTTCTCCCTCGAGCGGCATTTTGAAACGGACTACAGGTACAATGCCGCTTGCCTCTAGTTGAGTTTTTTCTTGCTGTGTTAAATAACGGCAGTGCCCATCATATTTTGGTGGTTGCTTTCGTTTCATCTGGTCTTGACGCATCGCCTTTAGCCGTTGTGGAGAACAATAACATAGGTAAGCATAACCATCTTTAAGCAAACTGTTCGAGATTTCATGGTAATAATGTAATCTTTGTGATTGAAAATAGGGGCCCTCGTCCCAATCCAGCCCAAGCCACCTTAAGCTATCTAATATGACATCTACTGCCCCTTCTACTTTACGGACGATATCGGTGTCTTCAATACGCAAGATGAACTTGCCGCCATGATGGCGAGCAAAAAGCCAGTTGAATAGGGCCGTTCTAATATTACCTAAATGCGGGTGGCCCGTGGGGCTAGGGGCAAAACGGACTCTGACTTGAGGTTGTAACTTGGACTCCATAATTATACATTATGGCACATTTAGCCATTGTAGTATCACTAGAAGGTGGCAAACCTAAAAGTGCTATTTGGAAAGGACTCGTTGTAAACCTTTCAGCTGCTCTAAGTGTTTTTTAAGTCTCTGGACAAGATGCTCAGCCTGTTTCAGAGCATTTTCAGTATCTTCTATCTTGGTAGTTATCTCAAACAAGACCTGCTTTTGCTGTTCAGCCAAGTCAGTTTCAAAATAGGCTAAATCCTCCATCCCAGCTTGGCTCATTAGGCGGGATAAAAAGTCATCCTCTCTTTGTATTTGTTCATTAGTAAGTTGGCCAAAAGACTTCAAGTTATTAATTCCTTTCTAATTTAATTTTGTGTTGGAATATAGCATATCCTTATATCTTTACACAAGCCTTCAGGCATCGTGAGCAAAGAGCTTCAAGGCTTGCTTCAAGTCTGCTGGCAAGGGGCAGGTAAACTCCCGATATTTGTTAGTTGAGGGCAGACGAAAGCCAAGGCGGTAGGCATGGATAAATTGTCTCCTAAGGCATAGGGCTTTAGCCTCGAGCCTACGTTTTGTCCCATAAACGAGATCACCAACTACGGGATAACCGATAGCTGATAGGTGCACTCTGATTTGGTGCGTGCGCCCAGTTCTGGGAGTGACTTCAAGTAAAGTGTAGTCATTCAGATATTTTTTGACTTCATATTGTGTGCTAGCTTCTTTTCCCGTCTCTGTTATTGCCATCCGCTTCCGATTGTGGGGATCTCGCCCGATAGGCGCTTCAATCACATCCTGTTCAGGGGATGGTCTACCTTTAACCAGGACAAGGTAGCCCTTTGTTACGGCATGACTTTTGAACTGGTTGACCAGATATTGTCGGGCGTAGTCATTTTTGGCGATGATCATAAGCCCTGACGTGTCTTTATCCAGCCTGTGGATTATGCCGGGGCGTGTTAAGTCCTCGCTGGTAGCTAAACTGGGACAGTGGGCTAGGATAGCATTGACTAAGGTATGGCTGGTATGCCCTGGAGATGGATGAACAACCAATCCAGCGGGTTTATCTATGACCAGGATATCTTTATCTTCATAAATTATGGCTAAGGGGATTGGCTCGGCTGTAGGATAGGTGGGTGGAGGAATTTTGATTGTTATCTTATCGTTGTCTTTTAACCTTTGGCTTGCCTTTGCACTTTGCTCATTAACTAAAATATGGCCTTGCGTAATTAGCTTCTGTATGTAAGCCCGAGAAAATTGAGGAAGGATCTCAGCTACATACTTGTCCAAGCGGATGCCTGAAATAGGGGCGATAAGCTGAAGTGTCTCAGTTTTTGCTTTTGTGGGTGTGGCCATAGACTTTCCTAAATAACCCTGTTTGGTGCAAGGAGTAAAAGAGGGTAAAGATACCTATTACTATGGCGGCATCGGCAAAGTTGAAGGCTGGCCAGTGGAAATTGCCCCATAAGCGGACATCGATAAAGTCGATTACATAACCTAAGCGGAGGCGATCTACCAAGTTACCTATAGCGCCGCCGAAAATCAAGCTAGCGGGTATAATGCTTAAAGTAGTAGCCGAGGCTAGGTGACGGAGAAGCAGTAAGATGATAATTAAGCTAGCTATGGTGATGGCGATGAGAAGGAAAGTTTGGTTGGCAAGCAGACCGAAAGCGGAGCCAGGATTCTCAACATAAACCAAATCTAGAAACCCCGGCAATAGCTCTATTGGGTGTGGATTATCCCTGATCCATGACTTGCTCAACTGGTCAAGGAAAATCACCAAGGTAGCGGAGGTGAGAAATAATCCTATTTTCCCTCTACCCTTACCCAGGAAAATCTTTGATTTTCCTGGGGACTTATTATCTTGCCCCTTTTGCATCCTTTGCCTGATGTGCCTTGCAGCTCAAGCATAAGTTTGCCTGGGGCAATGCTTCGAGGCGGGTTAGTTCTATCGGCTGTCCACAGGAGTCGCATAGTCCGTAAGTGCCGGCTTCATATTTTTCTAAGGCGTGTTCTATTTCAGCAAGTGTGCCTCTTAGCTTTTTCTCTAGAGCTA
>JREQ01003455.1_pt1 | contig 25078 bp, 36 predicted proteins | sample 210151 | NCBI WGS metagenome assembly JREQ01 (sample SAMN03019617, study PRJNA260268) | marine sediment metagenome | biome: Marine; feature: Sediment; material: Clay; isolation source: clay from marine sediments 31 meters below sea floor depth collected from... | place: New Zealand: Canterbury... | reverse complement strand
AGCCATTCTTTGAGGGGGAAATCATCTGCGTAGCCTCGGAGGAGGCTCATGGCTGCGTGCTGGTGGGTGTTCACCAGGCCTGGGATCACCACCTTTCCATTGGCGTCGATCTTTTCGTAGCTAGAATACTTTCGTTTCAACTCGGCGCTCTTGCCGACATCTACGATGCGACTGTTTTCAACGGCAACGATTCCGTCTCGGATGATTCCTTTGCGACCCATTGTGACAACCGTTCCGCCATCGATGATCAAGCCCATATTGGACTGCCTCCAATCTTAACCCCTAAGTTGAGGTTGCGAAATTTAAGAACTCTTCCTCTTAGAGAACCACGAACTTAACATAAGAACGATCCCAGCCGCGAAGAATATTGCTTCAAAAAATTCGTGGTGAAAAACGTCTTTAGCGTCGAAAAATCTTCCGGTAAAGTAGAGATGGTGAAGAAGAATAAACAAACCCAACAGAATAAGTATGGTTCCCAAAGTTTTGCTTCTCATTTTCGTCATCTTCCATCGAAGGGTAGTGTTTGCTAAGACTACTTATAAAACGTGTTTAGGGCTTCCTAAGCAAAGGTTTAACTTACCTTCTTTTTAGTCAATTATGGGAAGTTGGAAAATGCTGACGCTGCGGATAGACAGGTTAAAGGAGTATCTTTCCTCTATTTACGAGGCAGACGTTGAGATTCAATTTGTTGGTGAGTTGGGCGAGAAGAAGGAAAGACCGAAGAAGAAGTTGAAGGGTTTTGGGTACGGGGTTCCCTACGTAGTTGAATTTGCTGTTGAAGGAGAAACAAAGAGCGTGGTCCTTGAAACCATACGCCCCGGCGGCTTCGGCCACGACCACTTCTCTGACAGGGCTCAAATCCTGATATGGCAACACTCTGCTTTCAACAAGCTACCGAAACACGCTCGTTCGGTGGACGTAGGCGCATTTACCACCAACGGATCACTAAAATCGGTTGGAGACTGCACCGAATTTTTCATCGTCACTAAGAAGGTGGAGGGGCAACCGTACCATAGAGACCTTGACAGAATAAAGGAGGAAAAACGTCTTACACAATTGGACAAGGATCGATGCCAAGCTCTTTCAGACTACATTGCCGAGGTTCATGCCGTGAAGAAAGACGCGCCTGAGCTGTATGCGAGGCGAATACGAGACCTGCTGGGGCACGGAGAATGCATCATGGGCTTGACTGACAGCTACCCGTCTGGACTCGGATATATTGACGAGAAAGAACTATGTGAAATCGAGAAGAAGTGCGTGGAATGGAGATGGAAAATAAAACGCAAAACGCACAGATGCTCACAGGTTCACGGGGACTTCCACCCCTGGAACCTCTTGTTCCGCAAGGGCACGGATTTCACGGTTCTCGACCGCAGCCGAGGTGAATGGGGAGAGCCAGCAGACGACACAAGCGCCATGAGCATCAACTACATCTTCTACTCGCTGCAAACGTATGGCAAGCTAACTGGACCCTTCGAAACGCTGTTCAACATGTTCTGGAAAAACTATCTGGAGAAAACTGGCGACGAAGAAATGCTGAAGGTGTTACAACCCTTCTACGCTTGGAGGGGCCTGGTCATAGCATCACCACTATGGTATCCCAACCTCAGCCTAGACGTCCGCATGAAACTGTTCAACTTCGTGAGAAACGTACTGGAAACCGAAAAACTCGATCTTAAAGGCGTCAACTCTTACATTAAGGGGAGTTAACCGACTACTCGCAGCCCATCTTTGTTCCAAACTTCTTTGAGTTTCAAAGCTTGCGCGTCTCTTCACCTGAACAAGCGCGTACTGATTTAAATATGGGAAAATTAACAAAAATAGGAGGCGATAGATTGGTCTGGAATAGCTCGCGAGAGCATTTTTCTGTGAAATGCCCCCGTTGCGACGTAGAGATGGAACATGAGGGGGTGCATCTTTTCAGGGTGGGCGGAACCAGTGGCGAATGGATTTTCCTATTTGGAGATATAGCAGAGATTAAGGAAGAGCCTCTCCCGCTCCATGTTTACATGTGCCCCAAATGTGGCAAACTTGAACTGTTTACACACGAAAAGGCTAAGGGTGTTCTCCTTAGAGGGAAAAAAATAGGGGTTACACCAAAAGTCTTCCTTAAAAAATGCCCAAAATGTGGCAGAGAAATCCCCATAGCCTCAGAAGAATGTCCATTCTGCAAACCAAGCAAGAATGAGAGAAGTTAACCTGCGCGCACATTGGTTCTAAGTTTTATCAGTAGGTTCACAATAGTTTCTTTAGGTGCGGATGATCAGTGAGACAGGGTGGGTGGTGTGTCTGGTTAACTGGGCTTCCGGGAAGCGGAAAGTCCGTCATCGCTCAGGCTCTGCTTGACAAATTAAGAGACACGGGAGTTCATGCCCAAATTGTTTCTTCTGACATGTTACGCAAAGTTGTGACCCCTAAGCCCACGTACTCTGAAAAAGAACGCGACATGGTTTACGCAGCCATAGTTTTCGTAGCCAAACTCCTCACACAAAACGGCGTCAACGTCATCATCGACGCCACGGCAAACCGCCAACGATACCGAGACAATGCAAGAAAAGAAATCTCGCGTTTCATGGAAGCCTACGTCCGATGCCCGCTGGAAATCTGCATAAAGAGAGAAACCGAACGAGGAAAAACTTTCCACGCGCCAAAAGAAATCTACAAAAAAGCTTTCGAAGGAGAAAGCGCCACCGTGCCAGGAATAGGAGTACCCTACGAAGAGCCCCAAAACCCCGAGGTAACCGTGGACTCGGACAAACTGAATCACAGTCAATGCGCCCAAAGGATTTTGGAAGTTCTTAAGAAAACATTTCTTCTATAAGATTCAAGCCACATGTTACCACTCCCTGATTTAGCTAAGTTTAATAACGTCATTGCCAATCATAGAAGATTTTTATAGAATAAGCTTTCAGAGCTGGTTCAATGACTGGAGTAATGGTTATCGTTGGCACGAGACCCGAAATCATTAAAATGGCCCCTATAGTTAGAGCGTTGCAAGCGAACTCTGCTCAGTTTACTTTTGTCCACTGCGGACAACACTACGACTACACCATGTCCAAACGGTTCATCCACGAGCTAGGACTGCCAAAGCCGGACTGCAGCTTTGAGGTTAGGTCTCGTTCACCGGGCCTCCAAACCGGAAGAATCATGGCCATCATTGAAAGAGTCGTCAAAGATGCTGAACCAAAGCTTGTGTTGGTGGAGGGGGACACTAACGGAGTCTTGGCCTCAGCGCTGGCGGCTCTAAAGCTTAACGTTCCAGTTGGCCACGTGGAGGCAGGCCTTAGAAGCTTCGACCTAAGAATGCCAGAGGAACACAATAGACGCTTGGTAGACCACGTTTCCACCTATTTGTTTGCGCCCACAGAAAAAGCTAGAAAAAATCTTGAGAAGGAAAGAGTTTGGGGCGAAGTCTACGTAACGGGAAACACGGTCATCGACGCTGTTATGCAGCACCTTCCGGTAGCAGAAAGGAAATCCGGTATCCTAAAGAACATCGTTTTCAAGAAGTTCGCGCTCGCAACTGCCCATAGGGCTGAGAACGTCGATGACTCGGACGTGCTTGAAAATCTTGTTGAATCCTTCATCGAGGCTCCCTTACCCGTAGTTTATCCCGTCCACCCGAGAACGCAAAAGCGACTACGCCAACAAAAGATGTGGAAGAAATTATCATCCTCGGAAAACGTGCAAATCATGCCGCCCCTGGGCTACTTCGACTTCCTTTTGCTCATGAAAAATTGTGAAATGATACTAACAGACTCCGGGGGACTGCAGGAAGAAGCCACAGCTCCCCCCATGAGGAAGCCTGTTCTGGTCATTAGACTGTCAACAGAGAGGCCTGAAGCTGTGGAAGCTGGATTCGCGAAGGTGGTGGGTGTGGAAAAAGAGGCTTTAGTGAAGGCCATGGAAAATGCTCTAAATGAAAGAAGTGTTCTCCCAAGGGTTTCACCCTACGGAGACGGGTCGGCTGGGAAGAGGATAGTTAATATTGTTCTTGATGTAATGAAACGATAGAGTGGCGATCATGAGTCTCAAAATTTCTAAAGTTTTGGTTACTGGTGGCGCTGGATTCATCGGCAGTCACCTCGTTGACCGCTTGATGGTCGATGGGAAGAATGTGACCGTACTTGACAACTTGAGTAACGGAAGTCTGAAGAATCTTGAGCGATGGCTAGGAAACGAACGTTTCAAGTTTATCAAGGGCGATTTGAAAAAACCAAGGGATGCTGAAAAAGCGGTTAGGGGCAACGAATTGGTGTTTCATTTGGCAGCCAACCCTGAAGTTCGCCTTGGGGAAACGGATCCATCTGTACATTTTCAAGAGAACCTTGTAGCTACTTTTAATCTCCTTGAGGCTGTTAGGAAAAGTGCGTCCGCGAAGACCTTTGTGTTCGCCTCCACTTCCACGGTTTACGGCGAAGCCTCTGTTCTTCCCACCCCCGAGGACTACGGTCCCTCCATTCCTATTTCGACGTACGGCGCTTCAAAACTCGGGTGCGAAGCCATAGCGTCTAGTTATGCGCATACTTTTGGATTACGCACCCTAATCTTGAGGGTAGCCAACGTGGTAGGTTCAAGAGCAAACCACGGCGTCATCATCGACTTTATTAACAAACTGGAAACAGACCCGAAAAGACTTGAGATTCTTGGAGACGGAACCCAGAAAAAATCTTACCTCCACATCGAAGACTTCATTGACGCAACTCTCCACGTAACCAGCCGATTTTTAGATGATGGAAATAAAGCTGACGTATACAATGTTGGTTCAGTTGATCATGTTGAAGTTAAAAAAATCGCCGAAATCGTGGCGGATGAGATGGGTCTTCAAGATGTTAAATTTGTTTTCACAGGTGGGGTTGAGGGGGGTCGCGGCTGGCTGGGAGACGTGAAAATCATGCATCTTTCTATAGAAAAGCTGTTAAAGACCGGGTGGAAGCCTAGGTACGGCAGTGAAGAGGCAGTTAGATTTGCAGTGCAAACGCTCTTGGAGAGAGGATGAGAAAGTATAACGTTCAAACAAACCAACCAACACTCATCTGATTCTCCTCTCCTTTATGGAAACCTAAGTGGAACAAGTAGACATAAAACATATAAACGAGCGTTCTCCAGTTGAATCAGCACAATTCGGACGGACCCTAAAAGTGCCAAAATGGGGATACTCAATAACCGAAATAGATCCGGACAAAACCGTGAAAGCCAGCGGACGCGAGCTTAGAGTATCCCCAAAACACGCAAGAGAAGTATGCAAAACGATAAAGGGAATGAAACTCGACCAAGCCAAAGACTATCTCCGACAGGTTATGGCGAAGAAGAAGCCTGTTCCCTTCCGTCGATACAAAAAGAAGGTAGGACATAGACACGGAATTCAAAAGGCCTTCGCGGGTAGATATCCAGTTAAGGCTGCACAGAAAATCCTGAGGGTACTGGAAGGGGCAGAAGCAAACGCAGAATACAAGGGGCTTGACGTGGAAAGGCTTCAAATAATCCACGCATCAGCCTACCCTGGAATGAAGATAAAAAGATACATTGAGCGAGCCTTCGGGCGGTCAACACCCCGCTTCAAAACCCTTTGCCACGTAGAGCTGATTCTGGAAGAAACAGAGGGAACATGATTGTCTGTGGTCAAGCACTTCATAGTCGAGTCCGTGAAAAAAGCGGAAATCAACGAATTTTTGCGAAACGAATTCGAAAGAGCGGGATACGGCGGAGTGAGCATCACAAAAACCCCGCTTGGAACCCACATAGTCTTATATGCCATGCGCCCAGGCTTAGTCATCGGAAGAGGCGGAGAAACCATAAAGGAACTCGCAAAAGTGCTTGAAGAAAAGTTCCAGCTTTCTAACCCACAGATCTCTGTGGCCGAAATCGAGATTCCAGAACTTAACGCGTATGTTGTGGCGTCACGTGTCACCTCAGCTTTGAAACGGGGCGTGCATTATCGTAGAGCCGGATATTGGGCTTTAAACTCAATCATGGAAGCGGGAGCCCTAGGCGCGGAGATAATTATAAGCGGAAAGTTGCGATCGGATAGATCTCGATACGAAAAGTTTCGAGCGGGATACATGCCCAAAAGCGGAGATCCTCCAATGAAGTATACGAGAAAAGCCGAGTTACAAGTCCAACTAAAACCAGGCTCTCTTGGAGTAAAAGTACGAATAATGCCCCCAGAAGCAAAGTTTCCTGATCGAGTACAGATAGTTGAAGAAAGCGCGGAAGAAGCGGAAGAGGCTGAAACAGAGGCCGCTGAGGCTGAGAAGGCTGAGGAATAACATGCCAATCTTGAGGATAAAAGACATTCGAGACATGTCTTCTGAGAAACGTTGGGAAAAGCTTGTTGAGCTACGAACAGAGCTCGCAAGATTGAGAACAATGGTTAAAGCAGGCGGGTCCATCGACAATCCCTCTCGGATACGGGAACTGCGCAAAACGATCGCCCGCATTCTCACCATTGAAACCCATGAGCAGCGAGTGAAGGAGGAAGAAAAATGAAGGTCACACCAGCCATAGTTCAACAAGAACTTATCGGACTCAACGCAAAGGTTGTAAGAAGCTCGCATCCCGGCTACGTAGGCATTGCAGGTAGAGTACTTGACGAAACCCGCAACACCATCATAATACTGCATGAAAACAAGAAAAAAATCATAATTAAAAGTACTGCGGTTTTTCATTTCACCATGCCGGACGGAACAATCGTAGAGATAGACGGAAAGGCCATCGTTGGACGGCCTGAAAATCGAATCAAGAAACGGGTTAGGAGACGGTGGTGAATGACAACTCTCTCTTTGAAAAAACCGAAGAAGACTTGCAACGATCGTAACTGTCCCTTCCACGGAGCCCTTTCAATAAGGGGACACGCGCTGGAGGGGGTTGTCGTTAGCGCCAAGATGGAAAAAACCGTCATCGTGCGACGTGACTACCTAAATTACGTGCCAAAATTCAAACGCTATGAAAGGAGGCACAGCCACATACCTGCCCATAACCCTCCATGTATAAACGTTAAAGAGGGCGATCGGGTGAAGGTGGCAGAATGTCGCCCCATAAGCAAAACTGTTTCCTTTGTGGTTGTTGAAAAACTGGAGGAAGGACGGGGTGGCGGCAAGAGCTAAAGCACGTGCCTTTATAGCCAGAGGAATGCTCGGTCAGAAAGCTAAAATTTCGAGAGGATTACCTGTTGGTTCCATCATAAAATGTACCGACAACACAGGGGCTAGGAAACTCAGAATAATTCAAGTAATGGAATACAAGGGGCGATTAAGGCGGGTTCCAGCAGCCTCTGTTGGAGACATGATTGTTGTCTCGGTTAGAAAGGGAACACCCGACATGAGGAAGAAAATCTTCCGAGCGGTCGTGGTCCGACAGAAAAAGCCATATCGACGTGGTGACGGAATCTGGGTTCAATTCGAGGACAACGCAGCCGTCATAATGACCCCGGAAGGTGAAATGCGGGGCTCAGAAATACGGGGACCCGTGGCGAAGGAGGCGGCTGAACGTTGGCCTAGAATAGCAAGCGCCTCAAGCATCATCGTGTAAGGAGAGAGAACATGAAGACAAGCAAACCAAGGAAACAGCGGAAAAGACTCTACCAAGCCCCCCTTCACAGACGATACAAAATATTCTCCGCACCCCTCTCGCCAGAACTAAAAAAATCCCGTAACACTAACTCGATCCCCGTGAGAACGGGCGACACCGTTAGAATCATGAGGGGGGACCGCAAGGGGTTTGAAGGAAAGGTCAGTGGCGTTGACCGGACAAAGTATAGAATATTTGTTGAGGGGGTGACCCGGGAAAAGGTGGATGGAACTACCACGCTGATCCCGGTTCATCCATCAAAAGTTATGATCACTCGCCTCAACCTTGACGACAAATGGCGCAGAGGCATACTGGAACGTAAGAGTGCAGCCAAGAAAGCCGAGTTGCCCGAAGAAGAAATTGTTGAAAAAAAGGAACTTGAGCCTCCAAAGAAAGAAGTGAAAAAGAAGAGAACAACGCGCAAAACGGCCAAGAAATCTGGGGGAGCATAAATTGGGGAAGAAAGGTGGAAAGAAACATTTAAAGCGGAAACCGGCGCCGAAATTCTGGCCCATTCACCGAAAGGAAGCCGTTTGGACGGTTAAACCCAAGCCTGGCCCCCATCCGCTTTCGCGTTGCATACCAATCGTCCTCCTTGTTCGTGACATACTTCGATTCGCGAAAACAAGAAAGGAAGCCAAAACGGTGATTTCACAAGGAAAAATAGAAGTCAACGGAAAGATTCAACGGGAGGAACTTTTTCCAGTCGGTTTAATGGATGCCATTTCCATACCTGAAACTGAAAAAACTTATCGAGTCTTACCTTCTGAAAAGGGACTTATTCTCCATCTAATCGAGACAGATGAAGCGGAGTTTAAGCTCTGTCGGATCGAAGACAAAACCAGTGTTATGGGCGGGCATGTGCAACTCAACCTCCATGACGGAACGAACATTTTAATCCGGGTGAATGATCCTAAAAAACCCGAAGAGGATGTTTATCAAACCCTAGATACGTTAAAGCTAAGCATACCTGACCAAGAAGTTCTTGAACACGTGAAGTTGGCTGTGGGAGCGCCTGCAATAATTATTGGAGGGAAGAATGTAGGTAGGTATGGCAAGATCACTGCCATTGAAGAAAAACCAAGCCGAAAACGTAGGGACTTGCTTGTAACTATTCAGAGTAAGAACGGAAACCGTTTCCAAACAACCCTCAATTTCATCTTCCTCCTCGGCGACGCCGAGCCTTTCGTATCCCTACCTGAGGTTGATTAGCTTGTCTGAAGAGGAAATCCGCAAGAAATGGAACGAAAACCCGATGCTTAAACCCAGAATAGAGAAGGTAACGGTTAACATTTCCGTCGGAAAGTCTGGAGAGCCCCTTGAAAAGGCGGCGACCATTCTTAAGCAACTGACGGGTCAACAGCCTTGCAAGCGAAAAGCCAAAAAAACCATACGTGATTTCGGCATCAGAAAGGGAGAACCCATCGCTTGCCTCGTAACTCTTCGGGGAGAAAAGGCGAGAGAATTTCTCAAGAAGACCTTCCGGGCTATTGACAACAAACTGCCAAAGGATAGTTTTGATCGCTACGGCAACTTTTCTTTCGGCATCAAGGAACACATAGAAATACCCGGCACCAGATACGTACCTGAACTGGGCATATGTGGCATGGACGTTTCAGTGGCTTTTGGAAGACCTGGATACCGCGTTAAGCGTAGGCGTCGCGCCAAGTCTAAGATTGGGTCTGATCATTTACTGACAGCCGAGGAGGCGATGCTTTTTATTAAAGATGAGTTTGAAGTTGAGATCAGGTAAAGGCACGGTGTATCCAGGGTGAAGCAGAAGCCTAAAAAAGTGCGAAAGTACGGTAAGGGTAGTCGACCGTGTAGAAGATGCGGATCCTATGGTCCGGTCATTCGTCGATATGGGTTGAACTTGTGCCGTCAGTGCTTTAGGGAGATCGCCAAAGAATTAGGGTTCAAAAAATATGAGTAAGGGAGAGAATAACGGTTGCCAATGATGGACACGCTTGCAAATGGGTTGACGACCATCATGAACAACGAGATGCGGTATAAACGCGAATGCGTGATTAACCCAGCCTCCAAACTTTTGGGGCGAGTTTTGAGGGTCATGCAGTTGAACGGTTACATTGGAGAATTAGAATTCGTGGATGATGGACGTTCAGGAAAATTCAAGATACAGCTTCTCGGTCGAATTAACAAGTGTGGCGCCATAAAACCTCGCATCCCAGTAAGTTTTGACAAAATTGAAACTTGGGAGAAACATTTCCTTCCGTCCAAGGATATCGGCGTCCTAGCGATTTCAACTTCCCAAGGAGTCTTGTCCCATCGAGAGGCTAGAGAACGAAAAATTGGTGGGCGTCTCCTAGCATTTGTATATTAGGAGAACCGAAAATGCGTGACGTTGAAACCTTAAAATCCATCGAAATCCCGGAAGGCGTGGATTTAAAAATAGAGGGAAGGGTTGTCACGGTTAACGGCGAGAAGGGAGAATTGACTCGGGACTTTTCCCACGCGCCTATATCCATCCAATTAGATGGAAAGGAGGTTATCGTTCAGGTTAACTGGCCTCGTAAAAGGGAGGCCGCCCTTGTAGGGACCATTAGCTCCCACATTCAAAACATGATTACAGGAGTGACAAGGGGATTCACTTACAAATTGAAGATCGTTTTTTCCCACTTCCCAATATCCGTCAAGGTTAGAGAAAAAACGGTAGTGATAGAAAACTTCACTGGAGAGCGGAGTCCGCGCATAGCCAAGATAATGGGCGACACCAAGGTTATAGTGAAAGAAGAAGACGTAATCGTGCAAGGAGCCAACATTGAAGACGTCAGCCAAACCGCCGCAAACATCCAAAACGCAACCAAGATTAAGAAAAAGGATCCTCGAGTTTTTCTGGATGGCATCTACGTTTATGAACGACACGAGGGAATGGAAGAATGAAAAGCAAGAAAAAGCCAGAGGCACTAACCGGAGAACGACCCTTAAGGAAGAGTCAACGTAGTAAACACGAGAAACCCAAATTCAAGCGACAGGAAAGCTGGCGATACAAGCGGGTGAAAGAGAACTGGAGAAGACCCCGGGGTATAGACAGCAAAATGCGGAAAAAAGTCAAAGGTTGGCCGCCATCTCCCAAAGTAGGTTACCGCAGCCCCAAGGAAATAAGGGGGCTTCACCCATCAGGATACGTAGAGGTCCGGGTTCAATCAGTAGACAATGTCGACAAAATAGATCCTAAAACGCAAGCCATCAGAATTGCCCACACGGTTGGAGCGAAAAAAAGAGTTGAAATTTCAGCTAGAGCCGAAGAAAGAGGAATTCATGTTCTAAATCCAAGAAAGGTGGAAGAGCTCGAGGAATTTGAGGAAGAAGAGATGAAAGAAGAAGAACTTGAAGAGGAAAAGGAGAAGACTGAATAGTTTGGATGGAGCGAAACAGAGTTGAGCCTCAAAAGCCAGCGTCGATTAGCCGCCGAGATACTCAAGGTTGGTGAGGGGCGAGTTTGGATCGCCCCTAACCGAATAGAAGACGTCGAAGCCGCGATTACCAGAGAGGAAATTAGAAAGCTGATTCATGAAGGAATTATTCGATCCCTTCCCAAGAAAGGAGTTAGTCGCGCCAGAGCAAGGGTTTTGCAGGAAAAGAAAAGGAAGGGATTGAGGAGAGGACCCGGACGAAAAAGCGGGTCTGCCAAGGCAAGAGTTTCCAAAAAGCAAGCTTGGATGAAGAAAATCAGGCCGTTACGGAAGAAACTACGCGAACTAAAGGCCAGTCGTGCGATTACCGAGGGCGTTTATCGTCAGCTTTATAACATGGCGGGAAGCGGGGTTTTCGAATCGACAGCCGACCTAGAGCGCTACATCAGAACCCGTGGTTTAGTGAGGAAACGGTGATGGCAAAGGGTCCCAGCTATCGCGTTCCTTTCCGCAGACGAAGAGAGGGAAAAACTGATTATCGATCGAGAAGGGCTCTTGTTTTATCCAAGCTGCCTCGACTAGTGGCGAGACGCACCTTGAAGCACATAATCGTCCAGATCATTAAAGCCGAGGCAACTGGTGACCAAGTTGTGGTTTCCGCCCACTCCCGCGAATTGGCGAAAACCTATGGTTGGCAAGGTAGTTGTGGAAACGTTCCAGCGGCTTATCTAACCGGGCTTCTGTGTGGTTTCAGAGCAGTGGTTCACGGCGTGAAAAAGGCTGTTTTGGACACGGGGTTACAATCTCCTTCTCGAGGAGGACGAGTTTTTGCTGCACTCAAAGGAGTTCTTGACGCTGGCGTTGCGGTTCCACACAGCGAAAGCATGCTGCCACATGAAACTAGAATAAGTGGAAAACACATTGTTGACCACGCCAGTCAACTATCCTCAAATCCAGAAGCCTACCAAAAGAAGTTTTCCAAGCATCTTTCAAGAGGACTGCGCCCAGAACAGCTCCCCGAACACTTTTCCTTGGTAAAGGAGAAGATAAGGTCCTCATTTGAGAAGAAGGAGGAAGGAAAGTGACTTCTAGCGAGGAAAGAGTTGGAGAGTGGACGCCCCGTACGAGGCTGGGCAAAATGATTCTTGAGGGACACATCTCCTCCATCGAAGAAGTGTTCATGGACGGGTTGAAAATAAGGGAGCCCGAGATAGTGAATGTTCTTCTTCCAGACCTACAAGAGGAAGTTATCAACATAAGCTTGGTGCAGAAGCAAACGGACGCTGGAGAGAAGTCCAGATTCAAGGCTATTGTAGCTGTTGGGAATCGCGACGGTTACGTGGGTTTGGGCTCGGGAAAGGCTAGGCAGGTGCGCACTGCCATTGAAAAAGCAGCTATAGAAGCTCGTCTCAACATTACTCCCGTTCGTCGAGGCTGCGGAAGTTGGGAATGCGGATGTGGGAAACCCCATTCTTTACCGTTTAAGGTCCGAGGCAAATGTGGAGGATTGGAAATCGTGTTTGTTCCGGGACCCCGCGGCTTGGGTGTTGTTGCAAGCGAAGTGGCTAAGATCATCCTTGAACTGGCTGGGGTTAAGGATTGCTGGACAAAAAGCTATGGAGACACAAGGACTGTTCCCTCTTTCGCTTACGCCGTCTTTGACGCCCTTAAAAAAACCTACAGCCTCGTCACACCAAAGGATTGGGTGGGATAAGATGGAGAGGAAAAGGAAATGTTTGGTAGTCGTTCGGGTTCGCGGTCTCAGCGACATTTCCCAGGAAATCAAAGATACGCTTAACATGCTTCGCGTAACTCGAAACTGCCACGCCACACTGATTGACGACCGTCCAGCCTACCTCGGAATGTTGCGTAAAGCGCAAAACTGTGTGACCTGGGGCGAAATTTCTAAGGAAAACGTAGCGCTCCTCCTGAAGGAGAGGGGAAGGCTCGTTGGTGATAAAAGATTAACAGATGAGTACGCTCAAGAGGTGGGCTACAAATCTCTGGACGACCTAGCTGAAGCCACGTACAAGTTAGAGGTTGACTATTGTCGTCTTCCCAAAGTGAAGCCTGTGTTTCGTCTTCATCCACCCAAGAAAGGCTTTAAGGGGAAGATTAAGAGAAGCTACGCTGCTGGCGGAGTTACCGGATACAGAGGAGAAGCCATTAACGATCTCATAAAGCGAATGCTATAGTTGGCTTCAGCGATACCTTTATAGTCACTCCGTGATGCAAGATTTATTGGGAGGGCCTCATTGAACGAACATTGGTGGAGAAAAAGGAAAAGACGTCCATGGTTCGGCGCCTTTGACGAGTTTGACAGACTTGAGAAAATGATGGATGAAATGATGCGGAGAGCTTTTGAAACGCCTTCTAAAAGAACAAAGTTTCGTAGGCCCTACGTTTATGGTTTCTCCATGTCTGTTGGACCTGATGGAAAACCCGTTATTCGAGAGTTTGGTAATGTTCAAGCGAGTCGGAGGGGTCCGAGAATTCGCGAGGAAAGGGAACCTCTAGTAGATGTTATGGAAGAGGATAAGGATGTGGTTATCGTAGCCGAGCTTCCTGGCGTAGAAAAGAATGACATTAAACTCCACGCGGCTGAGGATCATCTAACGATTTCCGTGGATACGCCTGAAAGGAAGTACCACAAGGACCTAACCCTTCCAGCTAGGGTGGACCCCCAATCAGCGCGAGCAACGTACAAAAATGGAGTGTTGGAAGTACGGCTGAAAAGATTGGTGGAGAAGACTGTTAAAAGCGAAAGTATATCCATGGAGTAGTTTTGAGGTTTAACATTGCCCCACAAGCTTAGGAAAGTCAGGAAGATGCGTGGTTCCAGAACCCATGGGTATGGCCAGATCGGACAACACAGGAAGGGATCGAAGGGCGGGAGAAAGGCTGGACGCCACAAACACGGATGGACCTATGTAATAAAGCACGAGCCCGACTACTTCGAAAAGAAAGGATTCACTTCTCAAAAGAGCTTAAGGGAAAAAATTAATGTTATCAACGTAGGAGAACTGGACGAACTAGTCGATGAATTAGCAGCGGAGAGAAAGTTGGAAAGGAAGGGGAAGAAAAATTTCTTGGACCTCGAAAAGCTTGGATACAACAAGCTTTTGGGAATGGGAAAAATAACCAAGCCCTTAATGGTCAAGGTATCGTCTTATTCAGAGGTCGCCGCCAAAAAGATAGAGGAGGCCGGCGGGAAGATAGCAAAGGAACATGACTAGTTTGCCAAGCTTATGATTCTGAAAACGTGTATTCACGTAAGGTTTCTGACGGAACCCAGATAGGTTTCAACGAAAAGTTTGGAGACGGTTTTTGTTTTTCGTCTTGTTAAGCGTATGGTATTATGTGTTGGAATTCGTCTATTCTCTCAATCAACTAGGCACAGACCTAAACAAGGATACTGAGAAAGGATATGTGGGAGACAGCAGAAACAGAGACTAGATAAACACAACATTCGGTCAAAGCTTTTATATTCCCGTTCTACCTAGGCAATTCTGCTAATTAATTACCTCGCAATAAACCCAGACAAAGGCGAAGGAAAACATGGCTGGTAGATTCCTAACACTCTTCAAACCCCTCTCAAGATTCATGCCAGAAGTAAGCTCACCGGCACGAAGAGTAGGCTTCAACGAAAAAATCTTCTGGGTAGCCATGGCCCTCGTACTGTACCTCATCATGAGCGAAGTACCCCTCTACAGGGTTGGAGGCCAAACATGGGAACTCACCTACCTACGAGTAATCTTCGCCTCAAACAGAGGCACCCTCATGGAACTGGGAATAGGCCCCATAGTAACAGCCGGCCTCATCCTACAACTACTAGCAGGATCAGGCATGATAGCCTGCGACTTTACCAATCCTGAAGACCGAGGCCTCTTCACAACTGCTAGCAAGTTCTTTACTATAGTCATGACCGGGGTTCAAGCCTCTGCCTACCTTATCGGCGGAGTCTACGGCACCCTAGACGTAGGTACATCCACCATCGTCTTCCTTCAACTCTTAACCGCTGGGCTTGTGCTCATGCTCCTGGACGAAATGATACAGAAAGGTTGGGGAATTGGAAGCGGAATCAGCCTCTTTATCCTAGCCGGTGTAGCCCAACGTGTTTTATGGGACAGCCTAGCTCTAACGCCTCCCATGGGGGATGGAAAAAGCTCTGGAGCCTTTGTGGCGCTCTTTCAAACAGTCATGAATCGTGAATCCTTGATAAACGCCTTTATCAGAGTGGACAGTGAAGGCAACGCGCTGAACCTGCCTACCATGCTAGGCTTCTTCATAACACTAGCCGTTTTCTTCATCGTAATATACGCTGAAGGCATCAGAGTTGAGATTCCCGTCTCTTATGCTCGTTACAGAGGATTTCGCGGCAAATACCCCATCAAACTCTTGTACGTTTCTAACTTACCCGTTATTTTTGCTTCCGCCCTTTTTGCAAACATATATTTCTTCTCCCAGCTTCTTTGGAGCAGACTAGGCCAACCAAGTCCAGGAACTAATTTTTGGCTTGACCTTCTTGGGCAATATACCATTGTAGATGGCCAGCCACAACCGGTGGGGGGCCTCGTGCATTTTGTGACTTCTCCTCGAAGCATTTCAGGCGTGGTAAGCGATCCTGTAAGGGCACTAGCATTTGTAGGCATCATGGTTACGTTTTGCATCATTTTTTCACTCACGTGGCTCGAGGTAGGAGGCTTGGGTCCAAGAACCGTCGCTAAACAGCTTGTCGACGCCGGAATGCAGATTCCAGGATTCCGAAGATCCAATAGGCCCATAGAACTAGTTCTTAAGCGTTATATACCCGTAGTTACGATACTGGGAGGACTTATTGTAGGATTGATCGCCTCGGTTGCCGACTTCTTCGGAGTGTTCGGAACAGGAATGGGCATCTTGCTGTCAGTAGGCATTATGTACCAGTATTACCAACTTCTCATGCAGGAGCGCGTTGCAGAAATGTACCCTGCTTTCCGTCGCCTCTTAGGAGGGTAACTATTGGGAAGAGTCATTGTCGTCACCGGTATTCCCGGAACGGGCAAAACCACAGTTTGCAACGAACTCGTGAAGCTCGCCAAGCAGATTGGAAGGAAGGTTGAAGTGATAAACTACGGAACAATCATGTTCGAATTATCTCGTAAGAGTGGAAAATCCCTTCATAGAGACGAATTGAGGATGTCTGGGCTGACTTTTCAACGCAATCTTCAAGCAAAGGCGGCTAAAATCATTTCCAAAAAGACTGAGGAAGTTGAGGGAGACCTAATTGTTGATACCCATATGTCGATAAAAACTGCAAACGGATACTTGGCGGGTTTACCGTTCCACGTCCTGCAACTTCTAAACCCGGACATGTTCATTTTAGTTGAAGCAGAACCCCACGAAGTACTTTCCCGTAGGCTTAAAGACAAAACTCGGAAGCGAGACAGGGCTTTAGAAGATGAAGTAATGGAAGAGATTCTCTTTTCAAGGCTCATGGCTGCTGCCTGCGCAGTTTTAACTGGTGCGTCTGTGAAGATAGTTAAAAATCCAGCTGGAAAACAAGTCTTAGCAGCTGAAGAGGTTCTAAAGTTGTTGGTGTAGTGATGACATGAGTTTCGATTTGGCACAACCTCCCTACTCAACAATCATAATTCTATTGGTTTCCTTGGCTATGGCCTTCATCTCATCTCTAATTAACAGCCGCTTCACCCCAAGGGAACACCGTGAAAGACTCAGAGCTTTGCAACGTCAGATCGCTGCCTTAAAGAGGAAGAAAGACGATAATCTTAAAAAAGCTAAAAGCACCGGCGACAAAAAACTCCTCAAAAAAGTTCGGAAACAAGAAAAACAGCTTCTACAACTTCAATCTCAGATGGCTTCGCTGTCGCTCCGGCAGATGAGAGTATTGCCCCTCACCATGGCAATGTTTCTTATCGTCTGGATGTTCCTAACAGGTAGGCTTCTCTACTGGTCTGTATTACCAGGCTTATTTACTGGTGCAGAAACCGTTGCCTATCTCCCGTGGATTAGCGGAGAAATGAAACTAAATCTTTTTTTGTGGTATCTCCTCTGCTCTTTCCTTTCTTCAACTCTTTTCTCACGTATCTTCGGCTTAACTGGGGGAACCGAATAAATGCCCAGACCATCCCTACGGACACGAAGCAAGAAACGCCGTCGCGTCAAGTTGTCCGGAGGACGCATTGAAACCCATTATGGAAAGGAGAAAACTGGTGTTTCACGCTGTGCCCGGTGTGGTCGAACTCTATCCGGACTTCCACACTCAAATCCATCGAAACTCCACAAACTTTCTGCTAGTCAAAGAAGAGTTGAACGTATGTATGGCGGTCATTTATGCCACAGATGCCTCCAAGACCTGCTAAAACACGCAGCAAGAAACATTTAACACCACCCGAAAGGACGGATCAGTCAAACTATGAAAAACGATTGTGAAAAGCAGAAGGAAAAAGTCGTAATATGCGTGTGCGGAATGACTGGTTGCGGAAAGAGCACGGTGACGAAAAGGCTAGCCGAAAAATATGGACTTAGATATTTTTCCGGCGGAAACGCTTTGAAAGCCTTAGCCCTTGAAGCTGGATACAAACCTGCTGAAATAGGCTGGTGGGAAACTGATGAAGGAATGAGGTTTCTTCAACGGAGAATGGAGGATTCTGAGTTTGACAAGAAGGTTGATGGAAAGCTGCTGGAGTTGGCGAAGCAGGGGAACGTTGTTCTTGATAGTTGGACTATGCCTTGGTTGTTGAAGGATGGGTTTAAGGTCTGGTTGGAGGCTTCTTCTGGGGTGAGGGCGAGGCGGCTTGCCAGTAGAGATGGCATCGAGTTTGAGAAGGCGTCTAGAGTTTTGAAAGAAAAAGATGATAGTACTAAGTTGATTTATAAGGGTCTTTACGGCTTTGATTTGGGAAATGATTTTTCTCCTTTCGATTTGATTCTTGATACCAATGAATTGAGTGCTGATGAGGTTTTTGATGCTGTTTGCTTGGTTGTTGACCGTTTGATTTTTGGAAAGTTTTAGTGTTGATATTTTTGATGTTTCAATCCGTAAATATGAAGCCTCAATAACTCTTATCCAGATTCCTCCTATAATTTTTAACATGGTAAAACGCTACCTAGAACGTAGAACAACTGGTTTGACAAGATTCAGAGTCATACCCAGAAATAGTAGCATCTTCTTTAGGTATAAGTTGTCCAAACAGGCGCGCGTTTAAAAATAACCATGAAAATCTCAATGTTGCGTCACAATAAGGTGTGAAAAGGGTGTGACGATCTCTGTTTTGTATGAGTGGCTAACCACTTTTTTGTACGAATGTTTTGTCATGGTTAACCTAACGGAGCTTGTCAACTACATCTAAATCGGAAAATAAGTCTAAATTGAGCTTTTTTCTCTCTCCATAGTTTCCATTGAAGTAGTAGCGGAAGACCCTATAATACATACATAAATGTATGTCGCGACGTACATTACTTTCATTAATAATGTATGCTATAAAATCTCTTAACCAAAAATCAGGCAATGCCCTCTTACCTATCTGCTCCTCGCATTTCAGCAGTTTAGCAAAAAGCTCTGGATGATATTTCTTAAGCCTCAAAAAGTCCTGCTCATGGTAGAATGGACAGAAATAACAACCACTCAAACCAAACGTCTCATAAACTGTATTTCCAGGTATCCGATTCTGTTCCATGTAATTTTCTTTCTCTTCGTCACTCAGGTTTAAAATGGAATAAACACACTCTACGGTTTTTCTGCGCCATTTCCGTATTCGATGAGACTCTCGGCATAATCGTTTCCTAGGTGTACTATCATGGATTGATATTCCAATAGACTCAGTTATTGATTCTTTGAGGCTTGTAAAATATTTTGATTGGGTTCAAATTTGAGGATTTTGCTACCATAAAGCTCTGATACTAGGCCCAAAAATTATAGCGAAATAATCGTTGGTGGAAGGTTTCTTTTGGATTTAATATGACAAACTCGTTTTTAATGTCGAAAAGCTCTACGATTTGACTGATAATATTCCAATGTTTCTGGAACGATTATGCTTGAATCAACAAACATTACTTTAAATGTTTCAAGGTTCCCTTGGATCGCGCGCGTTGGGTTTCATTAGGTCGCCTCCTTTGAAGCTAAAGTCAAGATTCTAGGATTTCTCTTCAATTACCCGTGCGCGTGATTATGATCTTGTCACCTGAGTTTCACCACCCAAAGATCCGTCGCCTACAAAACTCGAAATTCACCAGAACCCACTTCCGTATTCTTTAAATATTATGATGTATATTTCCGTACGTTCACAGGTGGTTACTCTGTTATGACTAATGAAGCAAAAGGAAGACTGTTCCGAACAAAGGACAGCAAGTATCTATTGTACATTCCGAAAGACTTAGCTGAGGATAGCATGTTCCCATTCAAAGCAAACCCAGCGGTTATGGTCAAGATCAGCTTCAAAGTCGGAGACAAAAAACTAACCATAGAAAAATGGAAAGAGAAAACCGACGCCTAGCTTTCTATTTAACACAACATGGTCTTATTTAATGACTATTATTTAGTACATCATTTCAAGTTGTACTAAAGATTTAAGAAAGAAAGTCCTAGATACGCGCGCGGTTTCCTCCCATTCCAACCACAGGTATAACCAAACGTATAACAAATTTTATATACTCATTATGTTATAGAAGTGTATTCCAGAAAAATATTATAGACGAAAGAGAGAGGAGAAACTAGAGTATTGAGACATGAGAAAGCGCTTCTTGCGGTGAGAAAAACCAAGCGTGGTGGTGCTATCGCAGGTGCTAATGCTATCGCAGGTGTCAGCGGTGCTTCATGCCAGAGGTTAAAGCCGGGGCTGACTGCTTCGGAGGCGTGTCACCGCCTAGCCCTAATCGAAGGGCAGAAAGAGAACAAAAAGAAAGAGGAGGAATGGAGAAGTGAAGGCGGTTGTGAGGATGGAGGTCAAAAGAATGAAATTGGCGGGAGTTTCACTATTGCTGCTGCTCATGCTCATCAATATCCTCCCTATAATTCCGTTATGTAGAGCGCAAATATACACTGCCCCCCCAATTAGACCGGATGCTAATGGTGATGTTACGCACTTGTGGCCTTATCCGTCAGGGTTATCAAACTATCAATGTGTTGATGATGAGGTTGCTGATGATGATACTACATACGTTCATAGTACGGAACTTTATGGAAATCCTGTTTGTGACCTTTATCAGTTATCGTCTGTTGACCTTCCATATGGTTATGTAATTTGGAAGGTAATCGTATACGCGAGGGTTAAAAGTTATTCGTCATCTGTTCCGAATAGTTTTCGGACACTAATTAAAACACACGGTCAGGTGTATGAAGGGACGTGGAGTGAACAACCTGCCAGTTGGGGAACCATAAGTACCGAATATGCGAACAATCCTTACACCAATAGTCGTTGGACTAAGGACGAGGTTGATGCGTTACAGGCTGGTATAGATATATATAAGGTTTCACCTTGGATTGGAGGTCCCATATATAACGGTAAATGCACGCAAGTTTGGGTTGAGGTGCAATATCATTATCATAGTGGCGGCTCATGCCCCTTTATCTATTCTTGGGATGGACAACAATATCACTTCGACCATGAGGCTTACCCCTTTGCCGTAATGAAAAGTGCAGAAACAACGAGCTATGACCGACTAAAGTATCTAAAAGAGGTTGATGGAGAATATAAGCTAAAAATAAAGCAAGTGCTCCACGAAATAGACTGGACAGACAGTTTCGAATTGTACGTTGTCGACCATCCCGACGAAGATTCCTTTGTAATGCCTGATCTACAGGGCAATCTACACACGGTAAAAGAACTGATTCAACCAATTACTGCTTACGAGAAGAACGGCGATGACTGCCTAGAATATGTGAAATATCTCGATGACAAAATATGGAAAGATAGCATATTTGACGCAGACGTTAATGACGAAAGTACCCTAAGAAACTGGGTTGTGTTGACATTCCCCAAGCCAGAAGGAGTAACAGAAGCTAAACTCTTGTTAAGCGTTAAAAAACAGGTAACGATAACATATGAATGGGAGTTTTTCATTAACGTCATAGGGGAAAATTACTGGGACTCTTGGCAAAAAGTAATGGAGAACCCAGTCCTAACGAATTTGTTCATGGAGATGTTGGAGAGGGAAATAAAACTGAGAATAGAGGTTTGGAACGGTGCAGAATGGATACTACAGAATAGCATATCTGCTGGAGACTCGATATGGGACGATTTCCTCGTCGTTCTCGACATTTCCGATGTCGAAGGAGATGAGCTTCAAATAAGACTAAAATCAACAACTGCACACTACAAAATCAATTACGTCGGCATAGACTACTCCGAAGATGAACCCATGATAGTTTATATAGTTGATCCCTACTATGCGGTGAAAAACGGCGAAGAAGACGTTTTGGCCACACTAGAAAAATCTGACGAAAAATATGTTACCCTATTGCCAAATGACGTAATTGAGCTAAGGTACAACGCCATACCCAAATCCGAGTGGAAAAGAGATTTCACCATAGCCACAAAAGGCTACTACAATTTCGTAGACTTCCAAGACCAAACCTTTTCAGGTTTTCTCGAAGGAATCACGTTGTGGCTGAAGGGATTAACAGAACCCTACTTTGTGCCAAAAACCGTATTCCCCTACCTTCAAGAACCTCAGTAAACGTAACTGGACATCAGCACCAACACCCCCCCCTTTTTTGGGTTATTTTTTCTTTAAAAGTGTTTAGAGAAGAAAAGTTGAAAATCGTATAGAGCTTCGTCAAAATTCATTAACGGGGGTTTTAAAGACGTCGACTATTTACAGTGAGTACATGTTGTTATTGAACGACATTCTTGAGGGCATAAATCTCTATACCTAAAGGGGTGAGCCGTATCAATTAGTGGTCCTACTCTGCGCATTGATTTCTCATCTCTTGACACGAGGATAACATTTGGTACTCTACTACGTAAATGCAAAGCAGACAATAAAACCAATGCATCCTTTGCTTCAATACATAAATGTAAGAAATTGTTGCGCGCGCGTTTTCAACATTGTCAGCGCAGTTGCGGTACATCGCGCCCACACGTAAATATTTCGCATTATCTCTGTGACATCGTGGTCCATTTTTTGTAGAAGAGGTTGAGAACATAGAATAGTAGGGCAATGAACATGACTTCTGACACTATGTGAAGCAGTTGGCTAGCAAGGTAGGTTGTTTCGACATTTGAAGTCTTGACCAAAAGATGTTGGAGTAGGTCGAAGGTTTGGAAGACTACTACTATCAGTGGTAAGGGTGCGAAGATTTTGAACGAAGATTCAAACATGCTTCATTTAAAGAGGCTTAGAAGGCGGTATCCGTAGTAAGACAGCCCCAAATAAAAGACAATTATTACCAAGTTGAAACTTACGCGTAACCACTCAACCAACAACTCGCCACCAAACACTTGGATTTTTCTTTGCTGTATAAATCCATGTGCACAGAATCATAAGACACACATCATCAAGTTGCCATAGCTCACTAAAATTATATATCAAACGGAGTTTTAGCATTACAGGTTCAGTAAAATATAAAGATGGGTATACCCAGTCAAGGGTAAGGAGGGTTAGATTTGCCTGCCATAGAAGTAGGAAGAATCTGCGTTAAAATCGCGGGCCGAGAGGCAGGGAGAAGATGCGTCATCGTGGACGTTATCGACAAAAACTTTGTCCTTATAACTGGCCCCCAGAAGGTTTCCGGCGTGAAAAGGAGGCGAGTCAACGTGAACCATGTTGAACCAACACAAACAAAGATTGACATCAAGCGGGGTGCAACAGACGAAGAGGTTGCTGAGGCTCTGAAAGCGGCGGGCAAACTGGATGAAATGGCGACCATGATAAAGCCCACCATATCCTAACCCTTTTAACTTTCCTAACCCTTCCATTTTTGGAGATGACTATGCAAAAAATCAAGCCACCTTGGGAAATCCAAAGAAGACTCGTAGCCAAGGCTGAGGAAGAAACCAACCCACGCTTTGGCCACAAACCGTACGAGAGGCCTTTCCAAGAATACATCAAGTTTGGAATAATAAACTTGGACAAGCCTGCTGGACCGTCTAGCCATGAGGTTACAGCGTGGATTAAGCGCATCCTAAGCCTTAAACGGGCTGGTCACGGCGGGACCCTAGAGACGTAAAGTCAGGGAAATCCCAAGGTGACCGGTGTTCTGCCCACTGCCCTAGAGGAAGCCACCAAAGTAGCTCAAGCCCTCCTCTTAACGGGAAAGGAATACGTTTGCGTCATGAGACTCCATTCCCAAGTGTCAGAGGATCAAATAAAGGCTGTTTTAGGCGAGTTTCGCGGAACCATTTATCAGCGCCCTCCTGTCCGCGCGTCGGTTAAGCGTAGGTTACGGACGAGAAAGATTTACTATCTGGACCGTCTTGAGACGGCTGGGAGAAACGTTCTTTTTAAGGTTGGATGCGAAGCTGGAACCTACATAAGGAAACTCTGCCACGACATTGGAGAAGCCTTAGGCTGTGGAGCCCACATGCAGGAACTTCGTCGAACAAGGGTTGGACCCTTCGTTGAGGACGAAGGGCTAGTCACGCTGCATGACGTGTCTTACATGTTTGCCCAGTGGCAAGAAACCAGCGATGAAAACCTGCTTAGAAAATTCATATATCCCATGGAAAAATCTTTGGAACTACTACCCAAGATTTACATACGCGACTCTGCAGTGGACGCCGTTTGCCATGGGGCCCACCTAGCAGCACCTGGAGTCTTGTCCCTAGATACGGAAATAAAGCCCAACGACGCGGTTGCCATATTCACCCAAAAGGGCGAGGTGGTGGCGCTGGCAAAGGCGCTAACATCCACCGAAGAAATTTTAAGGATGGACCACGGGCTCGTGGCGAAAACCCAGCGGGTTTTGATGCCTCGCAGAGTCTATCCAAAGATGTGGCGCAGCGGTCTTTGACGCTTTAGTTCTAGTTTCAAAAAGTTAAAAAACGTGGTGGCTGTTTATCTAGTTGGATGTGCCGGGGTCTCCTAGGGCATGAAATTGCGGGGAATCAGGTAGGGAGCAGATTCACCTAAACGAAGCTCACGCCTGGAGTCCTTTCTGGACAGCCTGTGACCCGAAAGGGTCGCGTGGGTTCAAATCCCACCCCCGGCGCCAAAACATTAAGCCGCATTAGTCGCTTTTTTGCTAGAGGACCAGAGCTTTGTACCCCTGTTTAATATATCGTCATCTTAAAAGTGAAGGCGAGAGTTCAAGCAGCGACCTTCTTTAACGTTTCATCATCTACAAGGAACAGTTTTGAAACCCCTCCACCTTAGACAAAACCTGCAGACGAGCTTCGCCCGAAGAGAATATCAAGAATATCACTTGGCGATTTTCCATTCGGTAGCCTCCGAATTATCTTCTTCTATGCCTCGCATTTCTTTCGTTTTTTGCCTTTATTCTTCTCCAGTCCCTTTTTCTCAGAGTTTGTATCCTCGCCCTCGCGCCACCTCTGTAGCCTTCAGAATTAAACGTCACTCTGTACCGGTTTATCTTCCCGTAGAAACTCTGATACTCAATTTCACCTTTGGAAAGCGATGTTATAATTTCGTTCAGCTTCATCTTAACCTCTTTAGAGGATGTCTTATCCCATGCCCGAGAATAAATTTCATAAGCCGCATGAAATTTGAAATCAGACGGTCTATCAATCAACAGTTTTGGCACAACTGCATCGTCAACATTTGATTCTTGGGTCATATGCTCTAGACTCAATTCGCGGGAACAACTGTATGTAAAGCAACTATTATAAACCTTTGTTAGCGCAACCAGAAGGCATCGTTGAGGTTCACACGCGCCAAGTTCCTGCATTTTCGACTTGTAGACCATGACACATAGAATTGCACATATTACCACCACTTACTTGCAGCAGTGTTTAAAAGCGGGTCCACCTATTATGTTACGACAACGAAAGAGGATTTGGATTTGTCTAGAGAACCAAACGTCATATACGTGGGTAGAAAGCCCCCGATGAATTACGTGTTAGGGATTATAACGAGTTTCAGCGGATCTAACACCAAAGAAGTTACTTTGAAGGCGAGAGGACAAGCAATAACTACCGCCGTCGATGCTGCCGAGATAACCAGACACAGATTCATGA